>Ga0265314_10000239_pt1 | contig 80839 bp, 67 predicted proteins | sample 4126metaG_FD_203106 | JGI IMG/M metagenome (GOLD analysis project Ga0265314, IMG submission 203106) | Rhizosphere microbial communities from Carex aquatilis grown in University of Washington, Seatle, WA, United States - 4-1-26 metaG | ecosystem: Host-associated > Plants > Roots > Rhizosphere >...
GTTCGACGGCCCGCGAGTTGACTCGACTTATGACCCGATGCGCAAACAGGGCGCCATTCTGCTGGGCAACGGCGGCGACAATAGTAACGGCTCACAGGGCACGTTCTACGAAGGAGCCATGACCGCCGCCGGCACCTTCCCGACCGATGCAACCGACCAGCTAATTCAGGCCAACGTGGTGGCGGCGCATTATGACGTGCAGCCGGTGAGCATTGCACCTCCTGCGGAGACGGCAAAGGCGCCGGGCCTTCAGACTTTCGCGCCGGGTGGTTCGCAAGAAACGACGGTGACGTTTACCAACATGACCGGTGCGCCCGCGAAGGGCGTGCAGTTGAGCATCTCTGCGCCAAAGCAGTGGACCGCGGTTGTTTCAGGCGGGACGCAGACATCGAAGACGATTGCCGATGCAGTTGCGCCGGGCGCGAGCGCGAGCGCGACGTTCAAGGTGACCTCAGGGCCGGCAGCATTCAACGGCGACCTGGTGGGCAATGCGCGCTGGACGAACGCTACAACCGGCAAGGCCCAATCCGCATCGATGGCGGAGAAGGTACGCAACACGAGCCCCGTCAAGATCAACGAATTTCGAATCAGCGCGGGGACCCCTAACAATTCGACTGACTCGTTTATCGAACTCTACAACGCGGGAGCGGCGAGCGTAGATATCTCCAACTGGGCGCTGACCGCGCACCCGACCCAGCAGCCCATCTTCTCTGATGTGAAGATTCCTGCTGGAACGAAACTTGCAAGTCACGGCTTTTATCTGCTGGGGCTTTCCGACTCTGGACTTGCAGTGCCGGCACGTGCGGGCGATAAGGTGATCAACGTAAGGAGCACCACGGGGATGTCGGTTGGCGACACGGTCGAGATCGACACTGGCTCCGGCGTTGAAACTCACAAGATCGCGAGTCTCGGTTCTGCGGCGGGAACAGCGACAACGCTTTGGCAGCCCGTTCCGGAAAACATGATGACGGTTCCGGTGGGTTCAACCAACGTTCCGGTTACCAGCACCGCGGGCTTTGTGGTTGGCGAGAAGATCGCTATCGGTTATGGCGCTACTTATCCTGCCGTGGCAAGAGGTACGGAGAAGTACGAAGTGGCAACCGTAACCGAAGTTGGCAAACCGGGTACGCAATCGTATCTTGCGCTGGATGCACCCGCGGGCACGACCAACCTCCAGGTGTTTTCGACGGCCAACATTTCCGTGGGCGACAAGATCAGGCTGGATATCGACAGCGTTGGCCACGGCATTGAGACCGTGACGGTGACGAAGGTTGGCACGCAGGCGATTCACACCAATCTTGCTGTCCACACCAGCGCTGGATCAAGCAACATCAAGGTGCGCAATCCGAATGGCTTTGCTGCCGGCGACAAAATTATTGTCGGCACGCCTACGAACAACCAAGCCGTGACGGTGAAAGCGGTAGGCACCGGCGGTCCGAACGGCACCGGCATCGACATTGTGCCGGCGCTTAATACGGCGCACAATGGGCCGGAATGGGTGGTTAGAGCGGGCACGGGACTGGAGCTGGCCGCGCCGCTGCAGTTCAGCCATGCGGGCAATCTTCCATTCGGCGACCAGGGAACGGGTATCAGCTTTACGCCGGCAACAGCCTTTCCTCATTCGAGCAACGAACCTGTGCAGCCTCTCGGCACGGGCGTTACTCTGGACAGCGCATTGACCAAGGATCACGCAATCAACGCAGTTGTGCACGATGCCGCGGTGAAGACCGCAGGCTACCAGGGCTCCCCGGCTCCGAATCAGTGGTTCGGCGGCCCGGCGCTCTTCAACGCCGCCTTTACCTACAACGGAGTGACCGTTTTGAACAACGCAGGCAACATGGTGCTACGTGACGCTGCAGGCATGATTGCTGACAGCCTTAACTATGGCGGTGTCGTCGACCCGTGGGCCGCCGAGGGGTATCAAGGCAAATCCGGAACAGGGGACAATGGCTGCTACGTGACCTCGCCAACGGTGAGTGGCCAGTTCGGGCCGACAGCTTTCATTTCGACCGCCACGAACAAGAGCGCAGGCCGGTACCCGGATGGCTCGGACACTGACAGCAACTGTGCCGACTTTATGGTTCAGCCTGCCACCACAATGCCGGCAGGTTCAGCTGCCGGCGCAACCAACGTGAAGGTGTCCAGCGTGACCGACTTTGCAGCCGGCCAAACGATTACCGTGGACACGGGTGCGAACCTTGAGTCTGCAACGATTGCGACGGTTGGCACGGCGGGCGCAACGACGGTAACCGCCGCCGTCAGCGCGGGTGCAACGGTGATTCCAGTGGCCAGCCCGATGGGCTTCCGCGAAGGTGAATCCATCACCATTGATGACGGAGCGAATCGTGAAACGGCGAACGTTGCTTCAGTGAGCTTCAGCAGGGCCGGTGCCACCATCATGTTGGCTACTCCCCTGACTCACGAACACGCCGCCGGGGCACAGGTTGCCGGCAGTGGCATTACCCTTACCGCAGCATTAACCAAGGCGCACGAGCGCGGGACGCAGATTGAAAGAAATACTCCCACGCCCGGCGCTCCGAACCAATACGACCCGAAGCCTCGTTAAGGTTGGGTGGGTTTAGAGAGTCTGAGCCGGGCACAAGGTGCCCGGCTTAGTTTGTTTGGCGAGGAGTTGTGAGAATGCCCTCAGGGGCTAGAGCCACGCCGATATTGAGGAATTTTATGTGCGGGCTGAAGCCCGCACCCTTCGTAACACCGCCCTGGATGGAGATCTAAACCGGAATCCGCTATCTTCGAGGACCGAGGGCGCGATGCCCGATATCGCGCCGGTAGTAGATGCCCTCAAACTGAATCTCCGCCATGGCCTGATACGCGCGCTGCAACGCTTCCTGCAGCGAATCTGCGGCAGCCGTTACGCCCAGCACGCGGCCACCTGCCGTGACTGTTTGTCCGCCCACCAGCGCTGTGCCGGAGTGGAATACTTGAACGCCTGGAATCTGCGCAGCCGTGCCGAGCCCACTGATTAGCTTGCCGGTTTCATAGCTGCCGGGGTATCCCGCCGAGCTGGCAACCACGCAGGCTGAAGCACCCTGAGCCCAGCGCATGGGCGTCTCCGCGAGCCGGCCGTCGACACAGGCTTCGAGCACGTCGACCAAATCACTTTCAAGACGCACCAGCAGCGCCTGCGTCTCAGGATCGCCGAAGCGCGCATTGAACTCCAGAACTTCAGGCCCGCGCGGCGTCATCATCAGCCCGCAATACAGCACACCCACAAACGGCGTATCTTCCTCGGCCATGCCGCGCACGGTCGGCTCAGCAATGTGCCGCATGATCCAGTCCGTCATGTTCTGATCGAGCAGCGCGTCAGTGGAGTAAACGCCCATGCCGCCGGTGTTGGGGCCGGTGTCGCCTTCGCCAATGCGCTTGTGGTCCTGCGCAGGAACCATGGGGGCCACGTGCTTGCCATCGCACATACAAAGAAAGCTGATTTCATCGCCCTGCAAAAATTCTTCGATCACAACTTGCTGAGCGGCTTCGCCCAGCAATGCGCCAGAGAAAAGCCCCTGCGCCGCTTCGAGGGCCGTGTTGCGCGAATCGCAAATAATGACGCCTTTGCCAGCGAAGAGCCCGTCGGCCTTAACAACAATCGGCGCATGAAAATGCGTGATCGCTTTTTCAACTTCAGCGGCGCTCAGGCAAACTGCGAAGTTGGCCGTAGGGATGTTGTGGCGCTTCATGAACTCTTTGGCGAAGCCCTTGCTGGTTTCAAGCATGGCCGCGGCGCGCGTGGGTCCGAACACACTTAGACCGCGGTCTTGCAGAGCGTCTACGATGCCCAATGAAAGCGGCAGCTCCGGGCCGACGATGGTCAGGTCGGGCCGCTCGGTTTCTGCCAGCCTCGCCATCGCGACTACATCTTTCACGTTCACCGGAACGCAGCGCGCTACCTGGGCAATGCCCCCGTTGCCCGGAGCACACACCACTTCAGTAACCCGCGGGCTACGCTTTACCGCCCAGGCCAGCGCGTGTTCGCGGCCTCCAGAACCAAGGATCAGAACTTTCATAGACTGCAGACCTTCCTCAAAACCGCTCCAAAGTCAGAAAGATAATGGTCGGCAATGCGGGTAGGGGAAGTCAAACTCCCGCACCGCAATGCAGCAACGCGCCATTCCCCTATACTGGGGCGTGGCCGGCTGAAGCATCCGGCCTTCGCGAAATACGCCATGGTTGAGTCTCGCATCAAGCCGTTCAAGCAGCAGGCTGCGGAGCATGCGCGCCGCACGGAGCAGCGTCGCATCTTCCGGCGCAACCAGGTGTTCGGACTGCTCCTGATTGCGGCTGCCATATTGGTCTGGCGCTTGTTCCACACCAATGCTGCATGGATCTTTCCGCCCGGCTGGTGGCGGCCATGAGTGGTGCTTCGCGCACGGCGGGCGGCGGCTCCGACGCAACAGTCCGGTTGGTCGTTCTCATTCTGGGTCCGACGGGCAGCGGTAAGACGGCGCTTTCGCTGGTGCTTGGCGAACAGTTCAACGGCGAAATTGTCAGTTGCGACTCGGTTGCTGTTTATCGCGGCATGGACCTGGGCACTGCCAAGCCAACCGCGGAAGAACGCACGCGCTTGCCACATCATCTCATTGACGTTGCCGATCCCGATCAGCCCTTCACAGCAGGCGAGTACTGCCGCCTTGCGCGGCAAGCGCTGCGCGAGATTACCGCACGCAAGCGACTGCCCATCGTCACCGGGGGAACCGGCCTGTATCTGCGCGCGCTTACGGATGGACTTTTTGCAGGCCCGGCGCGTCAGCAGGATCTTCGCGACCGGCTGAAGCGCAGCCATGAGCGACACGGCGGTGCGTGGCTTCATCGTCTGCTCAGGCGGCTTGATGCGGCCACAGCAGCGCGCATTCATTCCAACGACACGCCCAAGCTCATTCGCGCCATCGAAGTATGCGTGGCCACTCGGCAGCCCATGTCACAAGTCCTGGCGCGCGATCCACTCACCGGGTACCGCTTGCTGCGCATCGGCCTGAACCCGCCTCGCCAACAATTGTACGAACGGCTGAACGAGCGCTGCGCGGCCATGTTCAACGCCGGGCTGGTGGAAGAGACGCGCGCTTTGCTTGCCTGCTACGGTGCGGTGACGGCGCTGGACTCGCTCGGCTACCGGCAAGCGCTGGCGGTCCTCCATGGCGGGTCAACACTTGATGCCGCAATTGCCGCCGCGCAGCAGGGCCATCGTAAATACGCCAAGCGGCAGCTCACATGGTTCCGGCGCGAACCCGAGGTGCACTGGGTGGCCGCATTTGGCGATGACGCAGATACGCAGCAGAGGGCTATCGAACTTGTGCAGGGCGCATTCCGGGGTCCAGTGGCGCAACCGGTAAAATAGATTTTGCGCTCTGGCCGCAGATTATTTACGTAGAGGGCCTTGATTGCAGTCGAGATCGGCAGGAATGGAGTTTCCCTTGGCAGACATGATTTACGACGCAGCAATTATTGGCGGCGGGCCGGCCGGCTACACGGCGGCGATTCGCGGTGGAGAGCTGGGCCTGAAGATCGCGCTCATTGACAACGCTCCCAAATTGGGCGGCACCTGTCTACATGTGGGCTGCATACCCACCAAGGCGCTGCTGTTCAACGCCGAATTGTGGGATCACTTGAAGCACGCCGCCGAGTTTGGCATTGCCGGAATCGGCACACCGCAACTGGATTGGTCGGCAGTGCTTACGCGTAAAAACTCGATCATCGCCAAGCACGTCAAGGGACTCGAGTTCCTGATGAAGAAGAACAAGGTCACGGTGATCGCTGGCAACGGCCGGGTTACCGGCCCTGCGCGGGGCGGCGTTCATACGGTCGATGTGAGCTCAGCGACGGGCGAGACCAGCCAGGTGAAAGCGAAGAATGTGGTTCTGGCCACGGGCTCTTTGGCGAAGATGCTGCCGGGACTGCAGGCTGACTCCACGATTCTCACCAATATCGAAATTCTCTCGCTGGATCGCGTTCCCAAGTCGCTGATCGTCATTGGAGCGGGTGCGGTGGGCGTCGAGTTCAGCTCAATCTTCAACAGCTTCGGAACTGAAGTTACGATTCTCGAGTTCCTGCCGCGCATGATTCCTGTGGAAGACGAAGAGGTTTCAAAAGAGCTGGCGCGCGTGTTTAAAAAGCGTGGCATTGATGTGGACACTGGCGCCAAAGTTGAGAAGGTAGAAAAGACCGAGAGCGGCGTGCGCGTGAGCTACACCGACTCGAATGGCAAAGCGCAGGTGAAAGAAGCGGAGAAGGTTCTGGTTGCGGTGGGACGCGCCGGACGCACGGAGAACATCGGCCTAGAGAAAACGAAGATCGAAGTTGAACGCGGGCTGATCAAGGTGAACGCCGAGCAGCTGACGGCCGAACCGGGCATCTACGCTATCGGTGACATCGTGTTTGGGCTACCGCAGTTGGCGCATGTGGGTGCGATGGCAGGCATGGTGACGATGGCCAAGATAGCCGGCGCAAAATTCCGCCCGATTAATCGGGAACGCATCCCGAGTTGCACCTACACTGAGCCGCAAGTAGGTTCAGTGGGACTGACGGAAGCGCAGGCCAAAGAGAAGGGCTACGAAGTGAAGGTCGGCAAGTTTCCATTCGGCGGCAATTCGAAGGCGACGATCGTTGGCAGCCACGATGGCTTTGTAAAGATTGTTTCCGACGCGAAGTACGGTGAAATTCTGGGCGTGCACATTATTGGTCCGCAGGCTACCGAGCTAATTGCTGAAGCGGTGGCGGTACTTGAGCTGGAAGGCACGGTGGAAGAGATGATGTACACCATCCACGCGCATCCTACGCTGTCGGAGTCGCTGCTGGATGCATACGGCGCCGTGCAGGGTATGGCGATAAACGCTTAATTGATCGCCACGCAGATGTGTCGTCAGGCTGTTGCAGTTTCTACTTTGTCGTGGGCAGAGATTGCCGCCGCGACAAGACAGAGAGCAATAATGCATTCGACAACCACCGGCGCAAGGAAGAAGTAGCGATACGAGTCAATGGCAAATGCCAGATAGCCGATGGCGAAAACGATGAGGATGGGTCGAAGTTCGCTGGCTCGGCTGCGTGCTAGAGATGCGAGGAACCAGAACACAACGGATTCCATGGTGAGAAACAGGCTCACAGCCAGGCCCATCCCCATATAGAAATCCCAGAACGTGCGCATGTTCCCCATTGCCATAAACTGGTTGGATTTCATCGCAGCGGCTGCAATTGTTTCGGGGCCAGGGTCGATGCTGCCGAAGACTCCGCCCACGGTGTGCAGGACCGCGTGGATCAAAGTGAGCACAGCAGCAATGCGGATATAGATTACGGTCTTCATTGCGACTCCTTCCCGTCGACCGTCTGGGCGTAATGAGCGAGGATGGCGTTCCAGGCGCCTGGTGACTCAAAGATGACGCGCAGTTGCTCGTAGCCTTCACCGTGACGTTCAAGTTTACTGTGGACCAGTTCGACGAGCGTTGCAGCAGGACCTTCCGCGGTGAAATTGATCTCGACTTCGCTGGCCTTGGCTGGGTCAGGATCGACGGTCCAGTCAGGTTGGTCGTGGCCAGGGCCGACGTGCCAGCTGAATGCAACACTATGGGGCGGATTCCACTTGAGCACTTTGCCCCAGTCACATTGTTCACCGTTGGCGTTGCGTTCATACCATCGGCCGCCAACGCGAGGCTCGACAAAGATGGCCTCGAAAGGCGTGTTGCCGATGTGGTGCGTGGCCGGCCACCAGGTTTCCATCTGCTCCACAAACACTGAAAAGGCGCGTTCAATCGGGGCCTTTACGCGCACACTTTTACGAACGACGGCTTCTGCGAGTAGGTCGGACACGTGATTCTCCTGCGGGTGTTTTTTCAGCTTCGATTTGAAATGCGCCCAGGGCTTTTTCCCACACCTGGTCAAAATGGGCGCGCAGGCGCGCTACTCCCTCGGGGTTGAGCTTGTAGTAGCGACGCGTACCAACTTTGGAGTCGGTAACCAGGCCCGCGTCTTTGAGTACGCGCAGATGCTGCGAGACGGCAGGGCGGCTGACCGGCATTTTGCGCGCGAGCTCATTGACGGCGACGGGGCCGTGGGTGAGCTTTTGGAAGATCGCCATGCGGGTGGCGTCGCCCAGTGCATCGAGTCCGGCTTGGAGGTAAGCATCCATAATTGGTAAGTGCCGACGAACGGTAAGCGTCAACTAACGGTAAGTATGGACGCACATATACAGCGAGTCAAGAAGATTTTTCATGAGCGCGTGAAATTCGCAGGCACGCAGGAAAGCAGCCTTGGTGGAGCACAGCGCTCAATCAGAGTTCCGTTGATTTGCTTTCTACAAGCGCTTTTGCTTTGGCGATGAAATCCGCCAGTGGCGTTGAGCCCTGGTCGCCTTTGCCGCGGGTGCGCACGCTTACAGCATTCGCTGCTTCTTCCTTGTCGCCGAAGACGAGGATGTAGGGCGTTTTCTGGTTGGCGAGGTCGCGGATTTTGGCGTTCATCTTTTCGTTGCGATCATCAACTTCAACGCGGAGACCTGCTTCTTTCAGCGCGCTTTCCACCTTGGCTGCGTAGTCCTTGTGGCGCTCGCTGATGGGCACCAGTCCCACCTGCACCGGAGCGAGCCATAGGGGGAACGCGCCTGCGTAATGCTCAATGAGCACGCCGAAGAAGCGCTCGACCGATCCGAACAGCGCGCGGTGGACCATGACCGGCTGATGACGGGCCCCGTCTTCGCCTACGTACTCGAGTTCAAAGCGCGCCGGCAGGTTGAAATCGAACTGCACTGTCGACAACTGCCACAAGCGACCGAGAACGTCGATGAGCTTTACATCGATCTTGGGGCCGTAGAAAGCTGCTTCGCCGGGGATGGTTTTGTAAGGGATGCCCTTTTCCTTGAGCACATTGTCGAGCGAGCGAATGGCAAGGTCCCAGTTCTCGTCAGATCCGGCGTAATGGGCGCGGTCGTTCGGATCCCACGTGGACAGCTCAACCTTGAACTCGGTGAAGCCGAAGGTCTTGAGCACTACCTCCGCAAAGTCGATGCAGGCGGCCACCTCGCTTTCGATTTGCGCCGGCGTGCAGAAGATGTGGGCGTCGTCCTGCGTAAATCCGCGCACGCGCAACAGGCCGTGCATGGTGCCGGAGCGCTCGTAGCGATACACGTTGCCCAGCTCAGCGTAACGCGCCGGCAGATCGCGATAGCTTTTGGGCGAATTTTTGTAGATGAGAATGTGGAACGGGCAGTTCATCGGCTTCATGCGATACATTGCATCGTCCAGCTCCATCGGCGTAAACATGTTGCCGGCGTAAAAGCCTTCGTGTCCCGAAGTCTGCCATAAATTTATTTTTGCAACATGCGGCGTATACACAAGCTGGTAGCCGCGACGCAGGCACTCGTCGCGCATCCAGTCTTCCATGATCTTGCGGATCATGGCGCCTTTGGGGTGCCAGAAGATGAGGCCCGATCCGGCCAGTTCCTGAATGCTGAACAGGTCAAGCTGCTTGCCCAGCACGCGATGATCGCGCTTGGCTGCTTCTTCAAGCCGTGCAAAGTGCTCGTCGAGGTCCTTCTTTGAGAAAAATGCTGTGCCGTAAATACGCTGCAGCTGCGGATTTTTTTCGTCGCCGAGCCAGTAGGCGCCGGCCAGTGTAGTCACCTTGACTGCTTTTACGCGGCCGGTCGAGGGAACGTGCGGCCCGCGACAGAAATCTATGAACTTGCCATTGCGATAAAAGCTCACGTCCGAGCCCGGCTCAGTGAATTTGCTCACGAAGTGAGTTTTCATAAAATCGCCGTCGCGTTCAAATTCTTCCAGAGCCTTTTCGCGGGGCTCATACTCGCGCACGAATTTCTCATCGCGCGCTACGACTTCAGCCATTTTTGTTTCAATCAGCGCCAGGTCTTCCGGCGTGAACGGCTTTTCGCGGTAGAAGTCGTAGAAGAACCCGTTATCGGTGGCGGGACCGTGGCCCAGCTTGGTTTCAGGGAACAGCTCCAGCACCGCCGTGGCCAGCACGTGAGCCGCCGAGTGCCGCACAACTTTGAGTGCCTCGGGATCTTTCTCCGTTACGAGCTCGAGCCGTGTGTCGGCCGTTAACGGGGTCGACAGGTCAACCAGCCGTGGCCCTGCGGCGGCTTCATTGGCATACATCTGCTCTTCAGAGCCGGCATCGCTACCTGGAGTGGCGTTTTCTACGGCCCCGGTAATGGGGGTCAACCGCGCAACCACGGAGGCAGCGGCGAGGCGCGGCGAAATGGCGTTGGCAATATCGAAAGGTGTGGTGCCTACCGGCACTTCGCGAACTGCCCCATCGGGCAGGTGAACGGCAATTGTCTGCGTGCTCATTTGTTTTGGGATCCGTAAGGGCCGCAAAAGAAAAAAAACGGCCAACACATTGAGGATACAGCGGAATCCGAGGGGCTGTCCCGAGCGGCTGGTCTTCCCAACCGCTTTTCAGCGAGATGATGGCACCCGAAACTTCTTCAGAATTCCAGATTTCGCTTCAGAATGCTTCTAGTTGGTAAATCGAAGCGGGTCTGAGGTCTACCAATCAGACTAGACGGTTGATTCTGCCCCGAAAGTCCCAATCCTTTGCATCCAAGGAGGCATGTTCTTTGTCCCTCGAATCGCATTATCGTCTGCTACGGGGTGGGGAACGTCTTGCCAGTCTTGAGGTTCCTTTATGCAGGTGCTTTGCAAAGCCACAAACGGAAATGCTGAAACCCACTGCTGCATCTGCGGCCAGGGTTTCGTCATGTTCTGGGACAGGCAGTCGCGCAGCGAGCGAGTCATCGCCCTGCACGAGATCCAGGAAACGCTTCGCCGTCATCACCGCAATTCTGCCGGTCCAGACGTCCACCCAAGCGAAGGTTTTCCGGTCCCGGATTGGAACCGCACAACAGAGGCTGCCGGTGCAGCATCATCAGGCTCCGAGGCAACGTGGGGGATCTAGGCCCGGCGGCAGTTGAGGCCATCATGAAGTGGGCTAGTTTATTGGGCTGGTTGTTGCTTTGCTACGCCGTTGCAGCGTTGGGCGGGTGGTGGACTTCAGCTGAACTCAGAGATTGGTATTTGAGCCTTAAGAGGCCGCGAATTGCTCCACCGAACTGGGTCTTTGGACCGGTATGGTCCACACTTTACACGCTCATGGCTATCGCGGTCTGGCAGATTGGCCTTCTGCCGCCAACACCGTTGCGTAACAAGGCTCTGCTGCTGTTCTTTGTGCAACTGGTGTTGGATATGCTTTGGACGTGGCTCTTCTTCCGCGAGCATGACATCGGAAACGCGTTGGCAGGCGTTTTTCTGCTCTGGATTGCGATCGGGGCCGAAACTGTTATTTTCTGGCGAATGCAACAGTCGGCAGCGTGGCTCATGGCTCCCTATTGGGCATGGGTGAGCTTTGCGGCAGTTTTGAATTTTGAATATTGGCGTCTAAATCCAAATTCGGATTAGCCGCACAAATACCAAGCACCCTGCTTTACGCGGGTGATCTAAGCAAAGAAGGGCTGGGATTTGACCCAGCCCTTCTTTGAGTTAGCTAGATTCTGCCGGAATCCGGCCAAACGGGCTTAGAGAGGCTGAACGTCCGCAGCCTGCCAGCCCTTGGGGCCCTTCACCACGTTGAACTGCACGGCTTGGCCTTCTTGCAAACTCTTGAAACCACTTGAGTTGATTGCAGAGTAATGCACGAAAACATCTTCGCCGTTCTGCCGCGAAATAAAGCCGAAGCCTTTCGCGTCATTGAACCACTTCACAGTACCTTGTTCCATTTTGTTTCGATTTCCTGGTATTGAATTGCGCTGGATGAATCGGAGCGACCACTGGCAGAATCTTGCTTGGTTGGGCGAGTCACTGCTCACGCCCGGTTCGGCTCTAACGCTGGAAACAGTTTACCATCGGTGTCAATAAGGATCGTATAAATTCCCCGCTGAAATTGGATTACCGCCGTCGAGCAATTCCAAAATGGAAACAAAATACAGGGCTTAGCGATCAATCTCCGCCTATGGTACTGTGGTAAGTCATCGCCATGCCAACCGATCCTGTACCCGGCCTGCTATCGCGCGCTACCGAGTTGCTGGAGCGTGAGTTTGCCGGTCTGCCCCCATGGCAGCCGACTGCTATCGATGACCGAGTTGAGGGTATCCTGGCGGACGTAGCCCATCGTTTGGGTAATAATTTTCCCTACTTTCATCCACTGTATGCCGGCCAGATGCTGAAGCCGCCACATCCGCTCGCTCGGGCTGCCTATGCGTTGGCCATGAGCATCAATCCGAACAACCATGCGCGCGACGGCGGCCGCGCCAGTTCTGAAATGGAGATTGAGGCAGTCAGGCAGCTCGCCAGCATGTTCGGCTGGACCGAGTATCTGGGGCACTTGACCTCAAGCGGCACCATGGCCAACCTTGAGGCTTTATGGGTTGCCGGGCAGCTGACGCCGCAGTCGCGCATTGTGGGGTCAACGCAGGCCCATTACACGCATCAACGCATTTCCGCGGTGCTGCGGCTCGATTATGCGACGGTTGCGGCAGACGACTGTGGCCGCATGGACCTGAACGCGCTCGAAGCCGAACTGAGCAAGGGCAACGTTGGTACCGTCGTCGCCACCCTCGGCACTACGGCTATTGGAGCGGTCGATCCGCTGGAAGCGATAGTGGCGCTGCGCGAGCGCTACGGTTTCAGGCTGCATTTGGATGCGGCGTACGGCGGTTATTTCAAACTCATTGCTGAATCGCTCGATGAGCCGGCGCGACGGGCCTATGCCGTCATACAGCAGGCTGACTCCATCGTGATTGACCCGCACAAGCACGGCTTGCAGCCTTACGGATGCGGATGTGTTCTGTTTCGCGATCCCGGCGTGGGACGGTTTTACAAACACGATTCGCCTTACACATACTTCACTTCGCATGAGCTGCACCTGGGAGAAATCAGCCTGGAGTGCTCGCGAGCGGGCGCAGCTGCTGTGGCTTTGTGGGCTACGCACAGACTGCTTCCGCCGGTGCCGGGCGGGGAGTTTGCACACGGCCTTGCCGAGGGGCGCGCAGCGGCACTGGAACTTGATCGCCGTTTGCGCTCGGACGCACGATTTCAGCCGCCGCCTGGCGGTCCTGAATTGGACATCGTGGCCTGGAGGGTGAAGGCAGACACGCCGGAAAAGTCCTCGCAGATGGCGCATCAGGTTTTTGATTTATGTGCCGCGCATGACCTGCACCTGGCTCTTGTACAATTGCCGCTGTCCTGGTTTGCGCCTGCTGCTCAAAGCGCAAACTCAGACGCGCAGGTCACGTGTCTTCGCTCGGTACTGATGAAACCCGAACACAAGACGTGGCTCGATGAGATCTGGCAGAGAATTTCCGCGGCCTGCGCTGAAGTAAGCCTCCGTTGAGTAGCCGTAACAAGGGAAGCAAGGTAGAAAGCCAAATTGGGAGTGGATAAGGCACTCGAAAAGAAAACGTCTTCATTTCTCCTGCAACCACGTCAAACAAACAGTTTTTGTCTGCAAACAGTTTTTGTCCGTAATTTCGTTTGAATTCACCCGAGAGGTTCGATTGCCATGCACGATCCCGCCGCGCTTCGTTCCATGCATTTGGCCCGCTTTAACGCGGACCCTGCCATCTTTGTCGCGCCTGGGCGCGTTAACCTGATCGGCGAACATACAGACTACGCCGAAGGCTTTGTGATGCCCGTGGCCATCAACTTTGCCACGCTGGCCGCTATTTCGCCGCGCACTGACGGCAAGATCGTCATCTACTCTGAGAACTTTGGCGAAGAGAAGACCTTTGATGCCAGGGCGACGCCGAAGGCGCACAAAGAGTGGTCCGACTACCCGATGGGCGTAGTCGCAATCCTGTCCGGCGAAGGACACAAGTTTCCGGGCTTCAGCCTTACACTGTGGGGCGACGTGCCGCTCGGCTCTGGTCTCTCCAGTTCCGCGGCGCTTGAAGTGGTGACCGCTCTGGCGGTGCTCTCTCTGATCGGCGCGAGCTACCCAGGTCCGCAACTCGCACGCCTTTGCCAGCGCGTGGAGAACGAGTTTGTTGGCGCCAACTGCGGCATAATGGATCAATTTATTTCTGCAAACGGCAAGACGGATCACGCGCTGCTCCTCGACTGCCGCGACCTCAGCTACAGGCTTGCGCCGATTCCTGAGAACGTGGCCATCGTGATTGCGAATACGATGGTGAAGCACTCCATTGCTGGAGGCGATTATCCGACGCGCCGGCGCGAATCGGAAGCTGCCTGCGCGATCATTGCCAGCCATCGGCCGGGCGTTCCCTTCCTGCGCGATGCCACGCTTGAGGATCTTGAAAAGTGGGGCCATGAAATGGAGCCCAAGTCACTGATGCGCGCGCGCCACGTTATCAGCGAGAATCTGCGCACTGTTGCGGCTTCAGAGGCGTTGTTGCGCGGCGATATGAAGGAACTGGGCCGCCTGATGGCAGAGGCTCACAAAAGCTACAGCGGCGATTTTGAAGGCAGTTGCGTTGAGGCCGACACGATGGTGGACCTGGCCCAGGATCTGCCTGGCTTGATTGGAGCACGGCTCACGGGCGGGGGCTTTGGCGGCTGCACGGTGAACCTGGTGGAGCAGAAATACGCTGAGAACTTTGCCAAAACGCTGGGCGAGCGTTATGCCGCCAAGACGGGCATTGTGCCGGAGATCCACGTTTGCCACGCGTCTGACGGTGCCCATCGGATGGAGTAGCGGTTCCAATTCGATTGTCAAATAGAACAGAGTTTAAGGCTCAAATCTGGAAAACCGGGGTGAAACCGAGACTCAATCGGTTTTGCCCCTTTTGCTCTCCTGGTAAGCCCAAGATCAAGAGCCACTTGGCTTCATTGTCCAGTTTTATCAGCCTTCCTTGATAAAATCGGATGAAGTTTGGCCAATATAGTACCCAGCGGGCCGATTACCCCGGGACTGACGATCATCGACCTCTGTGGGATTTCATCTTCAGATCGCCGCATCCAAACTAACAAGATCGGCGAGGAGAAACATTAGTTATGCAACCGGTATCTACAAAGCCTTTTTCCTACGAAACGCTCCCCAGTTTCGGCCACGTTGCATATTTCTCAATGGAGATAGCGATTAACCCGGCCATGCCCACTTACTCTGGTGGGTTAGGCGTCCTGGCGGGCGATACACTGCGCTCGGCTGCGGACCTTGGCGTTCCGTTGATCGCCTTTACGCTTGTTCATCGCAAGGGATATTTTCAGCAGCATCTCGATCGCGCCGGCATACAGACGGAAGAAATCCAGCCCTGGGACCCGACCAAATTCTGTACCGAAGAGCCTGCCCGCGTCACCGTTGCCATTGAAGACCGCGTGGTGAATGTGCGCACATGGCGCTACGACCTGCAGGGAAGCTCCGGCCACATTGTTCCCATTTATCTGCTCGACACCGACATTGAAGGAAACTCCGGTTGGGACCGCGGTCTTACCGATCACCTGTACGGCGGCGATACGAACTACCGACTGCAGCAGGAGATTGTGCTGGGCATGGGTGGCGTCCGTATGTCCGCAGCCCTGGGTCATCGGGTAAACGTCTACCACATGAACGAGGGCCACGCGGCACTGCTTACGCTGGCGCTGCTGGAGCGGCAAATGGGAGGCGGCCCACTGGGTGCGGCTACCGAAACCGACATTGAACAGGTTCGCAAGAATTGCGTTTTTACCACCCACACTCCCGTACCCGCCGGACACGACCGCTTCTCCGTCGAGCAAACGGCTCGCATCCTGGGCGGCGATCGAACGGCGCGGCTGGAGAAGTTTGGCTGCTTCCGCGATGGCCTGCTGAACATGACGCTGCTGGCGTTGCGCTTCTCACGTTTTGCGAACGGCGTTGCACTGCAGCACGCGAAAGTTTCACGCCAGATGTTCCCTGAGTACAACATCAGCAATATCACCAACGGCGTGCACGCGACTACGTGGATGTCAGAGCCGATCCAGAAGATGCTGGACGTGCGGATTCCGACGTGGCGGCTCGACAACCTTTATCTGCGCAACGCGATCGATCTGCCAGAGCAGGAAATTCTGGCTGCGCACGCGCGTGCAAAAGAAGCGTTGCTGGCCGAAGTGGGTTCGCGCACGGGCCTGGTGTTTAATCCGCGCGTTCTGACGCTGGGATTTGCGCGCCGCGCCGCCACCTACAAGCGCGCCGACCTGATGTTTGCTAAGCCAGAGCGCCTGCAGAAGATTGCGGAGGCCGCGGGCGGCCTGCAGATTGTGTATGCAGGCAAAGCGCATCCGCAGGATGAACCCGGCAAGGCCCTGGTGCAGAAAGTTATTGAAGACGCTGCGAAGTACTCCAACGACATGCTTCGCGTTGTGTACCTTGAAGACTACGCGTGGGACCTGGGCGCGCTGCTGACGGCGGGCGTAGATGTGTGGGTCAATAATCCACGGCGTCCTTATGAGGCTTCTGGAACCAGTGGCATGAAGGCCGCCATGAACGGCGTGCCCAGCCTCTCGATTCTGGACGGATGGTGGATTGAGGGTTGTATCGAAGGCGTGACTGGCTGGGCCATTGAAGACGGCGCCAACGATGAAGAGGAAGCCAACTCTCTCTATAAGAAACTTGAATCGGCAGTGGTTCCGACTTACCTGGATGCGCCGGAAAGATGGGCTCGCCTGATGCGCAGTACGCTGGCGTTCAACGGCTCATTCTTCAATACGAATCGCATGGTCAAGCAGTACACGCGCAACGCGTACTACCCGATGCGCCTTACGGTGCAGACCAACGTTGAAGAAGAGATCTTCGCGGACTGAAGCCCGCGCGTTTACCGCGTGGGTTGGCGAATGATGGTCTTCAGATTCTCTGGTGCGGTGCGTCGCGGATCGCTCAAATAGATTTCGTGATGCTTCCCGCAGAGCTCTTTTCCGCTCGCGTGAATATACGCATGAATCCGCTCGATGGTCGGGCCCTCTTCCGCATAGGGTCCGAAATACATGACCTGCGCAGCCATGCCTTCGTTGAGCGTCTCAAGCCGCACGCGCTCGAGAGCCGCTGGATTCTTTTTCCGCCGCACATCCTCAAAAGCCGCGTCCACATCCTTTTTGGCGACGAAGTCTGGTTGCAGAATCATCGCGGTCCACTTCCAAGCTGATTTGTCGCGCCTCTGAAACGCGCCGGGATCTTCCGCCCACCACAGGCCCTCAAGGGGCATCACCGCATAGTCCACCTGCACGGGACCATTCTTAAACGAAAACTTGAGCGTGTATGAGAGTGAATACAATGCCTCGATCGCATGCAGATAAGCAACCGAGGTATTTGGGTTGCCCTCTCCATCGACCATGAGATAGGTAAGCGACGGAACTTCAACGACCGAGATTTCTTTGCCTGCTGGCTGGTAGAGATGCTTCCACTTCTTTTTAAGGTCCAGCATTTCCATAGCGGTTTTCCAGAAGAGCGGGATACCGCTGAGAGTATAGACCTGAAGTCAATCGGCTGCAGTGACTGACGCAGAACGACCGTGGCAAACTGGATTTAGCTATACAGCCGAATCTCGCTTGAAGTGCCACCGGCTGCGGGGACGTAGCATTTCTGGGTATAGTCCATGACCATGCGATCCGCGTTGAACCGCCAGCCCAGCGTTCGGATCGTCCGCTTCATGCGCTGGATCCATCCGCGCGGCAGGCCGTCGCGGTCGCGCTGGTAGTAGAGCGGAATCACTTCGTCCCGCAGCACGCGGTAAAGGTCTTCACCGTCTCGGCTGTCGTGCACATCCATGTTGGAGTGGGTTCTGCCGGAACCAATGGCGAAGCCGTTGAGGCCGTCGTATGCTTCAGCCCACCATCCATCGAGCACCGAGAGGTTCAATCCACCGTTGAGCACTACCTTCTGTCCGCTTGTGCCCGATGCTTCCAACGGACGGCGCGGATTATTGAGCCAAACGTCGACGCCCTGGACCAGGTATCGTCCCACATTAATGTCGTAATCCTCAATGAAGACGAACTTGCCCTGGAACTTATGGTCGCGCATCATCTCAGCCACCTGCTGAAGAACGCGCTTGCCCGGTTCGTCGTGCGGGTGCGCTTTGCCTGCGAACAAGAACTGCACAGGGCGTTTGGGATCGTTGACCATGGACGCCAGCCGCTGAATGTCTGCGAGCACGAGATTGGCGCGTTTATAAGTTGCAAATCGCCGCGCAAAGCCGATGGTGAGCGCGTCCGGCGATAACATCGCGCTGAATTTCTGCAGCGTATCCACTGGTTCTTTGCGCCGCTGGGCCTGTTCGATAGCGCGGCGCCGTGCGAATTCGATCAGTTGCGTTTTAAGGGCGAGGTGCGTCTCCCAGAGCTCGCCGTCGTCTACGCTTTCAATCTTTGCCCAGGTCTTGGCAGTTCCACTATGGCGCTGCCAATCGACGCCGAGGTGGCGATCATAGAGCCTTGCCATTTGCGGAGCGAGCCACGACGGCACATGAACGCCGTTAGTGATGTGGCCGATGGGAACCGCGTCTTCCGGCCGATTGGGATAGAGGCCTTTCCACATAGCCCTTGAAACCTCGCCATGCAGCGACGAGACTGCGTTGACGCGCCGCGCCAGCTTGAGCCCCAATACCGTCATGCAGAACGGCTCGCCGTAATCGGTTGGATATTCACGCCCGAAGCCCATCATGTTCTCGTGTGAGATTCCAAGCTCTTCACGCAACGGTCCCAGGTGCTCTTCCATCAGATCCGGACTGAAGCGGTCGTGCCCGGCGGGCACGGGCGTATGCGTTGTGAATACGACTTCGCGCGGAATCAGGCTTGCTGCCGTACTAAAATCCAGACCTTCTTCTTCCATGCGATCGCGAATTGCCTCAAAGACTGCGAACCCGCTATGGCCTTCGTTCAGGTGAAGCACTCCGGGCCTGATGCCCATGGCTCTGAGGGCGCGGAATCCGCCTATGCCAAGCAATAGTTCCTGCCGGATACGCGTGCGTGCATCTCCGCCGTACAGTCTTGACGTGGTCTCCCGATCTTCAGGCGCGTTGCCTTCCACATTCGAGTCAAGCAATAAAAGATCGCAGCGCCCGACCTTTACCTGCCAGACCTTGGCGCGGATGCTGCCGTTGCGGGTGGCAATCTGAATTTCGACGGGCAATCCGTACTTGCCGATCGCGGGCTGCATCGACAGCTGATTCACGTCGGTCTGCAGATATTCTTCGTGCTGCCATCCTTTTACGTCGAGGCGCTGCAGAAAATAGCCTTGCCCGTAGAACAAGCCGATGCCGATGAGTGGAATGCCGAGATCGGACGCGCTCTTGATGTGATCGCCGGCGAGGACACCGAGGCCGCCGGAGTAAATCGGCAACGACTCATGCAGTCCGAACTCAGCCGAGAAATAGGCAATGGGGCGCGGTCGCAAAACGCCGGCGTTCGCGGAACCCCAGGTTTTATCGGCGTGCAAATACTCCTGCTGGCGCCGATAGACGTAGTTGATCCTGCTGTGCAGCGCAAGCTCAGTTGCACGACGTTCAATTTCACGGAGCGGCATTTCATTCAGCAGTGAAATCGGGTTCTGGTTCAGCTCGCGCCAGCGTGTCGGGTTCAAATCACGAAACAAGCTTACGCAGTCGTGATCCCAGCTCCACCACGGATTGCGCGCCAATGCCCAAAGGCGTTCCTGCACCGGTGCGATAAACCGGTCTACTGTTCGCGCCTCGCTCACCACCGGCGCCACCTGGTTGGCCGCTTCCGCGAGCATGCGAATTTCATTTTCCCGAAAGGCACGCGGTTCGCGCGTTTGAACCACGAGGACCCCCTGCAACACGCCGCGATCAATGAGTGGCACTCCGAGGAACGACTGAAATTCGTCTTCGCCTGCCTCACTGAAATATTTAAAACGCGGATGGTTGCGGGCGTCGGTCACCGCCACTGGCTTTACCTGTTCGGCGACGAGTCCGGTTAATCCTTCATGCAGGGGCATGCGGAGTGTGCCAATGCAACTTGGATGCAACCCGACGGTGGCGGCCAGAACGACGTTGGATCGATCAGGCTCGAGTAGATAAGCCGAGCACACATCGGTCCTGAAGCGCTTGGCAATCAAGGCCACCACGTTTGCCAGCGTGTCGGCAGGCTTGCCTCCGTCGGCTGCGAGGTTCGAGATTTCCTCTAAAGTCAAAACGAGACTGGCATCTGTCGCTTCAAATATCTGGGTCATCGCTTGCACTCGCCTTTCCCGTAGATAAATAGATCGGGACCGCTGTTGTTGACACTTCGGCCTCGCTGCGACAAGGGGCTATTGTTACAGCAAGTTGCCGGGTTTTAGCTTTGAGGGAGAGATTTCCCGTTATCGTCGTTTCGGGATAGATTCGAAGATACCACCATCTTCGCCAATCAGAAATCAGGATGGCATGAAGAAATGAGCCGCCGGGCTGGTATGCTCCGCAAAAGATTCCGACGATGGGCAGAAGAGTTCAGGCGGGCACGATGGAGCTAAAAGCAAGAAACTAATTGCCAGCAGTTCCCCTTAGTCTCCGTGCGCTTCTTCAAGCTCCGAGCCAACCCGGTGCAGTTTCATGAATCGCCACTGCAGCTTGTCAAAGAACAGGTAGACAACTGGAGTGGTGAACAGGGTAAGCGCCTGGCATACCATGAGGCCGCCGACGATTGTGATGCCCAGTGGTCTGCGCAGTTCCGAGCCGACACCCATTCCGATGGCCAGCGGCATGCCGCCGAACATGGCGGCGAAAGTGGTCATCATAATTGGCCGGAAGCGCAGTAGCGCGGCACGATAGATTGCGTCGACAGACGACATGCCCAGCTCGCGTTCAGCCTGCAGCGCAAAGTCGATCATCATGATGGCATTTTTGATGACCAGCCCGATGAGAAGAATGATTCCGATGAGCGCGATGATGCTCAAGTCCGTCCCGGTGATCAGCAACGCCAAAATAGCACCCGCGCCTGCCGGCGGCAGCGTAGAGAGAATTGTCAGCGGATGGATGAGGCTCTCGTACAAAATGCCGAGCACAATGTAAACCGTCACGATGGCCGCCAGAATCAGAAGCGGCTCGTTCCTGATCGAGTCTTGGAACGCCTGTGCTGTTCCCTGGAAGCTGGCGTGAATGCCTGACGGCATCCCCATTTCACGCGACGCTTTTTCGAGAGCTGATACTGCATCGCCCAGCGCTACATTGGGAGCCAGGTTGAACGTAAGCGTAATGGCGGGATACTGCCCTTGATGATTCACCTGCAGTGCGGCGTTCCGGCTTTCGTAGTGAGCGATGGTCGATAGCGGGACCATGCGGGATGTGGTCGGTCCGCCGGTGCTGCCGCCGCTGGAAGTGTTCCCCACGTTGCTGGCTGTGCTTAAGGAAATCGCGCTGCTGGCGCTGCCACCACTGGAGGTGCTTCCTGTGGCGCTGGAAAAACTGCTGGCAGGTGCACTGCTACCTGCGGGACCGCTGCCGCCGATAGCGCCGCCGGTTTTAATGTAGATTCCGTTAAGCGCGTCCGGACTCTGGCTGTATTTTGGGTCCACTTCCATGACAACGAAGTACTGATTCAAGCCGGTGTACATGGTGGAGACTTGGCGCTGGCCGAATGCGTCGTACAGCGTCGCATCGATCATTTGCGCGGTAATGCCCAGACGCGAAGCCGCATCGCGGTCGATGACCAGGCTGGTCACCAATCCGCGATCCTGCTGGTCCGTTGATACGTCGCGCAGTTCCGGCAAGGCCCTCATGCGATTCTGCAGCATGGGTGCCCACGTATTCAGCTCGCGCAGGTCCTCGTCAGAAAGTGTGTACTGATACTGCGATGCGCCGCCACGGCCACCGATTTGCAGATCCTGCTGCGCCTGCAAAATGAGGGTTGCGCCGGGAACGCTGGTCAGCTTGCGCCTCAGCCGGTTTACTACCTGGTCGGCTGTGACATGGCCGGGACGGTCAGCGAGCGGCTTGAGCGCGATGTTCATACTGCCGACGTTGTTGCTTCCGCCTCCAGGGCCGCCGCCGCCCACATTGGCTGACACGGACAGAATCGCCGGATCCTCAAGCGTCATCTGGGCAAGCTGCTTCTGCTTCACCTTCATGGCGTCAAAGCTGATGTCCTGCGCAGCCATCGTTCTTCCGCCAAGACGACCCGTGTCCTGCTGCGGGAAAAATCCCTTTGGCACAATGATGTAGAGGTACACATTGGCCACCGCTATGCCAACTGCCACGCCCAGCACCAGCCATTGATGATCAAGAACCTTACGGAGCGCCGTCGCATACTCGTCGTGCAGCCAGTTGAATGCCTTTTCGTTGAAGCGGTAGATCGCGCCGTGACGCCGCGCGCCTTTGGGCTTCAGGAATCGCGCGCAAAGCATCGGTGTGGTGGTGAGCGAAAGGAACATCGACACCGCAATGGCGACGGAGAGCGTCATTGCAAATTCGCGGAACAACTTGCCCACAACGCCGCCCATAAGCAGGATGGGCGTGAAAACCGCAATCAGAGAGAGGCTCATGGAGAGCACCGTGAAGCCGATCTCTTTCGATCCCTTCATCGCCGCGTCAAAGGGCTGCATGCCCATTTCAAGGTAGCGTGTAATGTTTTCGATGACGACGATCGCATCGTCGACAACGAACCCGGTGGCGACGGTGAGCGCCATGAGCGAGAGGTTATCGATGGTATAGCCCGCCAGATACATCACGCCGAACGTGCCTACAAGCGAGAGCGGCACGGCCACCGATGGAATCACTGTGGCCCAGACTTCGCGAAGGAAGAGAAACACGACCAGCACTACCAGCAGCACGCTGATGCAGAGTGAAGTCTCCACATCACGCACACTGGACCGAATGGTGGCGGTACGATCCATTGCAATGTTGATCTTGATGGTGGGAGGAATTGCCGCCTGCAGGTGCGGCAATTCTCGCATCACGTTGTCCACGGTTTCGATCACGTTCGCACCCGGGATTTTGAAAACCATGAGCTGAACGGCTTCCTTGAGTTCACCTGGGGGGCCGTTGAGGGGATTGATGCCTGCAACGCCGGCCGTGAGAATATTCGAAACACTGTCCGATAACGTCCCTACATCGGAAACGCGGACCGGAGCTCCAGTTGCCCTGTTGTATCCGACGAGGATCGACGCATAATCCTCGGCTTTGAAGATTTGATCGTTGTCGTAAATGGCCCAGCGATTCTGTTCGTCCTGAAAGGCGCCTTTCGGCCGATTAGCATTTGCCCCGGCGAGTGCTGTACGCACCGCTTCAAGGCCGATGCCGGTGTTGGCCAGCAGCAGCGGATTCAATTCCACGCGCACCGCAGGACTTGAGCTCCCGCCCACAAACACCTGCCCAACGCCATCGATCTGCGACATCTTCTGCGCAAGGATGGAGTCCGCCATGTCGTAAATCTGCGGCTTCGGAACCACATCCGAAGTCATCGTCATGATCAGAATCGGAGCGTCTGCGGGGTTTGCTTTCCGGTAGCGCGGATTTTGCGGCAAGTACGAAGGTAGCTGGCTCCGAGCTGCATTAATTGCTGCCTGCACATCGCGAGAGGCAGCGTTGATGTCACGATTGATGTCGAACTGGAGCGTAACATTAGCCGAACCAAGCGAACTCGTCGAGGTCATCTGGTTGACGCCGGCAATTCGGCCAAACTGCCGTTCCAGCGGGGTCGCCACCGCAGATGCCATTGTCTCGGGACTTGCTCCCGGAAGGCCCGCTCCTGCGCCGATAACAGGCATATCGACATCGGGTAGCGACGCCACCGGCAGTACTGTATAAGCCACTGAGCCCGCCATGAGCAGCGCCATGCTCAGGAGCGAAGTTGCGACCGGTCGCTTGATGAATGGTGCGGATAGATGCATCCTGTGTTCTCCTAGTCCGCACTTACCGTTTGATGTTGCGGCTCAGACACACTCAGATCGCGAGGCTTCAACCGTGTTGCCAGCCGGTCAAAGTAAAGGTAGACAACCGGGGTGGTGAACAGGGTAAGCATTTGCGAAAAAATAAGTCCGCCGACGATGGTGATGCCGAGAGGCAAGCGAAGCTCTGCGCCGACGCCGCCACCCAAAGCCAGCGGCAAGCCACCAAGCAGCGCGGCCATGGTGGTCATGATGATAGGACGGAAGCGCAGCAGGCAGGCCTGGAAAATAGCGGCCTCGGCTGTCTTGCCTTCTTCGCGCTCAGCCTGCAACGCGAAGTCGATCATCATAATGGCGTTCTTCTGCACAATGCCGATCAGCAGGATAATGCCAATGAGCGCGATGACGCTGAACTCAACCTTCGTAATCATCAATGCCAGCAATGCACCCACGCCCGCCGAAGGCAAGGTAGAGATGATCGTGATCGGGTGAATGTAGCTTTCGTACAGAACACCGAGAACGATATACACGGTGATCAACGCCGCCAGAATCAGCAGCGGTTCGTTTGCCAGCGAGGTCTGAAATGCCGCGGCCGTTCCCTGGAAGCTGGCGTAGATCGACTCCGGCATTTGAATCCGATCTTCGACGCGCTTGACTGACTTAATGGCATCGCCCAGAGCCCTGCCGGGAGCCAGGTTAAAGCTCACGATGGTGGAAGGGAACTGATCGAGATGGCCGATTGAAAGCTGCGCGTGCCCCTGCTCCCAATGGGCGATCTGGCCCAGGGGAACTTGTGTTCCGCTGCTTGACCTAACGTAGAGTTTGTTTAAAGTCGCCGGATCAGTCTGGAATCGCGGTGCTACTTCCATGACCACGTGGTACTGGTTCAGCTGAGTAAAGATGGTGGAAATCTGGCGCTGTCCGAACGCGTCGTATAGGGTGTTGTCCACGTCCGCCATTGCGATACCGAGCCGCGACGCTGTGTCGCGATCGATCACCAGTTGGGCCGCCAATCCCTGGTCCTGCAGATCGCTGGCTACGTCGGTTATGTCCGGCTCCTTGCTTAGCTCTTCCACCATTTTGCGCGTGTAGGTAGCCAACTCCGCCTGGTCAGGATCTTCCATCGCGTACTGGAATTGAGTACGGCTGACACGGTCTTCCACTGTCAGATCCTGCAACGGTTGCAGAAACAGCTGAATGCCCTGCACCTTGTTTACTTCACCCTGCAGGCGATGGATAACGTCTGTCGCCGATTCGTTCCGGTCTTCGAGAGGCTTCAGCGTGATCTGAAGGCGACCAGAGTTCAGGGTCGTGTTCGTGCCATCGACGCCGATGAATGATGAGACGTTGTCGACTGCCGGATCTTGACGAACCACTTCAACCAGCTGCTGCTGCAATCTCGACATGGCGGTGAAACTGACGTTTTGCGGCGCTTCAGAAATACCGAGGACTACGCCAGTGTCCTGCACCGGGAAGAATCCTTTCGGCACGACAATGAATAGGAGGACCGTGGCCACAAATGTCGAAATGGTTACGATCAGCGTTGCAAATCGATGCCGCAGGATTACTGTCAATGCTCGCCCGTAAGCGGCAATGATGGAGTTGAAGACCTTCTCTGACCAGTAATAGAAGCGCGTCTGATTGGCCGTCTTTTTGTCCTGCAGAATACGCGAGCACATCATGGGCGTCAGCGTGAGCGACACCAGCGCGGATACCAGAATGGTGACCGCCAGGGTGATGGCAAATTCGCGGAACAGGCGTCCCACCACGTCGCTCATGAACAGCAGCGGAATGAGCACGGCGATCAGCGAAACCGTCAGCGACATAATGGTGAAGCCGATCTGTTCGCTGCCCTTCAACGCCGCCTGCATCGGGCTGTCGCCTTCTTCGATAAAGCGCGAAATGTTCTCGATCATCACGATGGCGTCGTCCACTACGAAGCCCGTGGAGATGGTCAACGCCATCAACGTGAGGTTGTTGAGCGAGTAGCCCAGCAGATACATCACGCCGAACGTGCCTACAATCGAGAGCGGCACCGAGACCGACGGAATAATGGTGGCTGCAATATTGCGCAGGAACAGGAAGATGACCATGACAACCAGCGCCACGGTAAGCATCAGCTCAAATTCAACGTCCTTTACTGACGCGCGAATGGTGAGCGTTCTGTCAGTGAGTACGTGTACCTGGACCGCCGCCGGCAGCGCGGTCTGTAGTTGCGGCAGCAGCTTGCGAATGCGGTCGACGACTGCGATGATGTTCGCGCCTGGCTGGCGCTGAACATTCACAATGACAGCGGGATGCTGGCCCATCCATGCTGCCTGCTGATTGTTTTCCGCAGCGTCGACAATGGTGGCCACGTCGGAAGCGCGCACCGGCGCTCCGTTGCGATAAGCCACAATAACGGGCTTGTAATCGTTGCTCGAGAGCAGTTGATCGTTGGCACCGATCGTAAAAGTCTGCCGCGATCCGTTCAGCGTGCCCTTTGCCTGGTCCACATTGGCGGCAGACAGCGCTGTGCGCACGTCCTCAGGGCTCAGGTTGTACGCCGCCAGTTGCGTCGGATTCACCTGGATGCGCACCGCGGGTTTCTGCCCACCGGCAATCGACACAAGGCCGACACCGGTGACCTGCGAAATTTTCTGCGCCAGGTTGGTATCGGCCGCATCTTCAATTTTGTCCAGCGGTAAACTATCTGATGTCAGCGCCAGCGTCAAAATCGGCGCATCGGCCGGGTTTACCTTGCTATAAATAGGCGGATTAGGCAGGTCACTGGGCAGAAAGCTGTTGCCCGCATTGATGGCGGCCTGCACTTCTTGCTCGGCAACGTCGATGCTCTCTTCAAGGTTGAATTCAAGGGTGATGACAGAACCGCCGCCCGAACTCTCAGAAGTCATCTGTTTGAGGCCCGGCATTTGACCGAATTGCCGCTCAAGCGGAGCCGTGACCGATGAGGCCATGACCTCCGGGCCGGCTCCCGGATAAAACGTGAGCACCTGGATGATGGGGTAATCGACCTGCGGCAGAGCCGAAATCGGCAACTGCTGGAACGCCACTCCGCCGGCAAGCAGAATAGCCGCCATCAGCAGCGAGGTCGCTACCGGGCGCAGGATGAACGGCCGGGACGGACTGAGGCTCACTGCTGCTCCTTATTGTTGCGATGATGACCGTTCGGACCACCATTTGGATTGCTGCCGGCGCCTGCTGGCACAGCCGAGTTGGTCATCGTCTGCGGATGCCGCCCCGCGCCCGCCTGGTCTGCTCCCTGGCCGGGCGCAGCTCCCGGCGCTGCATTCGGTCCAGCGCCTTGTCCGCGTCCACCTGCGCCGCCCTGTCTGGCTTGGCTTACGATCACTTGGGCGCCCGCCCGCAGGCGGTCTGCGCCATCCACCACAATCTTCTGCCCAGCATCTAGACCGTTATCGATGATGCTCAGCTGCCCTTGCACCAATCCCACCTTGATGGTCTGAATCTTCGCCGTGCCGTTCTCGCCCTTATCATCCGTATTCACGAGCCAGACAAAGGTTCCCTGAACGCCATTCTGGACTGCCGCGGACGGGATCACGAGAGCATTGGGCCGCTGTTCCATCACCAGGTGAATGTTCACAAACTGGTTTGGGAACAAGGCATCATCTGTATTCGGGAACACGGCCTTCATCTTCGCCGTTCCGGTGGTCGTATCAATCTGATTGTCTGCTGTAAGCAGGTAACCGGTGGCCAGCTTTTGAGTATCGGCCTGGTTATAGGCATCCACCGCCAGGCGATGATCCGCGCGCAACTTGCCCAGTACCTCGGGCAGTTGATTCTCAGGCAGGGTGAAATAAACGGCGATGGGATGGAATTGGTTGATGACGACCAGGTTGGTGGTATTCGCGGTAATGATGTTGCCCGGGTCCACCAAGCGCAAACCAATGCGCCCATCCACAGGCGACTGAATGGAACACCAGCTCAACTGCAGTTGGGCATTCTCGACGGCGGCCTTATCAGAGGAGATGGCGCCCTCATATTGCCCCTGGGCAGCCTGGTAGGTCTCCATCTGCTCCTTTGAAACTACGCCTGCGTTGTATAGCGCCTGGTAGCGGGCAAACTCGGCCTGCGCATTTTTCAGCAGGGCCTGATCATGCGCCAGAGTCCCCTTTGCCTGGTCCAGCGCCGCCTGAAAAGGTTTCGGGTCGACTTCCATGATGGTTTGCCCGGCCCGCACTTCCTGGCCTTCGGTGAATCTGACTGGCAACAACTGTCCGCTCACCCGCGCCTTGACGGTGACGCTCATGTTGGGCGTGACCGTGCCCAGGGCTGTCAGGTAGATGGGCATGGGCCGCTGGACAACCGGAACTACCTGTACTGGCACTGGCCGATTGAGAAGCGCGTTTGCCTGCCGCGTGCTTGTGGCCGCTGCCTGCTGCTGGTTGTTGTAGATTCGCCAAACCACAAAGCCCACAAGCCCGGTTAACACCAGGAAGACAATAATGCGAAGCCACGGGCTCTTCTTTGTCGGAGGCTCCGCGGGTGTACCGATTTCAGACCTGTAGGGTTCCTGAGTCGTTTCGATGGGCATGGTGTCGTTTCTCTTAGTCTTCCTTAATTTTTGTTCCCGGAGGGCAGGGCGAAATTGGTCTGATCTATTAATAGTCAGACAATTCGCCTACGTCTTAACGGACGTACAGAATTCATGAAAGGTTTCGCTTTCTACCGCATCGTGAAAGCAGCTGGCTTCCTGTTACAAAAGCCGTTACAAACGCAACGAAGCATCTTAATTTACCAGATGAAGTCGCGATTTATTGTAAGCGAATTGACCTCCGCACATGCAATGAAGACACTCCCAGCGTCGGCAGGACGGCTGCCAAATTTGATGCAAATTGATGAACCGCAGTTATCGCTCCGATTTCTTGCGGTCATCCAAATCGAAAGAGGCTGTCTTGTTTTTGCACCAGTATTGGTGCAGAGTTGCGACATCTAAGCTGTGGCGTCTTCAGTTTCGTCCTCATGCAGATTGGCCGAGTTGCGCGCGACCGGTACTTCAGGCGGAACGGTTCCGTATGGCAACGTCTCGTGAGGCAGGTAGATTCCGTCCTGGGCAAGCAGAGCATCGTAAACGGGCGTAGGCCGCCAGTGTCGTGCCAGGGCGAATGCGCTCATATTCGCGATCATGAGAGGCAGCACCAGCCCATAGCCGCCGGTCATTTCAAACACGATCAGAACCGAAGTCATGGGAGCACGGACAATACCGGCAAACACCGCTCCCATGCCCACGATGGCGAAGGCGCCGATCGCATCCGTCGAGTGATGGAAAACGGTCACATCGAGATAGCCCACGCATCCGCCAAGCATGGCTCCCATGAACAAGGAAGGCGCGAAGATGCCTCCCGAACCTCCACTGGAATACGAGCAGACAGTGGCCAGCAGTTTAAGCACACAGAACAGGCCCATAAACAGAAGTGGCATGGTTCCTGTGAGTGCTAGTTCAAGAGTCCCGTAAGGGTCGCCGGCGATTCCATTCAGGTGAAACAGCTGAAGTCCTACCGCTGCCAAAGCGCCGGTCGCCAAACCACCCAGTGCCGGATGCACCCACCGAGGCACGGCGGTGAACTCTTTAAACCGAACCCTCAACCATAGAAGTGAATCGGTGAAAGCGATCGAAACCAAGGCCGCCAGTACGCCCAACAGCGCATACCAGATTAAGGAAGAGGAGTTTTCGAGCACGTAGGGCCGCGGCACATGGAACACTGGCTTGGACCCCAGGATGGAGTGCTCCACGACTGCAGCCAAAGCAGCAGCTACGATGACGCCTGAAAGCATGGTTTGGTCAAGATCGCCGATCAACTCTTCCAGCGTGAATGTAATGGCAGCAATGGGCGCGTTGAAAGCGGCTGCGATGCCGGCAGCCATGCCGACAGAAGCCATGCGCCGATGGAATTGCGGGTTAAGGCGCGCCGACCTTGCCAACATGCTGCTGACGCCCGCGCAAATTTGGACGGTTGGCCCTTCAAGTCCCAACGAAGCGCCCGAGCCGATCTGAAATGCGCATAGTACGAACTTGCCGATCGTTTCCCTGACCGAAACCAGACCCGAGCGAAGCGCATAGGCTACTTTGACCTGCGGAATACCGCTGCCGGCCGCCGCTGGAGCCCAATAGGTTAATCCCAGGCCCACCATCAGACCGCCTATACCCGGAGTAAGAATGGTCCAGAAGATCCAACTATGCCCAGGCGCCGCATTGGCACGGTTGATGAGCAGCATCTCAAGCCATCCAATGCTGAGGTGAAAGGTAACTGCGGCCAAGCCGCACAGTCCGCCCGCGAGAATCGTAAACGCCAGCAGACGCTGCTGCTCATTGGGCAAGCGTCGAATGACCCACGCCAGAAAGCGTGGCCAATAACTTGCGATTCCCTGCCAGTAGCTCAATGCAATCGGACCTCATGGAAGACGGAGCTCAGGTTCCCGGTTGAAGATGGTCGCAGATAGGACCGCACGCCCAAAAAGGTGACAACAGTAAAGTCTGATGCAGGGGAGATGTTCGCATCCTGCAGAGGGACGACCAACTTCCCAATCCAGAATATCGCGACGGGACCGCGGGGCATTCCCAGCTAAATTGGAGTGACCCGCTGATGATGCCGCGGGAATTTGGCTGCCCCAACCGCTGCGTCGAGCCAGTCTGGCGCGTGCTACATTGAAATTCCACGGAGGAAAATTCAGATGGCCGCCGGAGTGCAACTTCCAGGCAGTGGGGACACGATTGATCTGCAGCAGCAGGTAGCCCGGTTGCAGGCGCTGCTCGAAGCGTCACGTCAGGTTCACTCGACCATTCACGAAACGGAAGTGCTTGAGCAGGTACTACGCATTGTCGTCCGCGAACTGGAAATGGCGGGCGCTGCATTTCCGCACGCCGGGCTTGTTTACGGTGAAGACCCGAGCGCCGGCGGCGCATCTGCCGATACTCTGTTGAGCTGGCCTCTGCCTGATCGCGCCGGCAATTCCATGGCCGAGCTCGTGGTAGCTCCGCCGGATGGCCGCGAGCTCACAATCTACGAGTCGGACTTTATTGAGGGCCTCGCCCTGCAAGCCGCGGTTGCGGTTGAAACCGCCCGCAGCCACAAACGCAATCTCGAATTCGCGCGCGTGCAGCAGGATCTGGATGCAGCCCGCTCCATCCAGCGCTCGCTTTTGCCGAACCGGCTGCCTGAAATTGCTGGCTATTCGCTGGCCTTCCGTTCCGATACCTGCTACGAAGTGGGCGGCGACTATCTCGACATGGTGGAGCAGCCGGATGGCAAGCTGCTCATCGTTGTAGCCGACGTGGCCGGCAAGGGATTGGCTTCTGCAATCTGGTCTGTCAGCTTTCGCTCGTCGTTGCGCGGAATGGCTGTCGCCGGCATGCCTCTGGACGAATTAGCTACGCGGATGAATCAGCATCACTGGGGCGAAGGCGAAGAGGCGCGCCGCCGTTACGTTACCGCCATCTTCCTCCGCCTGGATCCTGCTGCCGGTGAAATTGAAGTTGTGAACGCCGGCCACAATCCCGGTTTCCTTGTTGAGCCTGGCGCCGAGCCGCACCAGTTCAATGCCGTCGGAACTCCCCTGGGCCTGCTGCCCGGCATGCAGTACAAGTCAGAAAAGCGGGCATTCGCGCCGGGCGCGCGTCTGCTCTTCTATACCGATGGATTGACTGAGGTCTTCAAAGGGGATGAGGAGTATGGACCGGAACGCCTTCTGAATGAATTTTTTACGTGCTCCGAGACGAAAGCCGATGATATTCTCGACTCACTGTGGCGCGCAATTAAGGACTTCTCTGATGGCGGTCCGCAATCGGACGATATGACCGCTCTCACGCTTTGCCGGGTAACAGGTCCTGGAACGGAGTCGCCGGAATGAGCGAGTCAAAACCGACTTCGGTTGAGGTGCGGCTGCCTTCACGGCTCGGTTATGAAAAAGTGGCCATGAGCACCGCCGCCGCCGTCGCCAAGATCGTGGGCCTGCAACCCGAGCGGATCGAAGATTTGAAAACCGCCGTTGCCGAGGCGTGTATTAACGCGATTGAACACGGCAACCGGCTCAACGAAAAACTCTCTGTCGGGGTCATCCTTTCGGCAAGCGACGACGTCCTTGAAGTAAAAGTGATTGACGATGGCAAGGGCATGAAGGGTCAGCCGGTCAAGCCCGACATCGATCGCAAAATGCATGGCGAAGAAGATCCCCGCGGCATGGGCATGTTTCTTATCCAGGCCCTGGTGGACGAAGCAGAATGGGTAGCCGGCATCGATGGCAAAAGCAGTTATGTCCGCCTGGTCATCCGGCTCGATAAAGATTCGTAGCAAGTTGTCAGTCCCCTAACCTTGAGAGAAAACGGAGAACATCATCGTGCAGAGCGAAACCAAGTCGCGCGCTGAACAACTCACTTCCCCAGCAGGAAATCCGGTCACCGTCCTCCGCTTCGAAGGCGACATTGCGAGTACTTCGAAGGAAGCCGTTCTGGGCGCCTATCAAGCGTTGCCCAAGGCTGAAATCAAGCGTGTGGTGCTGGACTTTACGAAGGTGGATTACATCAATTCCAGCGGCATTGCGCTGGTGATTCAACTGCTCATTGAAGCGGCAAACTCCGGGCAGAAGGTGTGCGCCTTTGGCTTGTCCCCGCACTTCGTCAAGGTGTTTACGATGGTGGGCATTACCAAGTACGCCGGTCTGTTCCCCACCCAGGCCGAAGCCCTGGCCACGATGTAATCTTCTGCGAAGCCAATTCGCGCTGCGCCGCGTACACTCCTTCTGTCCGGGGTGCAGCTGGGGCAAGCAATCGCGTGATGTGCCCAAAACTCGACCCCGCTGTCTGAGAGCTACAATCTCATCATGAATCTCGACGCGATCCAGGCAGCACTGCGCGAGTCCGGCATCGACGGCTGGCTATTCTACGATCATCATCATCGCGATCCCATCGCCGCCCACATTCTTGGCCTCGATCCCAACGCGCACATCACGCGCCGCTGGTACTACTTCATTCCAGCCGCAGGCGAACCGCGTAAGCTTGTGCACCGCATTGAGCAGGGTCGTCTCGACTCGTTGCCCGGTAGCAAGGTTCTTTATTCCGGCTGGCAGGAGCTGGCGGTGCGCATTGAGGCCATGCTCTCCGGCTTTAGCTCCATCGCCATGCAGTACTCGCCCAACAACGACATCATGTATATCTCCATGGTGGATGCGGGCACCGTCGAGTTTGTTCGCAGTCTCGGCAAGCGCATCGTGAGCTCCGCCAACCTGGTAAGCCAGTTTGAAGCCGTGCTCACCGCCGAGCAGATGGAGACGCACTCCGTGGCCCAACGCACCATCGACAACATTCTTGCCGAGGGCTGGCAGGAGATCGCCCGCTACCTGCGCCCCTCGTTCGGCAGTCCTGTTCCGTACACTGAATACGATCACGTGCAGTGGCTGGCAAACGCGATGCGCCGCGAAGGACTGATCTGGGAACATGGCCCCAACGTCAGCGTCAACGCCAACTGCTCCGACTCGCACTACGAGCCCACAGCCGACAACACCGCGCGTATCAACGACGGCGACTTCGTCCTCATCGACATCTGGGGCCGTCTTGAAAATCCCGGCAGCGTTTATTACGACATCACATGGACAGGCGTCGTAGGCCGCGAGCCATCGGAGCGCGAACAGTTGGTATTTGAAACCGTGCGCAACGCGCGCGATGCCGCCATCGCTGCGGTTGAGCAGGCATTTGCGCAAGATCGTCCGATACGCGGCTTCGAGGCCGATGATGCCGCGCGTGCTGTGATTACCGCCGCCGGTTTTGCCGACTACTTTACGCACCGCACCGGACACAACATTGCAGAAGAAATCCATGGGCCCGGCGCGCATCTTGACAATCTTGAAACCCACGACGAGCGGCTTTTGCTTGCCAACACCTGCTTCTCCGTCGAGCCCGGCATCTACCTGCCCGACTTCGGCGTGCGCAGCGAGATCGACATGATGACCGCGCCCGGCAAAGCCTGGGTGACCGGCAAAATCCAAACCGAACTAGTGAAGATTTAAGGGCAGAAACTGAAGAGATGAAATCCAGATATATCCCCAGATTCAGATCCCTGGCCCCTGACATCTGAACCCTGTTTTATGGTCGTATACTTACGCCATGCCTCTTCCAGGCAATGAGCTTATTGCGCTTCTGGTGGCAATCAGTTTTGCTGCCGGGCTCAACGTTTACGCAACCGTGGCCACGCTGGGCCTGCTTGCGCGCGTCAACGTGCTTGCGCTTCCTCCGCAACTTCATCTGCTCTCGAACTGGTGGATCATTGCCGCCGCTCTCACGCTTTTCGCAGTGGAATTTTTCGCCGACAAGGTTCCCGCGTTCGATCTGATATGGAACGCACTCCACACTTTCATCCGCGTTCCTATGGCCGCGCTGCTGGCATGGCAGGCAACCACCGCGCTCTCTCCCGGTGAACAGCTGGCAGCCACGCTCGCCGGCGGCCTGATTGCCTTCATTGCTCACGGCGGCAAAACTGCCATGCGCACCGTTGTCACGCCTTCGCCTGAGCCGATCTCGAACATGTCTCTCAGCATGGGTGAAGACGTGCTCGCCGTCAGCCTGACATGGTTCGCCACCGTGCATCCGTTGATGGCAGCAAGTGTCACGGCGGTGTTGTTACTGCTTGCGCTACTGTTCATTCGCTGGATATGGAAGGCTCTCAACGCGCTCTTCCGCTCCGCGCAGGAGTCGTTCTAGGTCTCGTCCGCGCCCCGTCCCCTCCGCTAAAAAATGATGGATTCCTTATATCCTGACTGGGACAATCAACTTCTTAGTCAATTCCCCCTGGCAGTCAATATCTCGCGTGACGAAATCAATCGCCGCGATCCTCGCCATTCCTGCGCCGAGTTGCGGCCGGTTTCTACTTTTTTTCAAGGAGTTCGAACGGAATGCAAGGTGCTCCAGACCGCGAGAGTCCCCAGGCCAGTGCCACTCCAGCCATGACGCCATTTCTGGAATCGCAGATCCAGAAAGTTATCGACGAAATCTACCATAAGTACAAAGGCGTGGACGACGGCACAGTTGCCACTTACATTCCCGAGCTTGGAAAAGCCAACCCGAAACATTTCGGCATCTGCCTTGCCACGGTTGAAGGCCAGGTGTTCACCGCCGGTGACTGGGAACAGGAATTCACCATCCAGTCGATGTCAAAGCCGTTTGCTTTTCAGATGGCGCTTGAGAAACACGGCCCCGAGGAGACGCTCAAGCATGTGGGCCTGGAGCCGAGCGGCGAAGCATTCAACTCCATCGAACTCGACCCGAAAAGCGGCCGGCCCTTCAACCCGATGGTCAACGCGGGCGCCATCGCTGTCGCTTCGCTCATTAAGCAGAGTCCCGTGCAGGCAAGCATTGCCGCATTTGTTGATAAACTCAGCGCAGCCGCGGGCCGACGGTTGCGGCTCGATTATTCCGTGCTGGCCTCAGAAACGGAGACCGGCAACCGCAATCGCGCCATTGGCTATCTCCTACTCAACGCCGGCATCATCGACGAGCAGGTTCAACAGTCGCTCGACCAATATTTTGCGCAGTGCTCCGTGTTGGTGAATTGCCGCGATCTGGCGCTGATGGCCGCAACCATGTCCAACATTGGCAACAACCCCGTCACCGGGCAATCGGTCTTCGACTTCCAGTTTTTGAAGTATGTAATGGCCGTGATGTTCAGTTGCGGCCTGTACGATTTTGCCGGCAACTGGGCAGTGGAGGTGGGACTGCCGGCCAAGAGCGGCGTTTCCGGGGGCATTTTCGGGGTGGTCAACCGTCAGCTTGGCATCGGCGTTTACTCGCCCAAGCTGGACGCGCAGGGAAACAGCGTGCGCGGAATTCTGGCCTGCCGCGAACTCGCCAGCCACTTCGGTCTGCATACGTTCGACTTCAGCAACGTCGGCTCCAGCTTCATGCAGTGGCTGCTGTAAGCTCTCGGCCGCTTGCGCCATTTCCACCCCAACCGGCCTGCGCGGTAGACTTGCTTCGCTATGATCACGCGACGTTCGTTTGTCCGCAACGCCTCTGCTTTCTCTGCCGCTTTGGCCGCGACCTCCAAATCAAAGTTCGCCTTTGCGCAAGGCGCAACCTATCGCAACCCCATTTTGGGCGGCGATCATCCTGACGGCAGTCCTCTGCGCGTGGGCAACGACTTTTACCTGACTCACTCCAGCTTTGACTACGCGCCCGGCCTGCTTATCTGGCACTCGCGCGACCTGATCAACTGGACTCCCGTTGCAGCCGCGCTGCATAAGTACTACGGCACCGTGTGGGCGCCATACCTGTGCGAGTATCAGGGCGAGTTCTACATTTATTTCCCTGCCGCCGGCCAAATTCACGTCACTCATGCTCATTCTCCCACCGGCCCATGGAGCGAGCCCATCAACCTCGGCATTCGCAATATCGATCCGGCACACATTGCTGAAAACGGCCGCCGCTTTCTCTACCTTGCCGGTGGACAGATGGCCGAGCTCAACGCCGACGGCCTCTCCGTAAAAACGCCGCAGCGCGTAGTCTTTGACCCGTGGCCGCTGCCCGCGAACATGCGTGTGGAGTGCACCTGTCTGGAAGGCCCCAAGGTCATTGAGCACAACGGCTACTACTACTTGAACGTCGCGGAGGGAGGCACTGCCGGGCCCGGTACCAGTCATGCAGTCGTCAGCGCTCGCAGCCGGCACGCGAACGGGCCATGGGAGTATTCGCCCTACAATCCGATTGCGCACACGCCCTCGCGCAACGATCGCTGGCTCTCCATCGGCCACGGCCGCCTTGTCGACACGCCTGACGGCAAGTGGTACATGACGGTCCACGCTTACGAGAACGGCTATCGTGCACTCGGGCGCCAGCTTTTGCTGCTGCCCATCGAGTGGACGAGCGATGGATGGTTCCGTGTTCCAGCCGGCGTGACCGCCGACTCGGCCATTCCCATGCCTGTTGCCGGCTCGCAACAAAAATCGTTCCCCGATCCTTCTGACGACTTCACTTCTGCCGAACTTGGCCTGCAGTGGGGCTTCTGGCATGAATATGATCCTGCCCGCTTTACCACCGGAAAGGGCGCGCTGATTCTGAATACAGTGGGCAAATCAATCAACGATACATCGCCCATGACGACTCCGGTGGGCGGCCATTCCTACACTGTAGAAGTGGATGTTGAAGTTGAACCCGACTGCGAAGCAGGCATCGTGCTCTTTTACAACGCGGAGCACTCAACTGGAATTCGCATCAATCGCGACGGTGTAAGCCCGCGACTGGCCAGCGGGTCCACGCACTCGCATTATGAGAAGGGCGCCACCCGCGCCACGCTCCGCATTGTCAACGATGACCAGGAAATCGACTTCTATTTGCAGGTTCCCGGCAAGCCCTGGCAGCGCGCCCAGGACTCCGCCGAAATTTCCGGCATGGACCACAATGTGCTCGGTGGATTTCTCGATGTTCGTCCCGCTGTTTACGCCTGCGGAGCCGGCAAGGCCACGTTCCGCAATTTCCGCTATTGGCCTGAGGTAAAAGTACCCTCGTAGCCCGCGCAGCCGTTGCAACGCACTGCGGCTCAATATAAAGGATTCTGACAATGCTGAATTCCCGCTCACTTTTCACCGGCACCCTGTTCGCAGCTCTCGCCTTGACCGCACACGCGCAGCAATCAGCCCCGGCCGCGCCACCGCGCTTCCCCACACCGGAAGAACGAGCCGCCATCTCCGCGGCATCTGCCGCTGAACGCAGTCGCGAAGTAAAGGCGCTTGGCATTTCCGCCATGCAGCCGCCGGCAACCGCTTACGATATCGGCAAGCCCGGCAACGCGAACTACGACGAGACGAAGGCGAATCCGTATCCGAATCTGCCAGTGCTGCTGGTCATGAAGAACGGCAAGAACGTGACGACTTCCGCGCAATGGACCGCGCGCCGTAATGAACTGCTCGACCTGTTCGCGGAGAATGTCTACGGCAAATATCCCGCACACATTCCCGCAGTCACCTGGAAAGTGGAAAGCACGCGGGAAACCGATGTCTCCGGCGTGCATGCCATTGTTAAGCACATCGTCGGGCATGTTGATAATTCTGCATATCCAGCCATCACTGTCGATATTGCTGCCGATGTTGTTACGCCCGCAGCCACGCGCGGCAGCAAGGTTCCGGTCATCATTGGCGGCGGAGCGCTACGTGCGTTCAATTTCACCCCGCGCCCTGCCGCGCCGGGGCAGGTTGTTCACCGCATGTCCATGCCTGCCGATCCGCCCGACTCCGCAAAGCTGCTGTTGCAGGCTGGCTGGGGATTCGTAGCGCGCGCCTCCAACGAGGTGCAGGCCGACAACGGCGCAGGACTCGACAAGGGCATCATTGGCTTGGTCAATCACGGCCAGCCACGCTCGCTTGATGATTGGGGAGTTCTACGCGCATGGGCCTGGGCAGACAGCCGCATCGTCGATTATCTGCAAACCGATGCCGATGTTGACGGTGCCAGGGTGGGTGTCATGGGCCACTCTCGCGGAGGCAAGGCGGCACTCGTCGCCATGGTCGACGATCCACGCATCGCTATCGGCTTCATCTCCTCATCCGGCGCGGGCGGAGCGGACCTGTACCGTCGCAACTACGGAGAAACCATGGGGAATCTCTGCGGCGATCAGGAATTCCACTGGTTCGCCGGCAACTTTCTGCGTTATTGCGCGGTTGGCCACACCGCCAACGAAATGCCCGTTGACAGCCACGAATTCATCGCACTCGTGGCCCCACGTCTCGTCTTTATCGGCGGTGGCGCGCTGATTACCGATCCCGAATATGCCCCGGGAGATGCCTGGCAAGACGCGCAAGGAATGTTTATGGCCGCTGCGGCTGCCAGCCCGGCATGGAAGCTGCTCGGCTTCGAAGGCTTGGGAACCACTACATTCCCACCGATGAACACTTTCATCGACACCGGCCGCATTGCGTTCCGCCAACACCAGTACGGCCACACCCCCGCCCCCAACTGGCCTTACTTTTTAGAATTCGCACAAAAGCAGTTGGGCGCGAAGTAGAGGCAACGATCCGATAGTTCTCATGCTAATTTTTATTTTTCGGCGTCTTCTTCTCATCAGCCTGCTGGCTGGTCCCCAGTGGTTTTGGATCAGCCAGGCAGCGCACCTGGCTGGGCGCATAAAGCTGCGCGCCATTCGCCGGCTCGTGTATTCCCTGCTATTCATCGCGGCTCTTCTAATGGCACTGATTGCCTTTGACCGCGTTACGGGCAGGGTGCTGCCTAAGGTCTTCGGGGGTGTTTTTTCTTCTTTAGTTCAGCTTTGGATCATCTCTTCGACGTTTGCATGTCTGTGCGTACTTTCGTTGCGCCTGGCCGCATGGCTGCTGATGAGTCTGCGGAGCCTCTTCCGTCCCGCGGCGCAGACGCCCGACCATGCGGGCCGTCGCTTCATGCTTCGCCAATTGCTAACGTTCATCGGAAGCGCGCCTATCTTTGCGGCTTTATACGGATATGCCTTTGAACGGCTTTCGTTTGAAGTCGTCCGCGTTGAACTTCCCATCGCGAACCTTCCTGAAGCGCTGGATGGCCTGCGCATCGTTCAGCTCAGTGACATTCACGTGGGCGACTCGCTGCCGCCCAGTGAAGTCCGTCGCGCCGTGACGATGGCAAATCGCCTTGGCGCGCATCTGGCCGTCATCACCGGGGATATTCTGAGTGGCCGGGGCGATCCGCTTGAGGCCTGCATTGCCGAACTCGCGCTTCTCAAAGCCCCTCTGGGTATTTGGGGTTGCAATGGCAATCACGAAATATACGCGGGTGCCGAAGACGAGGCCGAGCAACTGTTCGACCGGCACGGCATGCGCATGCTCAGGCAGTCCGCTGCGCAACTTGCATGGAATGGAGGCATGTTCAATCTGATCGGCGTCGATTACCAGCATGGCGTGCAACTGACCGGATCGCGAATGCCTTCACTGCGCGCGATCCAGCCACTGGTGCGCTGCGACATTCCCAATATCCTGCTGTCACATAATCCCAACACGTTTTACTCGGCGGCAGAGCTTGGCATTGAACTGTCACTGGCCGGCCATACGCATGGTGGCCAGGTGAACATCGAGATCATCCACAGTTCTCTCAATCCCGCCCGATTCATGACCCGTTTCATCGCGGGCCCGTATCGATTGCCGATGGCAGCACACACAAAGGGTAGCAGCGATGACACCGCATCGTGGTCACAGCTTTATGTCAACAGGGGACTTGGCACGCTTGCGTTGCCCGCACGCATAGGGGCTGCGCCGGAGATCACGTTGCTCACTCTACGCCGCGGCTGATCTGGGAAGTTCTGCACACCTGATAAATAATTGGCTCTCTGCGCGCAGATGCTCGCGCCGCCATGTACAGCGAAGTTCTCCTCAGGTGTCTGTGCGAATGCGCTATTGAGCCGGGCGCATAGGGAGATTCGAAGGGCGCTACTGTCCAATTCCATCACAGATTGAACGTTAGCTGGCCGGCTCCGGCGCGGAAGAGACCACTTTCCCCTGTTTTTGGAAACAGCTGCGGCAAAGTACCGGTCTGCCCTGGGTGGGCTTGAATGGGACCGTAGTTTCGGTTCCACACTCGGAGCAGGTAGTGCGTGTTTCAGGACGCACCTTCTGGCTTCCGCGAAGCCGCTTCGCCTTGCACTGCTTGCAGCGCTTGGGGTCGTTTTTGAATTGTTTATCGTGGAAGAAGACCTGCTCGCCCGCAGTAAAAACGAACTCGGCGCCGCAGTCAATGCATGTCAGTATTCGATCGGTGAATTCCATGGCCGGCTTCCCTGAAGCAGGGAATAACACCGAAATCGGCCATGAGGCTCGGCTGCCGTTCCCGGTTCCCTGATTCCGTTCGTGTGAAACACCTAGGGGCCCGGGCCGCTTGAAAATGCGGCATTTAACGTATCTTCCCGTTATTTAAGGAAGACCTGGAGAGAAATCTGCGCCTGCGGCGTAGAAAAAAATAAATTCATGATTCGCAACTCGCCGTTCCGATGTTTCCTGGCTCTCCGGCCACTCTCGCTTCCCAGAAGCGGGAGCCTTCGGAACGGCTAAGTTGCGAATAGTTCAGTGATTAGTCCTGCTCTTTGCGAGCCTTCTTACGATTCCGCTTGCGCGCCAAAGCTGCCTTGACGCGACGCTTTTCACCTGGTTTGAGGTAGTAGGAGTGACGCTTTACTTCCTTGATGATGTCTTCCTGCTGAACCTTACGCTTGAACCGGCGTAGCGCATTCTCGAGCGGCTCGCCTTCTTGTACGCGAACCTCTGCCAATTAAGTCACACCCCCAAACCCGCCAATTTGGCTTTAACTATCATACATTTACTGGCGTAAAGGGCCAACTGGTGTTTTTAGGATAGAAGGATCTATTTTAGCGATGAATGAGTGACGAATCTGGAAATACCCTGGCTTTTGAGTCCTTTTTAGCCTGCGGGGTAAACTCAAAATGAGGGACCCATGATCAGAAGTTACCAGGGGCAAACGCCCACAATTCCTTCCAGTTGCTATGTTGACCTCTCCGCTCAGATTCTTGGAGACGTCATATTGGGAGAACGCTCGTCCGTCTGGATGAACGCCGTCCTCCGGGGCGATGTGAACTCAATCCGCGTGGGCGCAAACTCGAACGTGCAGGACTGCGCCGTACTGCATGGCCAGCGCAACCTTTACCCGGTAGTCGTTGGCGACTGGGTAACGATTGGCCACAATGCCACAGTGCATGGCTGTACGGTGGGCGACATGGTGGTCATCGGTATGGGAGCGACGGTGTTGAACGATGCGAAGATTGGCGAGGGCTGCATTATCGCCGCCGGATCAGTGGTGCCGGAACATACGGTAGTCCCTCCGCGCACGCTTTGGGCCGGCGTGCCGGCAAAGATGCGCCGCGAGATCTCAGACAAGGATATGGAGCTGATCAGGGAGTACGCCCAGAACTACCTGGACTACGTTGAAATTTATCTTGCTGGAGCGGCTAAGTGAACGGACTTGGCCGAGTGCTCATTTATTCTTCAAAGCGAAACTTACCACAGTAACGACGGAGTCACATTGAATTCAGCAAAACTGCCGCGAAGAAGTGTACTGCGATTCAAAAGCCCGATTGCATTTTTGGTTTTGTCAGCGATGGCCGTAAGTTGCGGTGCACAGGCGCAGGCGAGCCTCCCCGACGCGCCGGAACCTCAGCCGGATGTCACTACGGTAAAGGGATTTCCTGTCAGCGTGTTGAAGGATCAGAAGGCGATCTGGACAAGCCCGGCGCACATTCGCGTGAAGGATTTGGACTGGCTGGTGCCGCTGGCGGCGGTTACAGGACTGGCCATTGCTACCGATCGCGACGCGATGGTGCACGTTGTGCCCATCGATGCAAAGTTGAATAAGCGCAGCACCGATGCCTCCAATGTACTGACCGGCGGCATGATCGGCGTTCCGGCGGCACTGTTCGGTTGGGGAGCGTTCAGCAACAATCCGCACGCTAAAGAGACTGGCTTGCTGGCGGGTGAGGCGGTAGTCGACGGGCTGGTGGTGCAGCAGGGTATGAAGCTCGTCTTCTGGCGCGAGCGGCCAGACGTGGACAATGCCAATGGAAAATTTTTCCAGAAGAGCGCGGGCGCAGACGGCTCGTTTCCTTCAAATCACAGTGTTATTGCGTGGTCCAGCGCGGCCGTTTTAGCAGATGAATATCCATCAACTCTGAATCGAATTTTGATTTATTCGGCGGCAACAGGCGTGAGCCTTACGCGAGTTGTGGGACAGCAGCACTTCCCTTCAGACGTGCTTGTCGGGAGCGCTACCGGCTGGCTCATTGGACACTACGTGTTCAAGCATCATCACAAGGAATTAGTCGACCAATATTGAGGCCGGAGAAATTTGACCCATCTGCGCAACCGCGCAGCAAAGGCTTACACGGGTAGCGGATTTCTGCGTGAAAAGGTCTTGCGCTGGTGCCAGTACGGGTAGACGGGCTCCACTTCGGTTGCCTTGTCCAGTGCCGCGATCTGTTCCGGCATAAGACTCCAGCCGACTGCGCCGAGATTCTGACGCAACTGCTCTTCATTGCGTGCGCCCACAATCACCGACGAAACGGTGGGCCGCTGCAAGAGCCAGTTGAGCGCAATCTGCGTGATCGATTTGCCGTTTTCAGCGGCGATCTTGTCCATGGCATCAATCACGTTAAACAAATGCTCGTCTGGAACCTGCGGCGCTGCTGCTTTGGTCTGCGGATAGCGGATGCCTTCCGGCATAGGCTGGCCGCGTCGAATTTTGCCGGTGAGCCTACCCCATCCAAGAGGACTCCACACCAGGGCGCCGACTTTCTGATCGAGGGCGAGCGGCATCAGCTCCCACTCGTACTCGCGGCCAATGAGCGAGTAGTAAACCTGGTGCGCCACAAAACGCGTATAACCATAGCGATCCGCGACAGCCAGCGACTTCATTAAATGCCAGCCTGAGAAATTCGATGCGGCGATGTAACGAATCTTGCCTTCGCGTACGAACTTGTTGAGCGTGTCCTGCACTTCTTCAATTGGAGTGAGGGCGTCAAAGGCGTGCAGATGGTAGATGTCGATGTAGTCAGTGCCGAGCCGGCGAAGACTGTCCTCGAGCGCGTTGCGCAGGTGATAGCGCGAGGAGCCTTCTTCATTGGGACCGGGGCCGGTGGGGAATCCCGACTTGGTAGAGATGAGTACTTTGTCTCGCTTGCCCTCGACGGCTTTGCCAAGCACTTCTTCAGACCGGCCGTCGGAATAGCCGTTGGCCGTGTCGAACAGGTTCACGCCTGCGTCCACGCAGACATCGATGAGGCGGCGCGCTTCATCGACTTCAGTGCTGCCCCATGGTTTGAAAAAATCGTTTGTGCCGCCGAAAGTGGCGGCGCCGAAGCTCAACTCAGAGACTTTGAGGCCGGAGCCTCCCAGAAGACGATATTCCATGGCTGTTTGGATGTTACAGCAGGTGGGGGGTTGCAATGGATAACAGCCGTGCATACGGCGCTTACTTTTTTTGTTGAGACGGAAAATTGCTCGTGCTAAACTCTCGGCACTTGATGGCCCATTCGACCTACATCCCCGAGGTCGCGCATGAGGCAAACCAGGCTCAAATCGCGCACCGCGTTCCATTGCTGGTCCGGCTGACTCACTGGACTTTCACGCTCAGCTTTTTCGGGCTGGTGGTAAGCGGCTTTGCGATTATCCTGGCACACCCGCATTTTTACTGGGGCGAAACCGGAAACATTCTTACGCCGCCGCTGTTCAGCCTGCCATTGCCAACAATGCTGGGCGGCCCTTCCGGCTGGGGGCGTTCGCTGCATTTCCAGTCGGCTTGGCTGGCGGTGCTGTCGGGATTGCTTTACGTGATTTCAGGTGTGGCGTCGCGGCACTTTCGAAATGAGCTGCTGCCGGCGAAGCAAGAGTTCTCGCTGGGCGCATGGCGTAGTTGCGTTGCGGACCATCTGCGTTTGAATCGACTAACGCAAAATGACGGCTACAACATTCTGCAGAAGCTCGCGTATCTGGGTGTTGTCTTTGTGGCGTTCCCACTGATGATTCTGTCGGGCTTCGCGATGTCGCCTTCGATCACCTCAGTGCTTCCGTGGATGGTTGAAGTGTTTGGCGGACACCAGACGGCTCGCACCATTCATTTTTTCCTCGCGAATCTGCTGGTGCTGTTTCTGCTGGTGCATGTGACGATGGTGGCGCTGGCGGGATTTACATCGCGATTGACGGCGATGATCACCGGCCGGCCCGCGGCGCACAAGGAGATACAATGAGCGAACCTTTGAGCCGGCGCAAGATGATCACGGCTGGACTGGCCGCGACGGTAACCGGAGTGGCCGGCCTGACTGCCGCCGAGCGCATCGCACATCGCTACGGGCTGATTCCGCCTGATAGCGGAGGCGTTTGGGGACCGGGCGAAACGCTCACGTATGCTGCGCAGCGATTGCTGATGTCTCACCACTCAATGGCGCGGGAGTTTAATCGCAGCGATATTTCAAAAGCTATCCCTGTCAGCGGCGAGCCGCCATCCGCCGGACTGTACAAAGAGTTGCTGGAAAGCAGTTTCAGAAACTGGCGAATCCCCATTGATGGCATGGTGGCGCGGCCAGCTTCATTTTCAATCGATGAGTTGAAGCGCATGCCGATGAGCAGCCAGATCACGCATCAGGCCTGCGAAGAAGGTTGGTCGTTTATTGCCGAGTGGCACGGGGTGCAGCTTTCGCATGTGCTCAACCTGGTGGGCGTGAGCGCCAAGGCGAAGTACGTGGTGGTGAACGCGTACGACGAGAACTGGGACAGCCTGGATTTGGCGGACGCGTTTCATCCGCAGACATTTCTTACCTACGGATTGAACGGCGACGACCTTTCCACAAGGCATGGTGCACCGCTGCGTCTAAAAGTCGCGCGACAACTGGGGTACAAGAGCGTGAAATTCCTGTCGCGGATTACGGTAACGGATTCGTTGAAGAATATCGGCAGCGGCAAAGGCTCGCTCAGCCCGGACTACGGTTACTCGTGGTACGCCGGGATTTAGGCACCGCCTAATTCTCTGAGGGAGCTTCCAGGATTTGCACTGAGTAACTCTTCTTCGTGCTACACTCGGACCACTTCCCCCCCCCGGGCGAGTTCCCCAAGGCTGCACGTCCGACCTGAACGATTGTGAGGTTCCGAAAGATGGCTTCCATTTCACAAACAGCCGGGGTGCGCCCCGCAAAGAGTTTGACCAGCCGCGGCGGGCCGGTAGACAAGTATTTTTACCTGTCCATGGGGCTGCTGGCTGCAGCCGTTGTTGTGGCAGGCTTCAGCCAGACGGTCGATGCAAGTTTGTTCCATCCTGCCGTTCCGAGGCCAATGCTCCTGTGGTTCCACGGCGCTGCGTTTTCGGCGTGGGTGTTGTTCTACATTTTTCAATCGATGCTGGTGCGGACGAAGAACGTGAAGCTGCACCGCTCGCTGGGCTGGTTTGGCGCAGGTCTTGGTTCTGTAATGGTGCCGCTGGGAATTACGACGGCCATCGTGATGGGGCGATTCGACATTCATGTGCTGCACGAGACGGGGGTTGAGGATTTCCTCATTGTTCCGTTTTTTGACATGGTCGCGTTCGGAACCTTGATATCGCTGGCGATCCTGTGGCGCAAGAAACCCGATCTGCATCGGCGCCTGCTCTTTGTTGCAACGGTGGGATTGCTGGACGCGGGGTTCGGGCGGTTCCAGTACCTGTACGATACAAACCTGTTCATGGTGTGCATCGACCTGGTGATGCTGATGGGGGTAGCGCGCGACCTGCTCGTGGACCGCCGCATTCACAAGGTCTATCTAATGGCGCTGCCATGCGTGTTTGTTGCACAGTACTTCGCCGTTTACACATGGCGGAGCGCAGCGCCATGGTGGCTAGCAATTGCGCACTCGCTTTTGGGCTAGAGGATTGTGAAATCAAGGTATTCGGCCCTGCGACACTGCGGTGCAGGGCCGTTTCGTTTTGGGCGATTGAAACTCACTCGGAATGCCCATTTAAACTAGATAGGTTATGGCCACTCTGAAAGCTGTGCGCGGAACACGCGATCTTTTGCCGCCGGAAACTGCGCTGTGGAACCGCATTGAAGCGACGGCGCGCGCGGTGTTTGCCCGCTACAACTTTGGCGAAATCCGGACCCCCGTTTTTGAAGACACCAGCCTGTTTGCCCGCGGCGTTGGCGAAGAGACCGACATTGTGTCCAAAGAAATGTACACGTGGGAAGACGGCGAGCGCTTTGACCAAACGGCTCTGGCAAATTCTTGGTTCGAAGCGGTTGGGGCTGAAAAGCGCTTCTATAGAGAGGGCGCGAACAGGGTCTCCTCAGTATTGCAAGAGAATGGCGTTTATTGGATGGGAGAGCAGACAACGGGGCACCCAGTGTTTGTTGCGTTCGCTCCGAAGATTACTCGTGATGCAATAGACCGTCTTCTAAGCTCCCGCGCCTATGCGAAAAGCGCCCTTGTTCAAAAGGATTATCCGCAGGATTCCGAATATCTACGCAAATTTCATATCAGACTCCTCTTAGTCATTCCCGCAGGCGTAGGAGTAGGCGATTCCGCCCAAGATATTGAGGTCCAGCAATTCCAGAGTCCAACGCCTGTCTTCAAGTCATCACAATCGCTGACGTTGAGGCCAGAGAATACGGCGGGCGTGGTGCGCGCCTACATTGAGCACCAACTCGGCGAAACGGGCCAACTCCAGAAGCTCTATTACATCGGTCCACAGTTCAGGCGCGAGCGGCCGCAGAAGGGACGTTACCGGCAGTTTTCGCAGATTGGCGCTGAGGTGCTGGGGCCCACCTCAGCCGGCAGCGAGAGCCCGCTGCGTGATGCCGAAGTGCTGGAAATGCTGGCCACGCTGCTGGACGAGCTGGGTATCAAAGGCTGGGTGCTGGAACTGAACTCGGTAGGCTCGGCGGCGGATCGGGCCAGATACAACGACACGTTGCGGGCGGCGCTAATTCCGGTAGTTGGACAGATGTGCGTGGATTGCCAGCGGCGGGCGGTGACCAATCCACTGCGCGTGCTGGATTGCAAAGTTCCGGAAGACCAGCCGATTATCGAAAAGTTGCCGGTGATTGCCGACTCGCTGGACGAGGCCTCAAAGACGCACTTTGCCGCGGTTCTGGCGGCGCTGGATGCAGCGGGCGTGCCATACACCCGGAATCACAGGCTGGTGCGCGGGCTGGACTACTATACGCGGACGACGTTCGAGTTTACGCACTCCGGGCTGGGGGCGCAGAACGCGCTGCTGGGCGGGGGCCGTTATGACGGACTGAGCGAGGCCATCGGCGGACCCAAGGCGCCGGGCATCGGCTTTGCCATGGGCGAAGACCGGCTGGTGCTGACGCTGCAAGCCCTGGAAGCAGTTGCCCAGACCAAGGCCGACGCATTCATTGCTCCACTGGGCGAAAACATGAATCCTGCCGCGCTGGCCCTGGGGCGTGAGTTGCGGCGGCAAGGACTGAGCGTTGAGCTCGGCGACGGCAGCTTCCGGCTGAAGAAATCGTTTGAGACGGCCGACAAGACGGCACGCCGCATCGTCATTCTGGGCGAAGACGAGCTTCAATCCGGTATCCTTACAGTGAAGGATTTTGCAAGCGGTACGCAGTCAAAGGTGCCGCGGGGCGAGTTGGTTGCATTCCTCAAAGGGTAAGTGAAAGGGAAGGCATGGACCGTCTGGGTTCGTGCAATCCCACCCTTGCGCGATCAGACTGCGCAAGGATGGGGCACCCGACATCCCTCTCAAAGCCAGCAGGCCAGTAAAGGACACACGTAGTGCTCGATTTTTTAGGGAATCTTGAACGGACGCATCTGTGCGGGGAAGTACGCGCAGCGGATGCCGGCAAAAACGTAGTACTGATGGGCTGGGTAAACCGGCGCCGCGATCATGGCAATTTGATCTTCCTCGACCTGCGCGACCGCACCGGAATTGCCCAGATTGTGCTGGACAAAGAACTGACGCCTGATGGGCACCTGAAGGGTGAGCAGGTAAGGCCGGAGTATGTTGTGGCTGCTGTCGGCAAGGTGCGCCTGCGCGACAAGGACGCCATTAATCCTAAGATGGTGACCGGCGAAATTGAGATTGAAGCGACAGAGCTTCGCGTGCTTAACGATTCGCGGCTGGCCCCGTTTTCGCCGGCAGAAGAGGCGATCCAGAATGAGGAAGTGCGCCTCAAGCATCGCTACGTGGATTTGCGGCGCGAAGAGATGCAGCGCAACTTCAAACTGCGGCACGAGATCACGCTGGCCATTCGCGACAACCTGAGCCAGCAGGGGTTCCTCGAAATTGAAACGCCGATCTTGACCAAGAGCACGCCAGAGGGGGCGCGCGATTTTCTGGTGCCGAGCCGCGTGCACGCGGGCGAGTTTTATGCGCTGCCACAGTCGCCGCAGATCTTCAAGCAGATCCTGATGATCTCAGGCTTCGATCGCTACTTTCAGATTGCGCGCTGCTTCCGCGATGAAGATTTGCGTGCCGACCGCCAGCTTGAGTTCACGCAGGTTGACCTGGAGATGAGCTTCCCGCGCCGCGAACATGTGTTTGCCGTGGTGGAGAATTTTCTGTCGGCGGGCTTTGCTGCCGCGGGCGTTAAGCTTCCCACGCCCTTTCCGCGCATTACCTACGACGAGGCGATGAAGCAGTACGGTACGGACAAGCCCGATCTACGCCTGCCGGGACTTACGGATGTGCGGCCTGCGTTTACGGATGAAATTCTGGCGACGCTGAACATTGATCCGGCATTGCCCGTGGTTGCGCTGCGGATTCCCAGGGTGGGCGAGCTGAGCCGCAAGGAACGCGAAGACAATCATCCGATGTTCGACCTGAAGAAGGGCGCAAAGTTCATCGACGATTTCAAGCGGCTGGGCAAGAGTTTTCCTGAAGCTGCGGCGAAGGCGCGCGAGCTTGCGGGTGCGGCGGATGAGGACTTTGTGATCATCGTGGCCGGCGATCCTGCGCACCACATTAAAGCCAGCGACACAAAATTTGAGGGCCGGCTGAGCGAGCGCGAGATTAACGTGTATGCGGCGGCAGGAAACTTCCGTACTGAGCTTGCAAAAAAATATGCGGACCGTCATGGGGCGTTCGCCGTAACGGAAAAGACGGTGGTCGACGCGCACTCGCACAATGCCACCGATGCAATTGAGGGCGGAGCTGCGTTCAATCCAATTTGGATTGTCGATTTCCCGATGTTCGAGTACGACCTTGCTTCAGGCAAGTGGATGCCCGCACATCATCCGTTTACTGCGCCGTACGAAGCGGACATGGCGAACCTGGTGAGCGATCCGGCCAGCGTACGCGCCGATTGCTACGACCTGGCCATGAACGGACTGGAGCTTGGCTCGGGGTCAATTCGTATTCACCGCAAAGATGTGCAGCAGCAGATCTTCAAGTCGCTTGGAATTTCAGATGAGGAAGCGCGGGCGCGGTTCGGCTTCTTCCTGGATGCGCTGGAGTACGGCACGCCTCCGCACGGCGGCATCGCACTCGGACTCGATCGCATCGTAATGCTGCTGGCTGGCGCACCAAGTCTGCGCGAAGTGATTGCGTTCCCGAAAACAGCGAAAGCCATGGACGTGATGGCGGACGCACCGACGACGGTGAGCGATGAGCAGCTGAAGGAGCTGCACATCCGTGTGGCGCTGAAAAGCTAATTGTGTGAGCGCTTGTATTGCGTGAAAAGAATATCGGCGCTAGGAGCGGTCAAGTTCCGCGAACAACTCGCTGAGCACGACGCGAATCGGTGTCTCCGGCACTGCGAGTTCTCCAGACTGCACTTCTTCGAGGCCTGCGGAAGTATATCTATATGCCACGCGCGGCTCCGGGTCGATCACCCAAATGTGTTCGATTCCAAATCCGCGATATTCTGAAGCTTTCTCGCGCATGGATCGAAGCGAATCTTCAGGCGAGAGTATCTCAATGGCGATCAGCGGCGGATGAGTTACGTAACGATCAAACTTTTCACCGGCTCGCATTACCAGCACATCGGGAACCCGGAACCGGTGCGACTGGGTCTGCGTGCGGAGCTCCGGAAAGACTTCGACTTTCCATCCCGCGCAGTTGATAGCAAACAAGACTGTGAGATACCGCTGAATGATGGAGTGTTCTTTCTCGCCCAAGTTGCGTTCCTCGATCCGCCCATCCACGAATTCACGGTCGGGGCTCCAACTCGTACGCAGGTACTCCCGCACGGTCCAGAGTTCTTCCGAATTGGGCAAAGTCGCCATACGGGTATTATGGTCCTGATTTTGGACTTCCGCCAGATGACTGTGCGGCCGGCGCCAAATTACTCGCAGGAGCCTACTCGGTATCGTTCTTCTCAGCGCCTTCGCCTTCGACTGAAATGCGCAGAGAGCGCAGGAAGTGCAGGTCGTTGGACGTGAAGCTGCCGGTAGGTTCGCCATCTTCGCCCAGAGTGGGAACGCCCTCCGGTTCCTTTGTGGAATTGAGCTCATTAAGGCCGATGGTTGCCTCAAGCATGAGCAGCACATCAAAACCGTGCTGGCGTATGTCCTGCACAACTCCGGCAATCTGTTCGCTCTCGATAACCGACTCGTGGATGGCTTCGCCTAGTTGCTGTATCAGTTCGCGCAATCGCGATGTCACGAATACCTCCAAAGTCGGCCGGCGCAATGGGAAAAGCTGGTTGCAGCGGCGAGTTTCATCTACCTTACTTCCAATGCCAAATTCGGGCAAGTGCGCCAAACACTGCAGCCAGCCGGAAACTATCTACCCCGAGTCGCTGCTACCATCATAAATGGCATGAAACCGCAAACGATCGGGCGAGCACTGGGCATTGGGATGCGCGTTGCAGGCCGCGTGGTAGGCCAGCGCATTGCTGAATCTGCGCAGGCTGCTGCCAACCCGCAGGCTGCTGCGAGCCCGCAAAACCACTCCATCCCAAATACGCCTGTTCAGGCCAGCTCTCGAGCAGCAGCGCGACCACGCGTTCAGGCAGGTGGCGTTGTCAAGGGCGTGGGCGGATTTCTTCGTCCGTTTGGCCGGGTCGGTCGCATTGTGTGGCTTGAGGTTACGGGAGTCTTTTTTCTACTTCCAGTGGTCGCCTTTACGCCCAACCTGTGGCGCATGCGGGCAAGCTGGGCCCATGGCCCCGATCACAATATGTTCCTGATCACTACCGGAGTGGTGCTGCTGTTCCTCTATCTGGGTGTCACTTCGTTCTGGCGCGCACGGCGCAAAGAACGGCAAAAGTAGAACCGCGCCTATCGGACTCGGGGCGGCGCTGGTTTGCGCGTCAGATGCCATACGGCCAGTCCGAGTGCCAGAACTCCTAACCCATACGCTGTGAATACCATGCCGCCGGTGTGAATCTTGTAGCCGCGCCAAAATGCTACACAGGCGAGCACCAGCATCAGTAATCCGCGAACACGACTCACTGCGTTTCTCCAATCTTTTCTTGAAACCGCGTTGTACTTAGTGCAAACAAACAGACTGCTTCGTCCCAATGCTACAACGTGGCCTGATCCGCCGATGAGAGAGAGTCCGCAGGTGTTGGAGCCAATGGGGATTTAATGATTCTGAAACCGGGTTTGACCGTGGCTCCGCCACAACCTATCGTGAAGAAGGTACAGCATCATTGCTGAAAGGATTGGCCTCATGTCGAATACGGGTACTTCGATTTCAGAAACGCCTGCCGCGGCTCCGTTGAAGAAGACGTTGCTCAACGCCAAGCATCGCGCATTGAAGGCAAAGATGGTGGACTTTGGCGGCTGGGATATGCCGGTCGAGTATCCATGCCCCGGCGGCGGCCTGATCGCGGAACACGTGGCAGTGCGCACGGCAGTGGGTCTGTTCGATGTGAGCCACATGGGTGAAATTCAGTTCCGTGGGTCCGGCTCGCTAGCCGCCGTGCAGCACATCACCATGAATGACGCCGCGAAGCTGAAGGATGGGCAGGCACATTACACTGCGCTGCTGACGCCACAAGGCACCTTTGTTGACGACATCCTTGTGCATCGGCTCGGCGAGAACGACTACATGCTGGTGGTCAACGCGGGAACCAAGGACAAGGATTTCGCGTGGATCAGGCAGCAGGTGGGCAGATTTCCATCCATCCACATCAGCGACTACTCCAGTTACTATTCGCAACTTGCCTTGCAGGGACCGCACGCGCTTAAGACGTTGCAGAAGCTGACGAAAGTGGACCTGGCGGCAATCAAGAATTACTGGTTCACCTGGGGAACAGTGGCGGGGGTTGCGAATGTAATGATTGCGCGCACCGGCTACAGCGGCGAAGACGGATTTGAAGTGTACATACCCGCCGACGAAGGCATCACCGTGAAGACGTGGGAAGCGTTGCTTGAAGCAGGAGCGGAATTCGGCATTCGCCCCTGCGGACTGGGAGCGCGTAACACGCTGCGGCTTGAGGCAGGCATGAGCTTGTATGGGCACGAAATCTCAGAGGAGATCAACGTGTTTGAAGCTGGGCTTGACCGGTGGTTGAAGCTCGACAAGGGCGAATTTATTGGCCGCGATGCGCTGCTGGCAGTGCAGGCCGCCGGCGGACCTAAACGCAAAATTGTTGGCCTTGAAATGGTGGAGCGCGGTATCGGCCGCGATGGATACTCCGTACTTTCGCTCACCGGCGACGCAATCGGCAACATAACGTCGGGCTCCCCGGCGCCATTTTTGAAGACGAATATTGCAATCGCTTTGGTGCCGGCCAGCGTGGCCGCAAGCGGCGAAGAAGTGCTGGTGGATGTGCGCGGCAATCGTGTGCGCGCAAAGCAGGTACCGCTCCCGTTCTACAAACGGGCCCGGTAATTGTTTTAAAAAGAAATGGCAGCAGCCACTCAATCGACGGTTCCGACTGAGATCAGCGGTTCAGTTCTTGTGCTGATCCAGTTTGACGTGTGCGAAGAGTTGCGTCTTGACCAGCTGCAGCAATCAGTAAATGCGCGCACGCTTGAGCAACCCACCACCAAACATTCTGTGCCCGCGTATGTACGCTATCATCGGCCGCCGGTGGTGGGACCGCTTGAGCCGCTGCAACTGGCGGGCGGCGAGCGGCTTGAGGGCGAAATCAAGTACTACGACTACGGCGTAGTCAGCGTGGTTTACCAGCTCAGCTTCAAGGGCGACTGGCAAAGCCTGGTTCAACGTGCCAGCCAGTGGATATGGGACGTGGACTTTGCATCGAAGGTTGAGCCGATTGTGCGGCAGCGGCTGGAAAGCGCGTCATCTGCGCTGGTGAAACCATACGCGCGCTGGTTAAGCGAGGATTATTTTATTTTTCACGTGCGCGAAGAGCCCGGAGCTGGATCGGCGGCGGAGCTGACGCGCGAGCGCGGACGCGATATTGCGCAGATTGTGCGCGGCGACAAGCAGCGGCTGTCAGAAGGCGAGACTGCGGAAGTGCTACAGTCGCGCATTTCGTATTACGAAAACGATCTGACGGTGATCGGCTGGAACGCCGCATTTCTGTACGACACCAACGCCGGCGCGCAAACTGCGATTCAGTTGCTTGAATATGCGAACTCGCAGTTGCTGGAGTTTCGCCACTACGACGAATTGCTGACCGGCATTCTCGACAGCGTTTATCAGATGGTGGAAAAGAAGAAAGGCGTGTTCTCGCGCTGGCGCATGTCTCGCTCGGCAACACGCCTTCATGGAGTGCTGCTTGAGGTTGGTGAATTGACGGAGCGCGCGGACAATTCAATCAAGTTTCTCAGCGACATGTTTGCATCGCGGCTTTACCGGCTGGCGGCGGCCAGGGTGGGTGTGCCGGATTACAAAGACCTTGTGGCGCGAAAGATGAAAACTGCCGAGGATCTTTATCACGACATGGTTGACCAGTTTAACCAGGCGCGCGGATTCTTTCTGGAAGCCGTGGTAGTGCTGATTCTGCTGATCGAGCTTTTCTTCTTCTTCCGCGGGCAGACAATTTAGCCGGGGTGGTGCTACCGGCCACAGTCAAACCACGTGACAACGATTCGATAGGGGAGCACAGGCACTCCGGCGGCGTACTTGGCTTTAAAGCCAACCGCGGGATCGGGAGCCGCGCGGTATTGGCCGAGTGTTTGGCATTGCTGTTGCAATCGCTGTTCAACGGCACGGGTCCATTGAATGGATTCCATCATGCTTGAGCCGCTGACAAGAACGACCTTGCCTCGCAGCTCATTTAGCCTCGCCTCTTGCCCATCGGCCTCAAAGACTTTATACCCATGTGACTTGTACACGAATTCACCGAGATCAGGTCCGGTCGCTGCTTGGGTTTCTGACTCGACGCCGAGTTGATAGTTCAGATAGAAGAAGAATGGATAGCTGTCGCTGATGACAGTTGCCCCACTTCGCGCATCGCCTGCAACGACTTGCGCAACTTGATTCCACGGCTCGTACAGGTTAGTCGTAGCGTAGTGCTTGCCTGAAGCGATCCCGATCCAGCCGGCAATGACAATCACTCCTGCTGCAGCCGATGCAAGACGAGGAAAGCGCGCGGCGCTTCCGAACGCGGCCAGGGCCATCGCGATGAACATCCATGGTAAGAGGAAAAGAACCCTTTTGATATTCATATGCCCGCTGAGTTCGAGCAGCCACATCGAGAGCACAAAATAGACCAGCCATTTGCGCCCTGGGCTGAACCAGATGGAAATGAGCAGCGCCGCAGTTGCAACAATGACAGGAATACTCAGCGGCAGGAACCACGGCGCCACTGCTGCCGAGCCGAAGATGGCGAAAAGCGGATATCCAGTTTCAGCCACGATGCGTTCCAGGCCGGCTCGAGATGCAATGCCCAACGTCAGCGTACCAAGAGTGGTGAGCGTGGCATGTAACAGCGGCAGATAACTCAGAATGACAATTCCGGCCGAAATGAGAAGCAACCAGATTTTTTCTCTGGCAATTCTTCTGTGGAAGATCAGCAGGTCAAGCAGAAGAAGCCCGAGGATAGCGACTGCAAAATAGTTTGTCCAGACGGAAACGACGGCCGTGAGGATGAATGCCAACCAAAACCAGTAGCTTCGGTTCTCCAAAATGTGCACGTACAGCCAGGTGGCTAAAGCCACTAGAAAAAAGCTGCAGCAATACCATCCCGTAATTCGCCCGTATTGAAATGCAAACGGCCACGCGAATCCCAGGATGATGCACGCCCAGTAGGCACTGGTTCCCGCGAGACGACGCGCCGACAAAGCAGTGAAAAGAACTCCAAGGGCATAAAAAATATTTGCGAAGATTCGGAGAGCAAAGAAGGAGTAGTGAGTGACGATCAGCCAAACGTGCAGCAGGATGTCAGAGGCAGGCGGGTGCTCATGCTGAAATCCACCCTCTAGAAACAGTCGCAATGTGGGCAGGATGGGATGACCAGCAACTGTAATGATGATGCTTTCATCGTCCAGGATGGTAAAGACGTGGTTCGTACTGGCCATTACGGCCAGGTACACGGCGATCACGAGGACGGTGAGGAGCGCGCACCGATATGACATTCTGCCTGTTTCCTTTAGACCGGCACCTGTTGAAGGCTTCATGGCAGGAGCATCAGACAGAACAAACTACGCCAAGCTAGCTTGCTTGAAACACTGAAGCTACCGAATAGGTTTGCATGCCGTTACACCTGCATGACTTCCGCTTCTTTTTTGCGGCTCAACTCTTCCATGCGGCGAATTTCTTCGTCGGTCATCTTCTGCACTTCTTCAAGAGAGCGCTTCTCTTCGTCCTCGCTGATCTTCTTGTCCTTGGCCAGCTTCTTCAGCGCGTCGTTGCCGTCACGGCGCACATTGCGAACGGCGGTGCGATGCTCCTCGAGAACCTTGCTGATGTGCTTGCAGACATCGCGACGGCGTTCTTCAGTCATGGGCGGAACGGGAATGCGCAGCACCTTGCCGTCGGAGATGGGATTAAAGCCAAGGTCGGAAGCCTGAATGGTCTTCTCAATCTCCTTGAGGATGGTGGGATCCCACGGCGAAATAAGGATCAGTTGCGGCTCGGGCGCGGAGAGCTGTGCGAGCTGGCTGATGGGGGTGTGCGTACCGTAATAGTCCACCTTGATTTGATCGAGCATGTGCACGCTGGCGCGGCCGGTGCGCGTGGAGGCCAGACTGGACTGGAAGGTTGCCACGGCCTGGTCCATGCGCCGCTTGAGGTCGGCGTTGAGGTCTTTGAGTGCCGGTACTCCGGCCATGAATGATAATGCCATCGGTTCGTTCCTCCGTACGGCCAAACTGCCAACGGTAATTCTACTAGAAGGCAGTGGAGGAACATTGAGCACATCGTATCGCGATGAGATTTAGACTTTGCCGCGAATCCAAAGCAGAAGATGTTATTTTGCTCTGCGGCCGCCTGAAAACAAATTGCCCAGCAAATCAAAGCGCAAGCGCAACAGATGCTTGATGTACTGGAGATACACAGCGCCGGTGGCCTTGCTGGCGCCTTCAGTGCGCTCGCAAAAAATGTAGCCTGCTTCTCCAATGGAGCCGACGCGGCCTCGTGCGATTACCTCAATGAGGATCTTGTAGCCCGTCGGATTGAAAGCCACGCCCTGAATGGATTCTCGGCGCACCATGAAAAATCCGCTCATTGGATCGGAGATGCGGCTGAGCACTTCAGGCAGAATGACCAGACCAATTACCTGCGCGCCGCGGGAAATCATGCGGCGGAACATGTTCCAGTCGCCAACGCCGCCGCCTTCCACGTGTCGGCTCGCTACTGCCAGATCGCAGCCACCGCGCATGAATGTGACCAGTCGCGCGAGAGTTTCAGGCGGGTGCTGCAAATCCGCGTCCATGACGGCAAGAATGGAACCGTGAGCCGCCTGCCAACCGCGAATGACGGCGGTTGCAAGGCCGGACTCATTCTTTCTGCACATCACCTGCACTTCGGGATAACGAGCGGTCGCGGCCAGAGCCAGATCGGCAGTTCCGTCGGGACTGTTGTCGTCAACAACGATCACCTCAAACACTAAACCTGGGACGGCACGCAAGACGCTGCAGGCCGCCTCAAGTGTTCTTTCGATGTTCTGTGCTTCTTTAAAGGTGGGCAGGATCAGGCTGAGTTCGACAGCGCCTTCGTTGCCAACTTCGCCCACGATGAAAGGGCCGCTGGGTGTTGAAAGTGAGGCTGCGGCGATTGCGTTCATTTGTTCTTTCCCATCAATGTTTACCACCTCTGTCTACGACCACTAATTGGTTGCGAGATGGCTACTGAGTACGAAGCAACCGTATCATCCCTTATATTGCACCGGACCTGAATTGAATAACTGACATTTTACGCTGGCGAATGTTGAATCCTCCTGGTACTTATGCGTCATGAATGGGCACAACTTGCGAACCATTGATATGTTAAAGCGATCATTGGCCCCACTCATAAATTGAGGGCGTCCGAAAGTAAAGGCCGTTAGACCGGGGTGGTGACGATGCGCGTTGATTCTGCCTGCTGATGGGCGTGGTAGCTGGAGCGGACCAGGGGGCCGGATTCGACATGGCGGAAACCCATGGCGAGGGCGTCGCGTTTGAGCTCGGCGAATTCGCGCGGCGTGTAGAGACGCGCCATGGGCAGATGATCGCGCGAAGGACGCAAATACTGGCCGATGGTCAGGATGTCGCAATTGACAGCGGCGAGATCTCGAAAGACTTCGAGCAGTTCACTCGTTTCTTCTCCGAGGCCAACCATGACGCCGGACTTGGTGATGCCGGACGGGTGTAGTTCTTTTGCATAGCGCAGCAGCTCAAGTGTGCGCTCGTAACGCGCTCCGGAGCGGACGACTCGATAGAGGCGCGGCACCGATTCAGTGTTGTGGTTGAGAACCTCAGGGCGCGCGTCCACCACAATCCGAATCGCTTCGCGGTTGCCCTGGAAGTCTGGGATTAGCACCTCCACACGGCATCGGGGTGCCTGGCGGCGAACTTCGTCGATGACCATGGCGAAGATGCGCGCACCGCCGACGATATCGTCGTCGCGATTGACGCTGGTGATGACGGCATGTTCCAGACCCAGTGCTGCCACGGCTTCAGCCACGCGGCGCGGCTCGTCGAAATCTAGCGGCTCAGGGCGGCCTTTGGGCACTGCGCAAAAACCGCAGCGGCGCGTGCACAGGTTGCCGAGCATCATGAAGGTGGCGGTTTTGTGGTGCCAGCACTCGCCGATGTTGGGGCAATGGGCGCTTTCGCAAACGGTGTGCAGGTTGAGTGAGCGCGCCAACCGTTTGAGGTCGTGGTAATTTTCGCCCACTGGCGCGCGCGCTTTTAACCACTCGGGCTTGGGCGCGGCCACCTTGCTGACCGGCTGAATCTGCACCAGTTCCATCACACTTTTTATTGTAGCCGTAGGGCTGCACCGCGCCTCACGTGAATGAAAATGTCGCGCGTTCGACATTTGTCCAATCCAAACCTTTCAATCGAATCCGGCATCTTTGCATGTAGGGTGCGCCTGCTCTTCTTCCGCGGCCCCTGCTCTGCGACAGTTTGGCATAAGGCCAAGATATAGAAAGTAAAGGAGCTTTCCCCATGAGATCCGAACGCCCGTTGATCGCGGCTGTTTTGTTTCTGGCTGCCGGCTTGAGCCTGATTTTCAGCTATTGCAATGGCGCCAGCAATTTTAATGCTGCTTTTCCGATGGCAGCGTCTGTATTTCACCTGGACATTACAACGGCGGGCCCTGCCGCACTGGGTGGAATTGCGCTGACTGCACTCGGAGTTTTGCTGCTCATTTGGGCGCTTCTGGCAGCCATCGTGGGCCAGATCAGCCTGCTCTTCCGCCATTCCAAAGACGACAACCGCATTGTGACGTCAGAGCGGATCTTTGAATAGGAGTCGCTGGGAATAAGAATCGCAGCAAAGGGAGACGCCGGCGCGCTGCTACTGGAGTCTGCTGCGCACTTCAATCCTGATTAGATAAAGAAAAAAAACCAGGTTCAGTAGTCCTTGCACGAGGAATGGGAATTGGCGCTCAGTCGTGAACCTCCACGCAAACAGCGTAACCAGCAGCACAATCGCCCCCAGAGTAAGCGCCCATGCCCAGCGCAATAGCCGGAGCAGGCCAAGCGCCGCGGTGATAAAGAATGCCGAAAAGATCAGGTAGACCGGGCGGAACTGGCCGCTCACGACGCCGAAGATGCTAACCCCTGCCAGCACCAGCAAGTAGAGCGAAATACCTGCGAGGCCCGGCAGGGGCAGCAGTTCGCGGGTTCTTGGCTGCAAGGATGCGGCGGCTGCCTCCCTGGAATCATCTCCAGGTTCTGCATCGCTTGCGGCGCTACTTCTTTTCTCATCGTTCATAGAGTCTTCAGATAAGCCAGCAAATCCTGCAGTTGATCGTCAGTGAGTGAGGTGGCGGGCATCATGCCGCGCCCGCGCAGGATCACAGCCGTAAGCCGTTCGTCGGTGGGCGGCGCGCCGGAAGGCATGGCGCTTTCCTTCGTGATGGCTTGCAGTCCGGGTCCGTTCAACGAATGCGTATCGTTGGGGCGATGGCAGCGGGCGCAGTGGTTTTGGTAAACAACGGCTCCGCGCGCTTCCTGCGGCGTCCACTCGGACGAAGGCTTTGACGGCGGCAGCGAACGACAGCCGGCAAGACCCATGGCTGCAGCGGCTGCACAGAGGATGAATGCGAAGAATGCAGGAGGACAATGTGCGCGCATTTGCCTCTGATAATACAGCTTGGGGGTGCATGCAGCTCGTGTTGAAACACTTCAGTTGGCAGCCGCGATGGCTTCAGCAAGTCGGTCCACTGCCTGTGCTTCGGCATCGCTTCCAGGACGGCGTCCATTCACGAGAATTGAGAATGCCAGCGTCTGCCCGCTGTTCGCCGTCAGATACCCGGTGAGCGCGTTGACCTCATTGATGGTTCCCGTCTTGGCCCACATTTTGCCTTTGAGGGACGAATTCTTAAACCGGTTCTGCAGAGTGCCGTCTACGCCGGCGATAGGCAGTGAAGCGCGCCAGTCAGCACCCCACGGTTGTGCTGCAGCGTAGGTAAGCAGGCGCGTGAAAGCACGCGGAGCGACGCGATCGTCAGGACTCAGGCCGGAGCCGTCGTAAAGAAAAAATTCTTTATCGCTTATGCCTGCGTCAACCATGAACTGACGCACCACGCGCGATCCCTGTTCGAAGCTGCCATCGCTGCCAAAGACTTTGCCGAGCAGCCGCAACAGCAATTCGGCATGCAGATTCTGGCTGATCTTGTTGGTGACTGTAATGTCCTGCCCGACAGGCGGCGAGAAACGCATGCCGAGAACCTTCTGATCGCCGGCGGGAGCAGTAATGCGCGATATGTCAGAGCGCTTGAGCTGCAGCGGCTGCGCGCACTCATCGGCAAAATCGCCAGTTCCGTTTGCGTACTTGTGCCGGGAGACGGCGGAACCTGAAACGAGAATGCCTCGCCTGCGCAAGGCCTCTTTGAAGACGGTGGCAAAGTACACGGCCGGATCTTCGACGGCCATATTCACGCGCAGCCCGTCCGGCGCAACCGTTCCCCAGGTGCGAACCATCAGGGAGCCCGGCAGGCGCTCCAGCCCCGGGTGCGGCGTTTCGCCCGCGGGTGCGGGAGTCATGTTGTTGTCGACCGTGTAGTACTCAATGGGCGGCATCCACTCTGCGACTGTTGCCCCTGGAACCGACGCGTCGGCATGAATGTTGAGACGGGCAGCGTTGTCATTGAAGGTCAGCGCGGAGACGGGCGCGCCGTAGTCCCATTGCAGATCGCCCCAAGACCAGTTCTGGCCGTACGGTTCGTCCACAAAAAAGCTGTCGTCACCAATAATGTCGCCCTCGACGGAGCGAACGCCGTCCTGCTCAACCTGGCGCGCAAGCAGATCGAGGGGGGTCAATGGATCGACGGGCTTTGCAACAGCGGCAGCGCCGTTGTCTGCCGAGTTAGTGGGGGGCGCTGGCGCGGCAGCAGTGCCCAGAGGCGCTGGCGGCTTGTACGGGTAAGGACGGAGGCTGATGGTGGGGTCGCCAACACCGAGCAGAATCAGGTTGCCGTGCAAAGTACCGGCGGCATCGATTTCGCCGCCTGCGGCAACGCTCGTTGTCCATGAAAGCGTTTCGACCGGCAGCAGGCCGTAAGCCGCGGCGGTGGTGACGAGCTTGACGTTCGAAGCCGGTACAAACAGCTTTGCCTCATTCAGCGAGTAGAGCGGCTTTCCATCCAGCGTGGTGACGCTGATGCCGAATTGCGCACTGCTCAAAGCAGGATCGACCAGGATAGCGTTGATGCGCTCGCTGAGCGGGCCACTGGTGGGAGCCGTCCGCAGCGCCGATTTCGTTTGTGCGCGGCCAGGCGGCGATACATTGCGCGCCTGCGCCTGCAACCCGGTAGTAGAGAACAGGAATCCCACCACGAGAACGAGTAAAACCCGCCGCGATTTTTCCATGCCCGGAGTTTAGCAGGATGAATCCAATCTGGGTGAGAGATTGGCGGCGAGGCTGCTCGCTGCGGCGAGGCTGCTCGCTGCGGCGAGGCTGCTCGCTGCGGCGAGGATACGCTGCGGCTAACATTGGAGAGTGACGATGGACAGCAGAAAAGTGATGGATTGGCGGCTGCGTACCCGCACGCTTATGCTGGGGCAGCGAACGCGGGTGATGGGCGTGGTAAATGTTACGCCGGACTCCTTCAGCGACGGCGGCTCGTATTTTGCGCCTGAAGCCGCTGTGGAACATGGGCTCGCGTTGCTGGACGAAGGTGCGGACCTGCTGGATCTGGGCGCTGAGAGTACGCGGCCGGGTTCGCAGGCAGGTGGCGATGTTCCGGCGGTGAGCCCGGATGAAGAGCAGGCGCGCCTGTTGCCGGTTCTCGAAGGGATTTTGAAGGCGCGGCCGGACACCATCATCTCAGTGGACACCTACAAGGCAGCGACCGCGCGAGCTGTTCTAAACGCTGGCGCGGAGATTGTGAACGATGTGAGCGGGCTGACCTGGGACGCGGAGATGGCCTCAGTGTGCTCAGCGAGCGGCGCCGGTGTGGTGCTGATGCATACCCGCGGCACGCCCGCGGAGTGGAGCACGCAGCCGCCAATTGGCCCCGACGCCGTTTTTGAGCTGGTGCGCAGCGGTCTCGCCAATAGTCTGGCATTGGCGGCGGCGGCGGGCATCGCGACGGAGACCCTGGTTTTGGACCCCGGCTATGGTTTCGGAAAACGGGATGGAGAGAACTACGCACTGCTGGCAAGGCAAGCCGAACTGCTGTCCCTGGGGCGGCCTCTGATGGCTGGGGTGAGCCGCAAGTCATTCCTGGCTCACAAGTTGGCAAAATCCCGTGGCGAGGGTAACGGCGTTCAGGCACCCAAGGAAGCGCGGGAAAATGCCAGTCTGGCAGCGATGACCGCAGCGATTCTGCAGGGCGCTTCAATTGTTCGCGTTCATGCGGTGCGCCCGGCGGTGGATGCCGCCCAGGTGGCCGATTCAATCCTCGCTGCCTTGGCGGCTCCCGCCTCAAAAGAAGGCGTTTGAGGGAATGCCACATAAATGGTATGACCAATTTGGTATAGATCAATTAGGATTACGTGTAGAGCCCGGGAACGACCGCGGCCGGTACTGATCCGGTATTAGCCATTGATGAAAACGCAATTCTCTTTTGGAAAAGACGGCCTGCTGGTTTCGGTTCCGGATAACTACGCATCGCAGGTAGTGTGCAGTCACAGCGCCCCTGCATTGGGTGATGTGCCTGCTGCGTTGGCAGCGGCCCTTGATTACCCCATCGGTTGCCGGCCATTGGTGGAACTGGCTGCAGGAAAACGCACCGCCGCCATTTCAGTTTGCGACATCACGCGTCCCGCGCCGAATTCCATCACGCTGCCTCCTTTGCTGAATCGCCTGCACCAGGCAGGGATTCCAGTTGAAGGCATCACGATCCTGATCGCGACGGGCCTGCATCGCGACGCAACCAGGGAAGAACTGGACATCATCCTCGGACCGGAAATTGCCGCCACGTATCGCGTGGAAAGTCACGACGCGCGCGATTTTGCGGCACATCGTTCGCTTGGCTCCACGAGGCGCGGCACGCCAGTGTACATTGACGAGCGTTTTATGGCCGCCGACCTGCACATCACGCTCGGATTTGTGGAGCAGCACCTGATGCTGGGCTTCAGTGGCGGCCGCAAGCTGGTGGCGCCGGGACAGGCCGCGCAGGAGACCATCAAGGTCATCCACTCACCGCGTTTTATGCGCGAACCGATGGCAACCGAGGGCTCGATCGAAGGAAATCCGCTGCATGACGAGCTGCTTGAGATTGCAGCCATGGCGCGCCACGACTTCATGCTGGACGTAACGCTCACGCAGAGTCGCGAGATATCAGGTGTGTTCGCGGGCGAGCCGGTAAAGGCGCACGCCAAGGCTGTTGCGTTCCTTGAAGAGACTTCGCTGGAGACGCTGTCAGAACCTGCCGATGTGGTGATTACGAGCGCCGCCGGCTATCCGCTTGACCTGACGTTCTACCAGACCGTAAAGGGTATTACGGCTGCGGAACACATTGTGAAACCAGGTGGCAGAATCCTGTTGCTGGGCGAGTGTGCTGAAGGAATTGGCGGCGCTGAGTTCGCAGAGCTGCTGCGCTCGCTGACCGGATTTCAGGATTTTCTCGACGCAATCCGCGAAACGCCGGTTGAAGTGGACCAGTGGCAACTTGAGAAGCTGGCCCTGGTGGGCGTGGAACATGAATTGTTTTTTTTCACGCCCGGCGTAACCACAGATCAGCTTGGGTGCCTGGGATCACGGTTGTTTACCGATATCGATCGAGCGGTGGCAGCAGTGCTCGAAGGCGTCCCGGCAGGCGCTCGCGTAGTGTTGGTTCCGGACGGCCCATACGCGTACGCTCGAGCCGTACCCGCTTATGTTTAGCCCTGCAAACATCACCTAGACGCTGATTCCGACTTTCTCGCGAGGCCATTTCGAACGCATTTCCTCGTGGTCGATTGTCGGCTCGATATCGCATTCCACTTCAATCACGGTCGCTGGTTCGTCCGGTGCCTTGAGTGGCATTCCGGTCAGACGCAGTGCTAACTCATCCTGCGTGAAGTCGACTTTCTGGCCGGTTCTGAGCAGCTTTGCCGAAAGCACTTTTGCTTTGAGCCCGCCGATGGCGACGACCACTTCAGGCTGAAAGAAGCTTAGCCACTCGGCTGCCGGCGTGTGTCCCGGCCAGTAGTGCTGGTGGATATAGAGCGTGTTGCCGCGACGTGTGTAATTGGCGTTGGTATTCCAATCGCCCTTGAAGCGATCAGTGCCGTAGATGGATTTGCCGTTGCCCTCCAGCCACTTTCCTGCCGATTCAAGGATAGATAACGTGTCGGGCGGGATGGAGCCGTCCGGCTCGGGCCCGATGTTGAGCAGATAGTTGCCGCCTCCGCGCGCACATGTAGCCAGGTTGTCGACCACCTGCTTCGGAGTCTTCCACGCATCGTCGCCGCGATTGAAACCCCAGCTGTCGTTGAGCGTCATGCAGGTTTCCCAGGCGCGGCCAACTTCAGAGGCCTGGATGTGCTGTTCCGGCGTTGAAAAGTCGCCGGGCAGGCCATTGCGATTGTTCACGATGATGTCGGGTTGAAGGCCGAAGACCATCTCGTTCATGCGCTCCGATTCCCATTGCTCCGCGGTCAACGGCCACGACACGTCGTACCAGAGAACGTCGATCTTGCCGTAGTTGGTCATCAGTTCGCGGATCAGGCCGTGCGTGTATTCCACAAAGCGACGCCGCGCTGCTTCGTCGGTCTTGCAGGCTGCGCCGTCAGGATGGTGCCAGTCCATCAGCGAGTAGTAAAAGCCCACACGCAGCCCCTCGGCGCGCGCCGCATCGACAAATTCGCGCACCAGATCTCGGCCGGGGCCTTGCTTCATCGCGTTGTAGTCGGTCAGTTTCGAGTCCCAATGGCAGAACCCCTCGTGGTGCTTGGTCGTCATCACCATGTACTTCTGGCCGGCTCGTTTTGCAAGGCGGGCCCAGTCGCGGGCCGCGTTTGGCTTGGGATGGAAGTGTTTGGCGAGAATCTCGTACTGGGGAATCGGGACGCCCTCAATTTCCTTCGACCACTCGTGTTGCCCGATGATGCTGTAAAGTCCCCAGTGAATGAACATGCCGAACTTGGCTTCGTGCCACCATTTCATGCGCGCGTCGCGGGTAGCTGCCTGCTTTTGGCTGGCCGCAGAAGTGGGTGCCGCATCATACTGCGCGCCGGACATGCTCAAGCCGTCAGCTTTTCCGGCTGCCGCCGCTATGGCTCCGGCTGCACCAATCTGTTTTAAAAAAGAGCGCCTGGTGCTCTCATTCCACTCCATGATTGCCTCCTTGCCTTAGCCGAACAAACGGCCGGCCGCGCAGTTTTCGTTAACGTTTTCGAAAACCGCGGAAAATCGCGTCGAGCCACTATAGCAGAGGCGGGTATGGCCCGCGTTGACAGCAATGGGGCCACGTTTGAGTGAGATTGAGGGCCGATGAAATTTACTGCTTCTCTGAAGCGAAGTAAGCGACCACGCCGCCCACGAGGAGCAGGGTAGAGGAGGCAAAGACCAACACCAGTGGACTCGTCAGCGAACCAGCGCCGGAATTGAAGAGGCCCTCCGGCACAAGGGAGGTGAGCCATTGCAGGCTCATGTTGTGCGGAAGTTGTTCGAGCCAGGTGAGCCATGCCACACCGTGCCGCGCCTGCCACACTGCGACCGCCGCTGCGACGACGAGGTTGACCGCAAGAGCGAAGATCTGCGCGCTGAGAATAGGCCGGGAGATGCGCTCCACGGCCGCATTGCGGCGACGGAGTTGCGCGCGCCACCAGAGCAGGCCGGGGGAGCCGAGCCTGGCCGCTCCCAGCGCGTGATTGCGCGCATGCTGAAAAGCAGCGGTGACAAGGACAAGCTCGCCACACGAGCGGCAACTGTCGACATGCTTACGCAGTTCAGTTGCGCAGGCCTGTGGCCACTGGCCACGCTCGACCAGCGCCTTTACTTCAGCTTCACGCGGGCAGCAGCGCAGCATCATGCTTGCCTCCCGCGGTTCTGATTCTGCAGCAGGTGCGCAATCTTGCGCCGCGCCCTGAAGAGCAACAGCCGAATGCTCGCTGAGGCAAGTCCGGTGATCTCGGCGATCTCTTGGTGAGAGTAACCCTCAGCGTGCGCAAGCCAGAGCAGTTGTCGATCGCGAGGACGCATTTCCGCCAGTGCCGGGCCGAGGATTAGTTGCGAATCGGATGCGGCCTGTTCGTCGACGCTGGCAAAAAGATTCTCTGGCATCTCTTCAATGGAGGCGGAGCGCGGACGACGCCAATGATCGCGAAGAAGATTTGTAGCGATGCGGAACAGATAGCGCCGGCAGGCAACTTCGCCATCAGCTAGATAGGAAGGCGGGTTCGCGAGGCACAGAAAGCGTACGTAACTTTCCTGCATGATGTCCTCGGCCAGCGTGGGATCACCTGAAGTGCGCGCCAGGTAGGCCCATAGCGAGCGGGACGACCGCTCATAGAACGCAGCAAACGCCTCATCATCCATGGGCGGCGCGGCGGCCGGCGACGCCTGCAAAGAAGCGTCGCTGGCTAGAACGTTCGGAATGGAAGATTCCCAGAACATACGTGTGATTCGCCTCTTGGGCACAGCCGGATCCCTTCCGGCTCACTGCCTGTCCTGATGTTTTGCGGCCGCCATCAATTCGGCGGTTGATGCATTGTCAGGGATGAGGCCAAGTCGGCCGGCCAGCACCCATGTGACTCCTGCTGAAAGAATAAACCCGATTCCGGGCATCAGGGCTACTGTCCCCAGCACCAGCATTGGTATATGCATGTCTGTGTTTACGTTGCGGAGCAGGAAGAATCCTATGCCGAGGAGGACCAGCACAACTCCGATTTGCAACGGGTTGAGGATCCTGGCTACGGCATTGGGCATGCGCTGATCCTGCTCGAATCCCAGTGGAATTGGAGCAGCTTCGAGGAAGCGCTTGCCTGCTTCGGTTTCCATGTAGGAAGCAATATCCTGCGAAGTGCTAAAGCGCTCAATGAGCTTTCCATGCACTTCACTTTGTAGCTTGAAGATGCGCGACCAGCGACGGTTTTCGAGCAATTGGCGGAGAATCCAGTACGCGGCCGCAAGGAAGAAGCCAAAGGCCAGAAGAGGCGCGAGGTCGCGCATGAATTCAACTGCAGCCGACTGTGCGCCGGGTGCAGGGCCCATATCTGGCCACACCGCGCGTTCAAGCGCCTGCGAACGCCGCCCGCCTGGGAAATTTAAATTCGTAAAGAGGTAATACTCCGGGTTGCGCGCGACGTCAGGATGCTGAACGAGGAACTGCGCCAGTTGCGGATTGTTTTTGCTGACGTACTCCTGATTCGAAAGCAATGAAGGATCGTGGGCCACAACGGTGGTGAGCGTGGGACTGGTGCGCAGTAGTTGCAGCAGCTGTTCCTGCGTGGCCTGCAGTTCCTGATCGGTCATGGGCGCCACTGCGGCGGGCGGCGCCTTGGGCGGCGCGGCTTGTGCTGCCACGATAGCGGGCCGGGTGGCGAGCAGGAGAACTGGCCCCGTCACAAAATAAAGAACCGCTGTCCGAATTCGATCTTGGTTGAACATTGTGTTTCTCCCTCGTTCGTTACTTCAATGAGTTCAAAAGCAGTCATTGGTCGTCTTCTGCACATACAACGAGCCGGCCTTCCGATTGGTTAACAACGGCAATTAACCTTGCCGTAACTTTTCGGGTATCCACCAGAACCCTGACGAACTTTGCACTCCGGCGCGGTGAGGGGGACGGCGGGGTTTATCATCGAAAATGGTGCAGGTTCAGGCCGCCTGCGCCGTGAGACGGCAGATGTGGCGGCCATGGTGGTTCGGCTTGCCAATGTGCCGCGAATCCAGGCCAGACGATCTGCGCGAATTACCAAAACAGGCTGCAATACAGGATGGAAAGTTAATGCGAGCAAAGACTGCCGTAGTGCTGGGCGCCCAGTGGGGCGATGAAGGTAAGGGAAAAATTGTTGACGTGCTCAGCGAGCGGTTTTCCGCGGTGGCGCGCTATGCCGGAGGACACAATGCCGGCCACACCGTCATCATCGGCGGCCAGAAATTTGTGTTGCAGCTTATACCCTGTGGTGTATTGCGCCCCGGCTGCAAAGGCATTATCGGCAACGGCGTCGTGCTTGACCCGCTGGCCTTCTTGAAAGAAGTGTCACACCTGCGCGAGCTGGGAGTGGCCATCGATGGGCAGTTGTTTGTTTCGACGCGGACCCAGGTGATTCTGCCGTATCACCGCATGATCGAGCTGGCGGCGGAGAGCGCGCCGGGACGCATGAAGATCGGCACAACCAGCCGCGGCATCGGACCCGCCTACGAGGACAAGATGGCGCGCAGCGGTTTGCGGATTGTGGATTTGCTGCATCCCGAACTGCTGAAGACCCATATTGAGGCCGCCTGCGCTGAGAAGAATGCTATTGCGCATGCCCTCTTCGGAACCGACCCGTTAGACCCGGTGAAGATGTACGACGAGTACGCGGCAGCAGCGGAACAGGTGCGTCCCTTCGCCGCCGACACCGGCCGGATGCTGAACAAAATCCTGGCGCAGGGCGGCAGCATTATGTTCGAAGGCGCACAAGGAACAATGCTGGATATCGACCACGGCACCTATCCTTACGTGACCTCATCCTCTGCAACGGCCGGCGGTGCTTCGACTGGTACCGGCGTTGGGCCCACCGCCATTGGAACGGTGATCTCCGTGACCAAGGCTTATGTGACGCGCGTTGGAGGCGGTCCATTCCCCACTGAAATTCACGACGCCGCTGGCGAGGAGTTGCGCGCGCGGGGCAATGAGTACGGCGCTGTCACTGGCCGCCCACGCCGCTGCGGTTGGCTCGATATTCCCATGCTTCGCTATTCGAACCAGGTAAACGGCGCGGAGTGGCTCGTGATCACCAAACTTGACGTGCTGGATACGCTTGAAGAGATTCCTATCTGCATCGGGTATGAGATTGACGGCAAGGTCACCGACGAAGTTCCTGCCGATGTGCAGGGGCTGGAGCGCATCAAGCCCAGGTACACCACGCTGAAGGGTTGGCGCCAATCCACCGAGGGAATCACTGATTTTGACAAGCTGCCTAAGGCTGCGCAGGAGTATTTGCGCTTCCAGGAGCGAGAGAGCGGCGCCCGCATCGGCATGGTTTCAACCGGACCCGATCGCGGCCAGACAATGCTGCTGCCAGACTTTGCGGCTGCGCTGGACAGCATTCACAAGTAGACTGAGAAGGAATACGAGTAGACTATGGGCTGCGAAGCCCTGGCAGAAGGATTCTTCCCCTATGGTCAGTTTCGTCGTCCGTTTTAGATTTGCCCCCGAAGACCGCGCTGAAATGGCAGAAGCCGTAAGGATTCTTGCCGCTGAATCTCGGCGCGAACCGGGCTGCGTTTCCTACATTCCCCACCAGTCTGAAGAAGACCCGAACACCATCGTCATCTACGAGCAGTATCGCGACGAGCAATCCCTGGCGGCACATCGTGAGAGCCCGCACTTCAAAAAGTATGGGGTTGGCGGGCTTTTGCAAAGGATGAAAGACCGCAGCATGGAAAACCTGGTCGCTCTCGATTGACGGTCTGCTGAGTCTAATTGAGCGTGTATACCGGGAGGCGGATGTACCCCAACGGTAATGCAGCAGGACGTACTGGAGCGGTATTCACTAATTCCACTTTGTCCCCATTGACCGTCTGACCTTTGCGGGGCTACTATCCGATACGTTTATGTCGGGTAAAGTAAGCATCCTCTCTGATCACGTCTCCGCTGATCGCCGCACGGCGCTAGGGCGGATTCTGTTGATTGCGTTCGTTGCGCTTTTAAGCGCGAGCCTGTTACACGCCGGACAAGCCAAACCGAAAAAGCACGATATGCGTCACGAGATCTTCGACCTGGAAGACGCGTGGCGCAATGCGGCGCTCAAATCCGACACCACCGCAATGAGCGCCCTGCTGGCTGATGATTACATGGCCATCACCGCTTCAGGCATGCTGCAAACCAAGCAGGAAGCGCTGGCAAACATGCGGGCTCAACGGATTCACCTCACTGTGCTGACTCTGCTGGATCGTAAAGTCCGCTTCTACGGAACGACCGCGCTCGTTACGTCGCTTGCAGAAGTGCAAGGCACAAATGCTGAGGGAGACATCTCAGGCAGTTTCCGCTACACACGCGTCTACGTCCGTGACAGCCAGGGCAGATGGAAGATTGTGAGCTTCGAGAGCAGCAGGTTGCGTCCGAACTCTGAACACAAAAAGGATTCGGGCCCGTCTGGGGAGTAACTCTCCGCGCGTTACTCGCGTCACACCATTTCGTTACTATTTTCCAGCCTTCAATTCAACCGGAATGCGTGGCCGCATTCCAGTTCTGATATATAGAACCTGTAAGGAAGGTATCGGGATCGTATTCCAATGCGATTCGACGGTGCCGATGACCCCTTAATTGCTTTCAGTAATCGAACGTTTTTGTTTCCCTTCCTTTCTGCACGTCTTTGTTTTGGAAATGCTTTTCCGAATGGGATGTACGCTGGACCGCTGCGATGCAGGTCCAGCAAGCCCGCGCGTAATCGCGGTCAGATCGGACCTGGGGGCATTCGGATGAGACCGGCACAGCTTGCGACTCTCAAATTCTTCGCGCTTCTGTTTCTGCTACCTGGCCTGGCAGGTCTGATTGTGTCTGCAACGATTTCGACCAGCTACTTGGAGAAGATGCCTAGGGTACCTGTGATCTCTGAAGACCGCGTGGTTCCTCGCGAAATTCACGGCGTTGTCGTTTATCAAACTAAAGAAGAAGACAAAAAGCTGGGTCCGATTGAGTACTGGTCGGTGGGAGTGTTCGTGGTCGGGCTTGGACTGGGGCTGGTGTTTCTGGAAAAGTGGGGAGCCACGCAGGCTCGCTACGGCGAAGATAACGACGAGTTCGCGGAAGATCACACCTAGCATTCAACCGCTGCGTGCGCGCCATCGCTCATCTCCTACAATTGAGAAATGCCAGAGCTGCCCGAAGTGGAGACCATAGCGCGGGGCGTACATGAACGCGTGCGCGGAGACCGCATTGTTCATGTGTGGTTTGCCGCGCATCCCCGGTTGTTCAAGATTTCTCCGGCTCGGCAAGCCAAAGGTCTAGTAGGGCGTGTATTGGTTTCGGTGCATCGTACCGGGAAGCACATTGTTTGCGAGCTTGCAGCTCTTCCGAAAGGAAAACTGCGCGCAGGCGATGAGCCACAACCGGATGCGCAGTGGATTGTGCATCTGGGCATGACGGGACGATTGCTTGTGACCACACCCGACGCACCGGTCGCCCCGCACACGCATGCGCGATTGGAGCTTGAGAGCGGCAAGGAGCTGCGCTTCGTCGATCCGCGGCGATTCGGCAAACTCGACATTCGCGATCTTGCCCGCGGAGAAGGATTCAATGCTGCAGGCGCGGAACCTCTCCAGGTTGAGCAGGAAGAATTCGCTGCAATCTTTCGCGGCAGGCGGCTGGCAATCAAAGCAGCGCTGCTGAATCAATCTCTGCTTTCCGGGGTGGGAAACATCTATGCGGACGAGAGCCTGTTCCACGCCGGTATTCGACCGCGCCGTAGCGCAGGCCGGCTGACTAAGACGGAGCTTGAACGGCTGAGGGTAGCTTTGAAATCCGTATTGGAACACGCAATCCGGCTGGGTGGGTCGTCGGTTTCAGACTACGTGGACGCCAACGGAATGCGAGGATTCTTTCAGCTTGAGCATTGCGTTTACCTGCGTACCGGGCTGCCCTGCAGAACGTGCAAGACCCCAATTCGCAGGATTATTCTGGCTGGCCGGGGAACCCATTTCTGCCCAAATTGCCAGCGATAAAACAGCCGACTATGGTTTTTTGAATTATTCGCCCTTCCGCATACTGGAATCCAAAATTTCAAGCGTCAGATTGAACCGTAAGTGATTGAAAATAAATAATCACTCGAACGGTCCGCCAATTGCTATCAGAAGGGTGCCAGTGATGTACCGGCTGCCGTAGATCGGTAAGCCAAGAACAGCAGGCCCCGGCAAGAGCCACCGTCAAAGAGCGGACCCGCAAAGGGTAAACCGGCCGGACAACCTGCAAAAGGTGCGGCGGACAACCGCCGGCCGAATGATTCGGGAGGCCAGTGGCCACGCAAGACCGAGACGCCGCTCCATAGGGAGCGGCGTTTTGAGCTTTCAGAGGCGTTTGGCCCTAAATTCTGCAGTTCGATTTTCCTCAGAATCACGCCCAACCGGACTCCGAAAGTACACTTGCCAGCTTGAGGGCTTCGCTGTAGTATCGGAGTTGCCTATCAAAGCGGCTGACGCGGGCCACCCGGATATGGGGAGAGCAAGCTCGCCGCCGAGCAAGGAAATCGCCGGCCAGTTCAATTCATACATCGTTGTACGCGGCGATAGCTCGCATAGGAAGCGCATCACCTGAGAAAATTGCACGTCGCACCGTTTCGATCCTGACCAGTGGACGGAGCTGCATAAAGGGATTCTGTGTACACTTCAGCGACAGCATTTTTCAGAGTGAGATTTGGTTTTTAGGCCAGGGGATCTGGACCGATGGGGCCTGATTGTTTGCAGGTTTGTAAGCGCTGCGGTTCGATTCATGGTGTGTGAGAAACGGGGCCTGTGAAGTTCACCCGAATGCTGAACAGAACCGGTTCAACGATGCTCAAAACGTCGAGCAATGAGAGAGCGCTGCGTGCAGATATTTACGGCGTGATGGTTTCGCGGCACATGCTGGCAGCTCCGATCTCTTTTAAACAGCCCGCTGAGGATTTGCGAAGTAAGTGAACTTGAAAAGCTCGGCGTGTTACTGCTAGAGCGGGACCCGGCAACATATGAAATTGGATAGCGAAGCTTCAGAAGTAAATCAGGAAGTAAAAGCATGACGACAGAAACAACCCAGCCCCAACCTGAAATGGGGCCCGCGCCTGACAACGGTCAGGCGTCTCAAGCGCCAACTCCAGGGCATCGCCGCCGGCGCCGGCGCCGCAAAAATAGGTCGAGCCAACAGAATGCGCAGCAGGGCCAACAGCCTCAGATGCAGCAACCGCAGCAAGCTGCGCCGCCGCCGCAACCGCAGGCGCCCCCCCAGCCGCCGCAGCATCGACAGAACCAGCAGAACCAGAATCAGCCGCGCAAAAAGAAGAAATTTTTCCAGAAAAGCGCCGGCCCTCCGCCTCAGCCCGGCAACAGCATCTCGAATTCCCAGCACGGCAAGCGCAAGGGCAAACAGCGCGGCCCGCGCGAGTTTGTCGGTCCCATGGACCACAGTTATCGCATTGCGAACGGCAATGTGGCCGATGGACCGCCATCCACAATCCAAATGAACACCAATGGCGGCGGAGGCTATTATCCTGAGGTTCACGCGGCGACGCCGTCGGCTCCGGTTCGCCTCGATGCTCCAACCCGCATCTTCTGTTTCATCGAAGACCTTTTCTTCCAGGCAAAGATTTCTGAAACCGCGCGCAAGCTCGGCATCAAGGTCGAATTCGTCAAGGGTGACAAGGAGTCCATTGCGAGGCTGCTGGAGTTGCCTGAAGGCGAGCGCCCAACGTTGCTGGTATTTGATCTAAACAACTTGAATGCCAAGCCGCTGATTCTGATTCCAAAATTCAGATCAAAGCTGAAGAAGGCCACTTCAATCATCGGCTTCCTCAGCCATCTGCAGGGCGACTTGAAGTTAAAGGCTGTTGAAGCGGGCTGCGACACCGTTATGCCGCGGTCCGCATTCTCGCAGAGTCTTCCGAACCTGCTGCGCCGCTACGGCGTTGAAGAGGAAGAAGAATACGCACAGCAGCCGATGTGATGCAGGTGTCGGGGATCAGGTATCAGGGATCGGTTATTGGTCCATTTAGTTGATGGCCTGATTTCTACTAGAAATGCAAAGGGCGCATCCATAGCGATGCGCCCTTCGTTTTTCCTGACCGCTGTTCCCTGATCCCCGTTTTTATCCTGGTGGCCAGGTGAGCGGACGGCCGCCTAGCAGGTGCAGGTGCAGGTGCTCGACAGTCTGCCCACCGTCCTCGCCCGTGTTGACGACTACGCGGTAGCCCTTTCCGAGGCCTTTCTTCTCTGCAATGTCGGCTGCCACCCAGAGTAGATGACCCAGCAGTTCGCGCTTGTCGTTGCTTGCGTCGTTGAGAGAGGCAATGTGCTCCCGCGGAACGATCAGCAGATGCACCGGCGCTTTTGGATTGATGTCGGAAAACGCAAAGGCGAGTTCATCCTGATAAACCGCCTGCGCAGGAATGGTTCCTTCAATGATTTTGCAAAAGAGGCAACTCATGGCGTGACCAGTGTACACGCACGGTCAGAGCAGGGAAATGACTGCGCACCCGCTTGCGTCTGCCCCGCATCTGATTTCAGCTTAGAATTGAATCATGGTTTCCGCGTCGGCAGCTCCATTCCGCATCGTTCATACTGTCTGCTCGCACGATTGCCCTGACTCCTGCGCTGTGCTGGTCACGGTAAATGGTGAAGGCCGCGCGGTGAAGGTGGAAGGCGATCCGTCGCAGCCGGTGACTCAGGGATTTCTCTGCGGCAAAGTTGCCAAGTATCTCGATCGTGTCTATTCGCCCGAGCGCATTCTCTATCCGCTTCGCCGCAAGCAGGGGATACGGAAACAAGCGCTGCAGCGCGGACGCGAGCATGAAGCCTTTGAACGCGTCAGTTGGGACGAAGCGCTCGATGCGATCGCCGCACGCCTGCAGCAGGTAAGCGATCGTTACGGATCAGAATCGATACTGCCTTACAGCTATGCTGGCACCATTGGTGTGCTTGGCTACGGATCAATGGACCGGCGCTTCTTTCACCGCTTGGGCGCCAGCAGGCTTGACCGGACCATCTGCTCTGAGGCGGGCGGCGTGGCGTGGAACACGGTCTACGGAAAGAAGCTGGGTACTCCAACGGAAGATTTTCGCCTGGCAAAACTGATCGTAGCGTGGGGCGCCAACATCCACGGCAATAATGTGCACTTATGGCCGATGATCGAGCAGGCACGCCGCAACGGTGCGCGGCTGATCGTAATCGATCCGTACCGAACGCGCACTGCCGCACTGGCCGATTGGCATATTGCCATTCGCCCTGGAACCGACGCCGCACTGGCACTGGGTATGATGCACGTGATCCTGAACGAAGGGCTTGAGGATCGCGCTTACATTGACGCGATGACGCACGGGTTCAATGAATTAGCGCAGCGGACGCGTGCATACACGCCTGAACGCGTGGCAGCGTGGACTGGTATGACGGCGGCAGAAGTAGAGCAATTGGGGCGCGAGTATGCAACCACGCGGCCTGCGGTGCTGCGTTTGAACTACGGCGTGCAGCGCGCAGAACATGGCGGCGCTACAGTGCGCGCCATCGCCATGCTTCCTGCGTTGACTGGTGCGTGGAAATATCGCGGCGGCGGCGGGGTGCTCTCTACCTCTGGCGCGTTCAAGTGGAACGAAGATGCAGTGCGGCGGCCTGATCTTCAATATGAGTCACCGCTGGGCCGTGAAGCGCGGTTGGTGAACATGTCGGCGCTCGGGCAGGCACTGACTGAGATTGATCCCCCCGTACATGCATTGTTCGTGTACAACTCGAATCCAGGTGCAGTCGCTCCCAATCACAACACGGTCAAGCGCGGACTAGCGCGCGAAGATCTATTTACAGTAGTGCATGATCTTTTTTTTACCGACACAACGGACTACGCGGATTACATCCTGCCGGCCACGACGTTTCTTGAGCACACCGATATTCAGGGCGCGTACGGACACTACTTTGTGCAGATGTCGAAACAGGCCATTGAGCCGGTAGGCGAATCACGCTCGAACGTGTGGATGTTCGGCCAGCTTGGGCAACGGATGAGCTTTGCGGAAGAATGCTTCCGCGATACGCCGGAAGACATCATTCGTCAGGCGCTGGCGATCGGCGAAGATGGCCACTCTGCGAATCCTGAAATGGAGCACATCACCTACGAGGGCCTCGAAGAACAGGGGCACATTCCGCTTGGTTTCCATCGCGAGCCGGAGGTGAATCCGGTTCTGCCGTACACGTCAGAGACTTTGCCGACTCCCTCCGGCAAGGTCGAGTTTTATTCTGAAGCGATGGCGGCGGCAGGTCAGGATCCGCTGCCCGCATTTATTCCTCCCACGGAGTCGCGCTGGGGCAAGGCGGCGGAACAGTATCCTCTGGAGTTGCTGGCACGCAAGGCTGACAACTATATGAACTCCACCTTCGCCAATCTTGACGGGCACCGCAAGATGGAAGCGCGCACTAACCAACGGCTTGAAATGCATCCTGAAGATGCAAAGGCGCGAAGTCTTGCCGAAGGCGAACGCGTAAAGGTATTCAACGAGCGTGGATCGTTGCGTTTGACGGTCATGCTGAATGCCGATCTGCCCGTGGGCGTGGTGGCAACGCGACTGGACTGGGCCAAGCTGCATCCGGACGGATTGAACTCAAATGTGCTGACCAGCGAGCGGCTTACCGATCTGGGAGCAGGTGCCACTTTCTACTCCACACTTGTTGAAGTTGCGAAAAACTAAGTTGGCTGGTGCCAAAAGTACCTTCGGCGCTGTAAGCTGTCTGCCATGAATTGGTGGGACGTTCTTATTGCTTTTGGCATTATCGCGGCATTCCTTATTTACCGGCGCTCCGGGCTCGTTTCAGTGAAGGATGCGCAGGAGCACCTGAAACATGGTGCGCTCGTGATTGATGTACGCACTGCGGGCGAATTTGTCTCGGGACATTTGCCGGTCGCAGTCAATTTACCGTTGAGCGAAGTTGAAAGCAACTGGAACCGCCGCATAAAAGATAAAAATCAAGTGCTGCTACTCCACTGCCAGAGCGGCGTGCGCAGCGGCGCAGCAAAAAAGAAACTCATCGCGCTCGGCTGCCCGAATACTTACAACATGGGAGGATACGGACGCGCCGCGCGCATCGTCAGCGGCAAGTAAAGACAGCTGCTAGCCACTAGCTCTTAGCTTCCAGCGTCGACTTTGCTTCAGCTAGCACTGTCAACTAAACGGAGAGTGATTCGCAGGGAGCATTAATCCGCAGGTGATGCGGGCGGCGCGACTTCTACATAGTCGAGACTCGCTGCATCGTTGCCGTCAGGAATGCCCGTCACCTTCAATACATCGCCCGGCTTGAGTTGAATGCCCCGCGCGGTGTAGCGAGTTGAGTTGTCACCATGTGGCCGGCGCGACGGGAAGGTTCCGTCACCGTTCCACGAGCCCGCCTCTTTGTCGTTCACGTCAAGTGTGAACTTGGCTACTCCGCCCTGCAGATCGAAATACTGCACTGCAATGTTGAATTTGCCGGCTGCGCCTTTGTAGGTCCACTCGGCCGCGCAACCTTGCGGAGCAGCAGCTTTGTCGCAGGTCACGGCCTTACCCCGCGAAGCATCTTCCCATGGGGTCACGTCGATGGGCTTGTAGCCGGTGAGCTTTGCGTCTTCTGCTTCAAGACGGCCGGGGAATTTTCCGGCGCGACCTTTCTCGTCGGGGATTCCGCTCAGCTTGAAGAAGTACTGCACGATTGCATCGCGCCACACGATGGCGTGACCGGCCTGGTATTCTAGCCGCGCCCGCACATCTTCGTAAAATGCGGAATCAACCTTTCCTTTGAGTGTGGCCCACTCTTCACCCAGCCGGGCTGCTTCGACTGCTCCCTGGTAGTGGCTGTCGTAGAAGTACTGAATTACCGTTTTGCCATCGTGGAGTTTGTAAGTGTACGGAACGTGATGCATGAAGAGCAGCAGGTTGTCTGGCGTGGTCGCAGTCGACTCATAGAGCTTTGCGATTTCAGGCGGGTATTGGCCAATGTAGCCTGTACCCGTTGCAACGGTGCGATCCATGCCGATGCCTTCATGATCGTCGCGATGCCATTGGCCCCATCCGTTATGCTCGCTGGCTTCGATATCGGGCCCGTAGTGGCTGCCGGTAATGCCGGTTAGTGTTTGTGCGCCCAGCGGACCGGTGTAGTGCTCATACGCAGGCCATGATTGCATGAGCATTTTGCTCACGGTGCCGACCACGACTGGATTGTTATTGATGGTCTGGCGCGTCCACTCCTCGGCAATCTGTTCAGGCGACAAGTTTGGATCCCACGCCAGGCGCCCGAAGGAGTAGAGATTGGCTAGAGCCATTGGCGAACCTAACCAGTCGCGGCCAATACTTGCCACGCCGATCATTCCGCCGATAGGGCGATGAAAAGATTTGCCCTCAATGATCTCCTTGACTGGAGTTGATTTGTCATCAGCGCGCAGATCGAAGTCGAGAACTTCTTTCCACATGGGCGCGATGTAGACAAGATGTTTTTGCTGGCCGAGATACTCCTGCGTAATCTGCAGTTCCATGGCCTCGTCGGTATGGCGCAGCCCGGCAAAGAGCGGCGATACCGGCTCGCGTGCCTGGAAATCGATGGGGCCTTCTTTGATCTGCACAATCACGTTGGGCGCAAAGTGACCGTCGAGCGGATGAAAGATGTCGTACGCCGCGCGGGCGCGATCGGCTTTCATATCGTTGTAGTCCAGATGATTGTTGTAAACGAATGCGCGATAGAGCACTACGCCGCCATGCGGTTGCAGAGCGTTGGCCAGGACGTTAGCTGCGTCGGCAGGACTGCGGCCATAGCTATTGGGGCCGGGCTGCCCCTCTGAATCTGCTTTTACCGTGATGCCGGCAAGATCGGGAATAAGCTTGTAAACTTCATCGAATTTCGCATCCCACCAGGCCTTTACCTGCGGATCGAGCGGATCGAAGGTGTTGAGGCCACCGATTTTTTGCGGGCTGGCAATATCCACGCTCATGGCGACACGTACGCCCCACGGCCGCATGGTGTCGGCAATTCGCGCCAGACCTTTAAGCCATTCCGGCGTGAGGAATGGCGCTGCGCCGTTTACGTTATTTACGTTGCAGCCATTGATACCGATGGAGGCAAGCATGCGCGCGTATTCGCTCACCTGCGACAGGTCTTCTCGAACGTGACCATCCTCAAAAAATATCGCCCGTCCGCCGTAGCCGCGCTCGACCGTGCCGTTGGCGTTGTCCCACTCATTCGTCCAGCGAACGGGCATTGCAGGACGGCCGCGGAGAGGATGCTCGCTGAGGTCCTGCATCTTGGCGAGTTCAGTAGTTGCCGGATAACGAAGAAGCGCAAACGCGCCGTAGAGAACGCCGCGTTCGTCCCCGCCGGAAATGATGAGCAATCGATCGCTGGGGTGGCTGCTTTCTTTCGAATAGACCCAATACTCCTCAGCACCGAGATCGGCTGGGACTGGAATCTTGGGGTAGGCCCTGCGAACTTCTGCGGCGGTGCCAATGATGGTTTCGCCGGCAAAGACTTGCCTGGTGCTGCCGGTGGGCTGCGTTTGCGCAACATCAGCCACGCTGCGCTTCAATTCTGAAATGGCAGACTGCTCCAGAGCTCCGCTGCCTAATGCCCGCATTTTGAGGGGAATCACCATGCGGGTGGAGTGATTGCCGTAGCGGAGCCACGCCTGGTCCGCGGTTTGCGCAAGGCAGGCTGACCCAAATGCGAACAGAGTAGCAAAAAGAGATACACGACGCATGACGCGCCCAGGAAGAGCAGCTTTCTTCAAGTTCGCAGCAGGCCAGTTCATCGTGACTTTTTCTCCCTTCAAAGTTCTACCACCATCGGCTTGGAGCGCGCAGAGCGGCCGCGGTTGATATGCTTGTGAGTCTGGTCTGGACAGGGCAGGAGTTTATGCCAACTACCATGCAAGCCGTAGTAAAAGTCAAGGCCGCGCACGGAATTGAATTGCGCGAAGTGCCGGTGCCCAGTCCCGGCCCCGGCGAGGTGCTGGTCCGTGTGAAGGTTGCCAGCGTGTGCGGAACCGATCTGCACATCTACAACTGGGACCCGTGGGCTAAAGGACGCATTCATCCGCCGCTCATTCCGGGGCACGAATTCTCGGGCGCCGTGGCTGCCGTAGGCCGCGGAGTTTCAACCGTGCTCGAAGGCGATCTGGTAAGCGCGGAGATGCATGTGGCCTGCGGTAAATGCATGCAGTGCCGCACCGGACAGGCGCATATCTGCCAGCATGTCCGGATTCTGGGCGTGGATGCCGACGGCGCCTTTGCCGAGTACGCAATCATCCCTGAAACAAATATCTGGAAACTTGCGGCAACGATTCCGCACGATTATGCTTCGCTGCTCGATCCACTGGGCAATGCCGTACACGCTGTGCTGGCTGGACCGATCGCCGCAACCACCGTGGCGATTACTGGCTGCGGAGCAATAGGACTGTTTTCGATCGCGGTTGCCAAGGCCTGCGGAGCGGCCAGGGTGTTTGCCATTGAAGTGAATGAACACCGCAGAAAAGTCGCGACCGAAATGGGCGCCGATCTGGCTCTCGATCCGAAAGTCGATCACGTGGAGAAAATCGTTCTTGACGCGACGGGCGGGACAGGCGTGGATGTGCTGCTCGAAATGTCCGGACATCCTGAAGCTATTCGCTTGGGATTTGCAGTTCTTCGCACCGGCGGACGCGCATCGTTGCTCGGAATTCCTTCGCGGCCATTCGAGTTGGACTTTGCACGCGACATTATTTTTAAAGGAGCGCACGTGCAGGGCATCAACGGCCGCAAGATGTTTGAGACGTGGTTCCAGATGGAAGCGCTGCTGGCTACGGGCAAGCTGAATCTGGAGCCGGCAATCACGCACCGCCTGAAGCTAAGCGAGTTTCACAAAGCGATGC
>Ga0265314_10000241_pt1 | contig 80581 bp, 62 predicted proteins | sample 4126metaG_FD_203106 | JGI IMG/M metagenome (GOLD analysis project Ga0265314, IMG submission 203106) | Rhizosphere microbial communities from Carex aquatilis grown in University of Washington, Seatle, WA, United States - 4-1-26 metaG | ecosystem: Host-associated > Plants > Roots > Rhizosphere >...
AAGTTACCGACGCAGAGATGAAGCGCGTGAACTTGCAGCGTAACACCTTTCACGGCGATTGGAACTACGTCATCAGGCCTCTTTCCAAGGCCTAAGTTGACACCTTTATTTATTACCGACTCCTTAGCCCAGGGCAGCCGCTGAATGCACCGCTCCCGATGCTAAATACGCTGTTGGGAATCGTGATGCTGCTCAGCTTCGTGCAGCCAAAGAAGGCCTTGAGTCCGATTGCGCTGACGCCCCTGCCGATCGTGGCGTTTGTCAGGCCATAACAACCACTGAACGCGCTCCTTCCAATGCTGGCAGTGCTGTTGGGGATGGTAAGGCTGTTTAAAGAGGAGCAATCGGCGAACGCACTGTCTCCGATGTCCGTGACGCGGTTGGGGAGCATCACCGTGGTCAAGCCGGCGCAGCCGCTGAACGCACCGCTTCCGATGGTGGTAACACTGTCCGGAATCGTGACGCGGGTGAGGGCTCTGCATTGACTGAACGTATCAGCATCGATACGCGCGAGTCCGTCGCCGATCGCTGCGTTCGTCAAATCGGTGCACCCCGCGAATGCATTGGTTCCGATGCTTGTGACGCTGTGCGGGATGTTGATGCTGGTCAGACTCGTGCACTCCGCGAACGCGCGTTCTCCAATATTCGTAACGCTGCCAGGGAGAGTAACGTCGGCCAGGCGCATGCAATGAAAGAACGCCTGGAAGCCTATGCTCGCGACACTGTCGGGAATTGTCACCTTCGTGAGCCTGCTCTGCCTGTAAAACGCGTTCTCGCCAATTCTGGTGACCGGCAGGCCGTTGATCGTGCCGGGAATGATGACGGGACCCCCAGGAACCGCACAGCCGGTCAAGCTGATGGAACCGTGATTAGTCGTGTAGGTGAAATCCTGAGCCTCCGCCGGAATGGCCAACACCAAGAGCCACAGCACTCCGACTCTTGTGGAGGCAGAGGTCGCGAACGGTCGCTCCCACTTTGTCCGGCGCAAGATGGATCCCGTTTTCATGGGTTTCCCTTGTTTCCACGGTATCTCCTCACCAAGCGAAAGCAAGCCCCGGACTCTACCGGCGGGGACGCGCGGGGTGGGTACACGTCGATTCAGGCGGCCATGTTCGATTGTGGGCAACCTTGTCCTTGAAATTGTATTACAATGTAATACCTTTCCTCGGTGACGTTCATCGAGTTGCCGGTGTTCACCGAACTCATCACCGATTTGGTGGACGACGCCTGCTATGCCCAATTCCAGAAAGAATTACTGCGCCACCCCGAAAAAGGTGATGTCATGCAGCATGCGGCCGGGCTTCGCAAGATGCGACTGCGCCTGCCCGGGCGGGGTAAGAGCAGTGGTGCCCGGGTCATCTATCTTTATCTCGAGCGGCACGACACCATCGTCCTGTTCTACGTTTACACGAAAGCGAGGAGCGAGAATTTGACGGACGGACAATTGAAACGGCTGCGGAATGCCGTCGTGATTATCAAACAGGAATTCAAGCCTTGAAACGCAAAAACATTGAGTTTGATGGTGGCGACTTGGTCGAAAGCGTAGAAGCGATGGCTGCCCATTTGCGCGGCGAGCGCAAGTTAACCTTGCGCGCGCGAACCTTGACTCTACCAGAACCCATCGCTCCGCTCCGGCCCGGAGACGTGGCGTCGATTCGACGCCAACTCAACGTCAGTCAGTCGGTGTTTGCCGCGTTGCTCAATGTTCCCAAAGTGACAGCTATCAGTTGGGAGAAAGGCCGGCGTAAGCCCACGGGCGCGGCCTTGCGGCTGCTCGATCTCATTCGCAAAAAGCCCCACATTTTGCAGGAGGCCTAGCCGGCTGCACCTAGGCTTGAAGGCGGCGCGCACGCGTGCCGATTCAAAAGCCGAATCGACTGGCACAAGATCCGATGGGTTTTCACCGTTTATTATTGTTAATTCTTTCAATTAATATGGTAAAGTGATCCTGGACATGCAAAACCAGCAGCCTGGGTTTTATCATAGCGAGTGTGACCAGCCGCACCCGGATCGACGCCGCGCGATTCTGGACGCGCACCCCGAGGTCAAGCAGCTCTTCGGGCGAAATCCATGGACCATCGCGGTCATGTTTCTGATTTTGGCGCTCCAGGTGGCGAACGCGTGGTGGATGGGCCGGATGGGCCTGCATTATTGGTGGGCGAGCCTGATCCTCGCTTGGTGCGTCGGGGCTTTCGCCAACCATTCGATGTACGTCATCATCCACGAGGCCACTCACAACCTCATTTTTGCGAAACAATCCTGGAACAGATGGGCGGCGATCTGCGCGGATTTACCGAACACCTTCCCCTCGGCGATGGGATTCAAGGTTTATCATCTCAAGCACCACTCCCATCAAGGCGACTATGACTACGATGCTGACCTCGCCAGCCTGTGGGAGGCGCGGCTTATCGGCAACACGTTCATCGGCAAAGCTCTTTGGGAAATCCTCTTTCCGGTGTTCCAGCTCCTCCGTCCAGCTCGCTTGAAGGCAATCCGTATGTGGAGTTGGTGGAGCTGGGTCAACATCCTTTGCGTATTGTCGTTCGATATCGCAATCTTTTACTTCTGCGGGGCTAACGGATTGCTCTACCTTCTCGCCTCCTTCTCTTTCTCCCTCGGACTCCATCCCCTGGGCGCGCGCTGGATTCAAGAGCACTACACCGACGATCCTGCCCAGGAGACTTACAGCTACTATGGCCCGCTGAACCTCGTCGCCCTCAATGTTGGTTACCACAACGAGCATCACGACTTCCCGTGCGTTCCTTGGAATAAGTTGCCCAAGCTCAAGACCCTGGCGGCTGAATATTACGAACCCCTCAAGGCGCACAAATCTTGGACCCGACTCTGGCTGCGATTTCTCTGCGACCCTCGCTACAGCTTGTTCGCCCGCGTTGAGCGGACGCACGAAGACAAGCTCGTGGTCGCGCCCTTGCCGGTGAACGCCGCGACACGCTTGCCAACCCGCTAAGAGTCGTTTCGGCCCAGCCTGATCGTGAACCCATTGGCTGTGGCCATGCTCCCTTCGGAACGCCGTCTTCCGCGTAGCTTCGTTCAACTCGCCGCTCCGCCCACTCCGGGCCTGCGTCTCCGTGCCTCCGCTTCTTTCTGCGGCGGCGCCCTCCAACTTCTTCACCCTATTCGTTGAAGGTCCGGACCAACCCTGATCAGTCGGAGAGCTTCCGGTCAAGGTACCAAGCGGCGCTGATAAGGGCGATGTGGGTGAAGGCCTGTGGAAAATTGCCCAGATGCTCTCCGCGACAACCCAATTGCTCGGCGTAAAGGCCCACGTGATTGGCGTAGCCGAGGGCTTTCTCGAACATAAAGCGGGCCTTGCGCATGTCTCCCATGCGCGCCAGGCACTCAACATACCAAAAGGAACACATCGAAAAGGTGCCTTCCTCATCCGGCAAACCATCTTTGGCGGCCTCCAGCACGTTGTACCGGTAAACCAAAGAGTCCTGCACCAAAACTCGCTCGACGGTTTGCATGGTTGATATCCAGCGCGGGTCAGTCGAGCTGATGAATTTGAGTAGGGGCATCATCAGACAGGCGGCATCGACCGTCCTGGAGCCACGGTATTGGACAAAAGCCTTGAGATCTTCGTTCCAGAAGTGCTCATAGACATCGCGATAGATTGCATCGCGCGCACTGGTCCAACGCTCGTGGGGAGCGGGGAAGGAGCGCTGGTGCGCAATGCGGAGGGCGCGGTCGATCGCCACCCAGCAGAGCACCCGGGAGAAGAGAAACGGCTGCGGCCCACCGCGGACTTCCCAGATGCCGTCGTCGGGCTGTGTCCAGTGATCGCAGACCCAATCGACGAGCTTCACCAATTGCATCCAGAAATCATAGGAAATGGGCGTGCCGTGTTTGTCGTAGATATAGACTGAATCGAGCAGCTCGCCGTAGATATCCAGTTGGAGCTGGCGATACGCACCGTTGCCGACCCGCACCGGACGTGAGCCCCGATAGCCGGCCCACTCCTGGAGTTCTTCCTCCGGCAATGCTCGACGGCCGTCCAAACCATAAACGGCCTGCATGGGCCGTTCGGGCTGGAGTTCATGACAACGGTCCTCAATCCAGCGGAAGAAGCCAGTGGCCTCCTCAGTATAGCCAAGACGCATCAACGCAAACAGCGTGAAGGAGGCGTCGCGAATCCAGGCGTAGCGATAGTCCCAGTTGCGTTGACCTCCGAAATGCTCCGGGAGACCAAAGGTCGGGGCCGCCACGATGGAACCTTGGGACACCGAGGTCAGCAGCTTTAGCGTCAACGCTGAGCGATTAATCATCTCGCGCCAGCGTCCGCGGTATTGGCAGCGCCCGACCCAGTCCAGCCAATAATTCATAGTCTCCTTAAAGGCCTCGGACAGGTAGTCCGCGGTGGGCGGGGAGGGTTCGGTTTTTGGATCGGCCTCCTCAAGAAAGAAGAATGCGGTGTCGCCGGCTCGCAGCCGGAAGCGCGCGGTCGCCGCGCCATTCTCGATCTGGGGCGCGACGCTGCAGGCTAATCGAAGATCCGGGCAAGACTCGCAATCTGGATGAAAGAATACCTCCTGGCCACGCTGCTCAATCCTGTGTCCGGATCGGCCGTAGTTAAACTTCGGATCGCAGACCATCCGAAACTCCATTTCGCCGAGGACGACCTTCAGCCTTCTCAGTAACTCGTGGCGATGGCCTAACAATTGCACAGGCATGAAGTCGCTTACCTCGGCTACTCCCTCGGCGGCGCGGAAACGGGTCAGCAGGATGTTCGTGTCCGGCAGATAGCGCTGCTTGCAGTTAAACTGCTGGCTGATTGGCGCGATTTGGAACCGCCCGCCTTTATCGTGGTCGAGGAGCGCGCCGAAAATCGACGGCGAGTCAAAGTGAGGAAAACACATGAAGTCGATCGAACCTTCCACACTCACGAGCGCGACGGTGCTCAAGTCCCCCACCACGCCGTAGTTCTCGATGGGCTGGTACTTCATGCTGGACGTTTTCTGGCTTGGTTGAAGACGTAGGCCAGCCGCCTCAGAAGCGGGGTTCTGCGGATGGCTTCCAAAGATTTCGGCAAAGGGAGCCGCCAGTTGGGCCAGGCGCGCGTCGTCCCGGGCATGTTCGGACGAGCCGTCGCGGCGAGTGCATCGTCCAATGTGAGCATCTGGAGCCTCGAAGGTGCGCCAGCAAGCAGCCTGTAGGTCTGCAGGATAGCGTCGCTGGACAAAGCGTCTTCGGCTAGCCCCGTCCAAGCGCGGACTCGCCGTCTGATTCTCTGGAAAGCGGCGCGATCCGGTTTGAGCAGGCACCGTTGCTGCGCCTCAAAGTCGCTGCTTGTCCACAGTCCGGCTACGGTAAACAGGTCGTGGGTGGTCACCGCCGCCAAGGCGTTGCGTCGATAGTGCTTGGGGGAACGCCTGTCGAACCACAACAGATGGTGGGTCATGATATTCCAACGCCGCAGTTTGGGCCGAACGCCCCGCTCAACGGTGCCCAGGTCTTCTCCTACTATCCATGCGCGAGCCCGATGGCTCTCGATGGCCAGAACGGCGAGAAGCTCGTCCGTCGGATACCGTACGTAGTGACCTTGGCTGGGATCAGATCCTTTGGGGATCCAGAAAAGGCGAAAGAGCCCCATCACGTGGTCGATGCGCAGACCCTGGGCGTGACGCATTAACGCTCTCACGGTTTGGCGCAGCGGTTCGTAGGCGGCAACTCGCAGTTGTTCAGGGACAAACGGTGGCAATCCCCAGTCTTGGCCCTGGCTGTTGTAGCGATCGGGGGGGGCGCCGATGCTGACGTCGAGCACCAACAGATCCTGCCAAACCCATGCGTCGGCCCCGTCTGGGTCGACCCCGATCGGGAGATCCTGCATGAGGGGCATTACGGCGGCGGCGCGGGCCAACTGCTGCTCGAGTAACCACTGTAGCCACTGATGGAACCGGACTTCTTGGGCTCGATCTTCCTGAAACCGGCGAACGGCTGGCATGTCCGCCCGCTGGTATGGTGCAGGCCAACGGCGCCATCCTTTGCGGAAATGCTGCGCTAGAGCGCAAAAGGTTGCGAACTCTCGCAGGCTCTCGCCTTCTTGAACTAAAAACCGCTCGAACGCCGCGTCGGTCGTGAAGCCCGCCCAGATGATCCTCAGCGCCTCCATCTTCAGGCTGAAGATGGCGTCCCGATCGATGAGTGCAGCCTGGTTGAGTGCCCAACCCGCTCGGGAGAGCCTTCGCAGCTTGCCTCCGAGTTTCGAGGCGCCGGTCACCTCCTCGATTCGCAGGTAAAGTGGATTCCAATAACGCCGGCTGCCCGGACAATAGGGACTGTCTTGTTGGGGGCAGGTGGGTGTGCTGGCACACAGAGGATTTACCTGGATCAGGCCTGCGCCCAATTTCCGGGCTGGGGATCGAGCAAATTCGCGCAGATCGGCCAGGTCTCCCATTCCCCAACTCCGCCGGGAGCGTAGTGCATAGAGCTGGAGGGCGACGCCCCATCCTTCGAGGCCAGGGGGGAGATAACACTGGCGAGGAGCAACCATGAGAAGCGTAGGGGCCTCGACCCCTCGCCAGCGAATTTGATGGTAGCCAAGAGGCAGGTCTGGGGGCAACCGGTGTGACGCTGTTAGCCGCGTCCCGTCTTCGAGCACGACCTCAGCGGTACCCTCGAGCTTGTGGCGACGCCCCGGGACGATGACGCGCACAGTGGGTCTCTTGAGCGTAAGGCCCCATTCATCTTCCCTGTGAGGCCCCGTTTTCATGGGGCCTCGGACTTGAGGATCGCCACCGAGTCCGGGGCCAAATCCACGCCGTCCAGCGGCAAGCAAGCTCCCACGCCTGATCCCAGCAGCAAATGGCGCCGACTTTTCTTCAGGGGCACTCGCTGGGTATCTGCGCCAAGGTTGCAGGCGATGCTTATAGCTCCCCGTTCGATCACCAGCCAGCGCGCCTTCTCGTCGAAACTCGTTTGCACCAACTCCATCCGTCCGTCGGTTAAACCAACCTCGGCGCGGCGCAGCCGGATGAGTTGCCGGTGCCAATCGAGCAGTTCGGCAAACGGCGGCGAGGCGAGTTCGGCCCAGTTGAGCTTGGCATGCAGAAAGACTTCATCGGATTGGGGATCCGGGATCTCCTCCGGCTTCCAGCCGTAAGCGGCGAATTCCCTGCGGCGTCCCTCGCGCACGGCTTGGGCGAAGTCGGGCTCAGGGTAGTTGGTGAAAAAGGGAAAATCCGTCGAAGCGCCCCATTCTTCACCCTGAAAGAGCATCGGCACGAACGGCGAAGTGAACACCAGCGCCGCGCCGATCTTGAGTCGCCCCAGGCTCATCAGTTGGCTCGACCGATCCCCTTTGGCACGATTACCCACCTGGTCATGGTTCTGCAGGTAGGCGAGGAAACGGTGGCCGTTCAAGCCGCTTGGCTCACGCCCATGGGTTCTCCGCCGGTAGGCGGAAAACTGGCCATCGTAAACGTAGCCATGCCCGACGGCTTTGCAGAAATGCGCCAGGCTGCCGAAGTCCTGATAGATCCCCACGTTTTCCTGAGTCAGGATTGCATGGAGCGCATGATGAAAATCGTCGTTCCACTGCGCACAGAACTCCAAGCCTCCCCGATCACGGGACCAGAGCAAACGCGGATCATTCAGGTCGCTTTCGGCGATCAGGATGATGTGCCGGCCTAAGTGCGCACTGGTCTCTCTAACCCTCCGTCCCAGTTGATCCAGAAACGGTCGCGCAGAATCGTCCCTGAGGGCATGCACCGCATCGATCCGCAATCCATCGAAGTGATACTCACACAGCCACATCGACGCGTTGTCCAGGAAGAAGCATCGAACCTCGTCACTGTCCGGACCATCCAGGTTGAGTGCTGGTCCCCAGGGAGTGGAGCAATCGGAGCTAAAGTAGGGGCCAAACCGGGAAAGATAGTTGCCCGAATTTCCTAGATGATTATAGACCACGTCCAAGAGAACGCCCAGACGACGGAGATGGCAGGCCTCTACCAGGCGCTTGAGGCCAGTCGGGCCCCCGTAGGCATGGTGCGGTGCGTAGAGGTCCACCCCATCGTAGCCCCAGCCCCGATCACCATCGAATTCATTGACCGGCATCAGCTCAACGTGGGTAATTCCCAATTCAACCAGGTGATCCAGTTTCTCAATCGCTGCCTCGAATGTTCCCTGAGGAGTAAAGGTACCGATGTGCAACTCGTAGAGCACAGCCGAGGACAGGGGCGCGCTTTGGCGGCCGATATCGGTCCACGGAAACGAGCCGTGGTTCACTAGGCGGGAAAGCCCGTGGACGCCTTGGGGTTGCCACGCCGAACGAGGGTCTGGAAAAGGACCTTCTCCATCCAAAACAAAGCCATAGTCCCCCCCAGAATCAACCGTCGGCACGGCGAGGGTCCACCACCCGCCGGGAACGGCTTCCATCTGAAACCGCCGGCCGTCGAGTTGAAGCTGGACGTTCTTGGGCAGCGGCGCCCAGACGCGAAACGTATGCATCAGTCTTTTCCTCGAGCCAGTAAGGCAACGGGAAACTCCTCAAAGAGGCGAGCCACCGGCAACCATCCGCCGGTTGAGGTTTCCCCGGTAACAATGTTATGCCACTGACCATGCGGCAGATCAATCCTCGTGCCGGCCCAGCCATCCCGCAAGGCGAGCGTCAAGCGCGGGACTACAGTTACCGCGTTTCCGCCTCGAACGAATGCGATGACATGATCCGCCTTCGGGCCCGCCGAACTGCAGGGAACGTAATCACCCGATTCGCCATACGAAAACCGCCTCTGGCGGCGAAAGGAAAGAACCCGTTGAATCAACCAAAGCTTGGGCATACCTTCGGCGCGCCGACGCCAGGCTTGGCTGGCGGTGAGGTTTGCGGCCTGGGATAGCAATAAGCGCCGCGCCTGAAAATCCACCGGCCGACGATTATCCGGATCCACCAGGCTCAGATCCCAAAGTTCAGCTCCTTGGTAAATGTCAGGAACCCCGGGAGCCGTGAGTTTGAGCAAGACCTGGGCAAGTGAATTGACGTAGCCCGCATCGAGCAAGGTGCCCACGAAGTCTTCGAGGCTCTGGATGAAATCAGCGCGGTCAAAAGCGCCTTCAACAAATCGCCGTAGCGCGTCCTCATAGCCCTGGTTGATCCGTGTCCAGCTGGTGTGCTGCTTCGCCTCGCGTGCCGCCTTCTCCATATAGGCGTAAGCGCGCTCGACTGTCAGCGGCCACACTCCGACCAAAGTTTGGTAGAAGAGGTATTCGATGTTTCTGTCCGGCCAGCCGTTGCTTCTCAGGGATTCATTGAGGGCCGACCAACACCGTACTATGCCGGTCCATTGTTCCGGAATTTCGGAAAGGACGCTCAGGCGTGCTCGCGCATCCTCGCCCCGTTTCGTGTCGTGGGTTGAGGTGGTCAGCATGCTGGTGGGATGGGTGTCCAGCCGATGGAAGCAAGCCGCGTGGAACGATTCAACGGTGGCTCCAAACTGGCCAGGGTCACCCCCAACTTCATTCAACGCGACAAAGCGGTTGAAGCAGTAGAACGCCGTATCCTCGACGCCCTTGGCCATCGCTGAGCCGGTCAACTGCTGGAAGCGGGCCACGAACTCCGCTTCCTGTTCGCCCCGCGTGCGCAGGAGCAGGAGATCGCAGAAAAAATCGTATAGGTCTTGGCGAGCCTCATGGTCACGTGCGCGGGCGGTTTCCGAGGCGGTTTGGATGGCCCCTGCGTCGCTTGGGGCCATGTCGCCCTCCGTGGGCCTCACGTAACTGCGATAGATGGGGAAGCCGGCTATGAACTCGACCAGCGCGGCTCGCAGTTCTGCGCGGCCAAAGTCGCACCACTTCCGGTGTCTCGCTGCAATCAGAACCAGGAGGCCGCTCAGACGATCCAACTCGGCGCCGAACGATTCAAGCAGTATCTGTCTCTTCTTTTCGGCGACCAGGCTTGGGTAGTCCGTGGATTCTCCAGTGAACTCAGCGTAGAAGCAGGTTAACGCTCCTTCGGAAGCTGGATCGATGAACAAGCCGGCTAAAGCCTTCAAAAACTCATAGCCCGTGGTGCCGGCTACTGGCCAGGAGTGGGGGAGTTCCTCCCCAGGCCCGAGGATCTTCTCGACGACTATCCACGTCTTTGGTCCGAGGCTTTTGAGACGCCGAAGGTACTGCTCGGGGTCGCGCAGCCCATCCGGATGATCAATTCTCAATCCGTCGACCAGGCCCCGATCGAGCCAGCTTTCCACCAGTCGATGGGTGTCCTGGAAGACCCGCTCCTCCTCGACGCGAAGCCCCGCCAGAGCCGGGATACTGAAGAACCGCCGATAGTTCAAATCCGTGTCCGCGTGCCTCCAGAAGCACAGCCGATAATGTTGCTGGGAAATCAGTTTATCTAGCGCGTCCGGGCTCTTATTCACCTGGTCAATCGCGGCCTGAAGCCCGGATGTCAGAACGAGGCGGTTGCTTCGCGGATTCTCTGTGGCGCTGTGGACTCCGGTGCTTTCCAGCAAGTGCATCACCGAGCGCGGGCTGAGAGGGAAGGTGTGATCCGAGTAGCGCAAGAGCAATCCCTGATCACCAAACTCCAGCCTAATTTCGCCCCGGTTCAAGAGCTTCGGGTAGCGGTCTCCCAGGACCGGCAGGAGAATCTTGCCATCCAGTCTCGGGTCCGGAGAGTGCCAGGATATGTCGAAGTACGAAGCGTATGGGCTCGACTGGCCCTGGGTCAGCACGTCCCACCACCATCGGTTCCACGGTCCACTGACCCCCATGTGATTGGGAACCACGTCCAGGACCAGGGACATGCCGTTTTGGTGCAACTTGGCTACCAGCCCCTCGAATTCTGTGTTGGTTCCCAACCAGCGGTTCAATTGGTGGAAATCGCAGGTATCGTAGCCGTGCGGGCTTCCTGGGGCCGCCTCAAACAGAGGAGATGCGTAGAGATGGCTGATACCCAGATTCCTTAAGTAAGGCACCAACTCCGTTGCCTGGCGGAAGTTGAAGCCTCGGTTGAACTGGAAGCGGTAGGTTGCCAACGGCGCACGGCCAGCTTCCTGGCGGGCCACGATCACGTTCGTCGCGGGCAGAGCCCGGCTCGGGCTAAGTACCTCAGCAGACATGGCAAAGAAGCATGAATGATCGCTCCTTGAGCGTGATTTCTTCCTCCGGGCTGACCCAGCGTTCACCCTCGCGCAGGTCCGGTTGGCTGGTGTCAAAGGCTACCGTCCAGCCCATATCGCTTGGAGCCTTTGCGACCTTGAATGGCACCGGTTCATGGTGGGCGTTGAAGAACAACAGCATCGTGTGGTCCGTCACGCGCCGGCCCTCGTCATCGTGCACGTCGAGCGCATCGCCATTCAGCCTCACCGCTAACGTGCGCAGCCAGCCTGCGCCCCATTCCTCATCGGACATCTCCACACCGTCGGGCCTGAGCCAGACGATGTCCCTGATTCCCGATCCTCGGATTGGCCGGCCTTGAAGGAATTTGTGCCGGCGAAGATTTGGGTGTTTGCGTCGAAACTGAATCAGACGCCCCGTGAACTCGAGCAACGCTTTCCTGCTTGGATCGAGACTCCAGTCCAACCAAGTCAGGTCATTATCCTGGCAGTACGCATTATTGTTGCCGTGCTGGGATCGCCCAATTTCGTCTCCGCCCAGGAGCATCGGCACTCCCTGTGAGAGGAAGAGCGTGGCCAGGAAATTGCGCTTCTGGCGCTCCCTCAGCTCGAGGATGTCCGGCTTGTCGGTGGGCCCTTCAACGCCGTGGTTCCACGACAAGTTGTCATTGGTGCCGTCCTGTCCACCCTCTCCGTTGGCCGCGTTATGCTTGTGATCAAAGGCTACCAAATCATGTAGCGTAAAGCCGTCGTGTGCGGTCACAAAATTGATGCTCGCTGATGGCCGCCTGCCGCTGCTTTCATAGAGGTCGCTGCTCCCGCACAGCCGGGTGGCTAACTCCGACATCACCCCGCTGTCCCCTTTCCAGAAACGCCTGATCGCGTCGCGGTATTTGCCGTTCCATTCGGTCCAGCCCAGCGGGAAGTTGCCCACCTGGTAACCTCCCTCGCCGAGGTCCCACGGCTCAGCGATGAGTTTGACCTGGGACAGCACGGGGTCCTGATGGATGATGTCAAAAAAGGCGCCCAGGCGGTCCACTTCATGGAATTCGCGGGCGAGCGCCGCGGCCAGGTCGAAACGAAAACCGTCCACGTGCATTTCGATGACCCAGTAGCGAAGGCTGTCCATGATCAATTGAAGAACGCGCGGGTGGGTCATGTTCAGCGTATTGCCGCACCCGGTGTAATCCATGTAGTAGCGGGGATCGTCGGACTTGACCCGGTAGTAAGCGCCATTGTCGATGCCCCGGAATGAAAGCGTCGGTCCCAGATGGTTGCCCTCTGCGGTATGGTTGTAGACGACATCCATAATGACTTCGATGCCTGCTGCGTGGAGCGTTCGGACCATCGTTCGAAACTCCCGCACCAGCTCGTGCGCCGACTCCACACTGGCGTAACGGGGCTCGGGAGCGAAAAAGCCCAGCGTGTTGTATCCCCAATAATTCTTCAGTTTCCTCTCCAACAACTGCCGATCATCCACGAAGTAGTGGACTGGCATCAGTTCGACCGCGGTTACTCCCAACTTCTTGAGATGGTCGATGATCGGCTCGGACGCGAGACCTGCGTAAGTGCCTCTTAGTCCCTCCGGAACCCCAGGGTGCCGGCAAGTTATGCCTTTGACATGGGTCTCGTAAATGACCGTGTCGCGCCACCGCCGTCGCAACAATTGGTCACTTCCCCAGTCGAACACTGGGTCAATGACTACCCCAAGTGGCGCAAACGCCGCGCTATCCCGGTCGTCGCGGCTCAGGTCCGCCTCGGGTCCTCCCACCGTGTAGCCAAACAACTCGTCCGACCAGCCCACACCTCGGCCTATCGCTTTGGCATACGGATCTAACAAGATCTTAGCCGGGTTGAAACGGTGTCCTGCTTTGGGGTCGTAGGGCCCATGGATGCGGTACCCGTAGAGTTGGCCCGGCCGCACGTTCGAGAGAAAAGCGTGCCAGACGAAATCCCGCTGCTCCGGAAGGGTGATACGAGTTGACTCTTTTTCCGCTAATGGCGAGTCGAACAGGCACAATTCGACCTGTTCGGCGTGTTCGGAAAAGATGGCAAAGTTGACGCCTGCCCCATCCCAGGTGGCTCCTAAGGGATACGGTGCTCCAGCTAGGATTCTGCTCATTTGACAGTCCTCCGTTCTCTAGTCGTGGTTTTGAAGAAGATCGCTGCGAGCGGGGGCAAAGCGATCGTTATATGCCAGGGTCGTCCACGCCAGGGCAGGGGTGGAGCCTCCACGCCGCCCAGGTTTCCATCTCTGCTCCCGCCGTAATCTCGTGCGTTCCTATTGAAATCGCCTGTCACTGATACCCTTTCAGCGTTGAGCGCCCAGAGCGCGAAATGGGATCTAACGCGGCCGTCGGAGTTGGTCCCGTGCGCACCCAGCTTTTCATAGCGGCGCGAGTGAGTTCGTTCGTTAAACCAATCGAGAACTTCCGGACTCAGCCAGTCCGTTGGGTAGGCTCCTGAGGTCATGGCGTTCCCTGCTGGTTGATCAGGTCCAGGATGCCCTGAAGGGGAATGGAGACCCGAGTGGGCCGGTTGTTGAGCTCGTAGGCCAGCTCGGAGATGGCCTTGCGCAACAGGTAAGCGTCCAGTAGCACCGCTAGGCCCTTCTCAGACGGCATGAAGGGCGCTTGACCTACGGCGAACCGGTACGCCTTGAGGAACAACGCGCTCACCCAGCGACTCCAAAACCGGGCCCACGGGCCAACGGCGGCAACTTGGGCCGGCGGCAACGCGCCGCTCTCTACCTGCTTCAACAGGCCCTCGTAGGCCGCATGATGGAAGGAGCGAATCATGTCGGCTACGTCCTGTAGCGGCGAGTGTTTGAGCCGCCGAGCGCTCAAGGGCCCGGCTGGCTCTCCTTCGAAGTCGATGATCCAGAAATCCTTTCCGTCGTACAAGACCTGGCCCAGGTGATAGTCTCCGTGGAAACGAGTGCGCAGGGCTTGAATGGGATGCTCGTAGATGGCCTGCAACCGTTTCAGGATTTCCGGCTCCGACGCCAGGACGTCGGAGGCTTCCAGTTGAGCCTCTTGGGACAAGCTCTTGAGGTTCCGCTCCAGCAATTGAAAACTCTGACGCATGAGGTTGCGCATCGACTGCGAGAGACCGCGCTGGTAGTGCGGAGTGAAAGGTTCCGGGGCGAAGTTGCGATCCTCGGAATCGGAGGCCAAAGCCAAGTGCAGTTCGGCCGTCCGCACACCCAGGATCCGCGCGGTTTCGGCATAGGTGCCGATCATGTCTTTCGCCTGATCAGGGAGATCGGAATCCGCCATGGCAAGGAGCGGGCGCCCTGACGCCGGCGCGATGCTCTGTTCGTGGGGCAAGGCTTGCACTCTCTCGTAGAATCGGCTCAAAGCGTCCAAGGTGAACTGCCAAAGGTCGCGGCTCTTAGGTACCAGACTCGTTAACATGGCGACGGAAAGGAGATCCTTCGAGGCGTTCCGGTATTCGATCGCCCCGGCCAGGGCTGGAGCCCAAGGAAAGCGTCGCGCGGTCAGGAAACGTCCAAGCTCCAGGTCAGGATTTACTCCTACCTCGATGCGCCTAAAGAATTTCAAGATCAGGCGTTCGCCGAAGATCACTGAGGAGTTGCTTTGCTCTGCTTTGCTGATTGAGGGTTCGAGGCTCAGCGCCCGTTCGGCGCGCAGCTTGCGCAGGACGGCCGTGTGGCTGGTTTCGAGCATCCCCCGGTCGGTGCGCACCGTCCGGTGTGTGGCGATCAAAGCCAGCAGTTCTTTGCAGAACGCCTTGTCAACTAGCGCATCGAAGACCACTCCTTCGGCTTCTGAACCGCTCACCGCCACGCGAGCCAAGACCAGCCTCGCTCTCTCGTTGAGAATGGTTTGTGCGGCTTCACTGACGGCGTACGCCAGGGGCAGCGCGTAGGTATCCGGTTCGCTCTGGGCGTACTCGACCTCGACCAAAGCGATGATGGCGTGGTCGTTCTCCAGAGAAATTGGGATCTTCTCCCGGACGTGAATGCCGGTGACAATTTTCCTCTTTCCCCCAAACCAGCGTCGAGAGCCAAGCCAATCCAACAGGGCCTGTTCAAGTGTGGTCTGATGTTGTGGCTGGAACACCTCGTCCCATTCGTGCGCGACGCGCAGGAGCGGGGGCTCTGGACCCGCAGCGGCCGGCGTTTGTGCCTCCGAGGTCATGGGGGTGCATGCCTCCAGCGCAAACCAATAGAAGCCATGCGGGCCGACGGTGAGGGAGTATGGCTTCTCGGTAATCACGGGGAATTCCGTCCGCCCAAACAACTCCACGGGCGTCAGCCCTTTGTAGCCCGCAAGGTCGAGCTCGACCGGTTGGACGAACCGGGACAGGTTAGCTACCACGAGTATGATTTCCTGCTGATAGCGGCGCAGGCAGGCAAAGACTTTTCGGTTGTCGGGATGAAGAAATTCGATGGTCCCCAATCCAAAAGCGGACCACCGTTTGCGCAGGGTGATCATCCTCTTCGTCCACCAGAGCAGCGAATAGGGATTGCGCTGTTGGACCTCGACGTTGACCGCTTCGTAATGGTTCTCTGGGTCGATGTTGATCGGCAGGTAAAGGCGATGAGGTGTGGCACGCGAGAAGCCTGCGTTCCGGTCCGCACTCCACTGCATGGGGGTTCTGACACCGTTGCGGTCGCCCAGGTAGATGTTCTCACCCATGCCGATTTCGTCCCCGTAGTAAATGACTGGCGTGCCTGGCAGGGAGAAGAGCAGGGCGTTGAGAAGCTCAATGCGTTTGCGATCGTTTCCCAACAGGGGCGAGAGACGCCGCCGAATCCCTAGATTGAGCCGGGCCTGGTAGAGGTGGGCGTACATCCGATACATGTAGTCACGCTCTTCGTCGGTAACCATTTCCAGGGTTAGTTCATCATGGTTACGAAGGAACAGGGCCCACTGGGCGGTCTCCGGAATCGCCGGTGTCTGCTGCAGAATGTCGACGATGGGGACCCTGTCTTCCATGCGTAGCGACATGAACAGCCGTGGCATCAACGGGAAATGGAACGCCATATGGCACTCGTTCCCTGGGCTTGCGCCAAAATAGGCCACCGCATCGTCCGGCCATTGGTTGGCTTCTGCCAGTAGCATCCGGTTGCTGTGCCTCTCATCCACGTGCGCACGCAGGCGCCGCAGGAATTCATGGGTCTCAGGCAGGTTTTCACAACTAGTCCCCTCGCGCTCGTAGAGGTAGGGCACCGCGTCCAGCCGCACTCCGTCCACGCCCAGATCAAACCAGAAGTCCAAAACCTTGAGCATCTCCTGATGCACGGCTGGATTGTCGAAGTTGAGATCCGGCTGGTGGGCGTAGAACCGGTGCCAGTAATAGGCGTTAGCCACTGGGTCCCAACTCCAATTGGAATTCTCAGTGTCCTTGAAAATGATGCGGGTGCCTTTGTACTTCTCTGCCGTATCGCTCCAAACGTAGTAGTCGCGCCACTGGCTCCCCGGCTTCGCCCGGCGGGCGCGCTGAAACCAGTGGTGTTGATCGGACGTATGGTTGAGCACCAATTCGGTGATGACTTTCAGTCCTTGCCAATGCGCCTCGCGCAGAAACAGCTTGAAGTCCGCCAGGGTGCCGTACATCGGGTGAACATTGAAATAGTCTGAGATGTCGTAGCCATCGTCTTTGAGGGGAGACGGGTAGAAGGGGAGCAGCCACACGGCCGTGATGCCCAGATCTCGCAGGAACTCAATTCGGGAGGTTAGCCCACGGAAATCGCCCGCTCCGTCGGCGTCACTGTCTTGAAACGCGCGCACATGCAGCTCGTAAATGACTCCGCGCTTGTACCAAAGCGGGTCCGCGTCCGCTATCGGCGGCCGGCCGCGGGTCCGTGTTTGCTCACGTGCCCTCATAAGGCGTAGTCGAAGTCACGTCCCGAACCCTGTTTGCGCTTCTCGATGACCGCTCGCCTCTGGCCTGCGAGGTTATTGGCTAAGGCGCTCATATTCGTCTTCCAGCCGTTTTCCGGATAGCAGGGGCGGACCGCTGGTCGTGACTCGCAGGCATGGCGCCGAGAGTCGTCTGCAGTCGGCCCACGCCTTTGCCGGGTTGAGCCCGTTTCGTGCTTCCGCTAGCCGTGGTCCATCCGATTGCACTGATCCTGCTGTGCATCCTCACCCCTTCCGGCGCCGTTGGGAACGGATCCGACTACGATATTTGAGCTACGCTGTCGAACGTCCCGAAGGGATTAGGCACCCGCTCGGACCGTGCCGGGTCCTCGCACCACTGCCCATCCACCAGGTAACGGTAGAGGTATCGGCCGGGATTCAGTTTGAGCTTGGTACGCCAGCATCCCTCGGCATCTCGTTCCAGCCGGATTGGGGCTTGCTGCCAGTCCGTAAACTCTCCCGCCAGCAAAACCTCTTTAGCTCCCGGCGCTTTGAACTCGAAAATGATCTCCTTCACGCCGTTGCCCGCGACTAAGGTCGCGTGGCTTTGCGAGTCGGCCGAGTGCGGTTGGTCGTCCCTGTGGGAGCTGGGGAACTCGCCCGGTTGGGGAGCGATGGAAGACTGTTTGTTTCGAGCCTTTGTCTTGTGAGAACTCATGTGTGTTTCAAAGTTTCGTTGCTGACCCCTATAGTTGGGGCTCCACCATGGCCCTCCTAGGCAGAAAGAATGCCAAGCGCCCGCACACACAATTATCCTCCACTCTGCCAACGATTTGTTGGTACCCACGATTCCGTCTCCTTGGTCGAGAGTTGCAGAATGCACGGGCTTAGATTGGCCCTCCGCATTTTGCATCCGGCGGCCTTTCAAGAGAGAGTGGCCGACTCCTTGATTACGCACTTGAAGTTGCACTTCCAAGGGGAGTTACTGGGCTGACTGCGGGGCAGGCGACACTGGTGCCCAACCCTGGCCCTCGCCGATCCGATAGGAGAGGGCGCCCGGCTTGTCTCGCCGGAACCGGGTGGAGGCGGAAGAGCGGGTGAGGGTTTTCTGTCGCCTATCCCACCGCTCTATGAGTAGCTGCCATCTCAGACGGCACGCTGCCAACTCAGAAAGCCTGTCTCATCGACGGCCACCAAGCCACGATTTTCCTTCGGACAGTCAAAGACTTGATCGAAGACCCATCAAGGATGCTTCTCGAAATCTAGGCCGTTCTGCGGTTCACTTTGTGGATGGCGGCTTGATCGGTGCACTTCAGGATCATCTCATCCACACAAACATGGGCCGGGCGGCTGGCCATCCACACCATCGCGTCGGCCACATCCTCTGCTTTCAAGGCGACCACTCCCTGGTACACCTTCTTGGCCCTCTCTTGGTCGCCCTTGAACCGGACGATAGAGAACTCGGTTTCCGCCAGGCCTGGGTCCAGGGTGCACACTCGAACTCCCGTCCCGCAGAGTTCCAGGCGCAGCGCGCGGGTGATCTGGAGTTCGCCTGCCTTGGCCGCGCAGTAGGCAGCCCCGCCTTCATAAACCACCCGGCCTGCTATCGAGCCAATGTTGATGATGATGCCGCTCCGGCGGGGGAGCATGAGCGGCAGAACCGCCCGAGTCACTCGCAAGACACCCAGCACATTCGATTGCAGCATCGCTTCCCAGTCCTCGTCCTTTCCTTCGGCGACGGTCTCCATACCGTGCGCGCCACCGGCGTTATTCACGAGAACGTCCACGTGAGGCGTGATCTCTTGTGCCCAAGCGGCAAACTCATTGACGCTGGCTGTGCTCGCCACATCCAGCGGATGAACCAGGGCGTGCTCGGCGCCCGCAGCCTTTGCCTGGTTCGCGACCGCTTCCAAACGGTCGACCCGTCTGGCCCCCAACAGGAGCCGCGCCTTCTGGCTCGCGAAAGCCAGCGCGCCGGCCGCGCCGAAGCCGCTGGATGCGCCCGTGATCAAGACCCACTTTCCGGCGAGAGTTTCAGCCATGGAATTGTTCCCTTAGAGTTGGTTTTGGTCCCTCAATAGCGAGGCAGACCAGGCCTTGGCCCAGCCCCTCGGCCGGCTCTTACTTCGCGGAGCCTGCCATGCGCAGGGCGATCTCAGCGACGCGCTTGCCGACGCCGCGAACGGTGCCCAGGCTGCCCTCGTCCTTCGAAAGATCCTCCCCTTGAGACTGCATCGTGCCGCCCCAATGGTCTCCGGGCTTGCCGTCCCCGACCAGGATCATTTCCTGGGAAAGCATGAACATGATGAGCTGTTGAACCACCAGTTCCACACCGGTGTTGCGCCCGGCGCCGACGGCTATGGCGCCGCCCACCTTGTTTTGCAGCGGGAAGCCGCCTTGGCGAAACGCGAGCATGCGCTCAAAGAGCTGCTTGAGCGGCGACGAGACTATCCCCATGTACACCGGGGAGCCCATCAGGACGCCGAAGACATCCGGCGCCGACAGCTTCGCGCTGATCGCGGGGAAATCGTCCGGCCGGTCCGAGCTCTTGGAGCCGACCGCGATGTATGGGTCCAAATTGAGCCCGGAGAGCTCGATGATCTCGGTGGCGATGGCTGGACTGACGGTCTTGGCCGTCTCCAGGGCCAGCTCCACCGCTTTGTAAGTGGACTTGCCCTTCCGCAGGCTGCCGACCAGGCCGATGATCTTGACCGATCCGGCGGCGGGTTCGGCGGCGGTGGCAAAGCCGACGGAGGCGGCAGCCGCGGCTGCGGCCGCACCGAGGAATAAACGACGGTTGATTTCGCTCATAGGAGTTCGCGTGTTGGTTTTGCGCAGAATGTCTGGGGAGAAACGGTGGTTCAAGGCTAAACGGTAGTTTCTGGCGACAACGCCCGCATGCGCCAATAGTTTCGGCAATGCGACGGCGACCCCACAGCGGCTATGCCTAAAGCGGATTTAACCCCGGTTGACAGGAAATCCGCCACCATCACTCTAGTCCGCAAGCCGAGCTTCGCCGCTCCCCCCTGACCCTGCCATTCGTGGTCAACCCTTCGTTTTCTTCGTTACTTTCTGTAAACATTTCCGCTTCCCGCTTCGCCTGCCCGCAACAGCCTGTGCCCGCCGTTCCCGGTGTCTGCGACCAAGGCCCCCAAAACCAGCCCAAGGGGCGCATCGCGCTTCCTCGCCCGGAGGGAGAGGATCAGAGGTGAGGGGGAAGGGCACTCCAAAATTAACTGAATCATATATGAGGTTGATAAAAATGTAACGCCCCGCTATCGTTTGTTGTGCCGGGCTGGCACATCGGCAGCCCGCCGCCCCTATGCCTCCCTTGCCCGAACCCAGGACGGCCCGGGTCCGAAACGCGATTTCACCTGCGACCCGGCTGCAGCGCACCGTTCCCGACGAAGCGCCGCAAGACGGTCCGAGAGTACCGCGGCTTCAGACTTGCTTGTTGCACGCGCCAGGCGCTCCCGAACAACCGCAATCTCCAAATCGACCGAGTCGGCCGACCGGCGCGGGGAGGCATCGATTGATTGGGAAGACTTCATCGGCGTGGAGCTTTTCCCGGGACCGATGCGAAGCCCGCGCATCACATCGCGCAAGTCTCCGGTGACTTCCCAGATCGCGCGACCGACCCAATACGCGGACCACAGACACAGCGCGATGACGCACAGCCGGGGGCTGGACACCAGGACCGCGCCGCAGCAGCCGCAGATACCAGGATCGCTGACGTACAGTGGCGCCGCTGTTCGTTGGAATTCACTGACAGAGGGAAACAATTGCACACGACCCAGGCCTTTCCCTGCGTGAAGCAGAGACCCGGACGCGTGGCTCACGACCCTCATGTCGAGGCGCGGTTATTGTATTGGGTAACCCGTCGGAATTTTATCATGGACGACGTCTGCTGCAAGGGCGAAAAGGGCGCTGGTCTGCCGGCCCGATCTTGCCGCCCGCGAGGACCGGGCCGCCCCGCAGCCCCCCGAGCGACCGGTGTGGCACCAGCACCTCAGCGCCCGGCCTCGGTTGCGAGGCGGCCGTCTTCTTCTCAACAAAACTTCAGCTTGGCACGGTGATGGCAAATGTGGTTCATTCTCGACTGTAATGATGCCTTGTTTGTTCCGGCTCCTGCCGGCGGCTTTTTGTTTCGCCGGCTGCTTGGCCCTTTCGCCCACCTCAACGCGGGCTGTGGAGGCGCCGAGTCCCGCCAGCCTGCCCGCCCCGGCCGCTCGCCCCGTGAGTTTTGCCAAGGACATCAAGCCCTTGCTCGAAGCCAGTTGCATCAAGTGCCATGCGCACGGGCAGAAGAAAGGTTCCTTCCAGATCGATTCGCGTGATCTGTTCCTGAAAGGCGGCGAATCAGGCACCTCCGCCCAGGCTGGAAAGAGCGAATCCAGCCTGGTCGTGCGCCTCATTGCCGGTTTTGACCCGGACCGGATCATGCCCCAGCGGGGTCCCAGGCTGACCCCGGAGCAAATCGGTATCCTGCGCGCCTGGATCGATCAGGGTCTGCCCTGGGACTCCGGAGTGACCCTCGGGCGCGGGGCTCAGGCGCCGCTTGAGCCACGGCGGCCAGTTCTGCCCGCCGCGCGCGGCGGGCGCAAGAACCCGGTGGACCGCTTCCTGGATGCCTATTTCGCCAAGACCAAGTTCCAATGGCCCAAGGCCGTTCCGGATCGGGTTTTTGCCCGTCGCGCCTACTTGGACGCCATCGGGCTGCTCCCAGAGCCGGCCGATCTGCTCGCGTTCGAGAAAGACACCCGTCGCGATAAGCGGGAGAGGTTGGTGCGCCGGCTTCTCTCAGACAACCAGCTCTACGCGGAAAACTGGATGTCTTTCTGGAACGATGCTCTCCGCAACGATTACAGCGGGACCGGCTTCATCACTGATAACCGCAAGCAAATTACCCCCTGGCTCTATGCCGCGCTGGCGACAAATATGACCTTCGACCGTTTTGTTGCCCGCCTGGTTAATCCCGATGAGCACTCAGAGGGCTTCGCGAAAGGCATTGTGTGGCGCGGCGTTGTGAACGCCAGCCAGACCCCGGAGGTCCAGGTCGCGCAGAACATTTCCCAGGTCTTCATGGGCATCAACCTGAAGTGCGCCTCCTGTCACGACAGCTTCGTCAGCGACTGGAAGCTGAGCGACGCCTACGGACTGGCCAGCGTTTACGCCGACCAGCCGCTGGAGTTGGTTCGGTGCGACAAGCCGCAGGGAGAGATTGCCAAGCGGCGTTTCCTCTACCCGCAACTGGGCGAGGTGGCCGAGAGCACGAACCGCGCGACTCGCCTCGAGAGCTTGGCCAAAGTGATCACGAGTCCCAAGGACGGCCGCCTTACCCGCACGATCGTCAACCGCCTCTGGGCTCGCTTTTTGGGGAGAGGATTGGTGGAGCCGGTTGACGAGATGGATAATCCCGCGTGGGACGCGGATCTCCTGGACTGGTTGGCAACCGACTTGGCCGACCACCAGTACGACCTCAAACATACCATGGAGTTGATCCTGACCTCGCAGGCTTACCAATTGCCCGCAGCCGCGGCGGACGAGCTAAACCAAGACCGTTTTGCCTTCCGCGGCCCGTTGGTTCGCCGGTTGACCGCCGAAGAGTATGCCGACGCCCTCTCCATGGTGACTGGGAAGTGGCACACGCTCCCGGCGAACCTGGAGATCGATTTTGACGTTGCGCGCGGCGCCAGCCGCGACTCTGGTCCGCCCGCTCATTGGCTGTGGGAAAGCCCGGGTGCGGAGAAGGCAGTCATCCCTGAGACCATTTATCTGCGCAAGACCATTGCCTTGCCGGAAGTGCCCGGTGAAGCCGCCGCGGTGCTGACAGCGGATAATCGATTTACGCTTTATATCAACGGCCATGAAGCCGCCTCGGGAGACAAACACTCCAAGGCCTACGTCGTCGATGTTCGCCGCCATCTGCGCGCTGGCGAGAACGTGTTCGCAGTCTCGGCGGTAAACGACCCACCTTCGGATAAAGACAACTCGCCCAATCCAGCGGGTTTTATTTTTCAGGCGCGCCTGCGCTCCAAAAAAACGACCATTCCCAAGCTTGCCCGCCCTCTGGCCTGGGACTTTGCCTCGGATGCCTCCTGGCTTTGCTCCACGAATCGAGTGGACGGTTGGGAGCAGCCCGACTTCAAAGCGGAAGGCTGGCATAATGCCGTCGTCTTGGGCGACACCGACATTGCACCGTGGACCTTCGGGTCCAAGCTGCTGGCGGGTTGGTCTAGCGCCGAACAGTATGGACATGTTCGCGCAGCCTTGATGAGGAACGATCCGCTCCTGAGCGCCCTCGGCCGCCCAAGTCGGGAACAGGTTGTGACCAGTCGAGCCGCCGTCGCGACTACTCTTCAGGCGCTCGAATTGACCAATGGCTCAACTCTAGCAGGGACGCTTAAAGACGGGGCGGCTGCGTTGTTGGCATCGCCCGCCCCGGCGCCGGAACTGGCAACCCGACTTTATTTAGGGGGCTTAGGCCGAAAGCCCACACCGACAGAACTTCAGACCGCCATCGAAATGCTGGGTGAACCTGCCAAGCCGGAGGGCTTGCAGGACCTTCTCTGGGCAATGTCGTTATTGCCCGAGTTCCAACTTGTTTACTGATCCCCCGCCCGAGCCTACCGCACATGAACCGATCCCGATCACTCTCCCGCCGCGACTTTCTGAGGAATGCGAGCGCCGCCACCCTCGGCGCGCTTGCCGCCGGGTACCCCCGCGCGATCGCCACTGAAGGCGATCCATCCCGCCTACCGGCCACGGCAGACACCTTGATCGTCCTCTGGATGGCAGGTGGAATGGCCCATACCGAGACCTTCGATCCCAAGCGCTATACTCCATTCGAGAAAGGAATCGAGTCTAAGGCAGTGCTGAGCACCTTTCCGGCGATCGACACCGCCGTGGATCACATCAAGTTCTCCCAAGGCCTGGAGAAAATCGCCGGGGTAATCGACCGTGGGACTCTCATCCGCACTTATACCGCAGGCGATCTCGGGTTCATTTTGCATGCTCGCCATCAATACCAATGGCACACCGGCTATGCGCCACCCCAGACCGCCGCCGCGCCGCATATTGGTGCCGTCGTGGCCCGCACCTTGGGCCCGCACAACCCGGTGATTCCTCCGTTCATTAACATCGGTCAACGCTTTGACTTGGGCGAGGGCGAGGAACTCAAGGCCTTCACCACCGCGGGATTCCTGGGAAGCGAATTCGGTCCGTTTAACATTCCCTTTCCCGAGGACGCCGCCTCGACCATCAGCCCGCCGGCCGGAATGAGCCCTGGCCGCTTCCAGGACCGGAACAAGTATTTCAAGCGCCTGCTCGAAGCCAGTCCGATTGGTGAGTTTGGCAGCGAGTATCAACGGGAATCGCTGCTCCGTTCGCTAGACAACGCGCATCGCCTGCTGAGTTCTCCAGCGGCCAAGGCGTTCGACCTCTCCCTTGAGCCGATCGAGTCGGTGAAGAAATACCTTCCCGAAGGAGTGGATCCGGCGAAGTCCTTTAAGGCCGCCCAGTCCCGCGACGGAGCCTACGAGCATGCGACTTTGGGCCGTTTTGGCCTGGGTTGTCTGCTGGCTCGTCGCTTGGCTGAAGTGGGGGCGCGCTACATCGAGGTCACGACCGAATACATCCCATTTCTCAACTGGGATACACACGAAAACGGCCACACCCGGCTGGCGGATATGAAGAAGCAGATCGACGGCCCAATTGCCCAACTGGTCCTGGACCTCGAGGAGCGCGGGCTGCTCAACCGTACGCTGGTGGTCGTAGCCAGCGAATTCAGCCGCGATCTCATGACCGAAGGCAAACCCGACAAAACGGTGCAAGACCAGGTGGAGGTGCCCGACCGCATCCAGGAACTGAAGCATTATGGCATGCACCGGCACTTTACCGATGCGGGCTGCGTGCTCATGTTCGGCGGGGGCGTTAAAAAGGGATACGTGCATGGCGCCACGGCTGATGAGCGTCCCGTCAAGACGATCGAGAAGCGGGTGGTGATCGAGGACCTCCATGCCTCGATCTATGGCGCACTGGGCATTTCTCCCAAGCTCTCTTACGATGTCGAGCGCCGGCCCTTCTACGTCACTCGAGATGGCTTGGGCAAGCCGATCGGCGAACTTTTCGCCTAACCCACCCGCATGGGATGGTTGGGGGAAAAGAAACAGCCCGCGACGGAGCCAACATGCCCAGTCGCAGGCTAAGTTAAAGGCGGCGCCCGAGGGAGCCGGGGGATTTCAGGTGAGAGCTTTGCCGAAGAGGAACCATTCAACCGCGGCTCGGCCATAGACCGGCTGCACCACCCGGCGGTGCTTGGCAAAAGGCTTGCCCGGCTTGAAGCCCATTTGGCTAAGCCACTGGCGGGCCTGGTTCAACTCCGTCTTGGTTGAGAGCACGAACCGAACTTCGTAGCCCTTCTTGTATTTTTGCCCCAATTTCTCCCGCAGTTCCCGGTGCGCCAGCCGCACATAGCCCGAGGCTTTGAACAATTTCTTGAGATTCGACTCGAGGCCACGTCGACTAACCACCGGCGCTTTGCGCCTGCCCGTTGTAAGCGTCTTGGAAGACAGCCCGTTCCGTCCGCTGCGTGTATGATTTTGCGTGCCTGGCACAGCCCTTCTGATTGCAAGTTTCATGCCCGACACGATTACCCCACTAAAACGGTTTCTGCAAGGGGGGGTGACCCCCCCCACCCATGGGGGATTCACCCACCTTGCGGGGGGCCGAGCGTGCTGGCTAATTGGTTACCCCACCTGGGGGGCTTTGGCTGGGGCTGGGCGGTAACATTCCGGCGCATCGTGCGCAGTTGTTGCGCACTTAAGCGATCGGCAATAGAGCGGTGCGACTAAACGAGTGACTTACGAGTAACAGGACGCATTCGCTAAATCGATTTGATACAAACCCCCCAGCCCTTCACTTACAGAGCCAAGACAACGACCAGGGCACCCGCTTTCAACACCGCTGTGGCGGCGCTGAAAGCGGTTGCCCCGCGTGGCGTGGAGGCGATTCATGCTGCCTCCGCCACTAGTCTCTGGCTTCGTCGCCGCACGCTCTCCTGACGGATGGACCGCGCTTTCGCGGCGGCGACCTTCTCCTCGAACAAGCCGGGCAACAAGAGCAATGGGTAAGGCGTGAGCCATGCCAACGCCGCTGCCTCATTGGCGGCCCGACGGAGAGCGGGTGTTGGCAACGCCCCCTCGTTCTCTTCCGCGATTTCCTGTTGCTTCATCAAACGGTTTTTGAACTGCTCGAGAAGCTCGTCAGTTTTAGCTGTTGGATTAGCCTCGAGGTTGGGCTCCACTTGGAACCTGGTCTCTGCGCCCACGCTAAAGGGCGCTCTCTTTATTCTCTGTCTCATATTCTGTCCTAGTTGTTGTGGTTGTTTTTGCTGCCAGCCCGCTTAGGGAGGCTGTCAGAAAACTAAAAACCCACGGTTGCTTCGGCAACCGTGGGTTTTTCGTAAAAGCTAGTTAACTCTTCTATGGTGCGAACTCCCGGTTGCCTTCTGCCCTCTGGCACTTGTGCCAGCAGAGCATGCCCGTAATTGCTCGCTGAGAGCACAGGCAAATCTTGATTGTATGTACGTTAGTCATGTTTCAGACGCGTGGATTAAATAGTGAGAGGGCCTCCAAGTCAATGCGGATTTCCGTTCGGGGTCACAGATGGAGCGTGCTAGGCATTGGTTTATTCAAGCTTCTGATTGATGTTCAATGGCTTGGGAAGATTGCCCGGACGCCAGACGATTGCGAGATCAGGACAGACCACGCTCGTCTAGATCGTCTTCATCGAGCCCAAGGTAATGGCCTAATTCATGGAGGTAGGTAGTGCGGACTTCTTCGCGAAAGACTGCGTGATCGCACTCCGAAAAATCCCATAAGTTGGTGAGATAGAGGATGATTTGCGGGGGGACATCGACTGGAGAAGACCCGGACTCGAAGTAGGCCGGGCCCACAAAAAGGCCTAGAAGATCCGGCTCGTAGCCGTCTGCGAGAATGGCATCGTTGGGAACTGATTCAAATGCTACAGGCAGTTCTTTGGCTTTGGGTCGCAGGGCTTTGGGCAAACCCTCGATCGTGTGGCGGACCTCCTCGCCTGCGATCCGGAGAAGCGTGTCCCAAGCGGCGGACATACCTCATTGGCCAGTTTGCAATTCGGAACGTGAAGCTTTGAACTGATCGAGCAGCCCGGGGTTCTGCTCGAAGAATTGAGCTAGATCTGCGAGCACAGCCACAGTAGCGGGGCTAAGGTAGTGTTCAATACCCTCAATGTCGCGTCGTTGGGTGTCGTCATCGAGGCCGAAGAGGGAGAAGAACCGAGAGAGCGTCGCGTGGCGCTGCTTGATGCGGCAGGCGACTTGCCGGCCTTGCTCGGTCAGCACCAGGCCGCGGTACTTTTCGTAGTTGAGGAAACCCAGTTCCCCCAGACGCTGCACCATGCTGGTGACCGAGGCCTGTTTTACTTGCAACGAGGAAGCGATGTCCACGACCCGAGCGTACCCCTTGTCTTCAATGAGCTGGTATATCCGCTCAAGGTAATCCTCCGCGCTCTGGGATGGGGCAGATGACATACTCGTGTTCCGGGTATTAACCACACATGAACGCCGGTTGGCAAGCGGTCGATGCTGGCCAGGGCCGGGTGGGAGCCGGTGGTACCACCACTTCAGCTACAAGCAGACAGTTGCCGGGCCCTCACTTCGATTGCACGGAGTCGCCGTGTGGCCTGCGGAACAATTGTTCAAAGCCAGGGCGAGCGGGCGAGCGTCGCCCACCAAGATCTCCTTGCCGCCAAGTCGGCTGCAACGTTACGCTCCTTGGGATGGGCGCGTTCCCGGTCAATCCGGATAAAGAGTCGCAGCTTGCCCAGCGCATGGCGGCGCTAGGGGTGAGTGAGGCTGATATCGAGGAAACGTTTGTGCGCTCGGGGGGCCATGGCGGACAGAACGTCAACAAGACATCAACCTGCGTGATGCTTCTGCACCGCCCCACCGGAATGCAGGTCAAGTGCCAGACGACTCGGCAACAGGGGCTGAACCGGTTCCTGGCCAGGAGGTTGCTCCTGGACAAGATTGAACGATTCAAGACCGGGAAAGTTGAAACCGAACGCGCGAAGATAGAGAAGATTCGGCGTCAAAAGAGGCGCCGCAGCCGCCGAGCGAAGGAGCGGATGCTGGCGGACAAATCCCATCAATCCTCCAAAAAGGAAGCCCGGCAGCGAGTTGACCTCGGCTAGCGGTTGCCTTCCGGCAAGCGGCAAGGAAACTGCCCAGGGGTGGTAAGCGGCTTATCAGCTTCGGCTTTGGTTCCGGCTCAATTGAAACCGTCCCACCTGCCCGAGCCATCCTAGAATGCTCGCTCGCACTAAGAAGCTAACGGTGATGCCCTCAACATGAGAATACATCGATCGGTTAAACTGGGCCTTGCGATTGCAGGCGGAGTTTTGGCGATCGTGGCCATGGCGATTGGTTCGGTTTGGCTCTATTACCATCCACGAGTTGAGCGCGAGAATGGCGTGATTTACGGGAGCAGGTTGGGGCAAAACTTGGCTTTGGATGTTCTTCGTCCGGCTCACCCCAATGGCCTTGGCGTCGCGGTGATGATGAGCGGTGGGTGGAAGTCGTCCACGCCGGGATCGCTGCCAGTTTGGGTGGCGGCTCCGATCCTGAGGCACGGTTACACCGTGTTCGCGATCTACCACGTTTCCCAGCCTGAGGCGACCGTGATGGAGATCGTTGAGGACGTAAATCGTGGCGTGCGATTCATTCGGCACCATGCCCAGGAGTATCGCATCGATCCTCAGCGCTTGGGGGTAACCGGCGGAAGCGCGGGTGGGCATCTTAGTCTGATGGTGGCAACTCGGGGAGGATTGGGGCCAAAGGACGCCCCGGATCCGGTGGACCGGGAGAGCAGCGCGGTGCAGGCGGTGGCCATTTTCTATCCACCCACCGACCTTCTGAACCTGGGGGAGTCAACCGAGAATCCTGGGGATGGCGGTCCGCCCAAGAGTTTCGTGGAAGGCTTTGGGGCACAATCCACGAACTTGGCTGTTTGGAAGGTGATCGGGCGCGAGATGTCGCCGATCTATTTTGTGCGGTCGAACTTGCCGCCCACGCTCATCTATCATGGCGACGCCGACACGTTGGTGACCTTGGACCAGTCGCAGCGCTACCAGGCGGAGGCGCGGAAGGCAGGGTCAGTAGTGGAGTTGGTCGTCCACCACGGCGGACAACATGGATGGCTGAGCATGGTCTGGGACACGCGCAAGTTTGCAGACTGGTTTGACCGGTTTTTGCGCCCGTAGTGCCCATCACGCTTTCTTGACAAGCGCTCGGGCCCAGGGGCAGGATCTTCTACTATGAAGATTAGACTTCGTCTCCTCTCTCTCTCCCTTTTGTGCAGCGCGATTTTCGCCGCGCTTCCGGCCACCAGCGGTCAGTTCAAACGAATCACGATTGACGGAGATTTCTCCGATTGGGCGGGTGTCGCGCCCTTGGCTCCGGATGCCCAAGAAGGTGGCTCCCTCGACTTTAAAGAGATCTACCTGGCCAACGATGAGAACTATCTTTACGTACGGGTGAAACTTTACGGCCAAATCGACTACAGCAAGTTCAACCACCATGTGTTCATCGACGCTGACGCGGACACGACGACGGGGTATTCGACCGCGGGCCTGGGTTCGGAACTGATGATCGAGAATGGGGGCGGCTACCACCAGCAGGCGGGCGTGTGGAACGACGGGAGTGCTTCCGGCCTGGACTGGGCGGAAGCACCGGGTGGGGTGACACAGGAGTTCGAGGTTCGCATTTCGCGGAGTGTCCGAGACGCAGGCGGGGCCTTGATCCTGACCAATTCGAACATCCTGCTGGCGGTCGAGGCGGAGGATAGCAACTGGGTGGCGGTAGATACCGCTCCTGATAGTGGCGGGGTGGCGTACGAGTTCGCGCCCGTGCCGTCGAAAGCGACCGGAACCATCAACCTGGTGTCACTCAGCGGCACCACGTGGCGTTTCAACGAAACCGGCACGGACTTGGGGACCGACTGGCTGCAGGTGGACTACGACGATACCGTTGCCGGCTGGTCGGGCGGCACCGGCCTTTTTGGCTTCGGAGTGACCGCAGGAGTTTACCCGGCTCTCAATACCACCCTGACCTCGGGCCAAAGCACGTATTATTTGCGGGCGCCCTTCACCTGGGACTACGATACAACCGAGATCGCCCTGACGGTGCAGAACTACCTCTCCGACGGCGCCGTCCTCTACCTGAATGGGGTGGAGGTGAAACGTGTCCGCATGCCGGACGGAGCAGTCGCCTACAACACTCCGGCCACCGGCGGCCCGGCCTCGCCGGGGCAAGCCGAGTTCTTCACCCTGCCGCCCCAGGCCCTAGTAACCGGAGCCAACGTTTTGGAAGTTGAGGTTCATCAAGCCACGGCCACGCCGTCGGAATTGGCTTTCGGACTCAAGCTCGACGCTACTGATAGTCTGCCGCCGTCCATCGACGACCCCTCCCAGCCGGCCGACCGCAACGTCACGGAAGGCGACTCAACAACGTTTAGTGCCGGGAGCGTGAGCGGTTCGACGCCGTTGACCTATCAATGGTTCAAGGACAACCAGCCCATTGACCAGGGGACAAATGCGACGTTCACGATTCCCGTGGTGCTATCGACCGACGCGGGAGGCTACCGGGTCGAGATCAATAACGCCACCGGCACCAAGGCCACCAGCCGCACCGCGCAACTCACGACCACGGCGGTGCCTGCCAGTATCACGAATGTAGCCGACCCGGCTGATCGAACCATCGTCCAGGGCGATTCGACGACGTTTACCGTGACGATCACCGGATCGCCGGTCATCACTTTCCAGTGGTTCAAGGACAATAAAGCAATCGATGGCGCGACCGGGCAGAGCTTCACCATCGACAGCGCAAGCCTCACTGACGCCGGGGCATACTTCGTGACGGTCAGCAACCGCGCCAACGTAGCGACCAGCCGATCGGCCCTCTTGACCGTGCTGCCCGACCATACGCCTCCAACCGTGGCGCAGGTGACCGGGGCGGGAACGAAGGTGGTGGTCGTGTTTTCTGAACCGGTGGACGCAGCCTCCGCCAACGATGTGAAGAACTACACCTTGAGCGGCGGTGCGAAGGTGCAGGGGGCAGCGCTCGCGACCAATGATCTGCGGACTGTCACCCTGACAACGACCGCGCTCAGTTTCGGCACGGTCTATACCCTGGATGTGACTGGGGTCAAAGATCGTTTCAACAACTTGGCGAGTACCGCGGCTCCGTTCCGCGCCACGATTCTGATCGACGGCAGCTTGGATGATTGGGCCGGAATCAGTCCGATGGACACGGAAACTCAGGACACGGTGGAGGGCAAAGAGTTCAAAGACATCAGCGTTACGAACGACGAGAACTACCTCTATATCCGGTTCAGTTTCTACACGAACATCGGACAGCTCCCGGTCGACGCCTACTTCCATATCTTTTCGGACACCGACAACGACGCGACCACGGGCTCGGCGCAGTCGGGCGTCGGCTCCGAGATGATGATTGAGAACGGCACGGGTTATCAGCAGAAGAATGGGCAGTTCAACGAAGGCACGATCAGCGGGCTGGATTTCGCCATCGGGCCGGCGGCGGCCTCCTCCGACTTCGAGTGCCGAATTTCTCGCAAGGCCACCTATGACAGCGACGGACAACTGGTTTACACCGGGAATACGATTGCTTTGGCCTTCCAATTGATCAGCAACACGTGGTCAGCGCTCGATGCCGCACCGGCGGGTGGCGGGCTGGTCTATACCTTCGCGACGCTGCCGCCGCTTAATCCGGGGCCGCTGCAAGTGCAGATGAATGGTGGCAAACCACAGATTAGCTGGACGGGTGCGGGGGTGTTGGAGGCAAAGGACAGCCTCAGCGCCGGCTCGTGGGGCACGGTTACGAATGCCACCAGCCCTTACCAGCCCCAGAGCATGGGTGCGCAGCGTTATTTCCGCCTGCGGGTTCCGTAGCGGAACGCCTATCTTAGTTGAGGTTCGGAGCGCCTCCGTCGTCGGGGGCGGCGAGGACAACTGGGCTCGACGGACTATTTCTGTCGACGCCCTGTCCGGGGCTATGAGCGACCGGTCGGAGGGCTGGTGATCGGGCTCGGTTTTGGAGTGGATTCAACGCGCTAGGTTGGATTTCGTGGCCGCGGCCAAAAACGGCCGGGCGCCGGGGGCCGCCTCGCCTGCCAACCTAAATTGGATGGAGACGGCATGGGGGACCCTGGTGCGGGGAGAGGGTGCGACGCGGAAGCGATGAGTTTTCACATCTGCCTGATTTTCAGATATTTAGGACTTTTTCACTAAGCGATAAGCGACGGATTGTCGCTTATTAAGCGCTTAGTAAATGCTTAGCAAGGCCCGCTAGGCGCTTACGGTGGGCCTATGGGGATGGCGTAAGCGCTTAAATGCGCGTTTTGACTCACTCAAATCAGCTCGCTGGGAGAACGGGGAGGACTGCGCGAGCCTCAAATGGCTACATTTGAGCGGGCGGTGAATGAGTCCCAAACAAGAAGGCTCACGCGGAGGGCGGAGATAGCTGGACCGAGATTTGAAATTTCAAATTGAGATTTGAGATAAGCGCAGGGCGAGGACGGCCAGAAATGGCGAATGGACAAGGAGGGCTGGGGCCCGGCGTGCGGTTAGCCGATAATACCGCGCGGAAGAGTCGATAATCACGGGGGTTAGGGGGAGAGGGAGAAGGCTAAAGGCAAAAGGCTGAAGGAACTGCTTGCGGGAACCGTCGGCTGGGAGGGGCGCCCATACTGCACCTGAGGTCACGCCGGCAGCGATGCGGAGACCGCGACTCGTCGCAGAGGCTGAGTTGGGCTCGACCGTCCCGGGAAGCGGCGGTTGATGGTGGCCGGTGTTCATAGTCTTGAAGATAGCGCGGCGGTGGATTATGGTCAAGTGTATAAACAATTTAGTTATATTCGCAGGGCGAGTTAGCTGGAAGTGCTACTGGGGAAGGGCGGTTAAAGGGGGAGATCAAGAGCAGGACCACTAAAACGACTGCGTGGATGGGAAGGGGACATGGTCACGGATCGTAAACGAAAGGACACGAAGACACGGGCGGCGGTCATAGACGCGCCACCACCGGGAGGTGAGGCGGCGGTTCTCCAGCCTGCGGAAGGGAATTTGACTGTCCGCCCTCACCGGGCGAAGTCTCGGCCTTCGCGGGGCGGTGTGCCGCCGTGGCCTGCTTTGCGCGCGATCCCTTGGCGGTGAGTGGATGGGCTGCACGTGCGCGGGGGTGCTTTCAGGGTTCGCGCTCCTGCGGACGATTGCTCTGATCGTGCTCATTGACTTTTGTGCCAGCAGCGAAAGTGAACCGATGGTTGAACTCTTTTTACAGTCGGAAAAATGAGCTAACCCACGCCGCTTCGCACGGCTTTGTATCCTTTCAGAACGCCCACGGTGAGGCTTTCCTCTGTCCGCCGGAATTGAGAGACTTCAGCTGATGTCAACCGGATGTTTCTGGATGTCGCCAGTGGCGACGGGGCTGGCTTCGCTCTTGATAGCCGCCGCTAACGGTGCGCAAGCCAATACCTACCATGTGGACTTGTTACGCGGTGATGATGGCCAGGACGGGCGCAAGCCAGAAACGGCCTGGCGTTCGCTGGCCAAGGTTAACGGTGCAGCGTTTGCGCCCGGTGACCGAGTGCTCTTTCGCCGCGGCCAAACCTGGCGTGGGCAATTGATCCCGCAGAGTGGTGAAACCAGTGGAGTCATCACCTACGGTGCCTTTGGCGAGGGCGACAAACCTATCCTTCTGGGTTCAGTCGCCGCTGATCGAGCGGAGGATTGGCAACAGTTTGGACAAGATCTGTGGGCGACGGCGCCTCTCCGCTTTGACACCGTTGGCGTTCACGCCGATTTGCAGCCAGGACCGTGGTCACTCCACCAGGAAGCCGGCGCCTCCTGCACCTTCACACAGGAAAAAGACCAGGGCGGAACCATTCTGCGGTTAGTCTGCCGGAATCCCGGGACACGGTCGAACCACCTCCAATTGTCCGTTACGGGACTGACAGTGCAGGAAGGAGAGTATTACCTCTTCACCTTCCGGGCCCAGGCAACATGGCCCTGCGCGCCCGCCGCGATTTCGTTGATGAAAAGCGGTCCTCCCTGGACAGGTTACGGCATCACGCAAACCGACCTCCCTGCCGTGGGCACGAACTGGGCTGACCACACTGTCCGTTTTTATTCCCGTCAAACCGCTACAGACGCGCGACTCACCGTATTCCTTGGCGGCGCTCTGCCGCCAGACACCATGCTGCTTCTGCGCCCGGAGCGGTTGCTGAAACTGCGCAGCAACCAGGCGATCCCACTGTCGGTGGATGTAGGCAACATCATCTTCGACCATGGAGAGTCGACCGGCGTGAAGCAATGGAGTGAAGCCGACTTGCGTCGCGACGGTGACTATTTCTACGACGCCCGTTCGTGGCAGGTAAAGCTTCACTCGACTGGCAATCCGGCCGTGCGCCATCACAGCGTGGAATTGGCGCTACGCCGGCACATCATCGACCAAAGCGGGCGCGCTCACGTGAACTTCGAAAATCTCGACCTGCGCTATGGGGCCGCTCACGGGATCGGCGGCAGCGGCGTCCACCATGTCACCATTCGCGGCTGCGACATTTCCTTCATCGGTGGCGGCCATCAAATGACCCCGCCGGGCGGTAAACCCGTCCGCTATGGCAACGGCATCGAATTCTGGTCCGACGCCCACGATTGCCTGGTTGAGGACTGCCGGATTTGGGAGATCTACGATGCGGCGCTGACCAACCAGGGCGATGGCACGAACTTGCAGGAGAAAATCACTTATCGCGGTAACACCATCTGGAACAGCGAGTACTCCTTCGAATACTGGAATCGCGGTCCCGCCAGCCAAACGCGCAACATCCTTTTTGAACACAACACCTGTGTGGATGCCGGCTCCGGTTGGGGACACCGGCAGCGGCCGGACCCCAACGGACGCCACCTGATGTTCTACCACAATTCCGCAACGACAACCAACGTCGTTATCCGCGACAACATCTTCTCCAGCGCGACCGACAGCCTGCTGTGGTTGGACGGGCGTGATTGGACGGGTGCGCTCGTGATGGACCGCAACTGCTGGTACCAGCCGCACGGTTCAGTGTTCCTCTGGGGGCAGCAGACCGTTGGTGCCGACGAATGCATGGCTTTCCTGCGGTCCCGTGGTTTTGATCGTGGCTCCGTGTTCTCGGACCCGAAGTTTGTTGACGCAGTGCGGCACGATTATCGCCTGTCTCCCGACAGCCCGGCGCGCGCCTGGGCAGGTCAGAGCAAACCGGCGGGTGCCTTCCCGGATTGATTAGATTAGCTCCGCGAGGGGGCGACATAATGGGACGACCTGCTTCCACCAACCGCCGCAGGAGAAAGAGATCCTCGGGAAGGCCGGCAGGGCGGGCGCTCCGAGCGGGCCGCCCGCCTTCGCTATCATCAGCGGAGTGGCCGAAAAGGCTAGTGCAGCCAACAGCAGGCCATCCATTGCGGGTCCGCGCCCGACGCAGAGCGGCCCCACTATGAAAAACAGCGCAAAGAGTGGGAAGACAAGGTAGATGAGGGCTTTAAAGCCCCTAAATCGAATGGCCGAGAGCGAGGCAAGATAGACGACGCAGAAGGTCGGATTGACGGCTACCGAGACACGGTCTGGAGGTCCCGTGTTCATCGGGATCATGGGGATCTGAGCCGGTAGAACCTAGCCGGATAATTCGTCCACTGCGGATCGCTGAAGTAAGAACTGCCGCCAGTGAGGATGTTGGTGGCGACGGGAGACCAACTGGGGTGGGCGAGGTCGGCGCAGGCTTCGACCACGAGGACCAGATTACTGGTGCCGGTGATGGGGAATCCGAACTGATTCGCACGCACCCCAAATCTGGCGTCGCTGGTTGGTACCTGTGGGTTCCAGGCCATGGTGGGAGGGTCGCCCAGGGTCGGGCCCCAGCCGGTGGCCCCGGTCAAGTAATAGAGAACCGCGTTGGTATCACCTGCGAAAACAAACAGTTCAAGTGTGGGAGGATCACCACGGAAATAAACTCCCGAGAGTTGCGGGCAACCCGCAAACGCAAAGTCGCCCATCCTGGAGACGCCGGTGCCAAGGGTGACACTTCTCAGGCTGCTGCAACCCGCAAACGCATGTGGAGCGATGGTGGTGATGTTGTCGGGTACGGTGATACTCGTGAGGCTGGTGCATCCGCCAAATGCACCTTCTTCTATGAACCGCAGACTGCTGGGTATGGTCACGCCGCTCAGGCTGGTGCAGCCAGATAATGCGAGGCTCCCCAGGCTCGAGACGCCGCTCGGGATGATCAAGTTGGTCAGGTTTTCGCACCCATCGAACGCGCCTGCCCCGACGCTGGTGACGGTGTTGGGGATGCGGATGCTGGTGAGGTGGGTCCGTTCCAGGAATGCCGAGGTTCCGATGCCGGCAACTGCCAGCCCATCGATCATGTCTGGGATGGCTACATCGCTGAGAGGGCCAGTGTATCCGGTGATGGTAATGGAGCCGTTGTTGGTCGTATAGGTGAAGTCCGCGGCCTGCGCCAGGGTGGCCAGCATCACGAGCAGCAGGGGCAGCCATCTCAAGGCGGTGAAGCCAATCGAGAGGCGATCATTTGGCTGTCCACGGCTGAGAGAAGATTCCGAGCCCATATGTGTCCTTATCTTCACTCTACACACCCATAAGGTCGGAAAGCAAGCCCCGGATTCTCAAGGCCGATGGTCTGGTGGGCGCAGCGTGGGTGGCGGGGGCTCGCCCAAGGGGTATCCTCGGCTCCTCGCCTTCGTGAGGGATGGACAATCTCCGGTTACGAGATCCGAACCTTCGGTGGTTACAGCGAAGAACTCTGGAGTCGGTTGAACCGGCGAGGCTATTGACCTAATGAGACTCGATAGAAGCGACCTCCGCTCAAAACGGCTTCCTCGTAGGGGACGCTCCCCTGAACGTTGGACAAGGTGACGAGTTGAGTCCAAGAATGCAAATCCGAGGATGACTCGATTATATATTGCTGCCCAACGTTGCCATTTATCAAAAAGCGGATGCGGCCGTTAACAATTTGGGCCGAAGTAATCTGAGGGCTCGATCCGGCTAAGACGGTTAGGTTGGCGGTCGCGCTAGACGAGTCCACGGAATTGGAAACGGTGACGGTGTAGGCTCCCGCATCGCCGGCCTGCACGGGCGACAAGGTGAGACTGGTGCCGGTTGCGCCGGTAATATTTGTTCCGGCGTGAGACCATTGGAACTCTAAAGGAACGCTACCGGTGGCAGCCACACTAAAGGTCACCGATCCGCCAACCACTGCGTTCAGATCATGGGGTGGGGTCACGATCGAAGGTGCCACGCCCTGCCCCTGGGCGAATCCGGCGTAAAGGTTGGTGTTCGATTCCATAGTGATGACTCGCGGGTCATCGCCGTTATTATCAAGCCAGACCTGGAAGATGTAGCCCGGAGCCGGGCGAGCGTAGAGAACTACATTGTCGCCTCGGTAGTAGAATGGCTGAGACGGCACCGCTACAATGGTACCTCCCGTGCCTCCGAAAGCCTGAGCGTTGAGTGTGAATTGGGGCAACGCCTTGAACAGCGCTTGAAGGGCGATGCTGTTAGTGAAGGTGAATGCGCGGACGGAATTAGTGTCTCCGTCGCTCCAGCGAGAGAACTCCCAGCCCACGACCGGCTGTGCGGTGAGGGTGACTTGAGTGCCGTATTCGTAGGTGATCCGGTTGGGGCTTCGGGTCGCCGAACCTCCGTCACTGCTGGATACGGTAACCGTTCCGCCGAAGACGGCTTCGATCGATTTATCGGTGTCCATAGTGATGCTTAGTTGGGCGTTGGTGCTGGAGACATCGCCTCGCCAAAGGAGAAAGGACATGTTTGGCGATGCGGTGGCGCTAATTTGGACTACGGTGTTACTTAGGTAAGGACCGGAAAGATTGGCTGCGACCGTCCCGCCCCCGGGGGTGGTGAGCGAAAGTTGGACGACCGGTTCATTCAAGGGTAGCTTGTAAATCGCATTGTTCTTGATTGCGTAAAGGTTGCCACGGCCATCCACGGCCAGTGGCGGGCTAAGGCCTGGGCCTGGATTCACGAGTTGGAGGGTGGAGTCGGTCGCCACGCGAGAGAGAGCGCCCGCGATTATTACATAGGCGTCCCCCGATTGGCTTCTGGTCACGGCCTGCACGTCCCCATTGCCAAAATTCTGACTCAGGACGAGCGCACTGCTTGAGCCACTGGGCGCCATCGACACCAAGCTGTAAGTGATCCCCGCAAGGAAGCGATACTCTTGGAGATAATAAATGTTGGAGGAATAGGGCGCCGGGACCGGTACTACGATTTGGGTTCCGCCTGCTGAGCCCCCCCCTTCGGAAGCTAACACCGAGCGGCTATTCGGTCTCAGTGCGATCAAAGAAGTGGTAAAATTGGGATCGTTGGCAATTTGTTCGGTGAGAATGATTCTGCCGGTCGCGTCGACAGCCAGCCCGGTTATAAACGCCTGGCGGTATGGCAGAGCCTGGTAATACTGGGCCTCCTCGGCGAAGGTGCTGACGGTCCCGTCGGGCGTGATCAGGCGGACGCGATTGGTGTGGAGGGCATTGTCAGAATCGGCGACAAAGCAATTGCCGTGAGTATCCACAGCCAGCCCGCTTAGGCTCAGGAATTGGGCATTGGTGCCGAGCCCATTACGACTGCCGGCGGTGCCGTCACCGGCCAAAGTAGTGACAAAACCATCGGAGCTGATCTTGCGCACCCGCAGGTTGCCGGCGTCCGCCACGTAGACGTTACCCTGGGAGTCAGTGTCCAACGCGGTGATCGTGGCAGAGAACTGGGCCCGATCCGGAGGGCCGTCTTTAAATCCAAAAACGCCAGATCCGGCAAATGGCACCGCAGGACTAAGATGAGGAGGCGTTTGACTATAAACGCTCACGCCAGCCGCCGTCAGCGCAACTAGCCCCCAACACTTCACCATCCAACGCAATTGATTCATAACGCTTCAAGGGTTTTGAAAAACTCAAGTATATTCCAAGTGTCGCCTAATGTTGCACGGTGGTTTGAATTGTCAAGCTTATCATTCAGCTTGGACTGGAAGCCCGCAAGGCCAGGGACCCCTAGGGGTTTTCTTTCGTCCCTGCGCGTGCCAATCCTGAATCGTCCTAGACTGCGTGTGTATCCGGGTGGCTAGCTACCTCGCCGCCGAGGATCGATCACCGGCATCCCCTTACGCCCGCCCTTTCCTGGAGTGCTCCGACGACGAGACTGACCTTGGCGAAGGTACCTCCGATGACAGTGACGGGGAGGCCGTTGATTGTGTCGGGGATGGTCACACCGCTAGCGATGTGATTGGGGCGTGGCTGCAGGTGCCGGAGGGGGAGATTCTGGGCGCTAAAGCTAAGGCCGGAGAAGGTCAGTTCACCAGCGCAGGCGGTAGAAGCGGCTCGAGCGGGTCTGGGCAGAAGGGTCGGACCAGGTGAATGGGAGGGCGGCGATGGTGTTTGTGCCCAAGGCGGTCCATGCCACCAAGTTGTCGGAGACCTCGAGGACCTGCACCGATCCCACAGGGGCTTGGATGTTCAGTTGGACAATTCCGGACGGGGTGCGCGATGCACCCGTGAATCTGGGTGGGGCAGGGACCTTGAGGGCGGCGCAAGCCTGCGCGGCCACTTGGAGCTGCCAGCCATTCTGCGTCACGGGCAGGGTCGTCCCGCTGAGCATTTCGACCGCGGCAAGCTGAGTGCCGACTCCGATGGAATCAAGGGTGGCCGTGAGGCGGGTGGTTTGTTGGACCGTGCTGTCATTGAAAAGGGTGAAGTAAACGGTGCCGTCTAAGGACGGCCCGAATCGCTCAACCAGGATGTTCGTGTTGTCGCAGGCGGCCTGGGTAACCGGCTGCCAACCCGCTTGGGCCACTTCTTTGATGACCGGCTGGTAATGCTTGAAGAGGGCACGGTCACGATTATACCAAGCCGGATTCTCCCAGTAAGGGTTGTCGGAGGCGTCCACGCTGAACATGGAGGGGTACATCCCGTAGAAGAGACTGCGCTGAAAATAGCGCTCCACGAAGTTCGTGCCAAAACTCGAGAAGTCGGTATTCATCAGCAGCAGGTAGGGCTTCTTTCCGGCCATGGTCCGCCACAGGGCCATCTGACTGTGAGACACGGGGGCGAACTGGCCGCCTGAGAGCCAATCGGTCTCCGTGCCCAAGATGTCCAGCCAAGGGCAGAGGAAGGTGAAACGGTAGGGCACGCCGTTGGCGAAACAGAGTTTTCCGAGTTGGTGGACGCTGTCGCTGATCCAGCGGGTGAACTCGTCCACGGCCAAGGCTTTCCAGAGGGCTGGTCGACTGGTCTGGGTGTCGAAGGTGAGCGGCACGGTAGTGTAGGCAAAATGGTCGCGGCGGAAATTAAGGTCGGCGGTGACATACCCCTCCAGGGAGTCGAGGTATTCGCCGTCCAGGGTGCCAACGGCGCCTGGGCCGTAGAGGGATTGGCGTATGGCATCGTTCCAATAAATGGTAGCGGCGTTGGGATCGGCTGGGAGGACTGGGTTGGGGTTGAGACTCCAAACCGCGCCATTGCCCCAGGGTTCATTGCGGAAGAGGAGCGAAGGCTGGCCGTTGGCGTCCCACATGGCCGCGGGCTGGGTGATGATGGCCATGCTTCGCGTGACACCGGCGGGTCCAGCAGCATCCTGATCGCGGACTTGGAGGGCAGCTGCTGGAGTGCGCGGCAGGGACGGATCCATGGGCATCCACCAGGTCATTGGCTCGGTATAACGGAAGGTGAGGATCGCATGCTGGTCGTCGAAGGGGACATTGTAGTTACCCTCGTGGTAGCGGAACCCGAAATCCTGCCAGCCTGAAACTGTGCTGACATCGGTGAACGGCATCCAGATTCCTTGCTCCTGAGAGCGCAGTTCGAAATGGGCCGCGAAGACTCCGGTGTACTTTTCCCAGGCACTGCGGAAACCCCAGTGCGGGTCAAATCGGAAGAGCACAAAACGGAAGTTGGCGCCGGACGGGAATCGGGTGGTTTCTTTCACCAACCCCAGATCGTAAGCAATGAACAGCTGCTTGGTGCCAGGATGGTACGCGAGGCGGTATTGGGCGGGCACGGACATGTCCATGCCCAGCGCCAAGCCAGATCGGTCATCACTCAGGCAAGCCATGGGGTATAGGGATTGTTGACCATTGGCCCCGCAATTGACGCCGACCGTATTGCTGATTTCGTCGGTGGAAAGGATCGGGCGTTGTTGTCGGACATCCTGGCCCCAATTCCACCCGGCGGCGTCGATGGGAAGGGCGAACAGGAGCATCACGGCGCGGTCGCTGCCGGTCGTGTCGGTCACGGTGCCTTCGATGGCCACGTGATCGGCGGTGGCCGTCACGGTGGCATTGAGCCGAAGGCTGAGGTCCGGGCAAAGGCCGTCTTCGAAGGCGAATATGCCGGAGTTGGCGGCCACGTCTCGCGCGAGGAATCCCGAGGGAGCTGTGCCGGCGAGTTCCCGGCCGGCCACAGAGAGCCCAGTGACCCGGCCGCCGGTTAGGGTGAGCTTGAGCTGGTCGTCGGTGCTGTAGATCGCGAGCTGGCCCGAGGGCGGACCTGTGGGCGTCTCGACGGTCATTGGAGTGCCCTGAAAAACGAAGGCGCCTGCGGGCGCGCTGATTTCGGTGACGGAGACATCGTCGAACCAGACCTTGCCTGAGTGGTTCCGGAAGAGGCAATAGAGGGTGAGCGACTTGATGGGTTTGGCTGGGAGGATAACGAACTCGCGTTCCTCCCAATCATGGGTGCCGGTGGTGAAATTGCCTGTCTGGCCCCACAACGGGGTGCCATCGCGGTAAATGATATCGACGTAGAGGGAATAGTCGGTGTCGGCGTTGGCATTGACGTTTTCCGCTCGGCTCCATCCCTTCACGACTACCGGCGCGAGGTTGGTGCGGTCGAGATTGAGCGTTTGGAAAGCTCCGTACCAGCCCAGTGTGTCAGGAGCGTTGCAGGCTAACGCCTGCGAATTGGTACGACCTTGTCCCGGAGCCACCAGCAGGCCATGCGCGGCGGCTGACCATGAATTGAACTGGGTAGCGGTGGCTTGTTCGAAGCCGGGGTTGCGCAAGAGGTTGGTGCCGCCTGCTCCCGGTTGGACGACGCGCATGACCGGCGCGGCGGCCAGCGCTGTGCTAGGAAACAGACTGGCGGCCCAAACTAGGAGGGTCAACGCAAGCTGCTGAGGGAGCCGTGACGTGACGAATGGGGAGTTGTGCCAAACGCTCACGGAGTGGATTTCGTATGGGTTGGCTCTGCGCGCACAACCTTACCTTTAACACGTCCTGGACCGTTGCCAAGCTCTAGGAGGGTGGCGCGAGGCGGCGCTGGCCTAACGATAGAAGGCCAGTGTGCTCTCCAGGCCAGCTTGCCAGCTCACACCGACCTCGTAGCCGAGGTCACGTTGGGCGGCGGTGATGTCGGCGAGCGAGTTGCGCACGTCGCCGGCGCGTGGGGGTTCGTGTTTCGGCACCAGGTTTTGGCCGGTGAGGCGATTGAGTTCGGCTGCCAGCTGCAGGAGGTTGATGCTTTGGCCGCCACCCACGTTATAGACCTTTCCGGCGACACGTTCCTCGGGGGCTTGGGCGGCGAGGATGTTGGCAGCGGCGACGTTGGCCACGAAGATGAAATCGCGGGCTTGGAGGCCGTCGCCAAAAATGGTGGGGGGCTTTTGCTCAAGCACGGTGGTGCAGAAACGAGCAATGACCCCGGAGTAGGGTGAGTCGAAAGCCTGGCGCGGGCCAAAGACATTGAAATAGCGAAGGCTCACTGTAGGGAGGCCGTAGAGCCGGTGAAAGAGCTGGAGGTATTTCTCGGAGGCGTACTTCTGGAGGGCGTAGGGGGAGAGCGGGTCGGGCGGAAGGGCTTCGTGTTTGGCGGGAGTGGGGTCATCGCCATAGATGGCCGAGGACGAGGCAAAGACGAACCGCCTGACTTTGGCGTCGCGCGCGGCGATGAGGCAGCGGAGGGTGATTTCGAGGTTATCGCGATTAGATTCAAGCGGTTTGGCAACGGACAATGGAACCGAAGGCAGGGCGGCTTCGTGGAAAACCCAGTCACACCCCTGAATGAGGTCGTGCACGAGGCGATCGTCGGCAACGTCGCCTTGGACGAAGTCGAGCTGGTCTCCGGGTTTCTTCCACGCCAGGTTTCGTTGGTTCCCGAGGGAGAGGTTATCGAGGACGGTGACGCGGGCGCCAGCTCGACAGAGGGCTTCGGCGAGGTGAGAGCCGATGAACCCGGCGCCGCCAGTGAGAAGGACCTTCATGGTTTTAGGGTTGATGTCCGGCGTTTAGGATGTGCAGTTGATTCTGCGTCGTTACGCAACCGATCGACAAGTTCCATTGGGCACGCAGGCCCTCGGGAGTCGCGCCCTGGGCGCGAAGTGCCCGCAAACTGAGGGATTCATGGCGTTTGGACAAGCGGATACCCTCCTCGTCGGTTAAGAGTGGGCAGTGATGGAATCGAGGCGGCGTCCAATCTAGGGCCTCGTAGAGCAAGAGTTGCCGAGCAGTGGAACGTAGCAAATCCGCCCCGCGAACCACTTCGGTGATCCCCATGAGCGCATCGTCTACCACCGTAGCGAGCTGATAGGCGGGGAGATCGTCGTGGCGCCAGATCACGAAATCGCCGAAATCGGTTCCGGCGACAAACGCCTGATGGCCATGGCAAGAGTCAGTGAAAGAAATGGTTCGACCGTCGGGCACGCGGAACCGCCAACTCGCGGCTCTCCCAGGAGTTGGGCTTGGCGTAGAGTCATTGCGCGGGCGGCAGGTGCCTGGGTAGACCGGTTCGTCCTCCCCGACGTGCGGGGCCGCAAGAGCCCGCAACACATCTTGACGAGAGCAATAGCAGGGGTAGAGGTGGCCGGAACTGCGAAGCCTGTCGAAGGCAGCTTGGTAGATCGAATGGCGATGGCTTTGGACGTAAGGCGCGCGCGGACCACCGAGGTCGGGCCCCTCCTGCCAAGCAAGCCCGAACCAACGCAAATCCTCAACCATCGCTTGGTCGAATTCTGGTCGCCACCGGGCTCGATCCAGGTCGTCGTTGCGGAGAATCAGGACGCCGTCAGCGGCGCGGGCCCGGGCTTGAGCGAGCCAGAAAGTGCGGGCGTGGCCGAGGTGTAGGTAGCCGGTAGGGGACGGAGCCAAGCGTCCGCGGTAGCCCGCGGACGCGACCGGTGGAGGCAGAATCTCGGATGGTTCCAACAGCGTTCAGCCTGCCTCAATAGACGGTGCTACTGGGCCGCCGTTTCGCGCTTCGGGGCGAGGTTCCACTCGAACTTGATGGTGACCTCGTCGCCGGTGGTGATGCCGAGCAGCTTGATCCTGGGAGGTTCGATCTTGAAATCGCTCATCTTCAGAGGTTTGGTGCCTGTGAAGCTGACCTTGCCGCCTTCCAAGCGGGTCATGGTCACATCCATGTCGATGTTATTGGTGACGCCGGCCAGAGAGAGGGTGCCCTTGGTTGCGAAGGTGACGGGTGAACCTGAATCGGGCACCGTGCCCTTGATTTTCATTTCGGTTGCCCGGTATTTGATCGAAGGGGCGTTGGTCATCTTCATGGCCTCTTGCATGACCTCATCCATCTTCTCATGGTTGCTCTTGAGGGAGCGGATCGGGATAGTGACTTCGACTTTGGGACAGCCGCCTTGACCGTTGAGGCTGCCGACGGACTTTAGCGATTTGTCAGTGTCGAACGCCGGCTCGACTTCGAATGAGCCAGCCACCACCAAGCTCACGACGGTCCAGTCGTGGATGCTGGAGGTGCCGTCGATGCTGACCTTAGAGCCTCGGGGTTGAGCGGCGTAGTGCAAGGGGGCATCCGCAGCCAACAGCAGCCCAGTCGCGAGTACGACTGCGGTCAGGCTTAGGGTCCATTTCGGAGGCTGAGTTTTCATAGTGGTAGTAAAGGTCTCGGAGTTTGAATCGCTGAGCGCTTGAGGGCGCGTTCGAGAATTACAGTATTCTTTGATTTGACTGGCTAGTTACGGATTGGCGCAGGCGTTAGCTGATGGCGAACCATTCTTTGGAGAAGAGGATTTTCTCTTGCTTGAGACTCGCTTCGCTGGCCTTGGTCACGGTAACGGCGGATTCGTAGCCTTCTTTGTACCCCGCAGCGGGTTGGCGGGATTTCTCAAGGCCGGCCAGGAAATCCTTGAGAGCGGCGGTATCTTTGGGATCGTAGCTGGCATTGAAATCCTCAACGCCCGTCGCGACGGTATTGGAATTAACCAGGAAATTCTCGATGGAGTACTTCAGGGCACTGTTCTCATCGACGACATCGACGGCGGCGGCCTTGGCGGTTTGGTTTGCCTGCTTGGTGGCGCCGGCCCCCAGGACAATGCCGCTTTCCTTGTAGAACGCGTCTTTCTTGGCGTAGACCTCCCAGCCGAGTAGCGGTGAGTCGACTTCCTTGAACATCCAGGCGCGCCGTTCACGCAGCATGATGGCGCAGTCGGTGCCATAGAAGGTGTTCATCTCCGCATTGAAGGAGTTACCAATGGTGGTTTCGAAGGCACTGTGGATTCCGCCCGGGTATTCGAAGACGGCTTGCGCGGTGTCGGGCACGTCACGGCCATCTTTCCAGTTGATCAGGGAGCCGAAACCAGTGACTGAAACGGGGAGACTGGAGAGGTACCAACTGGCGACATCGATCTGATGGACGCCGACCTCGCCGATGAGGCCTAATGAAAGCGCACGGTCCAATCGCCAGTTGATGTCCTTCTCGCGATCGGGGTTGGGCGAGGTGAGCCGCCAGGATTGTTTCTTGTGGAACTGGGAGTGGATCTTGAGCCACTTCCCGACCACACCCGTACGGATGAAGTTGGCGAGGTTGAAGAGCTGTTTATCGGAGCGGTTTTGGAGGCCGATCTGGAAGTTGAGGCGAACGGCGTTGGCGGCAGCCTGGGCGATTGCCCGGGCATCCTCCATCGTGGTGGCCATGGGGGCCTCGCAATAAACGTGTTTGCCCGCCGCCAAGGCCGCCAGGACGATTTCTTTGTGGAGATGGGAAGGAGTGGCAACGATGACCGCCTGGACATCCTTGTTTTCCAGGAGTTTGTGGTAGTCGTCGTATTTCTCGGCCGTGGGCGCCAGATCGCCAGCTTTCTTAAGGTAGGCCGGGTAGGGCTCGCAGATGGCGACTACCGGGCCGTTGGGGATAAGAGTGAGCGTCTTGAGGATTTCCCGAGCCCACAGGCCGCAGCCAATGATCCCGAGCTTCACGGTCGGGGCCTTGGCGTTGTAGTGGGTGTCCTCGTCCTTATCCGACTTGGGGGCATCGGCTGCCTCGATGGGCACCGCACCCATCATCATCATGAGGCTGGCGATGGAGCTTCCCTTAAGGAACTCTCTGCGATTCAGGTCGGATGGATTATCATTCTTCATGTTAAATCGACGAGCATCGTGGGCTTCGCAACTGGCACAGGACCGCTGACGACAGCCCCTTCATGGTCATTTTGCAGGATTCAGTTTGCATTGCAACGGTTAAATGCGGGCTCAGGGCAACGGTTTGATCCGCAGGTTGCGGAAAGCGACCGCGCCATGGTCGCCCTGCAAAAAGATGCTGCCGGGTTTGGTCACGTCGCCGTCCAATTCCGAACCGGTGGCACGGTCCACGGTCACGTTGTCATGGATCTTGATGCCATTGAGGGTGACGGTCACCTTATCGCCAATAATGGTGGCCTCGACGGTTTGCCACTCACCCGGTTTGCGGGAGGCGAACTGCGACGCGGTGACCAGGTTGTAGATCGAGCCGTTTCCGCCTGGTGCGGTCTTGCCCTCATCGTAGTCGTCGAGGATCTGGATTTCGTGGCGCCCGCGCAGGTAGAAGCCGCTGTTGGCACCTTTGGGAACCATATATTCGTAGCGGACGGTGAAATTCCAGTACTTCTCATCGGTGACGAGGTCGACGCCGTGTCCGCCTTCGGGGAGAGTGTTAACGAGCATGCCGTTTTGGGCGCTCCAGGTCTTGGGTCCATTCTCATGGCGCAGATGCCATCCGGTCAGGTCGAGGCCGTTGAAGAAGGGGTGGAAGCCGTCTTTAGCTTCTTGGGAAGTGACCTTGGCCTTGGTGCTCTGCGGCACGCCATCGCCCGGTTGGAGGCCCAACGCCCATTCGATCCCGCCCAGGATGTGCTGCTGGTAGGCCTTGCTGACTTCGACTGAGTTCTTGCGATCCTTAAGGTTCGGGTCGGCATCCCAAACGTCCTCACGATGGCCAAGGGAGGTGTAGAAGACTCGGCCTTTGCCGTAGAGCTTGCACCAGGAGATGGGGAAATCCCCGGGATATTTGTCGTTCGGGTGTTGGTCGAGCGTGAGGAGTCCGTGCACCTGGTCGCGGTGGAAATTCTTCATCAAGTAGATTTCATCAAAGACGTTAAAGCTGGCGCCAAAATCCTTGTTGGCGGGGTGCTTGGGATCCATGTTGATGCAGTTGACCTGGGCTTGGGCGTGATGAGCAAGGAACTCGCTGCCAAGCATTTCGATGAAGGGCGGATATCCGTGGTAGGTATCACTGCAGGAATGCATACCCACAAAGGCTTTGCCCGACTTCAGCCAAGCCAGGAATGCTTCCTTGTCCGGGATAGCCAGATCGCCGGTGGTATTGGCGAAGATCACGCCGTCGTACTTCTTGAGGTTCTCGGCGGTCATTTTCTCCTGGACCTCGGCATCATCTTTGCCGTCTGGGCCGCCGCGTACGTAGTCCACCGTGAAGGCGCCGCTGGACTTGCCCAGTTCGGCGATGATTCGTTCAGCGGTGGGAATGGAACTGTGGCGGAACCCCTTGGTGGCGGTGACGACCAGGATGTGCTTGGGTTCGGCCGAGGCGGTGGCCAAGGAGACCACCAGGAGACTGGGGGTCAAGATGGTTCTTAGGAGAGTTCGGAAAACGTCATGTTTCATAGTCGGTATATTCGCCACGATGATGTGTCACCAATCAAGGGACGCACCAGTACGGGACTGCATTCATTTAGCCGGACGGCGGTTCCTGGGCAAGTAAGTTCGTCGAGAGGCGCTCCTTGCGTCTTGCTTTGATGCGGGTATGCTGGAGGCTCCGTCTGGCTGGACGGGGCGTCGAGGCGAAGCGGGATGGGGCCAGATGTGTGTTTGTGGATTAGTAATATGGCTGCGAAATCGAGTTTTTTGGACAAAGTTCTCGGCCGCATTGGGCGTCTGGATGCCGAAGGACTGCAAAAGGTGGTGCAGCGCCTGGCAGGCGAGCGAGATTTTCTGGAGACCCTGTTTAACACCATCGAAGACGGGGTGCTGGTGGTGGATGCTCGAGGGCGAATTCAGTACTTCAACCAGGCGGTAACACGGTTGTTAGGCTTGCAACCTGGAACGGCGGAAGGCCAGCAGATCTCGAACTACTTGCCCGGTCTGGACTGGGCAAAGGTGCTTGCGCTGGACCCTGCGGCCGACTCACGGGTGGCGCGCCACGAATTGGAGGTTACCTATCCGCAGGAGCGCTTCCTAAGGCTTTTTGCGGCGCCGGTGGACAGCACCGGGGCAGGGCAGCAAGGGGTTGCCCTGATTCTTCACGATGCGACCGAAGCCCGGCAGAAGACGTTCGAGGCGATCGAAAGCGAACGAATTCAAGCGCTGACTCTGCTGGCCGCCAGCGTGGCCCATGAGATTGGCAATCCGCTGAATGCCTTGCACATCCATCTTCAACTGATGGAGAGGGAGCTAAAGAAACTGCGGCCTTCGGCCAGCGAGTGGCGCCAACATCCAGGTTCAGCACGGCGGCCCCGGGCCCAAGTGGTGTCAGGCGGACGTGAGGTTGATGAGGTGGCCCTGCGGATGGAGCGATATCTGGGCGTCTGCAAGGGCGAGATCACTCGGCTCGATTACATCATCACGCAGTTTTTGCAGGCAATCCGTCCCAGCCCGCCGCGGAGGTGCCCTGGACAACTCAACGATACGGTCCACGACACGCTCGAGCTGCTTCGCCCGGAGTTGGACAATCGGGGACTGATCGTGAGAGAGAACTTGGCTCGTTCCCTGCCCAACGCGATGTTCGACCCCGCGCAGATCAAGCAAGCGCTCGTGAACTTGATCAAGAATTCGATGCAAGCCATGAGTCGTGGGGGGATTTTGGCGCTAGAGACAGGGCGTTCGGAGGAATACGTTTGGGTGAGCATCGCCGATACGGGTGGGGGCATGCCTCCGGAGCAGCTTAGCCGGATCTTCGAGCCGTTTTACACGACCAAAAAGAAGGGCTCGGGGCTAGGGTTGATGATCGTCCAACGCATCATGCGTGATCACGGAGGGAGGGTAGAGTTGGAGAGCGCGTTGGGGAAGGGCACGACGTTTCGTCTCTGGCTGCCGTTGCATGAGCGCCAGACGCGGCTTTTGGGGGCGGCTAGCCCGCCGGTAGCGGACGCCAAAGCCGGCGAAGTGGCCGGCCCAGGGACGCAAACCTAGCCACCAGTGCCAGGTTTCACCAGAGCGGTGCGGCGAGTTCGGCGAGGGCCCTAGGATGCCGGGTATCCTGATCATATCCCCGATGTTCGCGCCGCAACGCGGGGGTTTACCGGACCATACCGAGGGGCTGGCAAGGAGTTTGGCAGACCGGTGGCCAACAACTCTCCTGACGAGCAAGGGGGCAGACGCGGCGGCTAGGAGTTTTAAAGTCGCCGGCTCGGTGGAGGACTGGCAGGACGACCAGGGATTGGTGGCGAAGGTGAGAGAGTTGCATACAACCGGCCCGATTATTTGGCAGTACGTGCCGCATATGTATGGCCGAGGGGGTGTGAACCTGAGGCTGTCGAAGGCGATGGCTGAACTTCGCCGATCGGGATATCGGCAACTGGTCATTGCTCATGAGGTGGCAGCGCCGCTCTCGCCATTGCCTCACCGGTTGCTTTATGCGCTGGCCCATCGGCGCCAGTGGCGGGCGATCTGCAGGCAGGCGGACGTGGTGGGGATATCCAGTGAGGCTGTGAGGCAGGTTTGGTGTCCGCCAGGCCTTAAGGATTGTCCGAGAAATCTGGTGCTGGCGTCCCCCTCGAACATCCCGGTGGTGCGGATTGAGGCGAACAGCCGCCAGCAGTTGCTCATGGATTCCGGGTGGCCGGCGGACACGATCTTGCTCTGTTATTTTGGGACCGCGGATGTTTCGCGCCGGTTCGCGTGGGTACTAGAGGCATGGCGGAAGGCGCGGCGAATCGATCCGCGAGTGGCGCTGGCGGTGATTGGGGACAATCCGGCGATCGGGCCACCCCATGCCAGTGGGTTCCGCGGGCTGGGTTTTGTGTCGAGGGAAGAGGCTTCGGGCTGGCTCCAGGGGACTGATTTGCTGTTGTTGCCATTCGTCGATGGTGTTTCGGAAAAGCGCACGACGTTCATGGCTGGGTTAGGCCATGGGTGTCCTATCCTCACAACCCGGGGCCACAACACCGGACCGACGTTGCGGCAGGCTAAGTTTTTTGCGAGCGTCGAAGCGACGGATCGGGAGGGTTTCAGCGAGGCCGTGGTGGGCTTGCTGGCAAAGAACTCGGATCGAGAGAGATTGCGCACCTTGGCTAAAGGAGCCTACGCTCAAGCTTATGACTGGCCGGTCCTGGTGGGGCACATTGCCGATGAGCTTGCACTGGCGAAATGATGCGCTGATCGATAGCTAAACCGTCGCCAGGATCTGCACGAAGAACCTCCGTCCATGATGAACTCATCGATCCAAAAGCTTACCAGGCTGTTTGGGCGCTTGTGGCGTCTGAGGCCGCACTTGAGGGGGGGGCGATACCTGGTGAGCGCGGTGGTGGGTTCGTCGCTTCTGGCGGGTGGGCTGGAAGGCGTGGCGGTCGCTCTGTTGGTTCCGCTGCTCTCGCTGCTGCAGGAGGGCAACGACTCCAAGCCGATGCGTCCGATCACCTGGATGCGTGAGTTTCTGCCCGGCCACGGAGCTGCGTTCTATGTGGTGGCGTTCTGCGGAGTGGTATTAGGGGCGCTAGCGACGAAGAACATCGTGCTTTACGTGAGCCAAGTTCTGGCCGCGAAGCTGCGGCAACGAATTGCGGCCAACCTGCGGCTCTCGCTATTTAAGAGGCTGCATGGGGCCGACCTCCAGTTGTTTGAGCAGCACACGGCCGGTGAGCTGGCCAATGTCTTCTTCGTGGAGACTGTCCGGACCATTTCGATGGTGGATTTTCTGTTGCTAGCCGGCCAGCGTGCCAGCATCGGGCTGTGCTACCTGGTGATGCTGTTTCTCATTTCCTGGCCCTTGACTCTGATGACGATCGGAATGGGGATGGTGATCGCCAGCATCATCTTCGCGTTCTCGCGGGGCTTGGTGCGGCGCGGAAAGGACTTGGTCGAACTCAACCAACGCATGGCTGCTGTGGTTGGGGAATCGTTTGCGGGGATTCGGGTGGTGCGCTCTACCAACTCGCAGGAGCGCGAGATCGAGCGCTTTTCCGCGCTGAACTCCAAGCAAGCCGAGGTCGAGTTGCAGGCCGCCCGGAAAGGGGCGCTGGTCCATCCGCTGGCAGAGACGATTGGAGTCAGCGGAGGCATTGTCATGGTGGCATGCGCCTACCTGGTATTCGTGCGCTCGAAAGTGATGCTCAGCTCGCATCTTTTTGGTTTTGGGTTGGTGATGCTCCGGCTGCTCCCGTTGCTTAACCAGATGTACGCTTTGTACGGACAGTTGTCCTACCTGGCGGGGGGGGTGCGTGAGGTCGAACGATGGCTGGATTCCCCGCAATATCCCCTCCACTCGTTTGGGACCCGCGATTTGGTCCGGCTGGAGCAGGGGATCCGGCTTGAGGATATCGACTATGCCTATCCGAACGGGACTCAAGCGCTCAAGGGGGTAAACATCGAGATTGGGGCCGGCAAGACGGTGGCTTTGGTGGGGGCATCGGGGTCCGGAAAATCAACTGTGGCTCTCTTGCTGTTGAGATTTCGCCAGCCCGCTCGCGGGCGCATCCTGGTAGACGGGGAAGATTACTGGCAATTCAATGCGGCCTCCTGGCATCGGGCGGTAGGGGTGGTGGAGCAGGAGGCGTTCCTGTTCCACGACACGATGGAGAAGAATATCAGTTACGGCTTTGAAGAGGCGACGCCTGAAGCGATCAACCGGGCGGTGGCCATGGCCCATTTGGAGGATGTGGTCGAAGGCCTGCCAGACGGCTTAAAGACGACGGTGGGCGAACGAGGCACGATGCTGTCTGGAGGCCAGCGCCAGAGGCTGGCAATCGCGCGGGCGCTGGTCCGTAATCCATTGATGCTGATTCTAGACGAGGCCACTTCGGCCCTGGACACGGTTTCCGAGCGCCAGGTTCAGGCGGCCCTCGAAGGGGCGAGGAAGGGGCGCACGGTGCTGATCATCGCGCACCGGCTGTCGACGATTCGGCATGCGGATCTCATCGCGGTTATGGAGGGTGGCCGTGTGGTTGAGCAAGGCACTTGGGAGGAACTGTCGGCGGCTCGGGGAGCTTTTCGGCGACTCCTCGATTCTTCGGAGCACGCTGGGGCGATCGTGGCCTGATGGGCCGGAGACCGAGCGTAATGGCATCCGGACAAATCCGCGAACTGTGGAGGCGGGCGATTTCCTGGCCGGTTTATCCGGGCTTCACACGCCGTTGGGGGTCGCTGCTGTACCTCGGCGGCCCAAAATCGTCTCCTAAGTTGGATCTCGCAACAGCCCAGCGCCTGACGGTGATTCGGTTTGATGGCATGGGCGACCTAGTGGCGATCACGGGCTTTCTGCGCGAGCTTCGCAGCAGCGCTCCTAAGGCGCGGATTAGTTTGGTGATTCGCGGCGAATGGGAGCCCCTGATGAGGACTTGTCCTTACGTCGATGAGGTGGTCCCGTTTGTTCTGTCGTCCTACCGCCGTTTTGCCCCGTTGCATTGGCACCGGGATCTTTGGCAATTCGCTCGCCGTGAGTTGTGGCCGCGGCGTCCGGAATGCGTGGTGGTCCCGCAGACCAGTTTCAGCTTCTTTGAGATTCGCACCTTGGCTTTCTGGAGCAGGAGTCCGAGGCGGGTCGGTTGGAGTGAATACGGTCAAGGATCAGGAGGGAGCCGACCTGTCGGGGAACAACTGCTCAACGTAGTGATGCCGATGGACATCGCGGAGCACGAGGCGGACAAATGCTACCGCTTGCTGGAATGGATGGGGGGGCGGGTTGCTGATCGGAGGCTGGAATTGTGGCCCGCCGCAGAGGAGAAGATCGAGGCACGGAGTCGTGCGACGAGCCTGAGGCCGGCCGGCGGGAAGTTAATCGCACTCGGCATAGGTGCGTCACAAGCCGGCCGGATCTGGCCCATTGAACGGTTCATGGAGTTGTGCCGAGCGGTAACTGAATTCCACAGCGCTCGGTTTGTAACGTTGGGTGGGCAGGACTGCGCCGGCCCAGGAGGACTATTCGCCGCCGCACTGAACGGGTTGGGCGTGAACCTGGCCGGACAACTCACGCTCAGGGAAACCGCAGCGTTTCTTGGTGAGTGCGACCTGTTTATTGGCAACGACTCCGGGCCGATGCATTTGGCGGCAGCCGCGGGCTGCCCAGTGATCGAGATCTCGGGCTGGCCAGGGGGGGCACCGCGTTCCGACGCGGCATCTCCTTGGCGAATGGGTCCCTATTGTCAGCGGCGTGTGATCGTGCAACCCTCAGGCAATGGGGAACCGTGGCATCTGCAAATCGAGCAGGTGAGCGTGGAGCAAGTTATGAAGGGAGCGCTAAGTCTGTTAGGGCCTGGCAATGAACGGTAAATGAATGTCTCGCGACGTTGAATCTTTCCAGCAACTGGACGCCGAACTTCGGTCGTTTTACAACCGAAACTCCGGCTATTTCGAACATGCGGCCGATATCAACAGCGAGATGTCGCCTGAGCGCGCGGCGCTCTTTTCGTGGATCAAGGCGGGAGAACGGGTGTTGGACGTGGGTTGTGGACCCGGTGATAACGGCGTGCATCTGGGACAACGCTCACGCTATTTCGGTTGTGACGTAAGTTTCCTCGCGCTGGGGATGGCAGCAAAAACCTTGGGCAAGCGTGCCGCCGGTTTTGCCCAGGTGGACAGCCGGGCGCTGCCATTCGGGGATGGGTCGTTTGATGCTGTGATCTCGACGTACGCCCTGGAACACATGGTGTTTCCGCGCGAGAGCCTGGATGAGATGTGGCGGGTTTGCCGGTCAACGGGACGAATCATTCTCATTTCGCCTGCCTACGACAATCCGTTCGAGCTGCCCCCATCGACCGGGCATTGGCCAGCGTGGTCTCGGTTTGGGATGGTGGCGCGGCAAGCCTGGCGCCAAGCGGTGCGCCATATGCAGCCTCGGCGTTTTTACTTTGCTCGCATTGAGCGACCACGCGTGTTGACGGAGACTTATCAATCGGACTTCGATGCGGTGCATTTGGTCTCCGCGCGGGAAATTGCGAATTACTTCAAAACAAAGCGGGGCGACATCCTTTACGAGCGCAAACGAGCGCCGCGCCCCATCCCTGCTGCCGCGAGCTGGCGACTGCGGATGCGCGAGGTGGCTCGCAACCTGGCGCTCCGCTGCCATATCGGCGAGTACTCGGGACAGAATCTTCAGTTGGTTGTGGAGAAGCGGGTAGGTGCTAAGTAACTAGCGGACAGGCAAGAGATCTGAGCCAGATTCCGGGTTTGATGCTGAGCGCAGGGTTTGGGCCAGCAACTCGGAATTGGCCGGCAAGTTGAACCGCTGTTGCACCTGCAGCCGACCTCGCTCAGCGAGTTGACGGGCGGCGACTCTGTCTCCGAGCAGGTTCTCGATGGCTGTGCGCAAGGTCTCCAGCGTAACTTCGCCTAGTACGAGGCCAGCTTGGCCATTGGCCAGGATCTCCCGGGCGGCGCCCACGTCGGCGGAAACAACCGGCACCTCAAATGCCAAGGCTTCGACCAGGACAATGCCAAAGGTTTCCAAGGTGGAGGGGAAGACGAACAGGTCCGCTTCGGTCCATCGTGCGAGCCAGCCGGCGCTGTGGGGCTTGAGGCCCCGATGGACCACCACGCCGGGCGTGGAAGGAACCGCCGATTCGGTCACGAGGTGAAGCTCGCAGCTGGAGCTGAACCAGCGTCGGAAACACTCGAGCAGCAAAGGCCCGCCTTTGCGCACCAAATCGCCACCGACGAAGAGGATCTGAGGTCGAATATTTGGGCGCTCGGGGAAAACTCGTTGCGGAGGCAGGTCGATGGAGGGGGGGATCTGGACTATCCGATTCGAACCGATGCCATAATGCTCGCGGAGCGATGCAGCAGCAACCGCCGACCAGGGCAGCAGTCCGCTGGCGGCGTTAAAGAGCCTTCGTTCGCGGCCTCGCAATGGATAAAGGGTCAAGGGATGAAGCCATTTGCTCGCGCGGTTGGGTGCGAACCACCGGCTGCGGGCCAGTTGGTGGAACGTCGCGTCGAGGCAGACGAAGACGGGCAGCTCTGGAGCTAAGCTCGCGAGCGCCAGGCCTACGCTCTGGGTGTTGACGACGACAGCGTCCAAGTGCTGCCGTCCGCGCAGCGAAAGTAACTGACGGCGGACGTGGGCGCTGACCAAGAGCCGCCAGCGAGCGATTTGGAAGTCCAACCCGAATTTTCGGAGCCCGCGAACACTGACATTTGCCCAGCGGGCTGAACTCGCGGGCAGCGGGGTCGCATCGAGCCAATGGGGCTGTACACCTAGCTCGAGCCGGCGCTCGAATTCGTGAACAAAGGGACGGAGGTACGAACTGTGTCCCAGGGTGTTCTCGTTGACGAAAGCGACGTGCACGGCTATCCCTCGACCACAGCTTCGTACATGGACTGGTAGAGTGGAATCACTCGGTCAAGGGCGAAGACTTGCTCGACTCGGCCCCGGGCCTTCAGCCCGAGTTGGCGCCGCTGTTCGGGGTGCTCGTGCCAATGGACCAAGAGTTCGCTCAGAGCGCCCGGTCGAGTCATATCTACTATCGCGCCGCCTTCGCCTATGATCCATTGGGTCACGGGAAACGTATGGCCGACGGCCGGCAATCCGCACGCCATTGCCTCGACGAACACGATGCCGAAAGGCTCACGCAACGCCGCGTGTGCAAATACGTCGGCTGTCTGGTAATACCGAGGCATCTCCGCCGCCGGCACATTCGTGAAGGGGTGAAAACGGGCGCCAAGTTTGCGCCTGCTTTCGTCAATGAAGGTGGTAGCCCCCGCTCCGTGTGCATTGCCAATTACCATGAGGTGGACCTCATGATCGCTGGGTATCTTCTGCACCTCCGCGACCAGCCAATCCAGGCGCTTTTGGGCCTCAGGTGACATGTCGCCGACTGCGATGACCGCTAGACTGGTGGGCGGCAAGCGCTCACCCAACACTTCGGCGCGAATATCATCGCGGCAAGTGGGGACAGCGAAGTTGCGAGGCTCAACCAACTGCGGGATGACAAACCATCGTTGTGTGGGAACCCCTGCCGCAGCCGCGACCTCGCGGTAATGGGGCGCCAGGACCTGTACCCATTCGAACTTTGAGCACCAGGGGGTGCTGAGGAGCAAACCGTCCTGGTAGATCACCCGGGTCTTGGTCCCTCGGAGCCGGCGATGCGTTCTCCAAGCCAAGGCCGGATCGGCCATGTGGACGACATCGTAGGGGTGCGTCTTGAGCCAACGCGCCAGGACGATTTCAAAAGTGCACTGTTCAATCAGGTAGCGACGGCCCCAGGAGACCCAACGCCGCATTAAGGGATGGTCTCGACGCCAGTTTGGAATGTGCACATAAGGGCAGGCTGATTCCAGCTTTCCGCCGCCAAGGAGAGTCACCGGCATACCTTTTCGGTGCAGCCCCTCGGCAACCGTCTGTGCCCACGTCTCGTTACCACGGTGGACGTGACCCAAACCAGAACAAGCGATGGCGATCCGCGGCATATTCACGGCGTGACTCCCGAGTGAGCCTGCGATAGGCGACGGTAGAAGGAAAGTCCGCGTTGAGCCACCTGGCTCCAAGTGAAGTTGCCCTCGACATGGCGCCGGGCGGCCGCGCCCATTTGGAGGCTTAGTTGGGGCTGTGCCACCAGCTTCTCAAGGGCGCTGCGCAGAGCAGCAGGGTCGTTGGGTGGCACAATGAAGCCGGTTTCACCCTCGCGCACCAACTCCGGGAGGCTGGCAGTGCGGGTAACGATCACCGGCTTGCCCGAGGCCATGGCTTCGAGGGTCACCAAACCGAGGAGTTCGGAGGTATCCACGCCGGGCGTGTCCAGTGGAAGAGAGGGCTGCAACACCACGCTGGCGCCGGCGTACTGCCGCTGCAACTCGGCGTCATCGGCTTCCAGAATGAAGGTGACTTTCTTGCCTTGGGCCGCCGCCTGCAGCTGGGCAAAATAGGCTGCGTCGTAGGGGCGTCCGACCATGCGGAGGGGCGTATTTGGGCTGACGGCCTGGACGAGTTGCAGCGCGCCCTTGTGGGGCAGGAGCCGCCCTACGAACAACGCGTATCCTTCAGGCGGATGGTCGGCGGCGGCGAACCGGTTCAAATCCGCCCCCCCGTAAAGGATTTCTTTAGGCTGGGCCCAGTCGGCGAATAGTTGGGCAGCGTGACGGGACAAGAGGGCCAGTCCGTGGGCCAAGCGGTTGAGATTCAAGCGAGGATGCAGGCGCTGGAGGTAGGTGCTCCAACAGGGCCCACCACCTCCGACGTCAGTCAGCACCAGGGTTTGGTGGCGCCATCGGGCGCTGAGAAGGAGCGCATCGGTGATGGGCGTGGGAAAGACCATGGCATGGAGGACATCGAATCGTTCCAGGTCGCGCCAGATTGGCCACGTGATTGGGAGGGACAAGCGCTGGTCGAAACGTCTCAACCGATAGGTACGGATGTCAAGGGTTCCGTCGCACTGCGTTGAGGCTTCTGATCCAAAAAGGGCTAGAGTAGTTGGCGTGAGTTCGGCAAGAGCGCGTGCGTATTCCAAGGCGTAGCGTTCTCCGCCGCCAACGGTGCGGTCGTGCGCGAAGTACGAGGGCGGAAGAATGAGGACCCGGGGCTGGTGTTCGCCAGCCGGTTTGGCAATGGATCCTGCTGGATGCTGGTGCGAGGTGCTCATCGCCAGCTTTTCCTTCCACTGTATGGAAGCCTCTCGGGGACAAGCGACTCAAAAGACGCTTGTTGTTGGCAGTTCTTTTCTCTGGGGTATCCGCGGTGGCGATGCCCATGGGAAGTAAACGCCGACTCAACTGATCGACAGCGCAACCTAAGACTGGGCGGCGCCCTGACTTTCAGAGGTGAGTCGGAGTGTTTTGGGTTGAAGCATCCTCGGCTGGGTTTCATCCTTTTATCAGGTCCTCGACCAAACCCGACGATGATGAAACCTGTGCCTGACGCCGCGATTCCCCGACCAGGCCAGCGACGGGGGTGGATGCTTTTCGGGGTGTTCCTGCTTTGGCTGGTTTTCTTCGTTCTGTTCTTCGCCCGCTATTACGATGGAGATGCCCTCAAATACTGCGTTTGGGATGGCCGAGGGTATCGATGGGGCACGGTGAATCACCTGCTTACCCAATTCTGGTTTGAATCCTGGTGGAGGATGGTTTCCTGGCTGGCAGATGATGAATTTACGAATCGGGTGGCCTGGCTCGCCGCCTTCAACCACGTGGCAGGTGCTGCATGTTTGACCCTGGTCGTCGAAATAGCCTACGTCCGAACCAAGTCGTGGTCTGCTTCCTTGCTTACGGGCCTGCTCTTGGGGGTGACCGGCGCATTTTTCTATCACGCGGTCCAGACCACCGAACCGATGGTCGCCCTGCTGTGGTTTCTTATTGCTTGGCGTCTTCTGGCAACCGAGGGAACCATAGCCGGTTGGCGGGTGGTGGCGGCTGCCGTCGCCTATGCCTTAAGCGTGGGTTCCTATCAGAGTTTCTTCCTGGGCGGGTTCGGGCTGTTGATACTGGCATGGACCGGCTACCGAAATGGGCTTCTTTGGATGGTTGTCAGTTTCCTGGCCGGTGCTGCGATATTCGCAACCGCTGCCGTTGCTGACGGGGCCACGGACACGGGAGAGGTGGTCCGCTACCTCACGCAGAAGCCTGACGGCGCGTACTGGGGGTTCTTCGAGGTCAAATCGTTTCCTGGGCTGGTGATCGGGCTCTGCCACGCGGTGTGGCCTCTTTTCGGAGAAGATTGGCCGGGTTTGGTTCGTGGTTTCACGCTTCTCCCGCCGCTGCACGTCCTCAGGTTCTTTGGGCAAGTTTTGCTGGTGGTAATCCTCGTGGCGATGGGTTTGTTCTATGTTGTGCGCCAACCCCTGAACCGATTTACCTGCGCAGCCCTAGCGGTGTTTCTATGCGGATTGTTCGCCCCATTTTACCTGGATCGGTATTACTACAAACTTTGGCTGTTGCCGTTGGCCGCCTTAGTGCTTGTGCTCGCGCAATTGCTCGTCGGCAGCCCAGTGGCAAGCCGGTTCGCCCTGGTCGTCGCAACGCTGGTGTTCGCTTACAATATGCCCAGGGTCTACTACAAGTACCATCGGGCCGACAACCCTCAGGCGGCGACTTTGATCAATCTTGAGCGTTGCCTAACTGGCAAGGATCTGTTGGTTTGCGATGGTTGGGACGTTTCTGTGGTTTACACCGCCAAATACCCCTCGCGTCCTGTCTATCGACTGATCTTCGAGTCCCCTGAGGTGGGAGGGCTTCAGGAGCGGATCGCTGAAGTGAGGCGTCAGAAGGGGCGGGTGTTTTTTCTCGGATTGCTGGAAATGACGCCGGCGCGTTGGGCATTGACCGAGCTACCGCGGCGCGGGCGGATGAGTTACTCTGCGCTCGATGCTTGGCGTGAACAAGCCAAGCTGGTGTGGCGGGGTTCGGCGTTCGGGGGGACGGAGGACCTTTACGTCCTGCCCTGAGATGGACGCTATTGTGGCTCCCATCAATGTCGCTTGCTTCCTTCGTGGGGACCTTAGAATAATACCATCGTGATGCCGAATCCGACCGGCCCTCAAAGCGCACGTCTGCGCAAACTCCTGCTTTTCCTGCCGGACTACTTTTTTGGGCTGGGAGCATCCGCCTACCTTTTCTCCGCGGGGGTGGTGTCGGGGCGAAACCGCACGCTCATCAAGCGAATCTGTCAGCACTTTGGAAGAGAGGATGCAGCCCCCCCCAACGAGCTTCCCGAGGTTGAACCAAATGAAATATTCGGCGGCCTCTTGAATATCGCCATTTTGGAAGCCGATCCTGGGGACGGCAACGTGAGTTTTCTCGAACTCGCCTTGTTGAACACCCTGGTCCGACGTCACGCCGCTCGGTCGCTGTTCGAAATCGGGACTTTCGACGGGCGCACTGCGCTGAACCTGGCCGCGAACACGGTCGGAGGAGCGAAGGTGTTCACACTCGACCTCCCTCCGGATGGGGAGGCGAGAACCGCGCTCCCGGTGGATGAAGGCGATCGGATCTTTATTCGGCGACGGACCCTCGGTCAGCGATTTACCAGCAGTCCTTATCGCAGTCAAATCACCCAACTGCTCGGCGACTCGGCGGCCTTTGATTACGGGGCTTTCGAACGGATGATGGATTTTGTGTTCGTGGATGGGAGCCACGCGTATGAATACGTGCACAGTGATGCGCGGGTTGCCTCGAAGCTCCTCCGCCCTGAAGGCGGGTGGATCGCATTTCACGATTATGGCGGCGAGTGGCAGGGTGTTACTCGCGCTCTGAACGAACTGCGGCGCGGAGGAGGGGGTTTTGAGGGGCTCCGTCATGTCAAGGGGACATCGCTCGCGCTGGTCGAGATTAAGCGATGAACGCGGTTCACAGGATCGTGGATGCAGAGCTTTCGCCAAAGCCGCTGTGGCTAGCGGGACTGGTCCGATTGACTCGGATCGCCCCGCGCGGACGCTACCGGCTGATGGATTGGGTTGCACGACGCTGGCCCGGCTCCTTCATCGACGCAATGGGCGCAGCCGGCGGGAGGGTGAAATACCTTTGCGACCTCAAGGATCGGATGGCTCGAGAGGTTTGTTTCATGGGCCATTATGAACCTTTGGAGACAGTGCTGGTCCGCAAATGGCTCCGTCCGGGCGGCTGTTTTGTGGATGTGGGCGCAAACTGGGGGTATTATAGCCTGCTAGCCAGCGATTTAGTTGGCACTTCGGGCCAGGTGATCGCGTGTGAGCCGCATCCCGTTTTGTTCGATCTATTGCAGCGGAATCTCGCTTTGAACCGATTCACTTGGGCGAGGGCCATGCCTTCAGCGGTCGCCGCTGAGCGTGGAGAAATGTTTTTGGAAGGCTTCGAGGGTCTCGACCAAGACAATCGCGGGGTAAGCTTTCTGACAAATCAGGTGACGGTAGGTTCGACCGCGCACCGGGTTCAAACGGACACTTTGGATGCCATACTTCTGACTGCGGGATGCCGGTCGAGCCAAGTGGATTTGCTCAAGATTGATATTGAGGGCGCGGAGGCTTTGGTCCTCCCGACGCTCCGAGAGGATTTTGGCCGGGCCCGGTTTCGCGGTGTTCTGCTGGAACTGCACCCCCAGAAGTGGGAAAAACCTGCCGCGAAGAGCCGGGAGTTGGTGGCGACATTGACCGACAGTGGGTATCGGGCTTATCGCCTGGACCACTCGGCAGCAACGAGTCGACGGGTGTCCTACGCACTGCCGAGCTCATTGACGGGAGTCGTGCGCCCGCTTGACCTTTCAACTGGGCTTGACGGCTGGCCACATCTATTCTTTTGCGCGCCGGGGATCGGTTTACCCTGGGAGTGATCATCGCGCAATTCGCCAGCCGGCATCGCGCGCCTTTGCCGTTGCGCGGAGCCGAGATCCGAATTTAGACTGTGAAAATGATCTTAAGATCGGACTGCCGCCATTTTCCGGGAGACCGACCGTGCCGATTTAACAAGGAGTCGGGCCAGACCTGCCCGGACTGTCATCATTACACTCCTCAGGGAGTGCGGATCTTAATCATCAAACTGGCGGCACTAGGGGATGTACTACGGACGACAGCCATTCTGCCTGGGGTGAAGGAACAGTTCCCTGATAGCTACATCGTTTGGCTCACTTTGCGCGAAGCCATCCCATTGCTTAAGGGGAACCCATTGGTGGATGAGATTTGGTCGGTCGAGGATGACCTGCCCACCCGGTTCGACACTGAGGCCTTCGATGTGGTACTCAATCCGGACGCGGACAAGAGAGCCGCCGGGCTCGCCACCAAGGCCAAGGCGCCAGAGAAACGGGGGCTCCTGCTCGACATTCGGGGCTGTCTTCGGCCAACGGGACCTGGCGCCGCCACGTGGCTGGAAATGGGGGCATTTGACCAGTTCAAGAAGGCTAACAATCGCACCTATCAGGAGCTGATCTACGAGATGCTCGAGTTGCCTTATGGCCGCCAACCGCTGGTTCTGCGCTTGACCGAAGAGGAGCGCGAGGAGGCCCGCACGTTCCTTGCCCAACAAGGTTGGCAGGCCAATGACCGGCTGGTTGGGCTCAACGTGGGTGGTGGGGGGCGGTGGAAAAAGAAACGGTGGAAGGAGGCCTCGTTCCTTGAGCTTGCCCGCCGTTTGGCTGACGAGCTTGGCGTCCGGCCCCTCCTGATAGGCGGGGCAGCCGAGCAGGATTTCATGCTTCGTCTCCAAGATGCCCTGCCCGTTGGTGGTGTGTGCGCAGGACCCAACCGGTCGTTGAGACAAACCGCCGCCCTAATTGGATGCTGCCGCGTGTTGGTCACCGGAGACACACTGGCATTCCATCTCGCCACCGCCCAGCAGGTGCCGGTCATAGTTCTGCTTGGACCGACGAGCGCAGCCGAATTGGACGTCTATGGTCGCGGGGCAAAGATAGTCTCGCCCATTCCGTGCATTGGGTGTTATCTCACCGATTGCGATATCGATCCTGACTGTATGCAACTGATCAGTGCGAGCCACGTATTTGAGGCCGTGAAACCGTTCGTGACGGGCTGATCTGCGATGAGTCCCCCATGGAGAATCGCCTGGGTTTCCGCCGTGGGCGAGAAGGGAGGAGCGGAGATGACCATGCTGCGCACCTTCCGCTACCTCGATCCGTCGCTATTCCAGCCCTCCGTTTTCCTGCTTCGGCCTGGCCCGCTCGAGGATGAGTTGCGGGCGTTGAACGTCCCGGTGTATCGATTGCCGGCGCATCGGATGAGGAACCTGCTCGGAGTGGGGCAGAGCACGCTGACCATGGCACGGCTCATCCACTCCGAGAACATCCGACTTGTGCATAGCAATGGGTTTCGGCCTCACGCCTATGGGGGTTTGGCGGCCTGGCTGGCCCAGATTCCTGAGGTCTGGACAGTCCACACGCCCCCGGAACCCACGCTGTTTAATCGGGCGATTTTGCGAATCCCAGCCACCTCGGTGATTGCCAATTGTCCGCGCACGGCCGACAGCTTCCGAGCGCTGGGCCACCCGAATGAGATGATTTGGCCTGGAGTGGACATTGATCGGCTGGAGCGGGGCACCTCCCGGGAGGAACTTAGTACCCGATTTGGAATTCCCGCCTCAGCTCGTTGGGTAAGTCTCGCTGCCCGCCTTCAGCGTTATAAGGGACAGCATTTCTTCGTGCGATCGCTGGCCTCTTTGCCACGTCAGGAGCCTGCGGTTCACGGCATTCTCATCGGTGGTGCGTTGTTTGGAATGGAGATGGACTACCTGGCGGAGCTCAAAGCCGAGGCAGCCAAACTGGGAGTTGCGGATCGCGTCCACTTTGTCGGATTCCTAAGTGACGAAGATGTGGCCGGCTTCCTGGCGGCGAGCGAACTGGTGGTTCATCCTGCCCTGGATGAGGATTTTGGGATCACCGTGGCTGAGGCACAGATCCTGGGCAAGCCGGTGATCGCTTTTTCCGCCGTTGGACCAACCTACATCCTGGTGGACGGCAAAACGGGGCGGCTGATTCCTCCGGGCGACCAGGCAGCGCTTAACCGTGCCCTGGCCGAAACGCTGGCAGATCCGCTGCTGATGCGCCAGTGGGGGCAGGCTGGACAGGAGAGGAGCCGCGTACACTTTGGCATTGTGGCTCATGTTCAGAGAACGGAACGAATTTACGAACGCTGCATCCGCGAGAATCTGGAACAGGAGCGCATCGTATGACACTCGAACCCATCCTTCGATCGCGAGGGGTGATCTCTTGGTTTCTTCGACCTGTTTCGTGGATCATCCTGGCAACGGTTCTACGGCTGGTGGTCCTGGGGATGATCCCATTCCATCCGACCTTGCTCTTGGACCGTGGCGTGGCCCAAGCGAGCCAGCAACAGCCAGCGCACGGGCTGAAGGAAGCTTGGGAACTGCTTCGCAGGCGGTCGGAGTTTCATCCGTTGACCGTGGATGAAGTGCGCTATGACGAGATGGGCAAGAACCTGGCGGCGGGCAAGGGTTTTGTAATGGACGGAGGATTTATCGTGAGCACTCCTGGCCAGCCTGCGATGTACGCCGGGTGCACTTACCCGCTGTTTCTCGGGGTAATGTACTTCCTTTTTGGGTCTGGCAACCAAGTGCCGGTTAGTTTGGTACAAATCGGACTTCAGGCCGTCGCGATCTGGTTCGTGTTCGGAGCGGCGACCCGGTTAGCTGGTCGCGCGGCCGGAGCGGTGGCAGCGGCATTTCTTGCTTTTCATCCAGTTTTGATCTGGCTTTCGGTTTCGATCATGACCGAGGCCGTGATTGTGCCCATCTCGGCCGCATTGGCTTGGCTCGCGGTACAGCGCCGAGGCACAGGGCAGGTGAGCACCCGAGCCTGGGTTCGGCCGACCTTGCTGGGCGTGCTGTTGGCGGCGCTCTGCCTCACCCGTTCGACGTGTTTTGGTTTTGTGCTGGTGATCGCGGCGCTCTTGCTGTTCCAAGCGCGCAAGGCTCGACCGTTTTTCGGCAAACTCGTGCCCTGCTTGGAGATGCTGGCGGTCTTTGCGGTTGTCTGCGCGCCTTGGACCATCCGTAATTATATTCATTGGCACCGGTTTATCCCCTTTTCGACAAAGTCAGGTGTCAATGCCTGGTTCTTCAATCACCCGGGGCTAGAGGTTGAATTTGGCCGGAGGGCTGTGGAAGGGCCTCAGCCGATTGACATTTTCGATCCGAGGATCCAGAGCCTGCCGGATGAAGCAGCGCGGGACGCCCGGTTGATGGAGATGTTTCGAGAGTTTGTGCATGAAAACCCGGGGAAATTCCTGGGTCTTTGTTGGATGCGTTTCTGGTTGGCCGCACTCCCGGTGAGGATCACTTCCGACACACTCACTGCGCTTGTTTCTGCGTGGTACGCCAAAGGAGTTACCCTTTTCGTGGTGGTGATGGCACTTGTCGCCGTGGCCGCCGGGCGGTTGCGCGGCTTGAGGCTGTTGCTGCGGTGCTGGCCGGTCTTTGGGTTCGTGATTTATTGGCAGGCGATCCAGACGCTGGCGGGTCCTGGTCTGCGCTATCGTCTGCCTGCGGAGCCTTTTTGGGCGGTCCTGGTGGGGGTTCTCGCCGTGATCCTGGCGGGTTTGTTGGGAATTGGGTTCGAGCCTCGTGGACTGGCTCGCCGCTGGCTGCGTCGCTCTCGGTAGCGGCACCCAGGGCATGCGAATGAAACCACGCCGGTTGCTTTCGATCGCCCACTCTTATTCGGTGCGGCTCAACCGGCGGCTCGTCCGTGAGATCTCCCGAGCAGCGGGCGATCGATGGGAGGTCACGGCCGTTGCCCCAAGTTTTTTCCGAGGCGATTTTGGTGCTCGCGCGATGGAGCCGCAGCGGGCGGATGAAACGTATCGACTCCTATCTGTTTCAGCCCACTGGAGCAGGCGAATCCACCTGATGTGGTACGGAGCCCGAGTGCGTGAGATCGTGGAGGAGGGCTGGGATTTGGTCCACTGCTGGGAAGAGCCCTATATTGTGGCTGGAGCACAAATTGCCTGGCTGACGCCGCGCCGCACCCCGTTCGTGTTCTGGACGGCCCAGAACCTATCCAAACGGTATCCGCCGCCCTTCTGCTGGTTCGAACGCTACTGCCTCCGCCGCTGTGCCGCTTGGCTGGCGTGTGGCCGGTCGGTGGTGGAGACACTGGTGGCACGCGGGTACGGTGCAAAGCCCCACCGCCTGATGCCGCTTGGAATCGACCTTGACCATTTTTATCCCAGCCCTGCGGCTCGTGTGAGGGTTCAATCGGGTCTTGGCTGGAGGGATGCAGATGCGCCGGTGATTGGTTATCTGGGCCGATTCGTGATCGAGAAGGGCATCAAACTCCTGATGGAAGCGCTCTCCACGGTCACCACATCGTGGCGCGCTCTTTTCGTAGGGAGCGGTCCGCTGGAGGCGGAACTTCGGAGGTGGGCTTCGGCTTATGGTGATCGTGTCAGGATCAAGACAGGGGTGACTCATGACGAAGTACCGGATTATTTGAACGCAATGGACGTCCTTTGTGCCCCAAGTCAGAGCACGCCTCGGTGGCGCGAGCAATTCGGGCGGATGCTGGTGGAGGCCTTTGGGTGTGGAGTTCCGGTAATTGCTAGCGACAGCGCTGAGATTCCTTATGTGGTTGGAGATGCTGGCCTGGTTGTCGGAGAACGGGATCTCCAGGGGTGGCGCGGAGCGATCGAGAACCTATCGCGTGACCCGAGCCTGCGCGCCCGATATGGCGATCGGGGGCGCACGCGGGCTGCAGCCGTCTATTCGTGGCCGGTGATCGGACGCCAATACCTGGAGTTCTTTGATGAACTGGTCGACCGGTCCAGGCCTGGCGCCTCGGACAGGTGAACGGCCGAGCCGGTTGATTTGGCATTCCATTGGTTATCTAATGCGATCAAGATGCCGGTTAACGACGCATGGTTCCGCGGCAAAATAACTCGCCAGCAGATAGGCGCGCTAAGGCGATGCAGGATCTCAGGACGGTTGCTGCGACGCCGGCGATGCAGAATCCTGGCTGGTTTGGAAAGCTGATTGCGGTCCTCCAAGGTGATGCCCTGATCGGGGGAATAACGGCTCTGGGCATCATTATTGGATTCGTCCACGGTTGGCTGAAGCTCCGTTACGCCAGCCCGATCGTCACGTTCCTCTTCGATCTGGTGCTTCTGCTTGCCCTGGGGCTTGCTTACGTCCGCAAGCCAGCGAGGGAACCATTTTTCCCCCGTGGGCGGCTAGGAACGGCGCTCATGGCGTTTTATGCAGTCTGCGTCTTTTACGCAGTCGTGCCCTTCGGCCCCCCGCTGCTCCTATCGGTCGCCGCTCTCCGCGGCTGGTGTTTTGCCACCCTGATGTACGGGTTGGGCTATAACGTGACGAGGACAGTGACTCAGGTAAAAGCCTATTTTTATCTCCTGGTGATCCTTGGGGTTCTAACGGGCTTGTACGGGGTCCGGCAATCTCCGGAGGAGGTGGCTCTAAAGATGAGCCAGGACGATTACTTTGCGGCTCGGCTTCAAGGGACCTATTACGGCGTTCAAGGCGGTCAAGCGCAGTTGCGTAAGTTCTCGACCTTTGTTACCGCCGGGGTTTTCGGCAGCGTGATGGCGTACGTCATCTGCTTCACCCTCATCTTGCTGACGGAGGACAAGGTAGGGCGCACGGAGCAGGCGCTTCTTGCGGCGGCGATGCTGCCGATGGCCTATGGAATGATTCTCAGCGGCTCGCGTTCGCCACTGATCACGATGTTCATTGGTTTAGCGGTGATCATTTGGTACCGGCGCAGGATTACCAAGCTGGTAGCGATGCCGATCGTGCTGTATTTCGCGTACAAATGGGGGGTTGCTTATACTGGTGGCGCGGCTACTGAGCGCTTCGGAACTCTCTTGGATACCGGGACGGTGACCGGACGTCTCATGATGCCGGTGCTGTCTGCCTGGTACGATTTCCAGGCCAATCCACTTGGGGGTGGATTAGGCCGGAGCGGTTACAGTGTTCCCTTTATTCTAGCCAGCAAAGTTCATTATACAGGGATCATTCCTGGGGAAGGTGACCTGCCGTGCCTGATTATCGAGATGGGTACTCTTGGGTTGGTGCTGTTCATCAACCTGCTCTACTGTGCGCTCAGGGACGTCTACCAAGCACTGAAAGAACTCCGCCAGACGTCTCTTTCCACGATCGCACTCGCAAGCGCGGTGTGCGTTGTGCTCGCAGTGGTCGCTTTCCCGATAGGTTCTCCTTTCTTGAGTATTCCAACGGGAGCATTGACTTGGTTTTTCCTGGGGACCCTTCAGAAACTAGCCGACCAGTATCGCAACCACGCGTTCGGCTCCGAACTGCCACCACCAACCCCGGCCCTCCCGCAAAAACGATTCCTGCATCGAACGGGTTCAGGGTTGTCGCAAGGCACTAAGCGTGTGCCCAAACAGCTATGAGATTAGCCTTGGTGGTACACGATTTCGACCCGCACATCGGTCATGGACGCTACGCGGTGGAGCTAGCGAAGCGCTTCGCCCCCGAGCATGTCGTTCATGTGTGGGCGAACCGCTTCAGAATCGACGCTCCTCCGGGCGTCACCTATCGACCCGTGCCTGCGTTGCGGACCACGTCCTTGGTGTCGGTATTGAGTTTCTTGGTCTCCTCGCAAAGGTTATTGAAGCGCGAATCTTACGACATCGTGCATTCGCAAGGCTTGACCTGCTGGAGCGCCAACGTGGTCACGGCGCACATCTGCAACGCCGCCCGGCATTGCCATGACCCCGATTGCCGACTGCGCCACCGGCTCTTTCCATTGGTGGTTAATCCTTTGGAGAGGCGGTTTTATCGCCGCCAGGATGAGCGTAGCCATCTGATTTCAATCTCACAGCATGTCAGCCAGGAAATCCGGTCGTTCTACGGGTGGAGGGGGACCGGAAGCGTCATTTACCACGGCACCGATCTCGTCCAGTTTTCTCCTTGCCAGGAGAACGAACGGGCTCGTCTGCGCCGTTCATGGGGGATAGAGCCTGAGAGCTGGCTTTGGCTCTTTGTTGGCGAGGCGCGCAAAGGATTGAGCGCCGTTCTGGCCCAACTGCCCAACTTCCCTTCTGCCCGACTGCTGGTGGTCTCTCGCTCGCGCCTTGAGAGTTTCAAGCAGGAGGCTGGGCAGGCGGGAGTCGCCAACCGGGTGCACTTCCACGGCCCCACCGAAGGGACGGCAACCGCCTATCAAGCCGCAGATGCCTTTGTGTTCCCATCGCGTTATGACGCCTTCGGATTGGTGGTTGCGGAAGCCATGGCCTGCGGCCTCCCGGTAGTGGTGGGAAGAGATATCGGGGCCGCAGAGTGGATTGAACATCAGCGCACGGGTTTGCTGTGCGATCCTTCCCAGGCAGATTCGCTCTACCAGCAATTAAACTGGCTTCACGCCGATCCTGGGCGAGCCTCAAAGCTCGGCTTGGCTGCGCGGGCACGGGCCAGCGAGCACTCCTGGAATCATTGCGCCGCCGCCACGTTAAGGGTCTATGAGCAGGTTTCGGCGCGCAGAATCTCCGGCATTGATCCGCAATCGCGAGCCGCAAGCCTCCTCAGCGGCTAAGCCAATAGATCAGGGCGACTTGGGCCGCCGAGAGCAGCGCCAGTCCCAGCCACGTCAGGATTTCTCTGGCGCTCTCGCTTTTCCGGGGAGCGGAAGCGATCCAGAACTGGAATTTCGCCCCGCCCGCCTCAATAACGTCGCCGTTTCGCAACGCTACTGACGCGACTCGAGCGCCGTTGACCTGAGTGGCTGCTCCGGGGGCCGCGGTTAATTCCAACGCGTGGCTTGGGCTGAGTTCAATCGCCAGGTGATGATCAAAGACCCCCGGGTCCGGCAATTGAAGATCCTCCGTGGTTCCCCGGCCGATTTTAAAAGGAAAATGGCGGGCAGCCACTTCGGCGCCCGCCATTTTGCCTGAAAGAATTCGGAGCCGAACCATTACATGATCCGAGGCGGGACGTAGATCGTGTCACCAGGGAAGACAGGCAAATCCAGTTTCGGATTCTTTTGGGCTTTCTTGCAATCCACAGTGTACTTTTTACCGTCGGGGCGGGTCAGCTCGACTTTGCGTTTGTTGGCGTATTCATTGAAGTCCCCGGCGACGCTGATGGCCTTGAGCACGGTGATCTCCCCTTCGTAGGGGAACCGATTAGGCAGCCGCACGTAGCCTCGGACGTAGAACACGCGCTGTTCGAGCTTCACGCTTACGCTCATGCGCGTGTAGTATTTCGGCACGTAGATGTCGTGGATTTCTCGCTCGAGATCGGCCACTCGCTTGTCGGCTGCCCGCACCTCGACATTCAAGGGCAAGGAGATCGTGCCGTCATCCCGGACGCGGAGGTCCGTGGGTCCGTACTGCCCAGGAATATCAGTAAGGCTGACGATGATTTTGTTTCCCACCTGGATGATATCCGACTTGGTGGGCTGAGCCTCAGTTTCGGGGGCTGGGCTCGTCGAAGCCGCTGGGGGGGTAGATGGCGAGGCAGGGCTGTCGGTGGTTTCGCAACCAGATAACAGGCAAAGTGCAGCCAGTCCGGCGAGGCCGGGGAAAAACCGCTTCATAAACAAGACAAACGAATTCATGTCCGCGAATGCTTAACGCGAGGCGTGAGCCCCAATCAATCAATATTTTGGTTTGATGCCTGGCTCAACGCCGCGGGTTGAGGCGGCTGGGGTCGTCTCCCCGTTCTTCTTGGCACCGGATTTCTTCGAACCGCCCTCGGAATCATCGTGCTTGGAGTAGTAGTCGTAGTAGTAACCACTGTAGTAGTAGTAATAGGAATCCTGTGAGATGTTGATGTTGTTCAGCACGACGCCGAGCATGGTGCCGCCGACCTTTTCCACCATCTGCTTGGCTCGCACGGTCATCGCCTGGGGGTACTTGCGGTACTGAACGACCAGCAGCGCCAAGTCCACGACGCTCGCTAGAATCGAAGCGTCGCTGACGCCCATGATGGGGGGCGAATCGAAGAAGACGAAATCATACCGGCTCTTGGCTTCCTTGACGAACTCCTTCATCCGCGCCGAGTTGAGAACGCCCAGAGAACTGCTCGGCAGTTTGCCGCTAGGCAGGAAGTCCATGGTAGGAATCTTCGAGGTCTGGATGACCTCCTCCAAGGTATTCTGTTTGAGGAGGTAATTTGTCAGGCCCAGCGTGTTCGAAACATTCATGAACTTGTGCAAGCTGGGTCGGCGAAGGTCGGAGTCAACGATCAGGACGCGCTGGCCGTTTTGGGCAAAAACCGTGGCCAAGTTGAAGATCGTTGTGGACTTGCCCTCACCGGCGCCGCCGCTGACCACAGTAAGAGAGTTTGCGCCGGGGTCCTTGCGGGAGAAGAGAACGTTCGTCCGCAGCACACGATACGCCTCTGCGTGAGGGCTGTCTTGTCCTTCCTCGAGGAGCGAGCCGACATTCTGAGGGATGACGCCCAATACGGGGGCTTGAAGCGACCGCTCGACATCGTCGATGGTCTTCACGCTGGTGTCGAGGTACTCGATGAAGAAAGCCAATCCCACGCCCATGACCAAGCCAACCACTACACCCAAAGCGATATTCAGGGGGATGTTAGGGCGGACTGGCCTTAGCCCAGGCTCGGCAGGGTCGGTGATCTCAACCACCGAGGATTTGGGCAGACTAGCGTCGACGCCTTCCTGGAGCGTGCGGAGCAGGATGGCATCGCGGAGGCGCTGTTGGTTCTCGAGGTCACGCTTGGCAGCGAAGTAGGGCCTGGATTTGCGAGCTGCTTCCGCTGCCTGCCTCTTGGCCGTTTCAACCTCTTCCTTGAGACTGTCAACACGGGCCTTCTGGGAAACGACTTGGTTGCGCAGCCCAGTCAGAATGCCGTCCAAACGTTCTTCGATTTGTTTATTGATCTCGGTCTTGAGGGTCAGTCGCTTGACTACCTCCGGGTGGCCCAGAGAGTAATCGTTGGTCAGAGTGGCGAGTGATTGCTCGGTCTTGCTGTATTCGTCGAAGAGTTGCGGCAGCTGCAACTCGCCGGGCACGATGGTTAGAATGGCTTTGCGAATCTCCGACCGCTGCAGTTTCTCGAGCTCGTCGAGCTTGGTCTTGAAGAAGAGATAATCGGACTGTGCCCTGATGCGATCCTGCTCTAAACCGCTCAAAGTTTCGCGCTCGATCGTGAGTTGGTAAGAAGGCGCGTCAGCAATGGCGTCGGGTATGTTCAACTGTTCACGCAGGTCATCCACGTGCTTTTGGTATCCGTCCACCGCGTCACTTTGTTCCTTTAGTTTGGTTTCCAGGACGGCAATGCCGCTTTTGGCGTATTTGCGCTTTTGGTTAACGCGGAAGTCCTGGTAAGCCTTGGCGATCTTGTTGGCAATATCGGAGGCTTCTTGTTTGTCCGGGCTGTAGACACGGATTTCGATGAGGCTGGTATTGCGTGATTGGCGCACGTCGAGATTCTTGCGGAGTAGCAAGTAGGTTTCACCGGTCTCCAGCTTGGGCTCATTATACCGAGAGGCCCATTTGCTGTTCAGCCCCAGTTCCTCGATTACCGGATAGAGGATCGCCTTAGACTGGATCTTCTCGAATTCGGTCTGAATGAAATAAGGATCGAAAGCGACAGGCGTTTGGGCTCTTCCCAGCGGATCGACGTCAGTTGCATCTTTCTCAATGGCGATGCGGACTGTGCTGGAGAACGACTCTGTCAGAACGAAGGTGACCGCCGTTGTGGTAAGGACCACCAGTAGGAATACCGCGAGGATTACCGTCTTTCGCAGGCGGATGATCCGCCAATAATCCAAGAAGTGCAGTTGGCTTTCGGCGGAAGCCGCCGGGGTTTTGGTCGTTTCCATAGTCAAAAAAAAGGAGGCTAGATCTGTAAGTCCAGCCTCCCGAGAATCTTATGTTGGAGTTCGATGAGGTTTTACAGGTCGGCCTTGAGACCGAGGTAACCTCGATTGCGAGTGAAGCTACGATTGATCAAGTCGGAGTCAAGCCGGTCATAGCTGTACCCAGCCTCCACGAAGGTGGTGAGGAACTTCCAGCATTGGGGCAACTTGTAGGAGAAGTTGACCTCTCCAGAGTAGTAGTTGTCGTACTGTCCATCGGCGCTGCCGCCTTCGAACCTGCCGTTCTGCCACTGGCCGCGGAGAGTGGCGGTGAGCAGGGGGGTAATACGATGACTCAGTGAACCCCAAAGGGTCGTAGATTCCTGGTCGAGAGTTTCGGCGCCAGCCAGAGCCGACAGAATCGATTCAAATCCGACGTCGGTTCCGTTACGGGCGTGCCTGACTCCAACACGCGCGGTGCTTCCTTCGCCGAACTGGTAGCTCACATTGGCGTCAGCATAGGGCGACCATTTGGTGGGGGAATTCGGAAGGTTGTAGAACTCGGTATACTGGGCACCCACGCGAACCTGTCCACTCAGTTTAGCGGTCAGGCTTTCGTCAACACCGCCCATAAGGAAGTGGGAGCGTTGATCGCGCGACTTGGAGGTCGGTATCAGCGCAGCTTGAGCAGGAGTGAGGGCATACCCGGGCCCGACGGTCGGGAAGAGCCGATATTTGCTGGAGTAGTCGTAGTCTTCGAATTGATAACCAACCACGCCCGTGGTGCTCTCGCTGAATGACCAGCGTCCGTCGACGCTGATCAATTGGTCCATGCCATCGAGGAGGGCGGACCTGCTGCCGTCACCACTTTCCTTGTAGTCTTTGAGGGTGTTCGAGTAGCTGACCACGGAACTCAGGCTCTTGGTCAGGCCCATGGTCAGGGCGGCGTTGGCGGTATTGCGGATGTTGTCGCCTTGTGTGCGGAGATAGGCGGTTTGGATGGTCGGGTCGATGACCGTTGGCTCTTGGGCGACGACGAATGAGTCACTCAGGTCGAGCTTAAACTGCTCGGAGAACGAGTGGCTGAAGCCCACCTTGGCTTGATGAGAGCTATCGATCGGGTCGGTGGAACCGATTGCCCCAGGCTGCTTGGAGGCATCTCGATCGGCGTAATAAAACGCGTCGTATTCGTAGCTTAAGCTCAGCGTCGTGACGTCCCACTGGGCGTTATAACCCAGGGAAGGCGACGCCATCATCCCCCAACTCGAGCGTTTGGGGATTTGGCCCGCTCCTGAGCCACCCGTCGTGTAGTTGTCATCGTAAAAGCCGCGCAACCTTGCGGACATGAACCAAGGCTTCTGCCCGGAATCATTGCCCGTAAACTGCGCGTGCAGGCTGGTGGCCCCGACGGCCGCTAAACTGGCACAGGTAATTAATTTGTTCATATTTCCAAACTTTTCTAACTCCCGCAACTCGCCCACAAGCTATGACCTGATCGAAAAGTGACCTATGTTTAAGGTGAATCCCGGAGGGTGTCAAACAGAAATCTTTGATTTTTTTGGGTTTTTGGCCGTGGCCAGTGGGAGATCATTTTGCGCGTCGCTCGTTCCATCGGGGCCGGTCGCAAAGGAGCAGTTGCTCAGGCAGATAACCGGACCGAGCGTGGAGGAGCGGGAAGCCCGTGGGCAAGTTGGTCCGCAGCATTACATCCATGGCGAAACGCGACCATTCCCAATCCTCGCCGTGGAGGACCTGGCTTACCAACCGGCCGTCGAGAGTCAGAGACGTAAGATAAAGGGCAGAGATGGCTTTCTGCTCGTCGTTAATAGTATAGAAGCCTTTGCGGGCGTCAACCGGCGCCCAAACGCAGTTGCGGTCGCCGTACCACCCCACCGCCCAGGGCATGTCGCTCATCATCAACTCATTGGTCTCGAGGAATCGCGAGGCTTCCTGTGTCCAGGGCGGCAGGTAGGGCGGATAGGCGATGGGGTTGCCCCGGCGCGGCAGGATCAGGATAAGGGGCAGGCACATGATCGCAACGAAACCAATTATCGCGGCACGTCGCAGTTCAGGAAAGACGAAGTTCACCTGGTCAAGGAGAATGAAGAAGAAGGCTACCCCGAACATGAAGCCTACGGGACAGGTTATCACCAACAGGTTTTCCGAGTTGATCTCAGGCGAGTCGGTCGAGAGATGGGTATGCCCCAGACCTTGGGCCAGCGCGAACGTTGCCAGGCATGCCAGAGTGAAGCTACGTAGGCGCCCAATCGCCGGGTTGCGGAAGGGGAGCAGCAAGCCCACTAGGAAAAACGCACCCACCCAATTGCCGCCGTACTTGGGCAGTTCGCTGCTCACTATGGGCGCCCAGCTCTGCGCTACCTTTCGGAAGTAATCCTCGAGTTCGATCTTGCCTAAATCCGGTGCCATCGTGCGCTCCAGCCGCGCTTCTGGGAAGGGAGGTGTATCTTGATGAATGGCATAGCCAGCCACTCCAAATAGCGTGCCGCTGACGGAATAGTTGCGCGCGAGCCAAGGAGCCATTGCGAGGAGGAAAGCTCCGGCGATGACTCCGCAGACCAAGGCGCGCCGATTCCCAAGGTAGAGAGCGCAGAAGCCGAGGACCGGGATAACGAGCCAGCCGAAGGAATACCGGGTGAGCGCGCCCAGGGCTAACAGGACAGCGACAGAGAACCCCCGGGTTGCGAACCAACCGGCGCTGCGACCCTCGTCGCGCGTGCCCTGCTCGATTCGCACGAGCAGGCCGGCCACGGCCGTGAAAACGGCCAGGAGCAGGGTCGTGGAGAGGCCGGACGCAGTAAAGCGCCAGAGGAGCTCCGATCCGAGAACCAGCGCGGCAGAGACGGCTGCGACGCCTTGATCGAAGAGGGAACGAGCCAGGAGGTAGGTCAAAAACGCCACCAGGCACAAGAGGAGTTGGTTAAACACCGCGATGATCATTTCCGGTTGGTATCGCGCGAACCCTGGGCCGATGTCGTAGTGGAATGGGAGGACCTTCATCAAACCCGCTAGAACAAGCGGGTATACGGGAGGTGTCACGATGTCCGGGTGTGGGTGGCGAGAGAGCCGGGCGCCGACGCCCTGCTGTTTCTCGATCAGGTAGAGGCTCAACGGCCGTATGCAGTGGGTGGTGAAGCCTTCGCCCTGAGCCAAATTGCGCGCAAGCTGTGCGGATTCCATCGCTTCCGCGGTGCCGAAGTTGCGGAATTGGCGCAAGTCATACCAAACGGCGATGGCAGCCACCGCCAGGACTGCGGTTACCAGCTTCATCCAGCGAGCCCAGACACCTTCTTCGATTCTGTGAATGATTTCCTGGATGGCAGGCATAAGACTTAAACTTGTGGTTCTCGAGCGGGCCTAGCTAGTCATTGGACGGCAAACCGTACGCCCGCAGCCGTCGCAGCAAGGTCCGGCGGCTCATGCCGAGCTTTTTGGCCGCCAGGGTGCGGTTGTCCTTGCAACTCTGAAGCGTTCGGAGAATCAACTGCTTTTCGGCGTCTTTGAGCGTGATTTCGGCTGACTGAGCATTGGGACTTCCAGCCCCCCCGATCGCGCCGGTTACGCGCCCTCCCCGGAGGTAAGGGGGCAAGTCCCGCAAACTGATTTTGTCGCCTTTGCACATGACAACCGCACTCTCGATTGCGTTGTGGAGTTCACGAACATTAGCCGGCCAGCGGTAAGTCACGAGGGCTTGGAGCGCGTCCACGGTAAAATCGTTCACCGGCTTGCCATATTGCCGGGCTATTTCCGGCAAGAAGTGAAGAGCGAGCAAGGGCACATCGCCAATCCGCTCGCGCAGCGGTGGCAGCCACAGCTCAACCACATTCAGGCGCCAATACAGGTCTTCGCGGAAGGTGCCAGCCTCGACGCTGGCATGGAGGTTTTTATTGGTAGCCGCCACAAGGCGCACGTCCACGGAAATCGTGCGGCTTGAGCCGACGCGTTCGAAAGTTCTTTCGCCCAGGACGCGCAACAGTTTGACCTGGGTGCCGGCATCAATCTCACCGATCTCATCGAGGAAAAGGGTGCTGCCGTTGGCCTGTTCGAAGCGGCCAATCCGCCGTTCGTGCGCCCCCGTAAAGGCACCTTTTTCGTGCCCAAAGAGCTCGCTTTCCAAGAGAGTGGGCGAGAGGGCGGCGCAGTGGACTGTGATCATGGGCATGCGCGCGCGCGGGCTCAATTGATGTATTGCCTTGGCCACTAACTCTTTGCCGGTTCCACTTTCACCTTGGATCAGGACCGTGGCGGGGGTGGGGGCGGCGCGATGGATTACGTCGAAGACTTCGACCATGGCCGGGGATTGGCCCACCAATTGATCGAGACCAAAACGGGCATCCAGCTGCTGCCGAAGGTTTTCGTTCTCGGTCTCGAGGTTCTGCTGTCGCAGAGCACGAGCGATTCGCAACTCTAACTCGGCCAATTGGAGGCGCCCCTTAGGAATGTAGTCGTCCGCGCCACGTTTCATGGCCTCAACCGCGAGCTCCTCCGACCCGTAGGCAGTCATGAGTATGCACACAGGCGGGCGGGACAAAGACTTGGCTCGGGCAATGAGCCGCATGCCGTCTTCCTTGGGTAAGCGGAAGTCGGTGAGCAATGCTGCGAAGGTCTCCTTCTCGAGCAGTTCGATTGCGCTCGCAACGTCATCTGCCACATAGACGTCGAAGCGATCCTCGAGTGCGGCGCGAAGTCCGTCTCGCGTCGCTTTCTCGTCATCGACGATGAGCAGAGCGGGTTTCAGGGGCATCAGAACTGCGTCATTATGGACCACTCGTCGACTTGAGAGGAACAACAAATTGCGTCCGAGGGAACGAGGGGCGAGGGGTTGAGTTCCTACCAAACCGCCTAGGTCCCGGAGCGACAGAGTGCACTCTCAGCCGAATCCGTTGGCCCAGGAAGGCACTCTGACCCGCCCGTCACTCAGTGCCGACGCAGCAGCAATTTAAGCGCGAAACGCCAGGATTCGGCCACTACTCGACGGCGAAGTTTGGCAGGTGGCACCTCCGACCTGGAGGCCAGCGTCGCTTCCCAGTAGTACATGCCAGCCAGAAGTTGGTAAACGCCGAGCAGCAAAGAAAGGGCTAGGCCGCGGCCCCCGTGGCGGTAACCGCCGCCGAAGTACCGCCCAGCGAATTCCGCCAGAGGCCGCCTTAGCAAGTTCTGGATCGGATCCACGCCCAGTTGACGGAGTCGTTCGACCTCGAGCGGGGAGTATCTGAGTATTTTGGTAACGAACCGGTTGATGTCCGAGCCAAACCCCGGGTGTTCGAGAGCGGTGTTCGGGTCGGCCGGGAGGGCTTCTAGCTTGCCGGTGACGGCAGGGTGATGATGTACGATCCCGTCCCAGGCAGCTGCGCCGCGGCGGAAGAGGCGGATTTGGGCATCCGGCCAGAAGAGATGCTCGACCCACTCACCAAGGAAGTAGTTGCGCCTTGGGACCCAATAGGCGTCCGCTGTCGGATGGGCGGCCAGTTGCGCCACTCGAGTCGCTAATCCGGGCGAAACCCGCTCGTCGGCGTCGACGACAAGAATCCAGTCCCCCGTGCAGGTCGCGATCGCTTGGTTTCGTACCTTGTCCACGTTATCTGCCAGAGGGACTTCGACGATGCGCGCGCGAAGGGACGTCGCGATTTCTCTGGTTGCGTCGGTGCTAGCCATATCGGCGAGCACGATCTCGTCAGCCCATTGCAGCGACCTGAGGCAGTCGCCGATCCAGGCTGCCTCATTGCGGCTGTGTACTAACGCGGAGATTCTCATGTCGGTGTTGAGGGGGGGTGGCTCTCGGTTGTCTCATCGATGCTGTGTAGGCGTCCACCACGCAGCTCACACAACGGTCCCACGAGAACCCAGCAGCGCGAACCAGACCGCGGCGGATCATTTCGGCCCGGAGTTCGGGCTCCCGGTAGATCCGGCGTAGTGCGTCGGTCTGGGCTGAGAGGTCTTCCGGAGGGCACAATAGTCCTGCGTCTCCCACTACCTCTGGCAAGGACGAGGTGCTTGAAGTAATCACTGGGACCCCACATTGCATTGCCTCCAGCGGAGGCAAACCGAATCCTTCGTACTCCGACAAATACGCAAACGCTAGAGCGCCGCTATAGAGCGGCGACAGCTCATGGTCAGGCACGTAACCGGTTAAGAGGATGCGCGGCCGGAGTTCACCTGCAGCCTCCAGGGCAGCCTCCAGGCGTTCCGGCATCCAGCCTGGCGCCCCGATCAGGACCAGGGAAAGGTCCTCGATCCGTTCCTGCCGCACCAGATAGCAAAACGCGCGCACGAGGCTGGTGAGATTCTTTCGCGGCTCCAGGGTGCAAAGACTGAGCAGGTAGGGGCTGTCGCCAATTCCGTAACGCCGTCGCACGGCCACCAGTTGCGCGGGATCGGGGCATGGATGGAAGATCGTTTCCTCAGCGGCCAGGGGAGCGACAAATACTTGTTCGGCGGGCAGGCCCAACTGAGAGCAAACGTCCCGTTTGGTTGATTCCGAAATGGCGATGATCCAAGTCGCGGCATCCACGCTTGCCGCAATTCGGCGGAAGAATCGATTAATTCCTTCAGCGAAGAGGTCCGGGCGAAGCAATGGTATGACGTCGCAGATCGTCAGGAATCTCCGCGGTCGCGGCCCGATGGCTGGGGAGATCGGCAGGGGGTAATGGGAGGAGTGGAAAATGTCGGCGGCTGCGAGTTGGCGGCGGTTGGTTGCTGGAAAGGGCAATCTGGCAAGTCGGTGCCAGATTCCTCGCCGAAACCGTTTCTTCCAGGGCAGTGGTGCATGGCCGATTTCAGGCTTCCCGAGTTGCCATCGTCGGTGCAACGCGGGGAGCATCCAGTTCAGAGCCGCTGCGGCGGCTGAACTGGGCGCCGGGAGCCTCCGATCGAGCCCATGGTCGCGGGCATAGATCCTGCCGCCGTACGGGTGCTCAAAGGAGGAGAGCGTGAGTGACAACTCAGGTCGGTCCTGAAGTCCGGAGAGGAGGTTCCGGCAAACCCTCCCAACGCCTGTCTCACACCCCCCGCCATATTCTGCAGCGGCCCCAAGGTAGGCGATGTCGTAGACCACTTCCATTCCCTCGTTAGCCAGGGCTGGCCTGAAGCACGGCGAGGTGGGTACCGCGGAAGTACCTTAGTGGGTAGCGATGCGCCAATTCCTCCAGGTATCCGGTTACTTCCGGACAAGCCGGCTGGGTATAGTCATGCCAGAGGATTATGCCCGACGGCTTGATCAGCTTAAACGCGTTTGTGGTGTCTGATTCGAGCACACTCCGAACATGGCCTCCATCCACGAAGACCAGATCCATGCGACCGGACCATGGGCTGAAATCGAATGCCGTCGAATCACCTTGGAGCAAGGTGACGGGCAGACCGGGAAGGTAAGGCTGAAGGAAGGCCGCCCGCGGCAGTTGCTTGATTTCTGCGTCTTGAGCCGGCGCATAACGAGACTCGTGCGGGATAATTCCCGGGGGTAGATCGAGCGAATAAATGTGCCCCCCGGGCGCCAGGTTCAGAGCCATGTTTAGCGTCGTTCGCCCCATGCTGGTGCCGATCTCGAAGATTTGACACGCAGCGCGGCGCTTGGCCAGATAAGCGAGGTAGGCCAGTTCGAGGAGGCTGACCCCACCGGTGCATTCGTCCATCCTCTGCATCGCGAGCGTTGTGGTGGGGTAGTCAACGAACGTGGCAGAAAAGTCGGTTGCCGGCAGAGAAGGGACATGGGGTCGTTCCGGAAAGAAGGCCCGCTTTAAGCGTTCAAGCATGGGGAAGACCGATTTTGATGATTCGAAGCAGGTCAGGCACAGGGGTTCACTGGCAGGCAGCGCCTAGTGTCGGAAGTGCCGCACTCCGGTAAAGGCCATCGCGAGGTTCCTTTCGTCAGCCGCGGCGATCACCTCGGCGTCACGTACTGAGCCACCGGGCTGGATGGCCGCCGTGGTTCCCGCATTCGAGGCGGCGATC
>Ga0265314_10000245_pt1 | contig 79757 bp, 72 predicted proteins | sample 4126metaG_FD_203106 | JGI IMG/M metagenome (GOLD analysis project Ga0265314, IMG submission 203106) | Rhizosphere microbial communities from Carex aquatilis grown in University of Washington, Seatle, WA, United States - 4-1-26 metaG | ecosystem: Host-associated > Plants > Roots > Rhizosphere >...
CGCACGATCTCGTCGTTGCTGACGAGCCAGGTCGACAGATCCCGAATTTCCAGCAGTTGCGCGCTCATGCCTGCTCCGTTCCGGCGGTAGTCGCGCCGCGCGCTTTGAGCAACACGGCAAGCGGCAAGCCGCGCGTACGCACGCGCGGATCAAATGCGTCGCGCACCGCGTCGGCGAAAAGATTGGCCGCCAGCACCAGCGTCACCATGAAAACGAAGGCCGCGGCGAGCGACCACCACACCATGGGCTCGCGCGCCATTTCGAGCCGCGCATTGTTGATCATGGTGCCGAAGCTGTTCATCGAAGGGTCGACGCCGACGCCGACGTACGACAACACCGCCTCGGCCAGCACCAGCCCGCTGAACTCCATCACCACCGAGATCAGCACGATGTGCATGACGTTGGGCAGGATGTGGCGCGTGATGATGCGGTGACGGCGCACGCCGAAAGCCTGCGCGGCCTGGATATATTCGAGCTCTTTCAGCTTCAACGCCTCGCCGCGCAGCAGCCGGCACAGGCCGGTCCAGCTCGTGATGCCGAGTATGACGCACAGAAAAAGCAGGCGCAGATCGGCCCGTTGCGCGGCGGTCGGGAAAAGCTCGGGATGACCGTCGATGTAGACCTGCATCATCAGCACCGAAGCCGCGATCAGCAACACGCCGGGAATGGAATTAAGCGTGGTGTACGCATATTGGATGACGTCGTCGATCCAGCCGCCGAGATAGCCGGCGGCGATCCCGAGCGCAATCGCGAATGGCAGCATCACCAGCGTCGTCAGGGTGCCGATCACGAGCCCGGTGCGGATGCTCTTCAGCGACTGGTACAACACATCCTGCCCCACCTTGTCGGTGCCGAGCACGTGATACTTGGCGGCCAGCGCGACGGCGGCGCCGGCGACCACGCAGAACGCGAGCAACGTGAGCAAGACCGCTTGCCACGGCACGTCCGTTTCGCCGCGCCACAGATTCTGCCATGCGCGCTTAAGCGGCGCGCCATCGCCGCGCGCCGCCAGGAACACGATGAAAAGCGCACACAGCAGCCACACCGCGACGCCGCCGGCCACACCCGCTGAGGCAGTCTGCGCGATGTCCGTCGCCCGTTCCTGGACCGGGTCCTTAAGACCGGCGCCGCCGTATTTAAGCCGCGGAAAATCACGCACCTGTCCGCCGCCCGGCAGCTCTATCGTCTCCTTGGCGTAGAGTCGGGTTGCCAGCGGCGCCGAGTAGGTTTTTTCCCGTTTCGTTCGCAGCGATTCGAGCGCCACGTCGAGCACGCTCAACACGTCGCCGGCATACGCCGGTTTGGCATTGGCGTCAGCCGTCGCGAGCCGCGGCCGGAAATGCGCCGAATCGAGCAACCCGATTACGACGAAGGCCAACAGCACCGTCAGTCCGATCATGCCGCTTTTGGATTGCGCGACGCGCCGCCACGGCGCGCGCAGTTGCGGCCGGCCGCGAATGTAAGCGATCGTCGCAACGATCACCGCGACCAGCACGTAGACCAGCCAGTCGGTCGACAGCACGGTCACCTGGAAGTCCATCACGAAAACCTCACGCGCGGGTCGACCAGCGTGTACGAGATGTCGGTCATCAAGAGGCCTATGATATAAAGCAGCGAACCGATGAAAACCATCGAACGCACGACGGCGAAATCCTGCGAGCCGATCGCATCTATGGTGTAGCTGCCGAGACCGGGAATGCCGAAAAACGATTCGGTGATCAGGCCGCCGATGAACAGCAGCGGTATCGCGACGACTACGCCCGTGAGTATCGGGATCAGCGCGTTCTTGAGCACGTGACGGAAGAGCACCGTGACCTCCGACAGGCCCTTGGCGCGCGCGGTGCGCACGTAATCGCGGCTGATCTCCTCGAGAAAAAACGTGCGGTACAGCCGCACGCTGCCGCCGAGCCCCGCCACTATGCTGACGACGACCGGCAAAACCAGGAAGCGCAACGCGTCGGGGCCGCCGGTAAAGCCGGAGATCGGCACCAGGTGCCACAACTTGCCGATCAGGAACTGGCCGCCGATGATGTAGAACATGCTCGATATCGACATGGCGACCACGCACAGGACCACCCCCCAGAAGTCGAGGTACGTCGCGCGAAAGAACGCGACACCCAGTGCAAACGTGACATAAATCAGCAGGCCGACCGCGAACACCGGCACCGCCACCGCGAGGCTGGGCCCCACGCGCAGCCGGATTTCGCGCGCGATATCCCGGCCGTCGTCGGCGCGTCCGAAATCGAACACGAACATGCGCAGCGACTTCTCGTAGAAAATCGTATCGGTGAGCTTGCCGGCTCCCGGCGCCGCGGCGTTATAAAGCAACGGTTTGTCGTAGCCGCGCTCGTGTTTCCAGTTGGATATCGCTTCGGGCGTCACGCGTTTGGCGCCGAGTTGCATGCGCGCCATATCGTCCGGCGTGTTGACGAGAAAAAACAGCGCGAACGTGATCACGTTGACCCCGAGCAGGATCGGTATCGCGAACAGGAGCCGGCGCAGGATATAGGCAGTCACGACCGCGCCGTCCCGCGTTCGCGCCGGCGCCACATGGCAATCGCCGGCAGCGTCAATGCAATCAATCCGAGCAGGCCCGCGACGAACGGCCACCACACGGGATGGTTCCATGCGCGGCGCTGCCGCTCGCGCAGATCGGGATCCAGACGATGGTACTTGACCGTGTTGTAGGCGATTTGATTCGGCTTCACGTTGCCGTACCACGCGTGATAGAGCACGTAATCCTTCGGATGGAAACCCCACAGCCAGGGCGCATCAACGCGCAGCACGTCGAGCATGCGGTCGATGAGCCGCTGGCGTTCGGGTGAGTTGGGCATGTTTTTCATCTGCTCGAACAGGCGGTCAAAATCAGCGTTCGCGTAGTTCGACGCGTTCTCGCCCTGCGATTTGACCTTGCTTTGCGCGCCGACCAGCAGGAACATGAAATTCTCCGGGTCCGGATAATCCGCGTGCCAGCCCCACTCGAAAATCTGGGCGTTGCCTTTGCGGATTTTGTCCTGAAACCGGTTGTAATCGGTCGGCCGCACCTCGAGCTGCACGTTGATCCTGGCGAACTGGGATTTGTACCAGTCGAGCATCGACTTGGCCTCGGCGCCGCGGGCGGTGACATCAAAATACAGCACCAGCGGCGCCCCCGTCTTCGCATCGAGCCCGTTCGGATAGCCCGCCTCGGCGAGCAGCTTTCTGGCCGCTTCGAGCGGCCGGCGGCGCGGCTCGCCGTCCCACGTATACACCACCGGGTTGATGCCTTCCTTGCCGTCGCGCATGCCGAAAATTCCCGGCGGCAGCGGCCCCTGTGCGGGAATTCCGCGCCCGTTCTGGAAAATTGAAATGTATTCTTCGTAATCGATCGCGATGGATATCGCCTGCCGCAGCTTGCGCGCGCGCTCGCGGCTTTTTTCGTCGGCGCCGCCTACCACGGCGTCGAGCATGTTGAAACCCATGTAGTACGTGGACACCGCAACCGAAGTCGACAGCTGGATTCCCTGCGCGCGCATTGAATCGCTGACCGCGGCTTCGCCGCCCGCGCCAAAGCGCACCGCCTGATCGAACGTGTCCGAGGCGATCCCCGAGGAATCATAGTAACCCTGCAGAAACTTGTTCCAGCGCGGAATGCCTTCCTTTTCGAGCGTAAATACCAGCTTGTCGATGAAAGGCAGCGCCTTGCCGGCGTCAACCAGCAGTCCGGCCGCGCCATCCGCCGGTTCGCCTTCGGCCGGATAGGTCTCGCCGTGAAAATTCGGATTGCGCACGAGCACCATCGCGCGGTTCGGATTGTTCTCGGTCAGCATGTAGGGGCCGGTGCCGATCGGATACCAGTCGAGCGTCAGGTTCTTTTTTACCATGCCCGGCTGGCCGAAGAAACGGTCGGCCTCAGGCGGCATGGGTGCGAAAAAAGGCATCGCGAGCCAGTAGAGAAACTGCGAGTACTGGCCTTTCAAACGGATGCGGTAAGTGTAGTCATCGACCACTTCGACGCCGGCAAGCGGGTATTGGTTGAGATCGATCCACGCATCGGCATGGCCGCTTTTCGCGAGCGCCTCGTTTACTTCCTTCATCTGCTGCGCATAGTCCTTGAGCCCGACAATGTAATCTTCCATCAGGCCCAGAATCGGCGAATGCAGCCGCGGGTGCGCAAGACGCTTGATCTGGTATTCGAAATCCCGCGCCTTGAGTTCGCGCGTGCCGAGCTCGCGAAAATCCGCAAGCACGTCCTTGCCGGCGAGATCCGCTTCGCCAAGATTCTGATAAACCAGGCCGCCGGCCGCATTGCGCGCGAACGCCGGGTGCGGCTGGTATTGAACGCCGCGCTTGATCTTGATTTCGTAAATGGTGGACGCGACGTCTTTGGCCGCCGCAGTGGCGGGCAACTGGCGGCCGCGCGCATCGAAATAATGCGGTTGCGGCACTTCTTCGGCGACACAGGGAACCAAGGTATAGGGGCGCTTGAGATAATGGTACTGGAGCGGCGGCTCGTAGATCTGCGCGGTGAACGTCGACTCGTTCGTGCTGTAGGACTGAACGGGATCGAGATGCTTCGGGCGCTCGCTGAACGACGAGTACAGAATATTTTTGCCGCCGTCCGCCGCTGGATACGGATTGTTCCACGGCGAGTCGCCGCAGCCGGCGAGCGCCAGCGGCAAGAACACCGTACACCAGCGCCAGGATTTCGCGTTCATCGGGGTCAGAGTTTAGCGCAATCGTTGCGTGAACGTCATCCGCGCGGACAGCGTGCAGCGATACGTTATAATTGCGCCTGCCCGAATTTCCCACAGGAGCCGCAATGGGCTTTCTGCAAGACAAAAAAATCCTCGTCACCGGTCTTTTGAGCAGCCGCTCGATTGCCTACGGCATCGCTGCGGCCGTCAAGCGGGAGGGCGGAGACCTCGCGTTTACCTATCAGAACGAGAATGTCAAAGACCGCGTCGTGAAGCTCGCGAGCGAGTTCGGCAGCGACCTCGTGTTTCCGTGCGACGTCGCCTCCGACGGCGAGATCGACCAGTTGTTCGCGAGCCTGGCGAAGCACTGGGACGGGCTCGACGGGATGGTCCACTCGATTGCTTACGCGCCCAGGGAGCAACTCGACAACGATTATCTCGACAGCGTGACGCGCGAAGGTTTTCGCATCGCCCACGAAGTGAGTTCGTACAGCCTCGCGGCGCTGGCGAAAGCGGGCAAAAAGATGATGGATGGACGCAATGGCTCCATCCTCACTTTGAGTTATCTCGGCGCCGTGCGCTCGATCCCTCACTACAACGTGATGGGACTCGCCAAGGCGAGCCTGGAGGCCAACGTGCGCTACATGGCGCAAAGCCTGGGCCCCAAGGGCATCCGCGTCAATGCCATCTCCGCAGGCCCGATCAAGACACTCGCGGCAGCGGGCATCGCGGACTTCTCGAAGCTGCTCGGCCACCATGCCAAACATGCGCCGTTACGCCGCAACACGACCATCGAGGAAGTCGGCAACGCTGCTGCGTTCCTGCTGTCGGATCTTGCGAGCGGAATGACCGGCGAAATTATGTACGTCGACGGCGGATTCAATACAACCGCGCTGGGTCTGGCGGATTGAAACAGGAAGCGTAAGCTTGCCTGCCGGCGACGGGCATTCCTCGATCCTGCCGCCTACTGCGGTTTCTTCACCAGCTGGTCCTGCTGCACTTTGACGTCGGCCTTGAGCTTCAGGCTCGCGACGTAAGCGTTGAGTTCTTCCTGGGCGGCAAGCTGGCGCAGTTCGTCCGCCGCCGCCTTGCGTTTGGCGGCATCGAACGTGTCCGTATCCACGACGCGGGTGATTTTGACGAGTACAAATGCGCCCTGCGGATTCTCGTAGCCGACGTACGCGGGCAGCTTGCTGCTGTCGGCTTTGAAGATTTCCCCGATCGCCGGCCCCGTGTAGCCCTGCGCGCCCTGCGCCGTCTCGCGGCTCACGAGTTTCGCCGCGCTCCAGGCAACCTCTGCAGCGCCGCCCTGCTTTAGCTTTGCCAGCATTTCGCGCCCCTGCTTGGCCGCGAGTGCGGCGGCCTGCTGGCGCGTGAGCAGCTTCACAATATCGCTGCGCACCGCGTCGAGCGGCCGCACGGCGGCGGCTTTATATTCGATCACGTGCGCGGAAATGAGCGTGTTGTCGCCGACGTCGACGACCTCGGTGTTGCGTTTGTTCTTGACGGCGTCTTCCCCGAACACCGCCTGCAGCAGTTTCGGATTGTTCAGGAGTTTGTTTTCCCCGCCGTTGCGGCTCAGCCAGCCGCTCGTCTGCACCGGCAGTTTCAGCGCGTCGGCCGCGGGCTTCAAACTGTCGCCCTGCTCGAACACCTGGTTGTTCAGTTGCTCGGCCAGATCGGCGAATTTCTTGCCCGCCTTCTGGCGCTTGAGATCGAGTTCGACCTGCTTCTTCGACTCTTCAAACGCGTGCTTTTTCTCGCCGGTCAGTTTGATGATGTGGTAGCCGAACGGGGACTCGACCAGCCCGCTGATCTCGCCGACTTTCATCTGGAACACCGCATCGTCGAAAGGTTTGACCATCGCGCCGCGCGGGAAAGAGCCGAGGTCGCCGCCTTTCGCCGCGGAACCCGGGTCTTGGGAATTTTTCTTCGCGATCTCGGCGAAGCTCGCCGGGTTTTGCTTGACCTGTTTCAAGAGCTGCTCGGCTTTCGCGCGCGCCGCCTGCTTTTGCTCGGCGCTCGCCTGGGAGTCGGCCGTAATCAGGATGTGGCTCGCCTGGCGTTCCTCGCCCTTCGCGTACTGTTTCAGGTTTTGCTCATAAAACTGTTTGACTTCGTCGGCGCTGGCATCCGTTTGCGCGGCGATGGCGTCGAGCGACAGTACGACGTACTCAATGCGCGCCTGTTCCGGCACCTGGAAATCGGCCTGATGCGCGTCGTAGTAGGCTTTCACCGCGCCGTCGTCGAGCTTGATCTGCGCCGCAAACTTCTCGGGCTCGAGCACGCTCTGGCTGACTTCGCGCTGCTGGGCGTTGATGCGCAGCAGCCGCTCCGACACCGAATTGGGCACGATCGCGGTTCCGAGGTAAGCGCCGTTCACGCGCTGCAACATCATATCGCGTCGCACGGCCGCTTCGAACCCGACTTCACTCTCGTTCCGGCGCTTGAGCATTTCCACATAGCGCGCGTGCGAGAATTTTCCGTCGTCCTGGAATGCCGGCTGCTCGATGATGACCTGCTGCAGCTGCTCGTCCGACACCAGCACGTTGTAGCGCACCGCCTGGTTGACGAGCAGGCGCTGGCGGATGATGCCGTCGAGCACCGCGAAACGCATTTCGGGGCTGTCGAGCGCGTCCGCACCGACGCTGTTGCCGAGCACGCGCTGCAACGCCATCGAGAATTCCTGCTGCGAGACCGGCTGGCCGCCGACCGTCGCGACGTGGTTGGCGCCGTCGCCGCTGCGAAAATACGAATCGATGCCAAAGAATGCAAACGGCAGAAAGATGATCGCCAGCACGACCTGGATCAGCTTCTTGTGCTTGTGTACGAGATCGAACATGTGTCAGTCCACCGCGGCAAATTATCGAGCTTAAAACCTTACTTCGTGAAATCCGCTCGATCCCTCACCCCCATCCCCTCTCCCGTGGGGCGAGGGCGCGCCGAGCGAAACCGGATTGTCATCCGCTTTCGTATTCTTCAACTGACGTGCATGCTACTGCAACAAGGCGCGCAACGCGCGCGCCATAAAAAAAGGCGAACCCGGGTTCGCCTTTGGTGAATCTGGCGGAGTGGACGGGACTCGAACCCGCGACCCCCGGCGTGACAGGCCGGTATTCTAACCAACTGAACTACCACTCCCGTGGTGTACTCGTGTTACAGACCCTGGTGGGTGCTGACGGGTTCGAACCGCCGACATTCGCCTTGTAAGGGCGACGCTCTACCAACTGAGCTAAGCACCCGTGACCGAAGGAATCGCCAAACCGCTTGCTAGGACGAATTTGGGGTAGATGCGCGATACGCATCTACCCCAACGTCGAATCTTGAAACGGCGCTTCAGACTACTGAATCGGCGCTAGTTTACAGCATCTTTGAGTGCCTTGCCAGCACTGAACTTCGGCACGCGCGCAGCCTTGATCTTGATTGCCTCGCCGGTGCGCGGGTTGCGTCCCGTGCGGGCCGCGCGCTTGCCGACCTTGAAAGTGCCAAAACCTACCAATGTCACGCTCGAGCCTTTTTTTAATGCGGCTTTGATCGCGCCCAACGCGCCGTCGAGCGCCTTCTCGGCGGACGCTTTGGAGATATCGGCAGATTTCGCGATAGCCTCAATCAGTTCCGATTTATTCACGTAAATCCCCTTTTTAAAATTTTGAACAACGCTAACAGGAAAACGGGCCGATTGGAGTAAAAGCCCGGCACGCGTTGTGACGCTGTGCCGGGCCGGGTTTCTGCAGATGATTTATAGCAAGCGCGAAAACGCGGTGTCAAGCAAATGCCCGCAATTCGGCCGATTCATTTCGCGCACGGTGTGCAAATTGTCACAAGGCAATTTTTACACCCCTTTTTGCGCCGACGTCAGTGCTTGATTGCGGGCGCCGGCGTTTGGTCGACGGCGGGCACGGGCGCAACTTCAGGTTTGTCGGGCAACGGCTCCGGTTTGCGTTCAAGCGCGAGTTCGAGCACTTGATCGATCCATTTCACCGGATGGATATCGAGCCGGTTCTTAATGTTGTCAGGTATTTCCGCGAGGTCCTTAACGTTCTCCTGCGGTATCAGCACGGTCTTGATGCCGCCGCGATGCGCCGCGAGCAGCTTCTCTTTCAGGCCGCCGATCGGCAGCACTTCGCCGCGCAAGGTGATTTCGCCGGTCATCGCGACATCCGCGCGCACCGGAATCCCGGTGAATATCGACACCAGCGCCGTGCAGATTCCGATGCCCGCGCTGGGGCCGTCTTTCGGCGTGGCGCCTTCCGGCAAATGGATGTGGATATCGTTCTTTTGATAAAAATCCTCGGCGATCCCGAGTTTGCGCGTTCGGCTGCGCACCACCGACAACGCCGCCTGGATCGACTCCTGCATGACTTCGCCCAGCTTGCCGGTCGTGATCGTCTTGCCTTTGCCGGGCATCACCGAGCTTTCTATCGTCAGGAGTTCACCGCCGACTTCGGTCCACGCGAGACCCGTGACCTGGCCGACCTGGTTGTTTTTCTCCGCAAGGCCGAACGTATAGCGGCGCACGCCGAGGAATTTGTCCAGATTGCGCGCATTGATCGCGACTTTTTTCACCGCCGTCTCGCCCTTCTTCACGACGAGCATCTTGACCACCTTGCGGCAGATCTTCGAAACCTCGCGCTCGACGCTGCGCACGCCGGCTTCGCGCGAGTAATAGCGGATGATGTCACGCACGGCGCTTTCGGACACCGTGATCTCCTCGGGCTTCAACCCGTGGTTCTTCATCTGCTTGGGCAGCAGGTGATGCATCGCGATGTGCACCTTTTCGTCCTCGGTGTAGCCCGACAGGCGGATCACTTCCATGCGGTCGAGCAGCGCCGGCGGAATGTTCAGCGTGTTGGCGGTCGCGACGAACATCACGTCCGACAGGTCGTACTCGACCTCGATGTAATGATCGACGAACGTGTGGTTCTGCTCGGGATCGAGCACTTCAAGCAGTGCGCTCGCGGGATCGCCGCGGAAATCCATGCCCATCTTGTCGACTTCGTCGAGCAGGAACAGCGGATTGCGCACCGCAACCTTGGTCATGTTCTGCAGGATCTTGCCCGGCATCGAACCTATATAGGTACGGCGATGGCCGCGGATCTCCGCCTCGTCGCGCACGCCGCCCAGCGACATGCGCACGAACTTGCGGTTGGTCGCCCGCGCGATAGACTGGCCGAGCGAAGTCTTGCCGACACCCGGCGCGCCGACCAGGCACAGGATCGGCGCCTTCATCTTGTCCACGCGCTGCTGCACCGCGAGGTACTCGACGATGCGCTCCTTCACCTTCTCCAGACCGTAGTGGTCTTCGTCGAGTACCGCTTCGGCTTTCACGAGATCTGTGCTGATCTTGCTTTTCTTCTTCCACGGGAGCGAGACGATCGCATCGATATAATTGCGCACGACCGTCGCTTCCGCCGACATCGGCGACATCAGGCGCAGCTTCTTGAACTCGGTTTCGGCCTTCTTGCGCGCGTCTTTCGGCATGTGCGCGGACTTGATGCGCTTTTCCATGTCGTCGAGATCTGCCCCCTCTTCGAGTTCGCCCAACTCCTTCTGAATGGCTTTGACCTGCTCGTTCAAATAGTACTCGCGCTGGCTTTTCTCCATCTGGCGCTTGACGCGGCCGCGGATGCGCTTTTCTACCTGCAGAATGTCGAGTTCGCCTTCGATCAGTGTCAGGAGATGCTCGAGCCGTTTTTTCGCGCCGAACATTTCGAGCACTTCCTGTTTCTGCTCGAGTTTCAGCGGCAGGTGCGCGGCTATCGTGTCCGCCAGCCGCCCCGGCTCGTCGATGCCCGACAGCGACGTCAGGATTTCCGGCGGGATTTTCTTGTTGAGCTTCACGTACTGGTCGAATTGCGCGACCAGCGTGCGGCGCATGGCCTCCACCTCGGCGGTGATTTCGTTGTCCGCATCGATCGGTGTCGCTTCGACCGTGAAATGCGTGGTCGCGTCGAGTACCTGGTTTATATGCGCGCGCTGACTGCCTTCAACCAGCACTTTGACCGTGCCGTCGGGCAGTTTCAGCATTTGCAGAATGTTGGCGACCGTGCCGATCGAATACAGGTCTTCGGGCGCAGGCTCGTCCTTGGCCGCGGATTTCTGCGCGATCAGCACGATGCTCTTGCCGGCTTCCATCGCCGTCTCGAGCGCCTTGATCGATTTCGGGCGGCCGACAAACAGCGGAATGACCATATGCGGAAATACCACCACGTCGCGCAAGGGCAAGAGGGGCAGTTGCACCATATTCGTCACGGGGTCATTGGACATGTGGGTTTACCTTGTCGATACAAAAGGGCAATACAAACTGAGTGTTGGGGCGGGAGCCCCGTAATTCAATCGGCGGAGCCTTCACCGCGGCATTTGAAGGCGCGCGGTAAAGATCCATGAGACGATTATACCGAACCCGCTACCTTGGGTTGGTCGGAATAGATGAGGATAGGCCGCGTATCTGTGCCGATTGAACCTTCGTCGACCACGACCTTGATCACGTTGTCGAGCGACGGCAGATCGAACATGGTATCGAGCAGAGTCTGCTCGAGGATCGAGCGCAGACCGCGCGCCCCGGTTTTGCGCTCGAGCGCCTTGCGCGAAACCGCCCGCAATGCCGCGTCGCGCACTTCGAGCTCGACGCCTTCCATCGCGAACATTTTCTGGTACTGCTTGAGCAACGCGTTCTTAGGCTCGGTCAGGATCTGGATCAGCGCGACCTCGTCGAGTTCCTCGAGCGTCGCCACCACCGGCAGGCGTCCGACAAACTCCGGGATCAACCCGTACTTGATCAGGTCCTCGGGCTGCACGCCGCGCAAGACCTTGGTCGCGTCTTTGCGGTTGTCGCGGCTTTTGACTTCCGCACCGAATCCGATGCCGCCCTTTTCCGAGCGCGCGCGTATCACCTTGTCGAGACCGTCGAACGCGCCACCGCAAATAAACAGGATGTTGGTCGTGTCGACCTGCACGAATTCCTGGTTCGGATGCTTGCGTCCACCTTGCGGGGGCACCGACGCGATGGTGCCTTCGATCAGTTTCAAGAGCGCCTGCTGCACGCCTTCACCAGACACGTCGCGGGTGATCGACGGATTGTCGGATTTGCGCGAGATCTTGTCGATTTCGTCGATGTAAACGATACCGCGCTGCGCCTTCTCGACGTCGTAGTCGCACTTCTGCAGCAGTTTCTGGATGATGTTCTCGACGTCCTCGCCGACATAGCCGGCTTCGGTCAGCGTGGTCGCATCCGCCATCACGAATGGCACGTTCAACAACCGCGCCAGAGTCTGCGCGAGCAGCGTCTTGCCCGAACCGGTCGGTCCGACCAGCAGGATGTTGCTTTTGGCGAGTTCGACGTCGTCGTTCTTGGTCAGGTTCTTCAGCCGCTTGTAATGATTGTAGACGGCGACCGACAGGATTTTTTTCGCGAGGTCCTGGCCGATCACGTACTGATCGAGAATCTCGCGGATCTCATGCGGGACCGGCAGATCGGATTTCGCGCCCTTGGCGCCATGCTCGCCCTGCGTTTCTTCGCGGATTATGTCGTTGCACAGTTCGATGCATTCGTCGCAGATGAAAACCGATGGGCCCGCGATGAGTTTGCGCACCTCGTGCTGACTCTTGCCGCAGAACGAGCAGTAGAGCAGTTTTTCGCCGCCGATCTTGTCTGACATACGATATTTTCCTTATGAGACCGTATTGTAGGACATTATTTCGCGGATTCTGTTCGGTTGACCAGCACTTTATCCACCAGCCCGTACTCGACCGCCTGGTCGGCGGACAAAAAGTTGTCGCGATCGGTATCCTTCTCGACGGTTTCGATCTTCTGGCCGCTGTGCTTGGCCATGATTTCGTTCAATTTACCTTTCAAGAACAGGATTTCCTTGGCGTGGATTTCGATGTCCGACGCCTGGCCCTGAAACCCGCCCATCGGCTGGTGTATCATCACGCGCGAATTGGGCAGGCAGAAGCGCTTGCCCTTGGCACCCGCCGTCAGCAACAGCGCGCCCATGCTGGCCGCCTGACCGACGCACAAGGTCGACACGTCCGGTTTGATGAACTGCATCGTGTCGTAAATCGCCAGTCCCGCAGACACCGATCCGCCCGGCGAATTGATATAGAACGAGATGTCCTTGTCCGGGTTGTCCGATTCCAGAAAAAGCAACTGCGCCACAATGACATTGGCGGTCACCTCGTTAACGGGCCCGACCAGGAATACCACGCGCTCTTTCAGCAAGCGCGAATAAATGTCGTACGCACGCTCGCCGCGGCCGCTTTGCTCGATCACCATGGGGATCAAGCCCAGGCCTTGCGGTTCCATTCCTGAACGTTCCCATTTCGGCTGCATCATTGCTTGTTCCCCATCAGTTCGTCGAAGTCGGTCGCCTTGTCTTCCACTTGCGCGGTCGCCAGCGCCCACGCCACCACGTTTTCTTCGACTACCATCGATTCAATCTCGCGCAACCGGTCCGGCGACTGGTAGTACCATTTGACCACCTGCTCCGGCTGCTCGTAACTCTTCGCCTGATCCTCGACTGCCGCGCGCACCTGGTCGGGCTTGGCCTGCAATGCGTGCGTCTTCACCACTTCTGCGAGTATCAGACCCAGCGTCACGCGACGCTGCGCCTGCTGTTCGAACAAGTCCCGCGGCAGCTGCATACCCTGCGCTTTCACGCCGCGCGCCGTCAGGTCCTGCTGCGCAGCCGCCTGCATGCGCTCGATCTCAAGCTCGACCAGAGACTTCGGCGTGTCGACCTTGGTCGTGTCGATCAGCGCCTGCATGATCTGGTCTTTCAGGCGGGCGCTGATGCGGCGTTTCACTTCGCGCTCGAGATTTTCGCGAACCTCGCGACGCATCGTCTCCAGGTTACCGTCGGCCACCCCCAGCGCTTTTGCGAACTCGGCGTCCACCGGCGGCAACCGCGGTCCCGCAACCTGCTTTAACTTCACGTCGAAAGTCGCGGTTTTTCCAGCCAATTCTTTTCCATGATAGTCTTCCGGAAAGCGTATTTCAAATGTCTTGGACGCCCCCGCTTCCAGTCCTACGACCTGTTCCTCGAAATCCTTGAGGAGCCGTCCCTCGCCAAGCGTCATCGCGAAGTTATCGCCTTTGCCGCCTTCGAACTCCTGACCCGCGATTTTGCCGACGAAATCGATAGTGACCTTGTCTCCCAGCGCCGCCGGACGCGTGACCGGATCGTAGCTCGCGCGCTGCTTGCGCATGATTTCGAGCGTCTTGTCGACTTCCGCTTCGCTCACGGTCGTCACCGGGCGTTTGAGCACGACCTTGGTCATGTCGCTCGCGGTGACTTCCGGATAGATCTCGAACGTCGCGCTGAATTCGACCTGCGCGACGCTGCCCAGTTCGCCCTTCGGCTCGAAACGCGGGTAGCCGGCGACCTTCAGGTTTTGCGCGCGCACTTCGTCGCCGAAGCTTTTCTGCAGGGCGTCGCCGAGGACTTCGCGCCTCACCTGGTCTTCGTACTGTTGCGCGACGACTTTCATCGGCACCTTGCCGGGCCGGAACCCGTGCATCTTGACGTTGCGCGCGAGCTGCTTCAACCGCGCCTGAACCTCGCTGTCGATTTCCTGCGATGGCAGCGAAATATTCATGCGCCGCTCGAGTTGCCCGATATTTTCCAAAGTTGCCGCCATATTCCTTCCTGACTACGTTTATTCCATCAATATCCGAGTTACTCGGGACTCTGGTGCGAAAGGAGGGACTCGAACCCACACGCCTTTCGGCGCCAGAACCTAAATCTGGTGCGTCTACCAATTCCGCCACTTTCGCAACGCTTTGATTGTAATATAATTACCGTCGTCCGTCAGCTTCGAATACCGGTCGGGTGGCGTGCGCTAAACTGTTAAGCCGTTGTAATACCGGTCGTTTCCCGACCCCTCGCGTGACTATCGACCACTACGAAAATTTTCCTGTTGCGTCCGTGCTGCTGCCAGCGCACCTGCGCACACCCGTCGAGCTGATCTATCGCTTCGCGCGCGCGGCCGACGATTTTGCCGACGAAGGCGACCTTGGCGACGACGAACGCCTCGCGCTGCTCGCGGGTTTCGGCGCCGAGTTGCGCAGGATCGAAGGCGGCGCGCCGCCGCAAACCGATTTCTTTAAACAACTCGCGACTATGATCGAAGAGCGGCAATTGCCGGTGCGCCTCTTTCACGATTTGTTGTCGGCCTTCGCGCAGGACGTGACAAAAAAACGCTACACCGATTTAGCCGACGTTCTCGATTACTGCCGGCGCTCGGCCAACCCGGTCGGACGCCTGCTGCTCGTGCTCTATGGCGCCGCGTCGCCGCAGAACAATGCGTGGTCGGACAATATCTGCTCGGCGCTGCAAATCATCAATTTCCTGCAGGACATCGCGATCGACTTCGCGAACGGACGAATTTACATGCCGCAGGAGGAACTCGGCCGCTATGGAATCGGCGAGGCGCAATTCGCCACGCATGAGATGAACGCCGCGTGGTGCGAATTCATGGCGTTCCAGATCGACCGCACGCGCACGATGCTGCTCGCCGGCGCGCCGCTCGGCCGCGTCCTTAAAGGACGCATCGGCCTCGAAATGCGCATGATCATCGCCGGTGGCGAGCGCATCCTGCGCAAAATCGAAAACGCGCGCTACGACGTGTTTCGCCGCCGTCCCGTGCTACGCTCGCCCGATTGGGCGTTGATGTTCGTCCGCACGCTCTCGCTCCGCCGAGCCGAATCCTGAATGACGCCTGATCAATACTGCCAGCAGAAAGCCTCGCAAAGCGGGTCGAGTTTCTATTACAGCTTTCTGTTTCTGCCGCCCGCGCGGCGCCGCGCGATTACCGCGCTGTACGCGTTCTGCCGCGAAGTCGACGACGTCGTCGACGAATGCACCGACGTCGCCGTCGCGCGCACGAAGCTCGCGTGGTGGCGCACCGAAGTTACGGCGCTTTATGCAGGCCAGGCGCACCATCCGGTCGCCCAAGCGCTCGCCGCCGTCGTGACACCTTTCAAATTGCCGCAGGAACGCCTGCAGGAAATCATCGATGGCATGGAGATGGACCTCACGCAGCGCCGCTATGCGGACTTCGCCGCGTTGAAGCTCTACTGCCATCGCGTCGCGGGAGTGGTCGGCCTGTTGTCCGTGGAAATTTTCGGTTACACCGATTCGCGTACGCTCGAATATGCCGAAAATCTCGGCATGGCGTTTCAACTTACCAACATAATCCGCGACGTCGGCGAAGACGCGCGCCGCGACCGCGTTTATCTGCCGCTCGACGAGCTCGCGCGCTTCAACGTGCCGGTCGCCGATATCATGCATGCGCGGGCGACCGCGGAGTTCCGGCAACTGATGGAACTCCAGGTCGAGCGCGCGCTCGATTACTATCGCGCCGCATTTGCCGCGCTGCCCGCCGTCGACCGCAAAGCGCAGCGGCCGGGCCTCGTCATGGCGGCGATCTACCAGACGCTGCTTAGCGAAATCCGCGCCGACGGCATGCCGGTGCTGACGCAGCGCACGTCGCTGACCCCGCTGCGCAAACTGTGGATCGCGTGGCGCACATGGGTCAAAAGCTAGAACTGCGTAACGTTAAAATAACTCTCGCCGATACAACTGCGAATCAACTGCCAGGAAGGAAAATCACGATGGATCTCCAACTCAAGGGAAAAACCGCGCTCGTCACCGGGGCGAGCCAGGGCATAGGCCGCGCCATCGCCAAGGCGCTGGCCGCCGAGGGCGTGCGCGTCTGCATCGCGGCGCGCCGGCGCGAGCTGCTCGAGCAATTGGCGAAGGAAATCATCGCCGCAGGTGGCCCGCCGCCGCACATTGCGCCGGTCGACGTCATGGCGGAAGGCGCACCGCAGTCGCTCGCGCAGGAAGCGTTGAAGGCGCTGGGCAAGATCGAAATCCTGATCAACTGCGCGGGCGGCAGCCGCCCCCTCGGCATCGACGCTCCGGACGAGAAATGGCACGAAGCGATGACACTCAATTTCACGCGCGTGCGGCAGCTCTCTCACGCGGTGTTTCCCGACATGATCAAACACGGCTGGGGCCGCATCGTGAACATCACAGGCAAATCCGAGCCCGAAGGATTGAACGCGGCGTTCTCGGCCAAAGCCGGCATCCACGCCTGGGCCAAGGGCCTGTCGCGCGAAATCGGCAAACACGGCATTACCATCAACTGCATTCCGCCGGGGCGCATCATGAGCGAACAAATTCGCCGCAATTATCCGGAAGAGTATCGCAAGGAACATGCCGCGAAGGACATTCCGGTCGGGCGCTACGGCGAGCCTGAAGAGCTGGCCTGCCTCGCCGTATTTCTCGCGTCCCCCGTCGCGTCGTACATCACGGGCACCGTCATGCCGGTCGACGGCGGCTTGCGCCGTTTCGCGTTTTAGCCCCACGCCGCGCGGACATGCCGCCGAAATGACGCATGTCGCGATAGTGGGCGGCGGTTACGCGGGCATGGCAGCCGCGGCAACACTCGCCGAGCGGCGCATACCCGTAACGGTGTTCGAGGCCGCGCGCCAGCTCGGCGGACGTGCGCGCCGCGTCGATTATCGCGATGTCGCACTCGACAACGGTTTGCACATTCTGATCGGAGCATACACACAAGCGCTGAGCCTGATCGAACGGGTTAATCCGGCGCACCCGGATGCGCTTTCGCGCATGCCGCTCGAATGGCATGTGCACGGCGAATTTCACCTGCGCGCCGCGCGCCTGCCGGCGCCGTTGCACCTGTTGCTCGGCTTGGCGCGAGCCGAAGGCTTGGACATCGCCGAAAAATTTTCCGCCGCACGTTTTCTCGCGTCGCTGCGCGTCGGCCGCTACGCGCTGGCGCGCGACGTCAGCGTCAAAACGCTGCTCGACTCGCATGCGCAAGGCGAGAAACTGCAGCGCGTGCTGTGGCACCCGCTGTGCGTGGCGGCGCTAAACACGCCGCCCTCCTGCGCCTCGGCGCAAGTATTCCTAAACGTGTTGCGCGATTCGCTGGACGCGACGCGCACGGCCAGCGATATTGTACTCGCCCGGGTCGACCTGTCAGCATTGTTTCCGGAACCGGCCGCCATTTATGTCGAACAACACGGCGGCACCGTGCTGCGTTCGCACCGCGTGACCGCAATCGACCCGCTGGGCGACGGATTCGAAATCGAGGCGAACAATCAGCGCAACCGCTACACCCATGTCATCTGCGCAATCGCTCCGCACCAGGTCAACGCGTTCCTGATCGGCATTACCGCGCTTTCGGAAATCGCCGCCGGCATCGAAAAGCTTGATTACCAGCCCATATACTCCGTGTGGCTGCAATATCCGGCACCCGTTGCATTGCCCTCTCCCATGCTGGGACTTACCAACGGCCTCATCCACTGGGTATTCGACCGCGAGCAGCTGTGCGGCCAGCGCGGCCTCGTCGGCGCCGTCATCAGCGCTTCCGGCGAACACGAGGACCTCACCCAGGACGAGCTCGGTTTACGCGTTCACAGCGAACTGAAACAGCACCTGGGCGACCTGCCCGCGCCGCGGTGGACGCGCGTGATCGCCGAGAAACGCGCGACTATTGCGTGCACGCCGAATGTGAAGCGTCCTTCCCAGATTACACCGCTCAAAGATTTTTATCTCGCCGGCGATTACACGGCGAGCGATTATCCGGCGACGATCGAATCCGCGGTGCGCAGCGGCATCGCGTGCGCGCAGCACATTTTGCGCCAGCCTTGATGCAGCGCATGGCCTTGGCGGCGGCAGCGGTATAAAATTCACCTTCCATTAATCGAACACAGAAGGAATTCACGGTGACCGAACGCGAATCGATGCAATATGACGTGGTCATCGTGGGCGCCGGACCCGCCGGCCTCGCGGCCGCCATCCGGCTGAAGCAGCTCGCCGCGCAACGCGGCCACGACGTCGGCGTGTGCGTGATTGAAAAAGGCTCCGAAGTCGGCGCGCATATCCTGTCGGGCGCGGTGATGGACCCGCGCGCGCTCGCCGAACTCTATCCTGACTGGCAGGCGTTGAACGCGCCGCTCAATGCGCCGGTCACCGAAGACCGTTTTTTGATCCTGACCGAAGAATCATCGCTCAAGCTGCCGACGTTCATGCTGCCGCAATGCTTTCAGAACCACGGCAATTACGTCATCAGCCTGGGCAGTCTGTGCCGCTGGCTCGGCCAGCAGGCGGAAAGCCTCGGCGTTGAAATTTTTCCCGGCTTTGCCGCCGCCGAAGTGCTCTATAACGATGACGGCAGCGTCAAGGGTGTGGCCACCGGCGACATGGGCGTCAACAAGGAAGGCAAACCGACCGACGCGTTTCAGCGCGGCATGGAATTGCATGCCAAGTACACGTTTTTCGCCGAAGGCTGCCGCGGGCACCTGGGCAAACAGCTGCAGGCGCGTTATGAACTGCGCAAGGACGCCGACCCGCAGGTTTATGGCATCGGCCTGAAGGAACTGTGGGAAATCAAACCCGAGCGGCATCAATCCGGACTGGTCGTGCATACCGCGGGCTGGCCGCTCGACAGCAGCACCTATGGCGGATCTTTCCTGTACCACATGGAAAACAACCTGGTCGCGGTCGGCTACGTGGTCGGGCTGGCATATACCAATCCCTATCTGAGCCCGTACGAGGAATTCCAGCGCTACAAGACGCATCCGGCGATCCGCACTTTTTTCGAGGGCGGCAAGCGCGTCGCTTATGGCGCGCGCGCGATCACCGCCGGCGGCCTGCAGTCGCTGCCCAAACTCGTGTTTCCCGGCGGCTGCCTGATCGGCGATGACGCCGGCTTTCTGAATGCATCGCGCATCAAGGGCAGTCACTGCGCCATCAAGTCCGGCATGCTCGCGGCGGAGTCGGCGTTCGAAGCTGTAGTGGCCGGACGCACGAGCGACGAACTCACGAGTTATCCCGATTTGTTCTCGCGAAGCTGGCTTTACGACGAGTTGTATCGCGCGCGCAATTTCAAACCGTGGATGGCCAAAGGTCTTTACACGGGCACGGTGATGGTTGGTGTCGACCAGGTAGTGTTCGGCGGCCGCGCGCCGTGGACGCTCCACCATCAGCATGCCGACAACGAAACACTCGTGAAAAAAACCAACGCGTCCCCGATTGCATATCCCAAGCCGGACGGCGTGCTCACGTTCGACCGGCTGTCATCGGTGTTCATTTCCAATACCAACCACAACGAAGACCAGCCGTGCCACCTCACGCTGAAAGACGCGTCGGTCCCGGTCAACGTGAATCTCGCGCTGTATGACGCGCCCGAGCAGCGCTACTGCCCGGCGGGCGTGTACGAAATCGTGCGCAACGACGACGGCACGCAGCCGCGGCTGCAAATCAACGCGCAGAATTGCGTGCATTGCAAAACGTGCGACATCAAAGACCCGACGCAGAACATCGTGTGGGTCACGCCCGAAGGCGGCGGCGGACCGAATTACCCCAATATGTAAAAGCCGGCCGCGGCGCCTGGCCTGCGGCTTGAGTCGGGTCACTGCGGCGTGCCTAGTGCCGCCAGATTGCGCACATCCACGTTACCGCCGCTGATGATCACCCCGACGCGCTTGCCGCGCGCGTCGAGCTTGCCTTCCAGCAGCGCTGCAGCAGCCAGCGTACCGGTCGGCTCGACCACTATTTTCATGCGCTCCCACAGGTAGTACATCGAGCGCAAAAGCTCGGCGTCGGTGACCGTCAGCATTGCATGCACGTGATGCAATATCAGCGGAAAAGTGAGCTTGCCCGCGGAACTCGTGCGCGCGCCGTCGGCGATCGTGTCCAGGTTGTGCACGGTCTGCAGGATGCGGGTTGCGAACGAGCGCGTGACATCGTCGCCGGCCGCCGGTTCTACCCCGGTTACGCGTATGCCCGGCGCAAGATGGTTGGCCGCAATCGCGCAGCCCGAGATGAGCCCGCCGCCGCCGCACGGTACGAGCAAATGATCGAGCGGCCCCGCGTCTTCGATCAACTCCTTCGCCGCGGTGCCCTGCCCGGCGATCACGTGCGGATGATCGAACGGCGGGATCATGGTGAGGCCGCGTTGCGCCGCGAGCGTGCGCGAAATCTGCTCGCGATCTTCGCGGTCGCGGTTATAGGCGATGACCTCGGCGCCGTAGCCGCGTGTCGCCTCGCGCTTGACCGCCGGCGCATCGTCCGGCATCACGATGACCGCCGGCACGCCGAGCAGGCGACCGGCAAGCGCCACCGCCTGGGCATGATTTCCCGACGAGTAAGCGACGACCCCGCGCCGCTTCTGGTCCGCATTCAAATTCGACAACGCGTTGTACGCACCGCGAAACTTGAAAGCGCCCATGCGCTGCATGGTTCTCACATTTGAAGAAAACGCGCGCACCGGTTCGTTCGTCGACCATGCGCGAAGTCAGTACCGGCGTGCGGTGGGCAATGCGTTCGATTGCCGCCGCGGCAGCGACAACATCGGCGTAGCCGACCGGCAGCGCTTGATCGTTCGTGATATTCATCACATTCCTGTTGTTAGGGGTCTGCCGCCGGCTGGGCCGGCGGCAATCCAGTCGAACCGCCATAAATCCAGCGCCGATTGTAGCGGGCGTCGGCGGACTGTCATCAAGTCGACGGTATCACGGCTTCCGCCGGCCCTATATGCCAACCCTTTCGAGGTGCCGGGTTCATAATATTTTTTATTAATAAACAATATCTTATACGATCATCTCAACCTTTGCGCCGCGTGCGCCGTAACTTGGCCTGTAACTTGCTGATACGTGGGCGACTGGATAGGCCAGCGGCTACGGAGACGAACATGGTGATCTACATGGACCGGTACAGGACAGCAAAAACAGCGCCTGCGGCATGGCTCAAGAACGGAACCTACGGCGATGAAGTCATGCAGGCGGGCTGGAATCCCGCGGTGATCCACATGCTGCGCGAACCGGTTCAGGCTTCCCCCAGCCCCGACTTGCCGGATGACATGTCGAGTATCGACGTCGACGCCTTTCTTGGCCGCGTTTACGGCCTTGCGACATTGATTTAAGGCGCTGCCTCGCGGTAGCGGCGGCAGCGCCGGGATCCCCTCCTCCCCCGGTGTTGCCGTAATTTCTTCAGTAAAAAAACGCCGCGTAAACCGCGGCGTTTTTCTTTTGGCGTTTACTATGCCAGCGCGGCTATCACACGCTCACGGCTGATCGGCATATCGCGCACGCGCGCGCCGATCGCCGCAGCCACCGCATTGGCAATTGCCGCGGCCGCCGGCCCGGTCGCACCTTCGCCCGCCCCGACCGGCGGCAGGTCCGGCCGCTCCATCAACGTTACCTCGACCTGCGGCGCTTCGCTGAATTTCAACACAGGGTAATCGTCCCAGGTACGCGAGGTGATCCGTTCGCGGTCGAAAGTGACCTGCTCCTTCAGCGTCATGCTCGCGGACTGGATAATCCCGCCTTCGATCTGGTTGATTACGCCATCGGGATTAATCACCAGTCCGACATCGACCGCCGCCCATGCCCGCGTGACCCGCGGCGCCGACTCGATATCGACTTCCGCGACTACGGCGACATAGCAGCCGAGATTCTTGTAGCGCGCGAAACCGATCCCGCGACCCCGGCCTTCGGCGAGCGCAGAATTTTCCCAGCCAGATTTTTGCGCGACCGCTTCGATGACCGCGCGCGCGCGTGGATCCTTGAGATGACGCAGGCGAAACTCGACCGCATCCACACCGGCCGCAAGGGCGAGCTCGTCCATGAAAGATTCGATCGCGAACACGTTGGCGTGCGCACCCAGCGCGCGCAACGCGGACGCGCGCAGCGGCGAATACGTGATCAAATGATGCGTCACGCGCTGATTCGGGAAATCATACAGAGGAATCGCGTTGCGATGGCTGCCGCCCGGCGGCAACGGCGGATTGGCCGGAGTTGCCGCGGGATGCGGCTCGGCCAGATGCCAGGCGGCAATCAGGTTCACGCCGTCCTTGCCTTCGGGACGCGCGCTGTGCGGATAACTCCACACGTCCAGTTGCCAGTCGACGATATGGCCGCCCGCATCCAGCGCCGCGCGCGTTTTCACGACCATTGCCGGGCCGTAAGGCTCCCATGCAAATTCGTCTTCGCGCATCCACTGCACCTGCACTGCGCGCCCCGGCACCGCCCGCGCGAGCAACGCCGCGTCGAGCGCGACGTCATCCGCACCGTTGTGACCATAACAGCCGGCGCCGTCCGCATGGTTGACGGTCAATGCTTCAGGCGCAACGCGCAGCGCCTTGGCCATGTCTTTGCGCAAAGGATGTATACCCTGGCTGTGGGTCCATACGTCGTAATGCCCGTTCCCGAATTTCGCGATGGCGCACGATGGCCCCATCGATGCGTGCGCGATGTAAGGTCGGGTATAAGTGGCCGCCAACACCGTGCCGCCAGGTTGCATCGCGGCGGCATCGGATTTTTCGCTGATGACATCCGTCCGCGCCGGTTGCGCGAGCAAGTACTCCGCCGGCGTGACGTCGGCCGGCAATGTTTGATCGTTGTGCCATTGCGCGCTGCGCGCGAGACGCCGGGCGGCGCGTATCGCCTGTTCCTCGCGCGCTGCGACAACGCCGAGAAAACTGCCGTCCCGCACCACGGTCACCACGCCCGGCATGGTTCTCACTTCCGCGTCGTCGAGCGCCGTGAGACGCGCGCCGTAAGCGGGCGGCCGCACCACGCGCCCGTAAAGCATGCCGGGCAATTCCATGTCCTGGATGTACGCGGCAACGCCCGTCAATTTCGCGGGCAGATCGACGCGCGGCACCGCGCTGCCGATGTATTTATGTTCGCTCGCCGGCTTGGGCGCTGCCTGACCCGTCGCATCCCGTTCGAGCATGCGGTCGTCGGCCAATTCCCAGTAGGTGACCGCACTGCCGCCGCCGCTGACAACACCGTCGACCACGCCGACCTTCTCAAGCGAAACGCCCAGCTTCACCGCCGCGCGCTGCAGGAGCAGTTCGCGCGCCTCGGCGCACGCGTAGCGCAAGGCGACCCCGCTTTCCTCGATCGAACGGCTGCCCGAGGTGATGCCTTCGTTCGGCCCATGGCCGGTACCCGCTTTGGTCAGCCGGACGCGCTGCGGCGACACGTCGAGCTCGTCCGCCACGACCTGGGTGAGCGCAGTCAGTATGCCCTGTCCGATTTCGACCTTGCCTGTAAAGACCGTTACGGTACCGTCGCCATTATTGATGCGCAACCAATGCGACAGGCGCCGATTCGTTTCGAGACTACCCGGCAGCCTGCGCGGCGCGGTCATGACAGCGTCCCCGCGGCTTTCTTGATCGCGCGCAGGATCCGCGCATGCGTGCCGCAACGGCAGATATTGCCGTCAAGTGCCGCGCATATTTCCGCTTCGCTCGGGCGCGCATTCTTGGCGAGCAGCGCGTAGGCGGACATGATAATGCCGCTCGTGCAATACCCGCATTGCGCCGCCTGCTCCTCGATGAAGGCGCGCTGCAGCGCATGCAGCCTGTCGATGCTGCCTATTCCCTCGAGGGTCGTGATGCGTTTGCCGGCCACCGCCGACAGGGATATATCGCACGACTGCACGGCCTTGCCGTCGATCACGACCGTGCACGCGCCGCATACGCCAAGACCACACCCGAAGCGCGCCCCTTTGAGCTTCAGATCGTTGCGCAGTACGTACAGCAGCGGTGTCTCGCCATCCGCTTCCACCGCGTGCGTGCGGCCGTTGACTTCCAGGGTTATCGACATAGACGATTGGCCTTGCGCGTCATGCCAACGCGGCCTTTACGCGCTCGCGCGTGAACGGCAGATCGCGCATGCGCGTGCCCGTCGCGTTGGCGATCGCGGCGACCGTGGGACCCTGCGAACCTTCGCCGGCGCCCAGCGGTTTCTTGTCCGGACGATTGAGCAATACGATCTCCACCGCCGGCACTTCGGGAAATGTGAGAATCGCATAATCCGCCCATGAACGCGTTTGCAGGCGCTGCGCGTCGTAGCGGACCGACTCTTTCAACGACCAGCTCGTCGACTGGATGATGCCGCCTTCGATCTGGTTGGTGAGGCCGTCCGGATTGATGACGAGCCCCGCGTCTACGGCCGCCACCGCTTTGGCGACCCGTACGTTGCCGGTGTGCCGGTCGATTTCGACGTCGGCGACCACCGCGACATACGCGGCGAGATTCTCGTACTTGGCGAAAGCGATTCCGCACCCATGCGTGCCATCGCCTTTGCGCCCGGACTGCCAACCCGCGCGACTTGCCGCGGCCTCGATGACGGCACGCGCACGCGGATCCTGCAGATGGCGCAGCCGGAACTCAACCGCGTCCACATTCGCCGCCGCCGCCAGTTCGTCGATGAACGATTCGAGTGCAAATACGTTCGCGTAGGCGCCCAGCGTGCGCAATGCCGAAGTGCGCAGCGGCATTTCCGGCAGATAGTGCAAGAGAATGCGCTGATTCGGAAATGCATCAAGCGGCACCGCGTTGCGATCGGCGGCACCCGCCGGCTGCGCGCCATTGACCGGGAAACCCATTTGTACCGGATCGGCCAGATACCAGCCTGCGAGCAGGTTGCCGCCGGCGCCGCCCGGGCGAGTGCTGCGCGGATGGCTCCAGGTTTCATGCTGCCAGTCGACGACCCGGCCGCGCGCGTCGAGGCGCGCCTGCAATTTCATCACCATCGCCGAACCGTACGGCTCCCAGCCGAACTCGTCCTCGCGCATCCACTGCAGTTTTACCGGCCGGCCGCCGTTCGCGCAGTAGCCGCACTGCGCGGCCTGTTCGGCCACGAATGCCTTTTGCAGCGGGTGCGCGGCGCCGCCCGCGCCCAGTCCTTCGATGGTCGTAATCGATTTGCCGGTGAGGGTCGCCAGCGGGGTCACGCAAGACCGCACCGCCCTGCCGTCGACCACCACGGTACATGCGCCGCATTGGGCAAAGCCGCAGCCATATTTCGCGCCGTTCAAGGCAAGGTCGTTGCGCAGCACGTAAAGCAGCGGCGTATCGCCGTCCGCTTCGACGCTGTGCGTCATGCTATTGACGGCAATGCTGGTTGCCATCGGTATACTCCCCCGGGAATCAGCGGTGCGCCAGTTCACAATCTAATTTTCGAAAAAACATCGGCTTATACTGCCATTCCCGGCAGCGCGCCGCAAAAATATTTTGCGTCCGGCGGTTTAGGTCTATACTTTTCGGACCATCTGGATGGAAGGAGCTGCCCATGCAGACTGACCACGAAATTCTCAGGAAACGCATTCTCGAACTGAATCTCGAACATCGCGACCTTGACGACGTCATCGCCAAGCTGGCCGAAAAGCCCGGCCAGGACCAATTGCAACTGCAGCGGCTCAAGAAGAAAAAACTCCTGGTCAAAGACCAAATCTTCCAGCTCGAACGCCAGTTGACACCCGACATCTCGGCATAGGGACCCGGCTCGCCTCGCGAATTTGTTCGCCGCCCGAGGTTTCAGGCCTTGCGCGCGGTCGCGGCGATGAAAACGGCATAGGCGCCGAGCAGGACAAACCACACCAGGGACCACTCGGCGACCGACAGTCCGAAGAGCCGCCAGCCGACTTCGGCGCACTCGCCCGAACCGCGGAATATTTTTTCGAACGCGTTCATCAGCGGAAAACGGTCGAGCATGTAAGCCAGGCCCGGCCCGCATTCCGGCACCTTGTCCTTCGGCAGATGCTGCAGCCATACGTGGCGCGTGGCAATGCCGGCGCCGACCAAACTCACGGTCACGAGCAGCGTGCTGTAAACCATGGCGCCGGTGCGGCGGGGACCGTGCAATGCACCGATCAGGAACACCACCATCAACGCTATATAAACAACGCGCTGCAATATGCAGAGCGGACACGGATTCTGGTACTCGTAATATTGCAGGTACAGCGCATACGCAATCAATCCGCCGGACATCAAAAACCCGGCGAGATAGGCGAGGCGTGGAGTCAGGCTTGGCTTCATCAATATGCATCCTTCGCAATGGTCGTTTGCATGCTCACGCCCTTGTTCGATTCCGACCGCATTCGACCGTGCGGGAAATTTTAGCATGCGCGCGTAGCGGCGCTTGTTGGTCCGCGCCGCCGCCGGTACAATTCCTCACCCAAACTTGAATCACGTGCGCCGCAATCGCGCAACCGCGCAATACCGTCACCCGATGAGACATTCCCGTACGCGAGATGTTCTGCCGTTGACAGGTTTGCTCGCGTTCGCTGCGAGCGGCGCGGGCGCGCAGAGTTTTCCCGACAAGGCCGTCACGATGATCGCGCCGTTTCCGGCCGGCGGCTCGGTCGATCTGGTCGCGCGCGCTATCGCGCAGCAAATGAGCGAACTATGGAAACAACCCGTCGTCGTCGCCAACCGGCCCGGCGCCGGCGGCAATATCGGCGCCGAAGCGGTTGCCCGCGCCGTCCCCGATGGCTACACGCTGCTCATGGGCACAACCGCACTCGCGAGCAGTCCCTCACTGTACTCGAAACTTGCCTACGACTTAATGAAGGATCTCGCGCCGGTAAGCCTGGTGGTAACCATGAGCAACGTGCTCGTCGTGCATCCCGCGTTGCCCGCGCATTCGGTGCGGGAACTCCTGGCTCTCGCGAAAGCGCGGCCGGGCACGCTAAATTCCGCGTCGGCCGGCGTCGGCAGTTCGAACCACCTGGCGCTCGTATTGTTCAATACGATGACGGGCGCGGGGATCGCGCACATTCCTTACAAAGGCGCCGCACCCGCGGTCGCCGACGTGATGGGCGGACACGTCGCGATGACATTCGTGCCGATCGCCGCTGCCGTGACGCCGGTGAAATCGGGCCGCTTGCGCGCATTGGGAGTCACCGGAGCGGGGCGGTCGCCGACCCTGCCCGAAGTACCGACCATCAACGAAGCGGGGGTTACGGGGTACGAAGCAACGTCGTGGAACGCATTGCTTGCGCCCGGCACCACCCCGCGCGATATCGTGCAGCGAATTCAGACTACACTGACGGAAAGCCTGCGCACAGCCAGGGTTAAGGAAATACTCGTCAGCGCCGGCGCCGATGCGGCCGGCGGCACGCCTGACGAACTGGCGGGCTTCTTGCGCACGGAAATGGCGAAATGGGGCAAGGTCGTCAAAGCTGCCGGCATCAAGCCTGAATAGTCCCGCGCGCATGCTCAAAATTTCCCCGCACCTGACCATCGCAGACACGGAACTCGCGGAACAGTTTGTGCGCGCGTCGGGTCCGGGCGGACAAAACGTCAACAAGGTTTCCACTGCCGTCCAATTGCGGTTCAACGTCTATGCGTCGCCTTCGCTGCCGTGGGACGTGCGCGCGCGTCTCATCAAGCTCGCCGGCACGCGCATCAATTCGGTCGGCGAATTGATCGTCACCGCCCAGCGTTTCCGCACGCAGGCGCAAAACCGCGCCGACGCACGCGAGCGGCTGACGGAGTTGATCCGCAGCGCACTGCACGCGCCGAAACCACGGCGTAAGACAAAACCCAGCGCCGGCGCCAAACGGCGACGCGTAGAATCCAAGCAGCGGCAGAGCGAATTGAAGCGCGGGCGCACAAAAAATTTGAGAGGTATGGAATAATCGCGCGTGCCGGCTGTTTAACATGGTCATGCCGACGGCTTCCCGCGCGCCGCCGGCGACCAATATCATCCACAGAATGCGGGCTCAATTTACGGGGAAAAAAGCATGAAACTGGCAATCTGCACCGCTGTAATCGCAATGGTGGTAGGCAACTTCGCGTCCGCGCAGGACTTGAAGCCCGAAGACATCATCAAGTTCCGCAAGGGCGCCTACCAGGTCATCGGCTGGGAGATTCGTCCGCTGGGACTGATGGTCAAAGGCGAAATGCCGTTCGATAAAGACACGTTCGCGCGCAATGCGGCAGTCATCGCAACGATGAGCCACGTCGTACCCGAAGGGTTCGTCGCCGGCACCGACAAGGGCGAGACCCGTGCAAAGCCGGAAATCTGGAGCGATCCCGCCAAATTCAAAGCCGCGCTGGAACGCTTTCAAACCGAAGCCGCCAAGATGAACGAAGTCGCCAAAGGCGGCAATTTCGATGCGATCAAGGTGCAGTTTGGCGCGCTCGGCAAGTCGTGCGGCAACTGCCACGACAGCTTCCGCAACAAGTAGTACCCCCCGACAAATCGCAATTCGGACCGCGCCGGCAGACGGCGCGGCCTTTTTTATTTGCGCACGATGAAATAAACCATACCCGCGGCAATGGCCGCTACGACGACCGCGAGCGGGGTGCTCGCCAACCGCGCGGGCGGCACGGGGTCGCCTGCCGGACGCAGCTTGTAGCCGGTGAACATCGGCTTGATCAGATTGTCCGATTTGTACAACAGGTAGAAAATCACCGCACCGATATGCATCGCAACGAGTGCCAGCAACACATAAAAGTTGTAATAATGGATTGCGGTCAGAAAATCGCTCGTCGACTTGCTGACCATCTTGTAGAGCGGACCCTCGGTGACGATGTCGTCGTTCGAAAACAGGCCGGTGGACGCCTGCACCAGGATGCAAGCGAGCAGCAGTACCACGTTCCAGCCGCCAAGCGGGTTGTGTCCGAGATGGGCTCCGGCCGTCCGCTCGGACAGAGTGCGCACGTAGGCCAGCGCGGCGCCGGGACCGCGCACAAAATTCCCAAAGCGCGCATGACTGCCGCCGCAAAACCCCCATACCACGCGAAACAGCGCCAGGGTCATTATCGCGTAGCCGGACCACATATGATATTGCATGACATTGCCGCCCTCCTTGCCGCTCCACCATGAAAACAGGATAAGCAACACCAGCGCCCAATGAAAAATTCGCACCGGCAGATCCCAGACTTTCACGCGCTGAACGACGTTTGCCTCGTCATTCGCGGCCGACGTATTGCTCATATGCCCCCACTGTATTAATTGCCATTCCCACGGCTTCTGAATGAGCTGCATAAAACTGTCACCCGGCCGGAATTATAATCGACACGCGCCCTTCTCCGGCTGAGGAAACCAATCATGAAGCGATTCGCGTTTGCATCGATGCGGTATTGCACATTGTCGTTGATGATCGCTGCCGGCAGCGCGACGGCCGCGCAAGCATTGCCACTCGACAAGATCAAACTGCCCCCCGGCTTCGAAATCAGCGTGTTCTCGGACAACCTGCCGAATGCGCGCGCAATGGCGCTCGGGGACAAGGGCACGCTGTTCGTCGGCAGCATGCGGGCCGGGAAGGTTTACGCGGTGCGCAGCCGCGACGGCAAGGCGCTCGATACGCTGGTGGTGGCATCCGGGCTCAACATGCCGGTCGGCGTGGCGTTTCGCGACGGCGCGCTGTACGTGTCAGCCGTCGACCGCATCCTGCGTCTCGACAAAATCGAGGACCATCTCGAGCATCCCCCGGCCCCGCAGCTGGTGACCGACCGCTTCCCCGCGGACACGCATCACGGCTGGAAATTCATCGGATTCGGCCCCGACGGCCTGCTCTATGTGCCGGTCGGCGCGCCGTGCAATATCTGCGATCCCGATGCCAACCGCTACGCCAACATCATGCGCATGCGCGCCGACGGCAGCGGGCTCGAGGTCTACGCGCGCGGCGTGCGCAATTCGGTCGGTTTCGACTGGCATCCCGAGACGCACGAATTGTGGTTCACCGACAACGGGCGCGACTGGCTCGGCGACAACCAGCCGGACTGCGAGTTGAACCACGCGCCTAGGAAGGACATGCACTTCGGCTTTCCTTTTTGTCATGCGGGAGACGTAGCCGATCCCGAATTCGGGCAATCGCGCGCGTGCACGGAATTCACTCCGCCTGCCGTCAAACTAGGCGCGCACGTCGCACCGCTCGGCATGCGTTTTTATGCGGGCAACATGTTCCCAGCCGCCTACAAGAACAATATTTTCATTGCCGAGCACGGTTCGTGGAACCGCAGCCGGAAAACCGGCTATCGCGTAATACGCGTGGTGGCGGCGCCGGGCGGCGCGTCACGGCAGGAAGTTTTCGCCGAAGGCTGGCTGCAGGGACAGTCCGCGTGGGGACGGCCCGCCGACGTGATGGTCATGCCCGACGGTGCGCTGCTGGTATCGGACGACCAGGCCGGCGTCGTGTACCGCATCAGCTACCACGCCCCGCGTTAAGCTCCGTCCTTGCGGTTGATTTCGACGAGCCTGGGGCGCGTCGATGCGACGAGATTTCTCAGCATCACGTAATCGGTTTTGCCGCTGCCCAGGAGCGGCAGTTCGGCGACGTGCGCAATGCGCCGCGCAACCGCGAGATCCTGGCTGCCGAGCAGGTGCGCCGAACGCTGCAGGGTGGCGCGCGTCAGGTACGGATCCGTGGTGAATAGTACCGTGCCCTCGCCGCTGTCCGCGATGACGTCCACCATTGCCGCGTGCAGGTAATGCGGCGAGGCATGGGACGCAATGCGTTCGACCGTTTCGAGCGCCACCATTTCCCCGGCAATCTTGGCGAACCGCCGCACGCGGCCGACGACCGTGACGAAACCCGCCGCATCGACGTCGATCACGTCCCCGGTGTCGTGCCAGCCCGCACCGACTTCCGAGTACGGCGGCTGCAGCACGCCGGGCTCATTAAAGAAATAATAACCGAGCATCACGTTCGGACCGCGCACATGCAGGCGGCCGCCGCGCGCGATGCCCTCGACCGCGACGAGCTGGTGCTCGACGCCGGGCAGGAAACGGCCGACGGTGTTCGCCCTGAAAGCCAGCGGCGTGTTGAGCGTGATCACCGGCGCGCACTCCGTCGCGCCATATCCTTCGAAAACGCGCAGGCCGAACTTTTCGAGCCATAGCGCCGCAACTTCCGGGTTGAGCCTTTCGGCGCCCGAAATCACGCACCGCACGCGGTAAAAATCATAGGGGTGCGCTTCGCGAGCATAACGCGCGAGGAAGGTGGCGGTACCGAACAGGAACGTGCAATCGCGCATGTACGCGATTTCGGGAATGACGCGATAGCGCAACGGAGACGTATATAGGTACAGGCCGACGCCGCACACCAGCGGCATCAGCGTGCATGCCGTCAGGCCGTACGAATGAAACATCGGCAACGCGTTCAAAAAACGGTCTGCCGGCGAAAAATCGATCACCGCGCGCATTTGCGCGATGTTCGCCAGCAATGCGTCATGGCTCAACGCGACGCCCTTGGGCTTCGCTTCGGATCCCGAGGTAAACAGGACCACCGCAGCGGCCGCCGGATCGGCCGCCTGCAATGCGCAGCGCGGCCGCCACCACGCCCAAGCGGCAAGCCATATTTTGTCGAGCGCGCCGAACTGTCCGCGCAAGTCCTCGACGAACAGAATATTCTGGTTGCACAGCGCGTCGAGCACCGGATACAGCCGCGCCGCCTCTACGAAACGCCGCGATGTGATGACGGTGTTGATCCCGGCGGCGACGCATGCGCTGCGCAGCGCTTCGGCGCCCGCCGTGTAATTCAACATCGCCGGCACGCGGCCGGCGGCGCCCATGCCGAGCAGCAGACACGCGGTCGTGGAGATATTGGGCATTATCACGCCGATGATCTCGCGCGGTGCGCCGGTGCGGCCGGCGATGCGTGCCAGCGCGAGCGTCGTACGCAGCAGGTCACCATAGGTCTCACGCCTGCCGCGCACATCCTCGACGATCCGGTGACCGCGTCCGAACAATTCCACCGCGCCGAGAAAGGCCTCGTACAGCGTCTGGCGCTTGCGCCCATCGACTTGCGCGCGCTGCATGATCGCGCTCAGGTGATCGGCCGCCTGCTGCCGCTTGACGCGCGTCCGCGCGTCCGTGAATTCGGGCAACCGCGTGGCGCCGTGCACGCGGATCGTGACCTGCGGCAACCAAGCGCGCGAAAATTCGCCTGGCACGCGGCCAAAGCGTGAATAAAGCAGCCCGTCGACCGTAACCGGCACGACAGGAACACCCGAGCGAGCAGCGATCGTCGCGACCGAGTGATAAAGCTTCATCGCGCTCGCGGTGGTCGTCACGCGGCCTTGCGGAAAGATGACCACCGTCTCGCCAGCGACGAGCAGTCGCACCACGCGCTTGACGGTCGAGGGCTCGGACAAGTCGAGTACGCAATGGCGGAAAAACCGGCCCAGCCAGCGGCTCAATGCCGGCGTCATATCGTCGCGCGACATCACGACCCGCGTGCGGCGCGGCAGGAACAGCCCCAGCAACAGGCCGTCGAGCCACGCATCGTGATTGGCAATGACCAGCGACGAACCGGCCGCGAGGCACATTTCGTCGCCAACCACCCGGACTCTCAGCATTATCCGAACAATCAGTTTAAGTATATGCCGCATCACACGGATTTTAATGTAGTAATGAAATTTACGCTGAACAAAAAATGATCATTTCAACAACGATGACGCCAGCATAGCCGCGTGTCGCCGCAAAATAAATTTTTATGACGGCAAAATATCCGGCGTTAACTTAGGACTGTTTTTAAAAGGAAAAAATCCAAATCTATCAGAATGTTAGATTTGCTTTATGGAAAAAATTTATTTTTAATGATTGCGCGGCCCTGGTCGGCCACATTTTTTCAACCGCACATCCTGAGGAGCAATCACATGAACGTATTCGATATCCCGCAAGAAGTTCTGCGCACTCCCGATCCGCAATTTCTGCGCAGCCCCGAAATTCCCGCCGCCGAACCCCGGACTTCGGGCATCGAATTCGCGTTTTCCGATCAGTTGCGAGCCTACTACCAGCACGAACAGCGCGCGATGTGGTCGCGCTGGAATCCATTGCCGCGTCCCTGCTTCAATGCCAAGTTGCTGGCAGACATCCGCGCCTACCACGATTTCCTGTCGAATAGCGGCGGGCACATCGACTGCATGGGCAAAGTGCACCCGATCGAATACGTGGTACTCGCGTCCGACCGCGCGGGCGTGTTCAACCTGGGCGGCGACCTCGACCTTTTCAAGAAGTTGATCGGCGAGCAGGATCGCGCCGAACTGCTGCGCTACGGGCGCGAATGCATCGATGTGCTTTACTCGAACTACACGTCGTTCGACCTGCCGGTCACGACGATTTCACTGGTGCAGGGCGACGCGCTGGGCGGCGGCTTCGAAGCGGCGCTGTCGGGCGACCTCATCATCGCCGAGAAAAGCGCGCGCTTCGGCTTCCCGGAAATTCTCTTCAACCTGTTCCCGGGCATGGGCGCCTATTCCTTCCTCGAGCGCAAGATCGGGCAGCGCGGCGCGGAGGAAATCATTTCCAGCGGTCAGGTCTACAGCGCGGACCAGATGCGCGACAAAGGCGTCATCGACGAGGTGGTCGAGAACGGCCAGGGCGAAGCCGGGGTCGCGGCGTTGATCGAACGCCGCAAGCGCAGCCAGAACGGGTTCGCGGCGCTCGCGCAGACGCGCCGGCGCGTGCACCGGGTGCAGTTCCCCGAACTGCTCGATATCGTGGAAATCTGGGTCGACAGCGCGCTGCGCCTGAATCTGCGCGACCTGAAACTCATGCAACGGCTCGTCTCGCGGCAAAACGGACTTGGAGAATCCCAACAGGTGCACTAACGGGCCCCTGGGATAGCGCCGGCCGGCGGCGACGGTTCCCCTTCCGGGACCGCCGGCCGGCGCTTGTTTTTTGCTGGAAGCACCTGCGAAAAGGTATTACCATGAATCAAAATGACGTGATCGCCGAACGATCAGGGAGACCGGTCTTGACCGACGCGAGCCTGTATTACTCGATTCAGGAAGTGTCCGAAAAGCTCAGCATTCCGATCCAGAAGCTGCGGCGCTGGGACACCGACGGCGTACTGAAAGCGCAGCGTTCGATGGGCGGTCACCGCCGCTACCTGAAGGAATTGATCGACCGGCTGGCCGCGCAATCGTTGAGCGCGGACAAGGGCACCCAGGAACTCGCCACGATCAAGAAGTCGCTGGCCGAGAAAAGCCGCATCATCCAGTTGCTGCTGGAAAGCGAGCATCGCTACCGCGACCTGGTGGAAACATCGCACGACCTGGTCTGGACGACCGACCCGCAGGGGCGCTTCACCTACTTGAATACCGCCGCGCAGGATATTTTCGGCCTGCCGCCGCGCGACCTGTCCGGCCGCTGCTTCTTCGATTTCGAAGCCGGCAATGCGCACATCGCCAACCGGCGCTTTCTGGCGATGTTGAAACGCGGCGGCGAAGTCAAAAACTACGTGACCCACGTCGTCACCGCGCGCGGCGAGGACCGCTGGATCGGAATCAATGCGCGCGCCCTGCTCGACGAGAACCGCGAAGTAAAAGGCATTCGCGGCACCGCCCGCGACATTACCGAACAGCATGTGGCGACGCGGCGCATCGAGCATCTCGCGATGCACGACACGCTGACCGACCTGCCCAACCGGATCGCCCTGCAAAAAAGCATCGAAGAAGGCATCTTCGGAGGAACCCCGGGTGCGATCCTGTTTCTCGACATCGACCACTTCAAGTACGTAAACGACAATTTCGGCCACCGCGTCGGCGACCAGATGATCAAGGGGGTGGGCAGCGCGCTGCGCGGCATGATGCGGGACTTTTCGGGCAGCCTCTTCCGTCTCGGCGGCGACGAATTCGCGATTCATCTGCCCGGTGCTCTGCGGCAGGACGCGGTGCGGGTCGCCGAATGCGCTCTCGAGACGGTGCAGCATTACCGGCTGCAAACCGGCAGCCCCAAAGGCATTTCGAACATCTCGGCATCGATCGGCATCGCGCTCTATCCGTTTCACGGCCCCGATGTCGGCGGGCTCCTGTCCAACGTCGACATCGCGATGTACCAGGCCAAGGAACTCGGGCGCAATCGCTATATACTTTTTGACCAGGGCTCGGACAACATGCGCAGCACGCACAAGCGCGTGCATTGGGCGAAAAAACTGCGCGACGCGATCGACGACGACCGCCTGGTGCTGGTCGCCCAGCCGGTCGTGCGCCTGTCGGACCAGAAGCCCGTGCATCACGAGGTGCTGCTGCGCATCCGCGACGACGACGGCAAAATCATCATGCCGGGGAATTTCATCGAAATCGCGGAATCGCTGGGCCTCATCCAGGAAATCGACATGCGCGTGGTCGAGAAGCTGCTCCTGCACATGCACCAGCACAACCTGATGGGCAAGAAGCTGCGCTACTTCGTGAACCTCTCGCGCGTGAGCATTTCGGACAAGAACTGGGTCAAGCGTTTCATCGAAATGCTGTCGATCAGCAAGGCGGACCCGAGCCAGCTCGTGTTCGAAATCACGGAGACCGCGGCGATGTCCGAAATCGACGTGACGCTAAGCTTCATCAAGAAGCTCAAAGACATGGGTTGCCGCTTCGCGCTCGACGACTTCGGCGCCGGTTTCAGCTCGTTCTATTACCTGAAGCGCTTTGCGGTGGATTACCTCAAAATCGACGGCAGTTTCATCCGCGATCTCGCGGGTGAAGACGGCAGCAACCGCCTCTTCGTCAAGGCGCTCAACGATGTCGCCAAAGGCATGAACAAGCAGGTGATCGCGGAATGGGTTGAAACCCCGGAAGTGCTGAAGCTGCTGCAGGACATGGGCGCCCAGTTCGGCCAGGGTTATCTGTTCCAGCGGCCGGCCCTGCTCGACGGCAGCGAGGACCAGCGCTACGCGCAGCAGGGATTATCGGCGTAGCGGATGGCGCGGCTTCAGTCGCGAATCAGTCGTTTATCCAGTCGAGCCACGCCAGTCCCGCCACCACTTTCACGTCGGTGATGCGCCCGTCGAGGACCGCCTGGCGAATCTCCTCGCGCGCCATCGGCACGACATCGAGAAACTCGCCGTCGTCGAGCGCGCGTCCCACGGGCGTGAGATCGCGCGCCAGGTACAACTCGAAGCGCTCGTCGGAATAGCCGACGCACGGGTGCAGCGTCGCCAGATGCCGCCACGCCGCGGCCGTATATCCGCATTCCTCGACCAATTCGCGCTGCGCGGTCGCGAGCGGTTGCTCGCCGGCCTCGATCTTGCCCGCCGGCAGCTCGTAAAAATGGCGTCCGACCGCATAGCGGAACTGCCGCTCCATCACCAGCGTATTGTCATCTAGCAGCGGGATGATGATGACCGCGCCGGGATGCTGCACCCACTCGCGCGTCGCGGTGCCGCCGTCGGGCAGGCGCACGCTGTCTTCGCGCAGCTTGAGCATCTTGCCGTCGTAAGCCAGCCGGCTCGTCAGCCGGTGTTCGGTGTAATCGGAGGGCGGTTCGTCGGCCACGCGGGGGAACGCTACTGCAGCGACAGCGCGATCGAATATTCGCAGAGCGTCATCAGTAAACCGGGGCGGATGCCGAGTACGAGCATGCCGAGCCCGTTCGCGCCAAGCACCAGGCGCATGCTCGGGGACGGCGCGAGCGGCGAGCGGTCGACCGGCTCGTCGAAATACATGAGCTTGACGATGCGCAGATAATAGAATGCGCCGACCAGCGAGAACATTACAGCGATCACCGCGAGCCAGACGAATCCGGCGTCGACTACCGCCCACAGCACGGAAAGCTTCGCGTAAAAACCGACCGCCGGCGGCACGCCCGCCATCGAAAACATCAGCAGCAGCATGATGAACGCATACCACGGGCTGCGCGCATTGAGGCCTTTGAAGTCGTCGAGCTTGTCGGCTTCGAAGCCGGCGCGCGACAACAGCAGGATCATGCCGAACGTGCCGAGCGTCATCAGCACGTAAACGATCACGTAGAACATCGCCGAAGAATAACCGTCGTTGCCGCCGGCGAGCACGCCCAGCAGCAGGAATCCCATGTGCGAAATCGTCGAATACGCGAGCATGCGCTTCAAGTTGGTCTGGGCGATCGCCGTGATGTTGCCGATCGCAAACGACAGCACCGCCATGATGATCAGCATCCACTGCCATTGCGCGACCAGGTAATCGGCGCCGAGACCGGTGACGAGCAGGCGCATCACGAAGGCGAACGCTGCGAGCTTGGGTGCGGAAGCGATGAACAGCGCCACCGAGGTTGGCGCGCCCTCGTACACGTCGGGTACCCACATATGAAAGGGCACCGCGGAAAGCTTGAAGCCCAGCCCCGCGATGATGAACACGAGCGCAAACAACAGGACCGTGGTGTCGGCCCGATCGCCGGCGATGACTTCCGCCATCCGCGTCAATTCGAGCACGCCGGTTGCGCCGTACAACATGGACATCCCGTACAGGAGCAGGCCGGACGCCAGCGCGCCGAGCACGAAATACTTCATCGCGGCCTCGGTGGCGACGGCGGAGTCGCGCTGCAGCGCGATCATCGCGTAGAGCGAAAGAGTCATCAGCTCGAGGCCCAGATACAACAACAGCAGATGATTGGCCGATACCATCACCATCATGCCCAGCGTCGAAAACAATGCCAGCACGAAGAATTCGCCGCGGAACATATCGCGCGCGTGGATGTAGGCCTGCGAATAGACGAGCACTACCGCCACCGTGACGTAGATGCAGAGCTTCAACAGGTTGGCGAGCGGATCCGCGACGAACATGCCGCTGAACGTGTAGATGTCGCCGCTCCAGTCGGTGAACCCGGTGATCAAAAAGCAACCGGCGAGCGTCGCGAGCGTCAACGCATAAGTGATCCAGCGTTGCTCGTCGGCCAGGAACGCATCGAGCAGCAGGATCGTGCACACCATGCCGAGCAGGAAAGCCTCGGCGATGGCGGGGGTGAACGGCGCGATGAATTCCATGACTACAATCCGATCAAAAGTTTGCGGCCGGGTGCGGCGAGCCGCAGAATCTCGCCCACCGACTCGTGCAGCACTTCACCCAGCGGCGCCGGCCACAATCCCATCGCGAGTACCGCGGCCGCGAGAACGCCCAGCACGAGCATTTCGCGCCCGCTCAAGTCCGCGAGTACTTCGACGTGCGAATTGGCGACCGCGCCGAATACAACGCGCTTGTACATCCACAGCGTGTACGCCGCGCCGAATATCAGCGTGGTCGCCGCCAGCGCCGCGTACCAGAAATTCACTTTCATGGTCGCCAGGATGACGAGCCACTCGCCAACGAATCCGCTGGTTCCCGGCAGCCCCGAATTCGCCATCGCGAAAAACATGAACAGCGCGGCGAACACCGGCATCTTGTTGGCCACGCCGCCGTAATCCGCGATCAACCGCGAATGCATGCGGTCGTACATGACGCCAACGCACAGGAACATCGCGCCCGAAATAAAACCGTGCGAGATCATCTGCAGGATCGCGCCTTCGAGTCCTTGTGCGCTGAATATGAAGATGCCGAGAGTGACGAACCCCATGTGCGAGATCGACGAGTAAGCAATCAGCTTCTTCATGTCGGCCTGCACCAGCGCGACCAAACCGATGTAGACGACGGCGATCAGCGACAACGCAATCACGAATCCCGCGAGTTCGTGGCTCGCATCCGGCACGATCGGCAGGCTCAAGCGCAGGAAACCGTAGCCGCCGAGCTTCAGCATGATCGCCGCCAGCACCACAGAGCCGCCGGTCGGCGCTTCGACGTGCGCGTCGGGCAACCACGTATGCACGGGCCACATCGGCACCTTGACGGCAAACGCCACCATGAACGCGATGAAGATCAGGATCTGCGCGCCCATCGTGAGCTGCACGTCGTAAAAGTCGAACAGCGAAAAACTGTTGCCGGCGGCGTTATACAGATAGATCAACGCGACGAGAGACAACAGCGAGCCCATCAGCGTATAGAGGAAGAACTTGACCGCCGCGTAAACACGGTTGGGGCCGCCCCAGACGCCGATCACGATGAACATCGGAATCAGCGTCGCCTCGAAGAACACGTAGAAGAGCAGCGCGTCGAGCGCGCAGAACACGCCGTTCATGAGGCCCGACAGGATCAGGAATGCCGCCATGTACTGCGACACGCGCACCTTGATCACTTCCCATCCGGCTATCACGACCAGCACCGTGGTCAGGCAGTTCAGCAAAATCAGGAGCAGCGACATGCCGTCGATGCCGACATGGTAATTGACGTTGAAGGTGTCGATCCACGGCCTTAAATACGTGAACTGGAAATCGGCGCTCGTGCGGTCGAATCCCGTCCACAATGGCAGCGCCACGACAAGACCGGCCAGCGCACCGAGCAAAGCCAGCACTCGCGCAACCTGCGGCCGTGCATCGCCGGCCGCGAGCACGGCCAGGCCCGCGAGAATCGGCACCCATATGACGAAATTCAGAATTGGGGTTTCCATATGATTGTTCTTATCGGGGCGGCAGGTTCATTGGGGCGCGTATACCGAGCCCAGCAGCCACGCGGACATGAGCAGCAGAATACCGATGATCATCGCGAACGCGTAGTGATAAATGTAGCCGGACTGGAGCTTGCGGATCACGGTCGAGCTCCACCCGACGAGCCGCGCGGAGCCGTTGACGAAAAGGCCGTCAATCAGCAGCACGTCGCCGATCTTCCACAGACCGTTGCCGAGCAGGCGCGCGCCGCCGGCGAAGAACCAGTCGTTGAAACGGTCGAACCCGTATTTTTCCTCGAGTATCGTGACAAGGACGCCCCACTTCGCGCGCAATACGGGCGGCAGGTCGGGTCGCACGATGTAGATAAACCACGCGATGGCGGCACCCGCAAGCGCGAGCCAGAACGGCAGCGCGGTCAGGCCGTGCAACACCATCGGCAGCACGCCGTGGAACTCTTCAGCCATTTTCTTCACGCCTTCGTGCCCTTCGGCGATGTAGATCGAGCTGCCGAAATAGTCGCCGAACACGAAGTCGCCGATCACCCAGCCCGCGCAAACCGACGGGATCGCCAACAGTATCAGCGGCAGCGTTACGACCCACGGAGACTCGTGCGGGACTCCGCCGTGGCCATGCTCGTCATGCGCATCGTGTCCATGTGCGTCGTGTGCATGAGTATCGAAACGCTCTTTGCCGTGGAACGCAAAGAACACCAGGCGGAACGAATAAAAGCCGCCGACGAACACCGCGCCCAATGCCGCCAGATACGCGAACGCGGCGCCCGGCACACCTGCCGCGTAAGCTTCGTGAACCGCTTCAACGATTGAATCCTTCGAAAAGAAGCCGGCGAACGGCGGAAACCCGGCGTTCGCGAGCGCGCCTATCAGCACCGTCAGATACGTGATCGGCAGGTACTTGCGCAGGCCGCCCATCTTGCGCATGTCCTGCTCGTGATGCATCGCGATGATTACGGAACCCGCACCCAGAAACAGCACCGCCTTGAAAAACGCATGCGTCATCAGATGGAAAATCGCGACCGAGTAGGCCGAGGCGCCCAGCGCCATCGTCATGTAGCCGAGTTGCGACAGCGTCGAATAAGCGACGACCCGCTTGATGTCGTATTGCACCGTGGCGATCAGCGCCATGAAGAAGCAGGTGATCGCGCCGATCACCAGCACGAACGACAACGCCGTCTGCGACAACTCGAACAACGGCGACATGCGCGCGACCATGAAAATGCCGGCGGTGACCATCGTCGCTGCGTGGATTAACGCCGAGATCGGGGTCGGGCCTTCCATCGAATCGGGCAGCCACACGTGCAGCGGAAATTGCGCGGATTTGCCCATTGCGCCGACAAACAGCAGGATGCAGATCACCGTGATCAGCGACCATGCGTGTCCCGGGAAAATCTCAACCGTATTGGCGGCGAGCGTGCCGGCGCGCGCGTTCTCGAACACCGTCGCGTAATCAAGCGTGCCGAAGTACATCAGCACCAGCGCGATGCCGAGCAGAAAACCGAAGTCGCCGACGCGGTTGACGAGGAATGCCTTGAGATTCGCGTAGATCGCGGTCGGCCGCGTGAACCAGAAGCCGATCAACAGGTACGAAACCAGGCCCACTGCCTCCCAGCCGAAGAACAACTGCAGGAAGTTGTTCGACATCACGAGCATCAGCATCGAGAACGTAAAGAGCGAGATGTAGCTGAAGAAACGGTTGTAGCCGGGGTCATCCGCCATGTAGCCGATCGTGTAGATATGCACCATCAGCGACACGAACGTGACGACGACCATCATGGTGGCCGACAACTGGTCGATCAGGAAACCGATCTCGTAACTCGTCGAGCCGCTCACGAGCCACGTGTAGAGCGGCCCGTTGAAGGTATGCCCCTGCCTCACGTCGTTGAAAACCATCGCGGCGGCGACAGTGCACACGAGCATGCCCGCGATGGTCACCGTGTGCGCGGCGCGGTTGCTGATCTTCATGCACAGAAGACCGGACACCAGCGCGCCGACCAACGGCGCGAGCGGCACAACCAGGTAGAGGGTCTGGATCGTCACGGCGCTAGCCTTTCAGGCTGTCGAGGTCTTCGACATCGATGGTGTGCAGATTGCGGAACAGCACGACCAGGATCGCGAGCCCGATGGCCGACTCCGCGGCGGCCACGGTAAGGATGAAAAATACGAAAATCTGGCCCGCCGTGTCGCCGAGATAATGCGAAAACGCGATGAAATTCATGTTCACCGCGAGCAGCATCAACTCGATCGCCATCAACAGGATGATGACGTTCTTGCGGTTCAGGAATATCCCGACCACGCTGATCGCGAAGAGGATCGCGCCCAAAACCAGGTAATGCTGTAGTGAAACCACTCTCTCTTCCCCTTTTCAGGACCGGGGAGCGGGGAAACGTTCCCGACCCCGCCCGACCCGATCCTCAACCCTGCTTTTTCTCCGACGGCATGGCCACCATGCGCACACGGTCCTTGCGCTTGACCAGCACCTGCTGCGCCGGATCGATGTACTTGCTTTCCTTGCGGTGCCGCAGGGTGAGCGCGATCGCCGCGACGATCGCGACCAGCAGAATGACCGCGGCGATTTCAAACGGATAGACGTATACGGTATAGAGCAGGCGGCCCAGTTCCTTGGTGTTGCTGTACCCCGCAGCCGCCGGCGCCGGCTCCTCGAACTGAAACTCGGCGGAGGAATAATGCCACCACAAAAACAGGCCCATCTCCAGCACCAGCAGAGCGGCTACGAGCCCGCCCACCGGCAGATAAGTCCAGAAACCCTCGCGCAGCTTCGCAAGATTGACGTCGAGCATCATCACGACGAACAGAAACAGCACCATGACCGCGCCCACGTACACGAGCACCAGCGCGATCGCGAGGAACTCCGCCTGCAACTGGATCCACAGGCCGGCGGAGGTAAAAAACGCGAGCACCAGCAGCAAAGCCGAATACACCGGGTTGCGGGAAGTGATGACGCCGATCGCGGCGCCGATCAATACCACGGAGAATGCGTAAAAAATGAAAATCTGAAAGGTCATGTCTGCCATAGTCAGCGATAGGCCGCATCCGCGGCACGGTCCTTCGCCAGCTGCTCTTCGCACATGTCGCCGATCGCGAGCAGCATCGGCTTGGTATAGATCAAGTCGCCGCGGCTCTCGCCGTGGTACTCGAGGATGCGCGTCTCGACGATCGAATCGACCGGGCAGGATTCCTCGCAGAACCCGCAGAATATGCATTTGGTGAGGTCGATGTCGTAGCGCGTGGTGCGGCGGGTGCCGTCGGCGCGCTGCTCGGATTCGATGGTGATAGCAAGCGCCGGGCAGACCGCCTCGCACAATTTGCACGCGATGCAACGTTCTTCGCCGTTCGGATAGCGTCGCAATGCGTGCAGGCCGCGGAAGCGCCCCGACTGCGGGGTTTTTTCTTCGGGATATTGCACCGTGATCTTGCGCTGGAACAGGTGGCGCCCGGTCAGCATCATGCCCTTCACCAGCTCGACGAGCAGGAAGGTGCGGAAAAAATCGCGGATGGCGGTCAGCATCGTGTCCTCATTTCCACCAGACCCACAGCGGCGTCTGCATCCACGCGCCGAGCACGACGATCCACACGATGGTCACCGGAATGAAAACCTTCCAGCCGAGCCGCATGATCTGGTCGTAGCGGTAACGAGGGAACGTCGCGCGAAACCACAGGAAGCTCGAAACCACCATGAAGAGCTTGAAGAAGAGCCAGCCGATATTGCCGGCGGCGAGCCACGGCAGCCCGACCGCGTCGGCCAGCGCCTGCGGCACCGGCGACAGCCAGCCGCCGAGAAACAGGATCGAGCACAGCGTGGACACCAGGATCATGTTCGCGTATTCGGCGAGGAAAAAGAGCGCGAACGTCATGCCCGAGTACTCGACGTGGAAACCGGCGACGATTTCGGACTCGCCCTCGGCGACGTCGAACGGGCAGCGGTTGGTTTCGGCAACACCCGAAATCAGGTATACGAGGAAAAACGGGAACAGCGGGATAAAGAACCAGTTAAGCGCGCCGTATTTTCCCTGCTGGCTCATCACGATCTCGACCAGGTTCAGGCTTTGCGCGGCCATCAACACGCCGACCAGCGCGAAGCCCATCGCGATTTCATACGATACGATCTGCGCGGCCGAGCGCAACGCGCCCAAGAAAGCGTACTTCGAGTTCGACGCCCAGCCGGCCATGATGATGCCGTAGACACCCATCGACGTGATCGACATCAGATAGAGCAGGCTCGCGTCGATGTTGGCGAGCACGAGTTCGGGGGTGAAGGGCACGACCGCCCACGCCGCCAGCGCCGGCATCAAGGCGAGCATGGGCGCGACGACGAACAGGAATTTGTTCGAGCCGGCCGGGATGATGATTTCCTTGACCAGCAGCTTCAATCCATCCGCGATCGGCTGGAACAGGCCCAGCGGACCGACGCGATTCGGGCCGATGCGCACCTGCATCCAGCCGATCAGCTTGCGCTCCCACAACGTGAGATACGCAACGCACCCCATCAGCGGCGCGACGATGCAAAGAATCAGGATCAGCGTCTTGATCGTGTACAGAACGTACGGCGCGAATTCCTGGCCGCACACGGCAACGACCACGGCGCCCAGCAGGCCCCAAACCCACGCGCCCAGATTGATCAGCGGCTGTATGACGGCGTTCACACGGCCACCTTGTGCTGCGCTTCGACGCGCTCGACCGTGATCGCACCGAGCATGCCGCCGAGTTCCGCGGTCAGCGGATGAGCGGCCGCTACGCGCACGCAATTCGCCGGCAACTTGTCGTCGCGCACCGCGGCAATTACGACCGCACCGCCGCCCTGGATAATCTTGACCTGATCGCCATCGCGCAATTTAAGTTGCGCGAACAGCTCGCCGTTCATCGCGGCGACGGGTGCCGCCGCATCATGCGTTTGCTGGAGCGATGCCGCGCGGCGCACGATCGCATCGGCCTGGTAAATCGGCACTTCGCCGACCCGCTCGAGTCCCCCACCCGCAGAATCGAGCTTACCAACGACAGCCGAGGCCAGCCGGTTGTTCAGCCGCGATGCGACGTCGGCCCCTTGCAGCGCATCCTTTAAAACCTCTTCGCTGCTGTCGTAGTCGAAATCCGCGACGCCGAGCAGGTTGCCGAGCACGCGCAACACTTTCCAGGCCGGCCGCGTTTCCGCGAGCGGCTGCACGATGCCGCGAAAACTTTGCGCCCGCCCCTCGGCGCTCACGAAAGTGCCCGACGTTTCGGTAAACGGCGAAATGGGCAGCAGCGCGTGAGCGTAGTCCAGCGCGCCATGCTGGTACGGCGACAGCGCCACCACGAACTCCGCGCTCCGCATTGCGGTCATCGCCGCGCGCGAGTCGAAACAATCGACTTCCGGTTCGACCCCGAGCAGTACGTAGGCCTTGCGCGGTTGCGCAACGAGCTGAGCCGCATTCATGCCGGCGGTGGCACCGGCGAGATAACCGCCGACGCTGTTCGCGGCCTCGCCGAGGAAACCGAATTTCGCACCGGCGAGGTCGGCAAGCGTCTGCACGAGCGCGTGCAACTGCGTTGCCGCCGGATGATGCTGGGCCAGATTGCCCAGAAATATCGCGACGTTCTTGCCGGACACGAGGCTGTCGGCGATGCGCTGGGCGGATTCGCCCACTTCGACTGCCGCAACATCCGCGGGAACCGGCGCGTTCTTGGCCTGCGCAACCGCCTTGACCACCTGCGCGAGCGCGTGAGCGAGCCGCGACGGCGCGACGATGACCCTGTTCGCGACGCGCATCAAAAGATCGTCGTCGACCGGATTGAGCAAATTGATCTGCAGCAGTTTCTTCGCCGCCTGGCGCAAGCGGTTGGCGATCAGCGGATGATCTTTGCGCAGCGTGCTGCCGACCACCAGCACGCGATCGAGTTCACCGATGCCGGCGATGGGCATGCCGAGCCACGGCACGACTTTCGCATCGGCGCCGAAATCGGACTGGCGCAGGCGGAAATCGACATTGGCGTTGCCAAGCCCGTGCGCGAGTTTTTGCAGGAGATAGAGTTCTTCAAGCGTCTGGTACGGCGTGGCGAGCGCGCCGATCTGCGCGGCGCCATGCTGGTCGCGCACCTTCTTCAATCCGTTCGCGACAAAGTCGAGCGCGACCTGCCAGTCGACCTCTTGCCATGCGCCGTTGGTCTTGATCATCGGCCTGACCAGGCGGTCCGCGGAGTTCAGCCCTTCATAAGAGAAACGGTCCTTGTCCGACAGCCAGCATTCGTTGATTGCGTCGTTCTCGCGCGGCAGCACGCGCATCACGCGGTTTTGCTTGACCTGCACCGTGAGGTTGGAGCCGAGACCGCAATGCGGGCTCACCGACGGGTGGCGCGTCAATTCCCACGTACGCGCGCTGTAGCGGAACGGCTTGGAGGTCAGCGCACCGACCGGGCACAGGTCGATCACGTTGCCCGACAATTCGGAATCCACGGTCTTGCCGACGAATGCAATGATCTCCGAGTGCTCGCCGCGGCCTATCATGCCGAGTTCCATGATGCCTGCGATCTCCTGGCCGAAGCGCACGCAGCGCGTGCAATGGATGCAGCGCGTCATATCGGTGGAAATCAGCGGGCCCAGGTTCTTGTTGTTCACCACGCGCTTCGGCTCGTCGTAGCGCGAGCCGCTCGCCCCGTAGCCGACCGCGAGGTCCTGCAACTGGCATTCGCCACCCTGGTCGCAGATCGGGCAGTCGAGCGGATGGTTGATGAGCAGAAATTCCATCACGCCTTTTTGCGCGGTGATCGCCTGCTCGGAGTGCGTGAACACCTTCATGCCGTTGGTCACGGGAGTCGCGCACGCCGGCAACGGCTTCGGCGCCTTCTCGACCTGCACGAGGCACATGCGGCAGTTCGCCGCGATCGACAGCTTCTTGTGATAACAGAAATGCGGCACGTAAACGCCAGCCTGGTTGGTGGCGTCCATGATGGTGCTGCCGTCAGGCACCTCGAGTTTGCGGCCGTCGATTTCTATTTCAAGCATGGCTCGTTCGCATCAAATGTACGTAGGCACTAGGCACTGTTTATGGTCGATGTGGTGCTGGAATTCTGCGCGATAATGCTGGATGAATGCGCGCACCGGCATCGCCGCCGCATCCCCGAGCGCACAGATCGTGCGCCCCTGGATATTGTCGGCAACATTGTTCAGGAGATCCAGGTCTTCGGGCTTGCCCTTGCCGTGTTCGATGCGGTCGACCATGCGATAAAGCCAGCCGGTGCCTTCGCGGCACGGCGTGCATTGCCCGCACGATTCCTCGTAATAAAAATACGCGAGGCGCAAGAGGCTCTTCACCATGCAGCGCGTCTCATCCATTACGATCACCGCGCCCGAACCCAGCATCGAGCCTGCTTTGGCGATCGAGTCGTAATCCATGTCGGTCGCCATCATAATGTCGGCCGGCAGCACCGGCATGCTGGAGCCGCCGGGAATCACCGCCTTCAATTTTTTGCCGTCGCGCATGCCGCCCGCCATTTCAAGCAGCTTCGCGAACGGCGTGCCGAGCTTTACTTCGTAATTGCCGGGCCGCGCCACATCCCCCGACACCGAAAAAATCTTGGTCCCACCGTTGTTCGGCCGGCCGAGACCGAGGAACGCATCGCCGCCGTTATTGATAATCCACGGCACCGCCGCGAACGTTTCGGTGTTGTTGATCGTGGTCGGCTTACCGTAGAGGCCGAAGCTCGCCGGGAACGGCGGCTTGAACCGCGGCTGGCCCTTCTTGCCTTCGAGCGACTCCAGCAGCGCCGTTTCCTCGCCGCAGATGTAAGCGCCCCAACCGTGGTGATTGTAAAGCTCGAAGCTGAAATCGGAGCCGAGTATGTTCTTGCCGAGGCAACCCGCGGCGTGCGCCTCGGCGAGCGCCTCTTCCATGCGCTCGTAGACGTCCCAGATTTCGCCGTGAATATAGTTGTAGCCGACGGCGGTGCCCATCGCATACGCGCCGATCGCCATGCCTTCGATCAGGATGTGCGGGTTGTAGCGCATGATGTCGCGGTCTTTGAACGTGCCGGGTTCGCCCTCGTCCGAATTGCACACGAGATATTTGGCGCCGGTGTAGCCTTTCGGCATGAAGCTCCACTTGAGCCCGGTCGGGAACCCCGCGCCGCCGCGGCCGCGCAACGCCGATTTCTTGACCTCCGCGACGACCTGCTCGGGCGGGATTTTTTCGGCGAGTATTTTCTTCAGCGCCGAGTAACCGCCGCGCGCGAGGTAGTCCTGCAGGCGCCAGTTGGCGCCCGTGATGCCTTTCATGATGACGGCATCGGGTCCGAACAGATCGGCGGAAAACGGCGCGACGGGCAGGCCCATTATTTCATTTCCTCGATGAGTTTATCGAGCTTGTCGGCGGTCATCGCACACACCATGCGCTTGTTGTTGACGAGCACCACCGGCGCGTCGCCGCATGCACCCAGGCATTCGGCCTCTTTCAGCGTAAACGCGCCATCGGCCGTGGTCTCGCCGAATCCGATGCCGAGCTTCTGCTTCAAATGCGCGGCGGCCGCGGTCGCACCCTGCAGCGCGCACGGCAGGTTGGTGCAGACCGCGAACTTGCATTTGCCGACCGGCTTCAAGTCGTACATCGTGTAGAAACTGGCGACCTCGTAGACCGCGATCGGCGGCATCTCGAGATACTGCGCGATGAAATCCATCGTCGCGGTCGACAGCCAGCCCTTCTCATCCTGCGCGATGGTCAACGCGGCCATCACGGCAGACTGTTTCTGATCGGGCGGATACTTGACCACCGCCTGATCGATGCGGGCGAGTGCGGCGGGACTCAATGCAAGAGGCGCGTTCATCTGTCTATCTCACCGAACACTATGTCCTGGGAGCCTATAATCGCCACGACGTCGGCGATCATATGGCCGCGCACCATTTCGTCGAGCGCCGAAAGATGCACATAACCGGGCGGGCGGATTTTCACGCGGTACGGCTTGTTCGCGCCGTCGGAGACGAGATAGATGCCGAATTCGCCCTTCGGATGCTCGATCCCCACGTACGCTTCGCCCGGCGGCACGTGCATGCCTTCGGTGAAAAGCTTGAAGTGGTGGATGAGTTCTTCCATGTTCGTCTTCATCGCGACGCGCGACGGCGGTGCGACCTTGTGGCTGTCGGTCATCACCGGACCCGGGTTCTGGCGCAGCCAGTCGACGCATTGCCTGATGATGCGGTTCGACTGGCGGAATTCTTCTATGCGCACGAGATAGCGGTCGTAGCAATCGCCGTTGACGCCGACCGGGATGTCGAACTGAATGCGGTCGTAGACTTCGTACGGCTGCTTTTTGCGCACATCCCATTCGACCCCCGAGCCGCGCAGCATCGGACCGGTAAAACCCAGCGCCTTGGCGCGCTCGGGCGTCACGACCCCGATGCCGACGGTGCGCTGTTTCCAGATGCGGTTGTCGGTCAGCAGCGTTTCGTAGTCGTCGACATAGCCGGGGAAGCGGCGCGTAAAATCTTCGATGAAATCGAGCAGCGAACCCTGGCGGTTTTCGTTCAATTCGCGCACCGCGGACTTGCCGTGGATGCGCGAGGCTTCGTACTGCGGCATCGCATCGGGCAGATCGCGGTACACCCCGCCCGGCCGGTAATACGCGGCGTGCATGCGCGCACCCGACACCGCCTCGTAGCAGTCCATCAGGTCTTCGCGCTCGCGGAACGCATACAGAAACACCGTCATCGCGCCGACATCGAGCGCGTGTGCGCCTATCCACAGGAGATGGTTCAGGATGCGCGTGATCTCGTCGAACATCACGCGGATGTACTGCGCGCGCAACGGCACTTCGACGCCTAGCAGCTTTTCGATCGCCATCACGTACGCGTGCTCGTTGCACATCATGGACATGTAATCGAGGCGGTCCATGTACGGCACCGACTGCAGGAAGGTGCGGTGCTCGGCGAGCTTTTCGGTCGCGCGATGCAAGAGGCCGATGTGAGGGTCGGCGCGCTCGATCACTTCGCCGTCGAGTTCGAGCACCAGACGCAACACGCCGTGCGCCGCAGGGTGCTGAGGACCGAAATTCATCGTGTAGTTGCGAATTTCCGCCATGACCTAGCCCTTACGGAACCCTTCGTTGTCGGCGTAATTCTCTTCGCGCACGATGCGCGGCACGATCTCGCGCGGCTCGATGGTGACGGGCTGGTAAATCACACGCCGCTGGTCGGGGTCGTAGCGCATTTCCACGTTGCCATAAATCGGAAAATCCTTGCGGAACGGGTGGCCGATGAAACCGTAATCGGTCAGGATGCGGCGCAGGTCGGGATGGCCGTCGAACACGATGCCGAAAAGATCGAACGCTTCGCGCTCGAACCAGTTGGCGGACGGCCACACGCCGATGACCGAATCGACCAGCGGAAAATCGTCGGCCGGGCAGAACACGCGCACGCGCATACGGCGGTTGTGCGCGATGGAGAGCAGGTGGTAGACGGCGGCAAACCGCGGACCGACGTAACCCGAGTAAGTGCTGTAATCCATTCCGCAAACGTCGATCAATTGCTCGAAGCGCAGATCGGCGTGGTCGCGCAAGGCCGTCATGACTTCCAGCGCGTCGCCGGCATTGACGACCAGCGTGACTTCGCCGAGCGCTTCCGAGATCGCGGCGTTCTTGCCGCCCAAGGCCGCCTGGAGGCTTTCAACGAGCACCTGATTGCGCGTGGTCATCTCGTGTGCTCGTATTCAGCGGGCGAATTTAACGTGCTCATTTAACGTGCAATGGTGTTGGTGCGCTTGATTTTGTTCTGGAGCTGGATGATGCCGTAGAGCAACGCTTCGGCGGTCGGCGGACAGCCCGGCACATAGATGTCGACCGGCACGATGCGATCACACCCGCGGACCACCGAATACGAATAATGATAGTAGCCGCCGCCGTTGGCGCACGAGCCCATCGAAATCACCCAGCGCGGCTCCGCCATCTGGTCGTACACCTTGCGCAACGCCGGCGCCATCTTGTTACACAGCGTGCCGGCGACGATCATCACATCCGACTGCCGCGGGCTCGGGCGGAACACGATGCCGAAGCGGTCAAGGTCGTAACGCGACGCGCCGGCCTGCATCATCTCGACCGCGCAGCACGCCAGTCCGAACGTCATGGGCCACATCGAGCCCGTGCGCGTCCAGTTGATCAGCGTATCCACGCTGGTCACGACGAACCCTTTGTCCATCACGCCGCCGTCAGCCATACATCACCCCTTGCAAGGCTAGTCCCACTCCAATGCACCCTTTTTCCACTCGTAGACAAAGCCCACGACGAGAATCGCCAGAAAGACGAGCATGGCGAGAAAGCCGAACATGCCCAGTTCCCGCAACACGATCGCCCACGGAAACAGGAATGCAATCTCGAGGTCGAACAAAATGAAAAGTATCGCCACCAGGTAATAGCGCACGTCGAACTTCATGCGCGCGTCTTCGAACGCCTCGAACCCGCATTCGTACGGCGACAGCTTTTCGCTGTCCGGACGATGCACGCCGAGCAGGCGGCTGACCGTGCTGCCCATGACGACCGGGGCCACGCCGAACGCGGCGCCCACCACGAGGAACAGCAGGATCGGAAAGTAGTTTTCTAGCATCGGAAGTTACGGATTCAGATCAGGTTTCTGGATTTTATGAAGTTGTTGCACCGCTGACTAAGCCCCCATATTGCCGCCATTTGCGCAGAATACACCATGCTGCATTGTGTGGAATCATACATCGCGAACGCTTGATATTGATCAACTTCACATCCTACTGCTTACTTCTGGTGCCGACGGAGAGACTCGAACTCTCACGGCTTTCGCCACCGCCCCCTCAAGACGGCGTGTCTACCAATTCCACCACGTCGGCATTCGATTTCGCAGAAACCCGGACCGGCTCAAGCGGAGATTGCCGGACTCCCCGCCGTCGCGCGTGCCGCGTTTCCTTCCTACTTGGGTATTTCCTTCGTTTTCGAATCCGCGTCGGCCGCCGGCTTGTCCGCTGTCGGCGCGGGCACGTCTGTCGCGGGCGCCGATGATGCCGGCTGGGTCGCCATCACGCCTTTGGACGTGCCTTTGTGCGCGTAATACCACGTGAGGCCCATGCTCGTCAGGAAAAACACCGTCGCGAGTATCGCGGTGGCACGGCTCAGAAAATTCGCCGAGCCGGTCGCGCCAAACACGCTGCCCGACGCGCCGCCGCCGAACGCGGCGCCCATGTCAGCGCCCTTGCCATGCTGCAGCAGCACCAGGCCTATGATGCCCAGCGCCGCAATCACATGCACCACCAATAACAGAGTTTCCATATGTCTCCCGCTAACCTTTTAACGGCGCTCCGCCGCCCGGCAGATCGCCATGAATTCTTCGGCCACCAGCGCGGCGCCGCCGATCAACCCGCCGTCGATGTCCGGCATCGAAAACAATTGCCCCGCATTCGCGGCCTTGACGCTGCCGCCGTACAGCATCATCAGCCTGGCCGCCACCACCGCATCGTGCGCCGCGATCCGCCCGCGGATAAAAGCGTGCGCCGCCTGCGCCTGCTCCGGCGTCGCGGTCTTGCCGGTGCCGATTGCCCAGACCGGCTCGTAAGCGACCACTGCGCCGCCCAGCGCCGCCACCCCTGCTGCCGCAATCACGGCGTCAAGCTGCGCACCGACCACCTGCTCCATCGCGCCGGCTTCGCGCTCCTGCAACGTTTCGCCGACGCATACGATCGGCGTCAACCCCTCATGCAATGCCGCGAGAAACTTTGCCGCGACGATCGCATTGCTCTCGCCGAAAATGCTGCGGCGTTCGGAGTGGCCGACAATGACGTAGCGGCAATCGAACTCGCGCAACATGCCGGCCGTTACCGCGCCGGTATAAGCGCCGGCGCCAAACTGGCTTACGTCCTGACCGCCCCACGCGACCGCCGATCCAGCCAGCGACTGCCGGGTTTGATGCAGGTACGGATATGGCACGCAGACTGCACACTTCACGCCCTGCAAACCGGCCGCGTTCACGCGTAAAGACCCAAGCAACTTGTCGTTAACGGCCAGATTGCCGTTGGACTTCCAGTTGCCCGCCACCAGCTTGCCGCGCATCGAACGCCCATCTGCTCAAAGGGTTGCAATTTTACCGAGGTCGTCCCTTAGGGTCAACGTAAATCCGGTTTTGTGCAGTGCCCAAGCGCCTTGATTCAAGAAGGATTTTGACGCTTGCGCCGCGTTGGCCAAAAACTCGAATGAAGGCGGCAAAAAGGCTGCGGCCGCGCCGAAAAATTGCGCGTCAGCACGCGGCTTTGCGCACCGCCGCCGCGATTGTCTCGGCGCACGCGCCGACCTGCGCGCGCGACTTGCCTTCGACCATCACGCGGATCACGGGCTCGGTACCGGACGCGCGCAGCAGCACGCGTCCGTTGGCGCCAAGCGCCGCGGTGACCGACGCCACTGCCTGGCGCACGCCGCGATCCGCGCCAAAATCGAGCTTCCGCGGCGTACGCACGTTGATGAGCACCTGCGGATACAGCTTTACCGCGGCGGCCGCTTTGGCGAGCGAAATTTTGTCCCCGCGCAAAGCGCCCAATACCTGCAGCGCCGACACGAGACCGTCGCCCGTGGTGTGATGATCGAGGCTGATGATGTGCCCCGAATTTTCGCCGCCGAGCACCCAGCCGCGCTGCTGCATGAGTTCGAGCACGTAGCGGTCGCCGACCTTGGCGCGCGCAAACGGGATATCAAGCCGCCCGAGCGCGTGTTCCATGCCGAGATTGGTCATCAGCGTGCCGACAACTCCGCCGCGTAGCTGGCGCCGCTGACGCATGCGATGGCTGGCGATCACGTATAGCAACTGGTCGCCGTCGTAAACCTGGCCCTTGGCGTCGACCATCACCAGGCGGTCGCCATCGCCGTCGAGCGCGATGCCGATGTCGGCGCGCTCGCGCTTGACCGCATCCTGCAAAGCCTGCGGATGCGTCGCACCGCAGGCCGCGTTGATATTCAAGCCATCGGGTTGGTTGCCGATCGCGATCACGTCCGCGCCGAGTTCGTGAAAAACGTGAGCGGCAATGTGGTACGTTGCGCCGTGCGCGCTGTCGACGACGAGTTTCAGACCGCGCAAATCAAGATGTGCCGGAAAAGTGCTCTTGCAAAATTCGATATAGCGGCCGGCCGCATCGTCGATCCGGCGCACCTTGCCGAGCTGCGCCGACACGCTGCATTGCAGGGGCCGCGCGAGCTCCGCCTCTATCGCGGTCTCGACCTTGTCGGCGAGTTTGGCGCCGTCGCCGGAAAAAAACTTGATGCCGTTGTCGTCGTAAGGATTGTGCGAAGCGCTGATCACGATTCCCGCGGACAGCCGCAGCGCGCGCGTCAGATAGGCGACCGCCGGCGTCGGCATCGGCCCGACCAGGAGCACATCGACACCCGCCGCGCACAAACCCGCCTCGAGCGACGATTCGAGCATGTAGCCCGAAATGCGAGTGTCCTTGCCAATCAACACGGTGCGGCGCGTCTCGCCCTTGCCCACGCGGGCAAGCACCTTGCCGGCGGCGTAACCCAGCTTCAATACGAAGTCCGGTGTGATCGGCGCGGTACCGACAGTGCCGCGGATGCCGTCGGTGCCGAAATATTTTCTCGTCATAAAAAAGTCAGCTGCCTGGATTGACTGCGGCCCACACCGCCAAAGCATCGCGCGTCGCCGCGACATCGTGCACGCGCACGATCCGCGCGCCCTTCACCACGGCAATCACCGCCGCCGCGACGCTCGCGAACACGCGCTCGCCCACTTCGCGGCCGGTCAGGCGGCCAAGCATGCCTTTGCGCGACATTCCCGCGAGCACCGCAACTCCCGCCGCGCCGAAACGATCGAGTTGACGCAATAGTTCGAGATTATGCTCCAGCGTCTTGCCGAAGCCAAAACCGGGATCGATCACGATGCGCTCCGGCGCAATGCCGGCGGCCTGCGCGGCGCGCACGCAGCCGTCGAGAAATCCCAGCACCTCGGCGACCACGTCATCGTAATGCGGATCGATTTGCATGTCCGCGGGCGTGCCCTGCTTGTGCATCAGGCAAACCGCGACGTCACTGTGTGCGACCGCCGCGAGCGCCTCCGGCGCCTGCAGTGCATTGATGTCGTTGATCATGGAAGCACCGGCGGCAATCGCTTCGCGCATCAGCGCTGGCTTCTGCGTATCGACCGACACCGGCACCGGCCCGCCGGCGAGTTGCTCAAGCACCGGCAGCACGCGCTTGCGCTCCTCGTCGAGCGCAACGCCGTCGGAACCCGGGCGCGTCGACTCGCCGCCGATGTCGATGATGTCGGCGCCTTCGGCCATCAGCCGGCGCGCGTGGACGAGTGCGGTTTGGGCGGTGGCGAAACTGCCGCCATCCGAAAACGAATCGGGGGTGATGTTGACGACACCCATGATGAGAGGGCGCGCAAGGGAAAGCCGGAATTTACCGCACTGGAGATACATCGAAAGGCGTGAGGCGAGAGGGGCGAGGTGGCACTGCAAGGAGCGGGGAGATGCTACGCCTCACCCCTCTCCCCTCACTGCGCGCTTTGAGCGCGCTCAGGTTCCCTGCGCCGGCGCGGCAGTCGTCGCCGGACTCGGCGGAGGATCTTTCGGCGGGACGGTGGCTGCCGGCGTGACCGGCTTTGGCGGACGCGGCTCGCGGCCTTCCATGATGTCTTTCAACTGGTCGGAGTCCATGGTTTCCCACTCAAGCAGGGTCTTCGCCATTTTCTCGACCTTCGCGCGATTGTCTTCGATGATCTTGCGCGCAACCTGGTACTGCTGGTCGATGATGCGCCGCAATTCCGCGTCGACTTTCTGCATCGTCGCTTCCGACATGTTCTTGTGCGTGGTGACCGAGCGGCCGAGGAACACTTCGCCCTCGTTCTCGCCGTATACCATCGGCCCCAGCGCATCGGACATGCCCCATTCGGTGACCATGCGGCGCGCAAGCGTGGTCGCATTCTGAAAATCGCTGCTCGCGCCGGTCGTCATCTGGCCGAGAAACACTTCTTCCGCGATGCGCCCGCCCAGCGAAACCGAAATGTCCTGGAGCAGTTGTTCGCGGTCTTTGCCGTGGCGGTCCTGTTCCGGCAACATCCACGTGAGCCCCAGGGCGCGACCGCGCGGAATGATGGTGACCTTGTGCACCGGGTCGGCTTTCGGCAGCGTATACGCAACGATCGCATGCCCGGCTTCGTGATAGGCGGTGGTAATGCGCTCGTCTTCCGGCATCACCATCGAACGGCGCTCGGCGCCCATGTAAATCTTGTCCTTCGCCTGCTCGAAGTCGTCCATATCGACGAGACGCTTGTTCTTGCGCGCGGCAAACAACGCGGCTTCGTTGACCAGGTTCGCCAGATCGGCGCCTGACATACCGGGCGTGCCGCGGCCGATGATGTCGGCCTTCACGTCGGGCGCGACCGGCACTTTGCGCATATGCACGAGCAGAATTTGTTCGCGGCCGCGAATATCCGGCAGCGGCACCACCACCTGACGGTCGAAGCGGCCCGGGCGCATCAACGCAGGATCGAGCACGTCCGGCCGATTGGTCGCCGCAATCACGATCACGCCGGCCGCGCCTTCGAAGCCGTCCATTTCCACGAGCAGCGCGTTTAGTGTCTGTTCGCGCTCGTCGTTGCCGCCGCCCAGGCCTGCGCCGCGCTGGCGGCCCACCGCGTCGATCTCATCGATGAAGACTATGCACGGCGCATGCTTCTTCGCCTGTTCGAACATGTCGCGCACGCGCGCCGCGCCCACGCCGACGAACATTTCGACGAAGTCGGAGCCGGAAATGCTGAAAAACGGAACTTTCGCCTCGCCGGCGATCGCGCGCGCGAGCAGCGTCTTGCCGGTGCCCGGCGAACCCACCATCAATACGCCCTTCGGAATACGGCCGCCGAGTTTTTGAAACTTGCCGGGATCGCGCAGAAATTCGACGAGTTCAGCGACTTCTTCCTTGGCTTCTTCGCAACCCGCTACGTCAGCGAACGTCACCGTATTGTTGTTCTCATCCATCATGCGCGCGCGGCTCTTGCCGAACGAGAACGCGCCGCCGCGGCCGCCGCCCTGCATCTGGCGCATGAAAAATATCCAGATCCCGATCAAGAGCAGCATCGGGAACCACGAGATGAAAATATTCATCAGGAACGACTGCTCTTCCTCGGGCTTGGCATCGACCTTGACGCCGGCCTTCAGGAGGTCGCTCACCATCCACAGGTCGCCGAGCGTGCCCGGGCTGTAGGTCACGTATTTGCGGTTGTCCTGCGCCACCCAGCGCACGGTGCGTCCCTCGACCTGCGCCGACGTCACGCGCCCCTGCTTGACCTCGTCCATGAACTGCGAGTACGGGATGACGCTTTGCGCGGCCTGGCGGTTGCTGAATTGATTGAACACCGTCATCAGCACGACCGCGATGACCAGCCAGATTGCCACATTTTTGATCAGATTATTCAACGTGAGTCCTTATGACTTAGTGCCCGCTAACACCCGTATCTGGTTCAATTCTAAACCGTTTTCCGGTTGATTGTTAGCGACGCCCGAATCGGGTAGTTGCATCAAATACAAAGCTTACGCGCCAAGCGGCGATGCGCGCCGGCAACCGGGTATCGATTTAATCCGCTCTTAGCGCAAGTACGGGCGCGCATACCCCCTTCAAATGCCGGCCTTACGCTCCTTGCCCAACAGGTATAACTCGTTGCTGCGGCCGCGCGAAGCCTCCGGCTTGCGCGTGACTACGTGGTTGAAACGACTGCGCATCTCGCGCAGAAACTCCTGGAACCCGGAACCCTGGAACACTTTGACCAGCAGGCTGCCGCCCGGTTTCAAATGCTTTACGGCAAATTCGAGCGCGAGTTCAGCAAGATGCATCGCGCGCGCCTGATCGCTCAGGGCGATACCGCTGATATTGGGCGACATGTCGCTTAATACAAGGTCTATCGCACGGCCGGCCAGTTCACGCTCCAGCGCCTCAACCACCGCGTCCTCCCGGAAGTCGCCCTGCAGAAAGGTGACGTTGCGCAGTGAGTCCATCGGCAACAGATCGAGCGCAATCACGCGGCCGCCCGCCCCGAGCTTGGCGGCGGCGACCTGCGACCACCCGCCGGGGGCGGCGCCCAGATCGACCACGACCATGCCCTGCTTCAGCAGCTTGTCGCGCGCGGCGACCTCGATCAACTTGTACGCGGCGCGCGAGCGATAACCTTCGGCCTTCGCGCGCTGCACGTAGACGTCGTTGATGTGCTCCATCATCCACTGTTTGCTGGTCTTGGTCCGTTTCATCGGTTACGATGCCGCCATGATTCTTGAACTCACCTCAGCGCAACGCCGCGAATTGCGCGCCCGCGCTCACGCGCTCAACCCGGTCGTCATGGTCGGTGACGCCGGTCTGACCACGCCGGTGATGAACGAAATCCATCAGAACCTCGCCAGCCATGAACTCATCAAGATCCGCGTCATGGCCGACGAGCACGCGACGCGCGATCGCTTTCTCACGGAAATCTGCACCACACTGCACGCGGCGCCGGTCCAGCACATCGGCAAGATTCTGGTCATCTTCCGACCGCGGCCGGCCGAAGCCGTCGCCGCACCCAAAAAGAAAACGAAGCCCCGACCAAAACCGGCCCGCCGCACCAAGCGCAGCTTTCAGCATTGATTGCGCGGCGCCCCGGCGCGCGCGGTCATCTCGAACTGCGCGCGTGCAGCCAAACGAGCAGTATCCCCAGCACGCTTTGAATCAGATAAAGGACGCTGGCGACGCCGTGCCACGCGGCAAACCGGTCGCGAAACACGCTTTCCATCACACCCTTCGGCAATGCCTGGTCCTTCAAGCCCGCGAGTATGGGCTGCACGCCGAATTCACCGGCCAGCGTCAGCAGCAACAACGCGAGCACGATCCAGAATATGCCGTGCTTGAATGACGCACCGCCAAAACGCACGAGGCGAAACAACAAAAGATAGACCGCGCAACCGATGCCGACGCAAGCGATCAGCGTAAACAGTTTGCCGGCCAGCATACCGGCCAGCGTGCGATCGGCGAGCGTATAAAAAAGCGTCGGCGCGACGAGATAGCCGATCGCCCACAGACCGCCGATCCAGAGCGTCAGCGCGATTGCGTAAACCGCTTCGGTAAGAGTATTCATCGGGTGGGCAGGAAGGCGGCGGAATGCTTGCGCTGACGAGCCGCGGGCGCACGCGCGCCGCCTAAATGTATTTTACGTCCCTGATCTCGTACTCGCGCACGCCGCCCGGCGCCTTGACTTCGGCCACGTCGCCCGGATGCTTGCCGATCAGCGCGCGCGCGATCGGCGAACTGATCGAAATCTTGCCGTGTTTGATATCGGCCTCGTCGTCGCCGACGATCTGGTAAGTCACGACTTCGCTGTTGTTCATGTCTTCGAGCTCGATGGTGGCGCCGAATACGCAGCCGCCGTCGGAATCGATCAGCTTCGGGTCGATGACCTGCGCATTCGACAACTTGCTCTCGACCTCGGCGATGCGACCTTCGATGAAACTCTGGCGCTCCTTGGCCGCCGCGTACTCGGCATTTTCCGACAAGTCGCCGTGCGCGCGCGCCTCCGCGATTGCCGCGATGATCGCGGGCCGCTGGACCGTTTTCAATTCCTGCAATTCGGCGCGCAGCTTCTCGGCGCCGACGACGGTCAATGGAGTTTTTGCCATGTTGGTTTGTCCCGTTACGCTTCCACTGCTGCCGCCGCCGCGATGCGGCGGTGCAGGCCCTGCACATCATAGGCCGTCAGCACCCGCGATTGTTGCATACCCGTGCAGGCGGCGCGCGCGCCCGCCAGCGTCGTGTACAAAGTGATCCGCGCCTGCAACGCGGCGCGGCGGATCACGTAGGAGTCGCGCACCGCGGTGCGCTTTTCCTCGACGGTGTTCAGGATCAGCACGACATCGCCGTTCTTGATCATGTCGACCACGTGCGGCCGGCCCTCGGCGACCTTGTTGATCGGCAGCACCGCCAGACCATCCGCCGCCAGCGCCGCCGCCGTGCCGCGGGTCGCGACCAGCTGAAAACCCAACGCAACGAGATCGTGCGCGATCGCCACCGCAGCCGGCTTGTCCGCGTCGCGCACGCTGATGAACACCTTGCCTGATTCCGGCAGGCGGTCGCCCGCCGCGAGCTGCGACTTCACAAACGCCTCGCCGAACGTGGCGCCGACGCCCATCACTTCGCCGGTGGATTTCATTTCCGGGCCGAGTATCGTGTCGGCGCCCGGGAACTTGATGAACGGAAACACCGCTTCTTTGACCGAAAAGTACGGCGGCACCACTTCGTGCACGCTGTTCTGGTCCGCGAGCGAAACACCGACCATGCAGCGCGCGGCGATCTTGGCGAGCGCGAGCCCGGTGGCCTTCGACACGAAAGGCACCGTGCGCGAGGCGCGCGGATTGACTTCAAGCACGTAGATCACGCCGCTCTGGATGGCGAACTGCACGTTCATCAGGCCGACGACTTTCAGCGCATGCGCCATCGCGATCGTCTGTTTGCGCAAATCGTCCTGAATTTCAGGTGTCAGGCTGAAAGGCGGCAGCGAGCACGCCGAGTCGCCCGAATGCACGCCGGCCTGCTCGATGTGTTCCATGATGCCGCCGATCAGCACCGCCTTGCCGTCGCAGATCGCGTCGACGTCGACTTCCGTCGCGTCGTTCAGAAAGCGGTCGAGCAGCACCGGCGAATCATTCGACACCTTGACCGCCTCGCGCATGTAGCGCTCGAGATCGGCCTGCTCGTGCACGATCTCCATCGCGCGGCCGCCCAGCACGTAAGACGGGCGCACCACCAGCGGATAGCCGATCTCGGAGGCGAGTGCCAATGCCTTCTGGCTGCTGCGCGCGGTGCGGTTGGGCGGCTGCTTCAGCTTCAGCTTGTGGATCAGCTTCTGGAAACGCTCGCGGTCTTCCGCGACGTCGATCGAGTCGGGCGAGGTGCCGATGATGGGCACGCCGTTGGCCTCGAGGTCGCGCGCGAGTTTCAGCGGCGTCTGCCCGCCGTACTGCACGATCACGCCGTACGGCTTCTCGACGTGCACGATTTCGAGCACGTCCTCCAGCGTCAAAGGCTCGAAGTACAGCCGGTCGGACGTGTCGTAGTCGGTCGATACCGTTTCCGGATTGCAGTTGACCATGATGGTTTCGAAACCATCTTCGCGCAGCGCGAGCGCCGCGTGCACGCAGCAGTAATCGAATTCGATGCCCTGCCCGATCCGGTTGGGCCCGCCGCCCAGCACGATGACTTTCCTGCGGTCCGTCGGCGCCGCCTCGCATTCTTCCTCGTAAGTCGAGTACATGTAGGCGGTATTGGTCGCGAACTCCGCGGCGCACGTGTCGACGCGCTTGTAAACCGGCCGGATGCCGAGCGCATGGCGGTGCGCGCGCATTTCGGCTTCGGTCGATTTCATGAGGTAAGCGAGGCGACGGTCGGAGAAACCCTTGCGCTTCAGGCCGCGCAGGGCCGGCGCGTCGAGATCCGCGATTTTCTTGTCGTCGAGGTCCATCTCGAGATCGACGATTTCCTTGATCTGCGTGAGGAACCACGGGTCGATCCTGGTGAGCTGGAAAACTTCTTCCAGCGTAAAACCGTTCTCGAACGCGTCGCCCACGTACCAGATGCGCTCGGGCCCCGGCTCGCCGAGTTCCTTCTCGATGGTTTCGCGGTCGGTGGTTTTCTGATTCATGCCGTCGGCGCCGACTTCGAGCCCGCGCAGCGCTTTCTGGAACGATTCCTGGAAGGTGCGGCCGATCGCCATCACCTCGCCCACCGACTTCATCTGCGTCGTCAGGCGATCGTTGGCCTGCGGGAATTTTTCGAACGCAAAGCGCGGCACCTTGGTCACGACGTAATCGATGGTCGGCTCGAACGAGGCGGGCGTCGCGCCGCCGGTGATGTCGTTGCGCAACTCGTCAAGTGTGTAGCCGACGGCGAGCTTGGCCGCGATTTTCGCAATCGGAAAGCCGGTCGCTTTCGACGCGAGCGCGCTTGATCGCGACACGCGCGGATTCATTTCGATGATCAAGAGGCGCCCGTCGTCGGGATTCACCGCGAACTGCACGTTCGAGCCGCCGGTGTCGACGCCGATTTCGCGCAGGCACGCGATCGACGCATCGCGCATGATCTGGTATTCCTTGTCGGTCAGCGTCTGCGCCGGCGCCACCGTGATCGAGTCGCCGGTGTGCACGCCCATCGGGTCGAGGTTCTCGATCGAGCAGATGATGATACAGTTGTCTTTGCTGTCGCGGACAACTTCCATCTCGTACTCTTTCCAGCCGAGCACCGATTCCTCGATCAGCACTTCCTTGGTCGGGCTCGCGTCGAGCCCGCGCTCGACGATAGCGACAAATTCTTCCTTGTTGTAGGCGATGCCGCCGCCCGCTCCGCCCAGGGTGAAAGACGGCCGGATCACGGTAGGGAAACCCACCATCGCCTGCACCTGCAGCGCTTCCTCGAGACTGTGCGCGATCGCGGAGCGTGCGCTCGCGAGACCGATCTTGGCCATCGCGGCCTTGAATTTCTCGCGGTCTTCCGCCTTGTCGATCGCCTCCTTTTTCGCGCCGATCATTTCGACGCCGTACTTTTCGAGCACGCCGTGCTTCGCGAGATCGAGCGCGCAATTCAACGCCGTCTGCCCGCCCATCGTCGGCAGCAACGCGTCCGGCCGCTCGATTGCAATCACTTTCTCGACCATCTGCCACGTCACCGGCTCGATATAGGTCGCGTCCGCCATGTTGGGGTCGGTCATGATCGTCGCGGGGTTCGAATTGACGAGCACGACGCGATAGCCTTCGGCCCGCAGCGCCTTGCACGCCTGCGCGCCCGAGTAATCGAACTCGCACGCCTGGCCGATCACGATCGGGCCGGCACCGATGATCAGGATGCTTTTGATGTCGGTGCGTTTAGGCATGATGTCCCGCGCGCGCCGGCGACTTTTCCATCAGGCCGACAAAACGATCGAACAGGTAACCGACGTCACGCGGCCCCGGACTTGCCTCCGGGTGTCCCTGGAAACAAAAGGCCGGCCGGTCCGTGCGGGCGAATCCTTGCAGCGTACCGTCGAACAACGACTTGTGGGTGATGCGCACGTTCGCCGGCAAAGTCGCCGCATCGACGGCGAAGCCGTGGTTCTGGCTGGTGATCATCACGCGCCCGCTGTCGAGATCCTGTACCGGGTGGTTCGCGCCATGGTGGCCGAATTTCATTTTCAGCGTCTTCGCGCCGCTCGCCAGCCCGAGCAATTGGTGGCCGAGACAAATGCCGAACACGGGCATGCCGGTATCGACGATTTCGCGAATAGCGCGGATCGCGTAATCGCAGGGTTCCGGATCGCCGGGGCCGTTCGCGAGAAAAACTCCGTCCGGCTTCAGCGCGAGCGCATCCTGCGCCGTGCTTTGCGCGGGGATCACGGTCAGCCTGCATCCGCGCGCCGCCAGCATGCGCAGGATGTTGCGCTTGACGCCGTAGTCGTAGGCGACGACGTGGAATTTCGGCGCAGTCTGCCGGCCGTAACCCCGGCCCAGAGTCCACGTCGATTCGGTCCATGCGTAAGGCTGGGTGCAACTGACGACCTTCGCGAGATCCATGCCCGCCAAACCCGGGAATTCGCGCGCCGCCTTCAGTGCCGCCTTCTCGTCGATTTTCCCCGCCATCACGCAACCGTCCTGCGCGCCTTTTTCGCGCAGGATGCGCGTCAATTTGCGCGTATCGATGTCCGCGATCGCAACCACGTTCTGTTCGCGCAAATACGCGGGCAGGTCCTGCGTACTGCGCCAGTTGCTCGCCACCAGCGGAAGGTCGCGTATCACGAGCCCCGCCGCGAACACTTTTTCCGACTCGACGTCTTCCGGATTGGTGCCCGTGTTGCCGATATGCGGGTAAGTGAGCGTGACGATCTGGCGGCAGTACGAGGGATCGGTGAGGATTTCCTGGTAGCCGGTCATGGCCGTGTTGAACACGACTTCGCCCGCGGCGAGGCCGGTCGCGCCGATCGAAGTGCCGCGAAAAACCGTGCCATCTTTGAGTACAAGAATGGCTGGTTCACGATGCGACAAGTCGAACTCCCGGGGGTAGATATGGAAAGCGGGACAGGTCATAGACCCGTCCCGCTTTAAGCTGACGGATTATACGCTAAAGGCGCCCCACCTTCAATGCAGCCGCGTAACATCAACGCCCTGATTCGACGTTGAAAACGGCCGCGCTGGTACGAACGCGCAGCGTTAGCGCAATCCGAGAACGTCCTGCATGTCGAACAGGCCTTGCTTCTTTGCAGCGAGAAAACGCGCAGCGCGCAGGGCCCCCTGCGCATAGGTTGCACGGCTGTTGGAGCGCACGACGATCTCGACGCGCTCGCCCGGACCGGCGAACATCACGGTGTGCTCGCCGACGATGTCGCCGCCGCGTACCGTCGCAAAGCCGATCGTCTTTGCGTTGCGTTCGCCAGTCACGCCTTCACGCCCGTAGACGGCGCAGTCGTCGAGTTTTCTGCCGAGCGCGCCGGCGATGATGCCGCCGATGTGCAGCGCGGTACCCGATGGCGCGTCGATCTTGTGGCGATGATGCGCCTCGATGATTTCGACGTCGTAACCGTCCTTGAGCACGCGCGCGGCCATATCGGCGAGCTTGAATACAAGGTTGGTGCCTACACTCATGTTGGGCGCCATCACGATCGCAATGTCGCGCGCGGCATCGGCGATGGATTTTTTCTGCGCATCGTCGAAGCCCGTCGTGCCGATCACCATTTTTACGCCCAGCTTGCGACATGCCGCAAGATGCGCCAGCGTGCCTTCTGGACGCGTGAAATCAATCAACACGTCGCTGCCGGTGAGAGATTTTTCGACGTCGGCCCCGATCATTACTCGACACGGCGCGCCGGCGAATTCACCGGCGTCCCTGCCAAGAAACCCGCTGCCCGCGACTTCGAGCGCGGCCCCCAGTTCGGCGTCGGCGCTGCCGAGCACGGCTTCGAGCAGCGCGCGTCCCATGCGCCCCGCGCTTCCAGCCACCGCGATTTTCAGTTTTGCCATGTCGACTCCGTTCACGCGCGCGTCACGCTGTGCGCACCAGATCAAAAACCGATTTTATCGAGCATCCGGCCGAACATGCCCTTCTTGGGCGGATCCTTTTTATCGTCGGCGGCGGCCGTGTCGGATTTTGCCGGGTCCGCTTTGGATGAATCCGCTTTTGCCGGATCAGCTTTGGCTGCTTCCGCCTTGGCCGCATCTGCTTTAGCCGCGTCCGCTTTGGCTGCTTCCGCCTTGGCCGCATCTGCTTTCGCCGCGTCCGCTTTGGCTGCTTCCGCTTTGGCCGCAGCCGCTTTCGCCGCATCCACTTTGGCCGCTTCTGCTTTCGCCGCTTCTGCCTTGGCCGCAGCTGCTTTCGCGGCTTCCGCTTTAGCCCCAGCCGCTTTGGCCGCGTCCGCCTTGGCTGCCTCTGCTTTGGAAGCCTCCGCTTTGGGCGCCGGTTTGGGTTCCGACGAGATCGTTATGGTAGACGGAGCCCTTACTGCGGGCGCGGGTTCCAGCGCCTTGTCCGTCAGCACGATATCGCCCTCGAGCGTCAGCAACTTGTCGCCGTCGAAAATCACCGTCAGGCGGCGCCGCTCTTCGGCCTTGCCCTGCTTCTGCATGAGATAGATGTAATCCCAGCGGTCGCTGTGAAACATGTCGGTCACCAGCGGCGAGCCGAGCACGAAGCGCACCTGCGAGCGCGTCATGCCGGCCTTCAGCTTGGCGACCATCTCCTGCGTCACCACGTTGCCCTGCTGGATGTCGATCCGGTACGGCGAGATTACGGACGGCAGTTCGACATTCTGCTTGCACGCCGACAGCGCCAGCGCCGCGCTTAATATGATCAATAGTCGCATTTAACCGATTCCCGGCCTCTAAGCCGTGTCGCGCGCGAGCGCGCTGCATTCGTTGAAAGGCGGTATGATAACAGCCATCCATCTGACGTCAGGCCAGCGCGTGAGTTCCCCCACCGACCTTAAAACCATCGGCCTCAAGGCCACGCTGCCGCGGTTGCGCATACTCGAACTGTTCGAGAAAAGCGACGTGCGTCATCTGACCGCCGAGGAAGTTTATAAAATCCTGTCGAAGGAAGGCACCGACACGGGACTTGCTACCGTGTACCGCGTGCTGACCCAGTTCGAACAGGCGGGCCTGCTGGCGCGCCACCACTTCGAAAGCGGCAAGGCGGTCTTCGAGTTAAACCGCGGCGACCATCACGACCATCTCGTCTGCATGCAGTGCGGGCGCGTCGAAGAGTTCTTCGACGAAGCGATCGAAAAACGCCAGCTCGCGATCGCCAGGGAACGCGGGTTCACGATCCGCGAGCATTCGCTGCAGCTGTACGCCGAATGCACCAAGCCGAACTGCCCGAACAAATCCCGGACCTGATCACGCCCGGCGGAATTCCTCCGCCGATTTTGCAAGCTTGCCGTCGGCGCGCTTCAACGCCCGCGTGACCGCCTTGGTCGCGCCGAACGTCGGAATGTAAGCCGAGTGCTTGCCCGCGCCGCCGATCACCGCGATGATGATGTCCTCCGCGTTCTGCACGGCATATACGGGCGCGTCCAGGCCCGCCTTGGCGTATTTTTCCTTGAACGTCACACGAAATCGGCGTTCGATGTTTTCTTTTGAGAATTTACCCAGCGCAAGCGTTGCATGCTCTTGCAGGAAGCGCTTCGCTTCCGCCTTGCTGTAATCGTTGGCAACAGTCTTTGCATGCTCGGGCGCCATGATGACCACGGGCTGGGCCGAATAATAGATGTCGTTCGAACCGGTGGTTGCCATCGTGCCCGCGATGGTCGTGAGTATGCCCTCGCCGGTCAGGCTTTCATGATCGTTGATATTGTGCGGGCATTCGGCGCCGATCACGGTGACCGTGCTCGCCTCCTTCGGAAAACCGCGCTCGACGTGCAGCGGGTCCCACGGACTCGCCGCTTCGTTTTCCGCGGCCAGGTAACTGAACTTCGACGGTGCGCCGAAAGTCGACATGTCGCCGAGCGTCGGGATCGCGCCGCCGATGTTCACGAGCGCCAGCCGGATGGCGCGGCCGATGGTCGCGTTGCTGCGCGTGCCGGGACCGAATGCGTTGTGTCCCGAATTGATCCCGAGTTCCAGCGCGACCGGGCCGTTCACGATCACCAGCGGCGCACACAAATGCGTGGTCGCCTGCACGCCGTATAAATTGAACGGCTCTTCGCACATCGCTTCGATTGCGAGCATGAACAGCGGGAAGTAGTTCGGCGCGCAGCCCGCCATCACCGCGTTGGCGGCGAGCCGCAACGGCGTTGCTTCGCCGTAACGCGGCGCCATTTTCGCAATCGGCTCGTTCCACGGCCGGTCGCAATAAGCCAGCATTTGTTCCACGCGCTCCATGGTCGGCGGAATGATGGGCAACCCGTCGCCCCAGCCGCGTTCGATATAGAGCTTGTTGATCGCGTCGAAGTCGTCGTCCGTATCGATGCTGGCGCCCTGCGCCTTCAGAAGCTCGGCGAGATCGCTCATTGCATGTGCTCCTTGATGAGTTTGACCAGCTGGGGCAGCGCTACCAGCGCGCGCCCTTCGACCTGCTCGAGCGACAAGCCGCCCAGCGGATGCGCGATTTTCACCAGCGGCAGGTCCGGCGTGCCGAACACCTTGGACTGCGTGGTGCCGAGCTTGATGAACGGTTCGGAAACGATGACGGCGGTGACCAGACCGCGTTTGCGCAGTTCAGACATGTCGTGGACACTCCACGACGTGCAGGACCCTCAATCGCCCATTGCGCTGACGACGACGTCAGCCTCCGCGGCGAGTTTATCGAGGATGTCGTTCGGCGCGGGCAAACTCACGCTGCCTTTACGCAGCGACACGACGGAGGCGACGGGAACCGCCGCCTTGACGCCGTCGATGATGAACTTCAGAAGATGGTCGGCATTGCCCTTGCTGTTGTCGAGTATGCCCAGGCGCAGGCCGCCCCGCGCGAACTTGCGTTGCGCCTTCGCCGCCGCGGTCGCGGGTACCGGCGCTTCCGGCACCACCAGTTTTACTTTGCTGCTCATCGCTTGCTCCTCGCTGGATTAGAGTGTCTGACAAACCTAGATTTTGGTGCCGAGCATTTCGGCCGCATGCTTGCGCGTGGTTTCCGTTATTTTAACGCCGCCCAGCATGCGCGCAATTTCCTCGACGCGTTCGGTGCTGCCTAATATATTGACGCGGCTCGCCACTTTACCGTTCGTCGCCGCCTTCGTCACCTGCCATTGATGGTCGGCCGAGGCCGCGACCTGCGGCAAATGCGTCACGCACATGACCTGGTGCTGCCTGCCGAGTTTCTTCAGCATCTGGCCGACGATTTCGGCGACGCGTCCGCCAATGCCCGCATCGACTTCGTCGAATATCAGCGTCGGCACCTGTGCGATCTCGCTCGCCACCGTCTGAATCGCGAGACTGATGCGCGAGAGTTCGCCGCCCGAGGCCACTTTCGCGAGCGGACGGGGTGCTGTGCCCTTGTGCGCTGAAACCAGAAATTCGACCTGCTCGAGCCCGTTCGAATTCCCCTCGGGCAGCGCGTTCAATGCGATTTCAAAACTGCCTCCCGCCATCGCAAGCGTCTGCATCGCCGCGGTGACTTTTTCCGCCAGCTTTTTCGCGGCCTTCTTGCGGCCTGCGCTCAATTTACGGGCAACGGCGAGATAGGCGGTCTGCGTGTCCGCCACGCGCTGGCGCAGCGATTCGACGTCGAGGCTGCCGCCGAGTTGGGCGAGCCGTGCGTGCGCGCGCGCCAGTGCGTCGGGGATCGTTTCCGGCGTCACGCGGAATTTGCGCGCGCTCGCGTGCACGGCGTCGAGGCGCTGCTCGACCTCCTTGAAGCGCCGGGGATCGAGATCGAGCCGCTGCTGGTAATCGCGCAGCATGTACACGGCTTCCTGCGCCTGCGCCTGCGCCGAGCCGACAACCTCGATGATTTCTTTCAGGCGCGCGTCATAGGCGAGCAAGTGGTTAAGTTTGGCCGCCGCCGCACTCAACAACGTCACGCTCGAGTTGTCGCCTTCCGACAACCCGTCCATTGCGTACTGCGCGCCTTCGATCAGGCTTTGTGCGTGCGCCAATCGCGCATGCTCGGCATTGAGTTCCTGCCATTCATCGGGGCCGAATTTCAACTGGTCGAGCTCGCGTACCTGCCACTCGAGCTCTTCGCGCTCCGCGGCGAACGCAGCCGCATTGGTTTCGAGCGCGGCGAGCTGGCCGCGTATGTCCTGCCACGCACGCCAGGCGGCGGCGACCGCGGCGGCAGTCTCTTCGAGCCCCGCATAAGCATCGAGCAGACCGCGTTGCGCCGCGCCGCGCAAGAGCGACTGGTGCTCGTGCTGGCCGTGAATATCGAGCAGATGCTCGCCTGCGTCGCGCAACTGAGTTGCGGTCGCACTGCGGCCGTTGATGAATGCGCGCGAGCGCCCGCCACTGTCGATGATCCGGCGCACGAGGTACACGTCGTCGTCGCCGGCAAGATCGTTGTCCGCGAGCCAGCGCTTGAGCGGGGATGACGCCGCGAGGTCGAATTCGGCGCTGATCTCGGCCTTCTCCGCGCCCTGGCGCACGACCGCCGCGTCCGCGCGCTCGCCGAGCACCAGCGCCAGCGCATCGATCAGGATCGACTTGCCGGCGCCCGTCTCGCCCGTCAGCGCGGTAAAGCCCGCGCCGAATTCGAGCTCGGCGCGGTCGACGATGACGAAGTCGGTGATGTTCAGCGCGCGCAGCATTAAAGGCAAGGATGAAGGATGAGGGATGAAGGATGATTTAAGGCAAGAGCGGCTTCAGCGCGCCACCGGTAATTTTCTTTCATCCTTCCGCCTTCATCCTTCGTTTCTAGTAGGACTCGGTCCAATGCAGCTTGGCACGCAGCATATTGTAGTAATCGTGCCCGACCGGATGCAGCAGGCGGATGGTGTGGCCGTAGCGGCGCACGACGACGCGGAATCCTTCGCGCAAATCGCACCGCGAGTGGCTGTCGAAATGGGCGCGCGGATCGGCCGCGCTCTTGACGACGATTTCAACCTCGCTGTCGCTGCTGATCACGATCGGCCGGCTGGAGAACGTGTGCGGGCAGATCGGCACCAGCGCCATCGCGGACAGCGAGGGATGTATGATCGGCCCGCCCGACGACAATGCGTACGCGGTCGAGCCCGTCGGGGTGGCGACGATCAGACCGTCGGAGCGCAGCGCGTAAAGAAACTTGCCGTCGATGCGCACTTCGAGCTCTATCATGCTGCCCTTGATGCCTTTCGACACGACCGCCTCGTTGAACGCGAGCACGTCGAACACGCGCTCCTTGCCGTCGAACACCTCGGCGGCCACCAGCATGCGCTCCTCGGTCACGTAATCGCCGCCGAGGATGGTGCCGATGGTCTCTATCATCGTGCCGAGCGAGATGTCGGTGAGAAATCCGAGTCGGCCCTGGTTGATGCCGACCAGCGCGACGTCGAAGGGTGCCAGCGTGCGCGCGATGTTGAGCATGGTGCCGTCTCCGCCCAGCACGATCGCGAGATCCGCCTCGCGCCCGATGTCCTCGAGCGCCAGCACCGGATAGCGGCTGTCGCCGATATTCGACGCGGTTATCCGGTCGATCAGCACCCTGACGCCGCGGCCCTCGAGATAGCCGCCGAGCTTCAGCAAAGGCTCGGCGATTTCCGGGCTTTTGTATTTGCCGATCAGGCCGACTGTCTTGAACGACGGGTTCATGGCCTCATTATATGTGAATGCAGGGCGCGCCTTAATGCGAACTTGCGTACACTTTTACCCCGCCGTGCCGATTTGTGTAGAATCGTTCGATGTCCCGGGATACGCCCACGCTCAACGAACGCGCGCAGACGCTGCTCAAGGCGCTGGTCGAGCGCTACATCGCGGACGGCCAGCCGGTGGGTTCGCGCGCGCTGTCGCGGGTCTCGGGCCTCGACCTCTCGCCCGCCAGCATCCGCAACGTGATGGCGGACCTGGAAGAGATGGGATTTATCGCGAGCCCGCACACTTCCGCGGGCCGCATTCCGACCCCGCGCGGCTATCGGTTCTTCGTCGACACGCTGCTCACGATCAAGCCGCTCGACAACGTCGAGATCCACCAGCTCGAAGGCCAGCTGCACACCGAGAACCGGCAAAGGATAGTGTCGTCGACGTCGCAGCTGCTGTCGGACCTCACGCAGTTCGCGGGCGTGGTCATGACGCCGCGCCGCGCCGCGATGTTCCGCCAGATCGAATTCGTGAGCCTGTCGGACAAACGCATCCTCGTCATCATCGTATCCCCCGAGGGTGACGTGCAAAACCGCATTTTCACGCTCGACCGCAGTTATTCGCCGTCGGAACTCGTCGAGGCGGCGAACATGCTCAACCAGAATTACGCCGGGTGCTCGTTCGAGGAAATCCGCCGCCGCATCCACGACGAACTCAAAGAGCTGCGCGAAAGCATGTCGCAGTTGATGGCGGCGGCACTGGAAGTCGGCAGCCAGGCGATGCTGGACGCCTCCGACGACGTCGTGATCTCGGGCGAGCGCAACCTGCTGCAAGTGCACGACCTGTCCGGCAACATGGCGAGCCTGCGCAAACTGTTCGATCTTTTCGAGCAGAAGACGAGCCTCCTGCAACTGCTCGACGTGTCGAGCCGCGCGCACGGCGTGCAGATTTTCATCGGCGGCGAGTCCGGGCTGGTGCCGCTCGACGAATGCAGCATCGTCACCGCGCCGTATTCGGTCGACGGCCAGATCGTGGGCACGCTCGGCGTGATCGGGCCGACGCGCATGGCGTACGAACGCGTGATCCCCATCGTCGATATCACCGCAAAGCTGCTGTCGAGCGCGCTGTCGCATAGTTGACGCGGATCATGCCGCGTTATCTTCCGGAACCGCCTTATACCCACGGCACTCCTGCAAAATGCGGCGTGCTGCTGATCAATCTGGGCACGCCTGACGCGCCGACCGCGCCCGCAGTGCGCCGCTATCTGCGCGAATTCCTGTCCGATCCGCGCGTAGTCGAGATTCCGCGCGCAGCCTGGTGGCTCATATTGAATCTCTTCATCCTGCCGTTCCGGCCGAAGGAATCCGCGCGCCGCTACGCGCAGGTGTGGACGCCCGACGGCTCGCCGCTGCGCATGCATACGGAACGCCAGGCGCGCATGCTGCGCGGCTATCTCGGCGAGCGCATCAAAACGCCGCTCATCGTCGACTACGCAATGCGTTATGGCACGCCGTCGGTAGCCTCAGTGCTGGAGAATATGAAGCAACAGGGTTGCAACCGCATCCTGGCGGTGCCGCTTTACCCGCAGTACGCTGCGAGCACGACCGCCACCGCGCTCGACGCGATAGGCGCGGCATTCGCGCGCATGCGCAACCAGCCCGCCCTGCGCAGCGTGCGCAATTTCCACGACCATCCCGGCTACATCGCGGCATTGGCGCAAAGCGTCAACGATTACTGGATGAAAAGCGGCCGCCCCGACAAACTGGTGATGAGCTTTCACGGCGTGCCACGCTTTTCCCTCGACAAGGGCGATCCCTACCACTGCGAATGTCAGGCGACCGCACGCCTGCTGGCGCAGGCGTTGAAGCTCGCACCCAACCAGTACACGATCGCGTTTCAGTCGCGGTTCGGGCGCGCGCAGTGGTTGAAGCCCTACACGGCCGAGGTGCTGCAGGAACTGGGCAAGCAAAAAACGCCGCGGGTCGACGTCGTGTGCCCGGGCTTCGTCGCCGACTGCCTGGAAACGCTCGAGGAAATCGCGATCGAAGGCAAGACTATATTTCTGACGGCGGGCGGCGGGGACTATCACGCGATCCCGTGCCTGAACGAGCGCGATGACTGGATCCACGCGCTCGCCGACATCGTCGCCGCCAACCTCGGCGGATGGGTCGGCAACGAGCCGCCGGCCGAGCAGCTCGCGCAGTCGCGCGAACGCGCGCTCGCGCTCGGCGCCAAAGCATGAGACTCATCGCTCTCTGGCTTATCAATGCGCTGGCATTGCTCGCGCTGCCTTATATTTTCGATTCTATCCGCGTCGACGGCTTTTATACCGCGCTCGTCACCGCGCTGGTCCTGGGCCTCATCAACACCCTGATCCGGCCGCTGCTGATACTGCTCACGCTGCCGATCAATATCCTGATGCTGGGGCTCTTCACTTTCGTGATCAACGGGCTCCTGTTCTGGTTCGTCGCGTCGTTCGTCAAGGGCTTCATAGTCGCCGGTTTCTGGCCGGCGGTCGGCGGCGCAATTGCGTACGGAATCATCAGCTGGGCGCTGAGCGCGCTGGTGCTGGGAGGGAAGCAACCGCAATAAGCCCGGACCACGGCGAAGTCATGCCATTGTCCTGCCGGCGCCGCAATTAGGCTTTTTCTTTCATAAAGTTGGATTCGGCCGCGCGTGACGCTTGAAATCCTGCCGGGCGCCCCCATTACTTCAGGAATCAGTCAATCGAGAGGAAGTAATGCTGGACCAGCACGCAGCACCCACACCTGCCGCGGACGACGATCCGCAGTCTGCGCCTAAAGTGCAGTCAGCCGTCGCCGAAACCAATGCGCCCGAGACCGTCCCGTCCCATGACATGCTGCTGAAGCAGGCCGAACTGGCCGCGCAGGAGCATCACGATGCATGGCTGCGGGCCAAAGCCGACGCCGACAATATCCGCAAACGCGCGCAGGCCGACATCGCCAATGCGCACAAATACGCGATCGAAAATTTTTCGACCGAGTTGCTGGCGGTCAAGGACAGCCTCGAAGCCGCGCTGTCGGCCGGCAACGCGACCGCCGAAAACCTGAAAAGCGGCGTCGAACTTACCTTGAAACAGTTGAATTCCGTATTCGAAAAATTTCGCGTCGCCGAAATCCACCCCCTCGGGCAGAAGTTCGATCCGCACCGCCACCAGGCGATCAACACGGTTGAAGCGGACGCCGAACCCAATACCGTCGTGCAGGTGTTCCAGAAAGGCTATCTGCTCAACGACCGCGTGATCCGGCCCGCGATGGTGGCCGTCGCAAAGCCCAAGGCGGGATGACCGTGCCAGTTGAAAGCACAGGGTTAATCCCCATATCTGCATGCATGGAATAGCACGCCGGATCGCGGTTTGACCGGCTCGAACAATTTACGAAAAACGGGGTAATGACATGGCTAAGATAATCGGTATCGACCTGGGAACGACCAATTCGTGCGTGTCCGTGATGGAAAACGGCCAGCCGAAGGTCATCGAAAATTCGGAAGGCGCGCGCACCACGCCGTCGATTGTCGCTTATGCGGAGGACGGCGAAATCCTGGTCGGCGCTTCCGCCAAGCGGCAGGCCGTCACCAATCCGAAAAACACCCTCTACGCGGTGAAGCGCCTGATCGGCCGCCGCTTCGATGAAAAGGAAGTGCAGAAGGACATCGACCTGATGCCGTACAAAATCATCAAGGCCGACAACAACGACGCGTGGGTCGAAGTGCGCGGCAAGAAAATAGCACCCCCTGAAGTGTCGGCGCAGGTGCTGATCAAGATGAAGAAGACGGCCGAGGACTACCTCGGCGAGCCGGTCACCGAAGCGGTGATCACGGTGCCCGCGTACTTCAACGACTCGCAGCGCCAGGCGACCAAGGACGCCGGCCGCATCGCGGGCCTCGACGTGAAACGCATCATCAACGAGCCGACCGCGGCAGCGCTCGCGTTCGGCATGGACAAGAAGGAAGGCGATCGCAAGATCGCGGTCTACGATCTGGGCGGCGGCACGTTCGATATTTCGATCATCGAAATCGCGGCGGTCGACGGCGAGCACCAGTTCGAAGTGTTGTCGACCAACGGCGACACGTTCCTGGGCGGCGAGGATTTCGACCAGCGCCTGATGGATTACCTGTGCGACGAGTTCAAGAAAGAACAGGGCATCGATCTGAGGAAAGACATGCTGGCACTCCAGCGCCTGAAAGACGCCGCGGAAAAAGCCAAGATCGAACTGTCGTCGAGCCAGCAGACCGAAGTGAACCTGCCGTACGTGACGGCCGATGCGTCCGGACCGAAGCACCTCGCGATCAAGATCACGCGCGCCAAGTTCGAGAGCCTCGTCGAAGAACTGATCGAAAAAACGATCAAGCCGTGCGAACTCGCCGTGAAAGACGCGGGCGTGAAGCTCTCGGACATCTCCGACGTGATACTCGTCGGCGGCCAGACGCGCATGCCGAAAGTGCAGGACAAGGTCAAGGAGTTCTTCGGCAAGGAACCGCGCAAGGACGTGAATCCCGATGAAGCGGTGGCCGTGGGCGCCGCGATCCAGGGCGGCGTGCTGAAAGGCGACGTCAAGGACGTGCTGCTGCTCGACGTGACGCCGCTGTCGCTCGGCATCGAAACGCTGGGCGGCGTGATGACCAAGCTGATCCAGAAGAACACGACGGTGCCGACCAAAGCTTCGCAGGTGTTCTCGACCGCCGAAGACAATCAGTCCGCAGTGACGATCCACGTGCTGCAGGGCGAGCGCGACATGGCGTCGGGCAACAAGAGTCTCGGCCAGTTCAACCTGACCGAACTGCCGACCGCGCCACGCGGCATGCCGCAGATCGAGGTCACGTTCGACATCGACGCGAACGGCATCCTGCACGTGTCGGCCAAGGACAAGGCGACCGGCAAGGAGAACAAGATCAAGATCCAGGCGAGTTCGGGTCTCAACGAGGAAGAGATCAAGCGCATGGTGCAGGACGCCGAAGCGCATGCCGAGGAAGACAAGAAGGCGCTCGAACTCATCACCGCGCGCAACCAGTGCGATGCGCTCGTGCATTCGGTGAAGAAGTCGCTCGCGGAATACGGCGACAAGATCGGGGCCGACGAAAAAGCCAGGATCGAGGCGGCGCTGAAAGAAGCCGAAGAAGCGTTGAAGAGCGACAACAAGGAAGCCATCGACGCCAAGTCGCAGGCGCTGGCCACCGCGTCGCACAAGCTCGCGGAGCAGATGTACGCGAAGGAGCAGGCGGCGCAGCAGCCCGCGGGCGGCGGCGAAGCGAAGGCCGAGGCCGGCGCGAAGAAAGACGATGGCAACGTCGTGGATGCTGAATACGAGGAAGTCAAAGACAAGAAGTAAGGCTCTGGATTGGCGGCATGAGGATTGAGGGTACGGCGCAAGCCCTGCCCTCGATCTTTTTTGTCGTTCTGCCCGACGCGCAATCCTGTATTCTCGGTGCCGCGTTTGCACCTTCAACCTGAAACTGAATCATGGCCAAAAAAGATTTTTACGAAGTGCTCGGCGTCAATCGCGATGCGTCGGACGACGACATCAAGAAGTCCTATCGCAAGCTTGCGATGAAATACCATCCGGACCGCAATCCGGACAACCCGAAAGCCGAGGGACAATTCAAGGAAGCCAAGGAGGCTTACGAGATCCTGTCGGACGCGAACAAGCGCGCGGCCTACGATCAATACGGCCATGCCGGCGTGGATCCTTCGGCCGCGGCGGCAGGCGGCGCCGGCATGGGCGGCTTCGCGGATGCGTTCGGCGATATTTTCGGCGACATCTTCGGCGGCGGCCGCGGCCGCTCCAACGTTTATCGCGGCGCCGATCTGCGCTACAACCTCGAGATCGCGCTAGAAGAAGCCGCGCGCGGCACCGAAACCAAGATCCGCATTCCGACGCTCGAAGAATGCGCGACCTGCCACGGCACTGGAGCCAAGCCCGGCACCCAACCCGTCAAGTGCACGACCTGCGACGGTCACGGCCAGGTGCGCATGCAGCAGGGCTTCTTCTCGATCCAGCAGACGTGTCCGAAATGCCACGGCAGCGGCAAGATCGTGCAGTCGCCGTGCGTCACGTGCCACGGCGCCGGACGGTTGAAGCAGCACAAGACGCTGTCGGTCAAGATTCCGTCCGGCGTCGACGAGGGCGACCGCATCCGCCTGTCGGGCGAAGGCGAAGCCGGCGTCAACGGCGGCCCGTCCGGGGACCTGTATGTCGTGATCCACCTGAAAGCGCACGCGGTTTTCCAGCGCGACCACAACGATCTGCATTGCGAAATGCCGATCAGCTTCACGACCGCGGCGCTCGGCGGCGAAATCGAAATCCCGACGCTCGACGGTTACGCGAAGATCAAGATTCCGTCCGAAACGCAGTCGGGCAAGGTGTTCCGCCTGCGCGGCAAGGGCATCAAGGGCGTGCGCTCGTCATCGCACGGCGATCTCATGTGCCACGTCGTGGTCGAAACGCCGGTCAATCTCACCGCGCGGCAGCGTGAACTGCTCGCAGAACTCGAAGCCATCAACGCGAAAGATCATGGCAAGCACAATCCGCGCGCCAAGTCGTGGATGGATAAGGTGAAGGAATTTTTCGCCGACTAGTACGCCGCATCTACGCGATATCGAGTATCACATGCCCGATCTTCTCGCCGCGCTCGACGGCGAGATGCGCGTTGACCACTTCCTGCAGCGGATAGCGCTCCGCAATCGCAAACACCGGCTTTGCCTCCTTGAGCCAGCGCGCGATGTCGGCATGCGCTTGAGCTTTCGCTGCGTCCGGCATGGTGTAAACGAACACCGGCCGGATTGTCGGATTTAACTGGAACAGTTTTCCATAAGGAAACTTCGGTTCGAGGTCGCCCATCGATGCGTACGACGCAATCGCGCCGTGCGCGCGCAGCACTTGCGACGTCACCGGCAGGTTTTTGCCGAAATCGACATCGACCACGCGGTCGACGCCGCCGGTCGCGGCGCAGATGTGCTCGACAACATTCCCGGTGCGGTAGTTGACGATCACGTCGGCGCCGGCTGCACGCGCATGCTCCGCCTTGGCCGCTGAGCTTACCGTCGTCACGACATTCGCTCCTCCCCATTTCGCAAGCTGGATCGCATAATGGGCGACCACGCCGGCGCCGCCGGTCACCAATACCCACTTGCCGGCAATGGGGCCATCCGCGAACAAACAGCGATGCGCAGTCATCACGGGAATGCCGAGACACGCGCCCTGCCCCCACGATAGCGACTCGGGCAGCGGCACCGCCAGCGCCGCCGGCAGCGCGATGAATTGCGCGCTCGTGCCAAGCGCGCGATCCCATTGCCCGTTGAAGACCCAGACGCGGTCGCCGGCGCGATGTGTCGTCACTCCCCCGCCGACTTGATCGATCACACCCGCGCCGTCGCTGTTCGGAATCAGCTTCGGCCAGCGTATCGGCCGGCTGCCCGCCCGCGCTTTGACGTCCGACGGGTTGACGGCCGACGCGTAGAGGCGCACGCGCACCTCGCCGGGCGCCGGCCCGGGATCGGGCAATTCACCCGTCTTCATCACGTCCGCCGCCGCGCCGTTTTTCTCATACCACGCTGCAAACATATCAGGCCCGTCCGTTAATTTTTGTAATCGACCAATGCACTTTGCCGCGCGCAGCCGGGCGGCAAGTACCGCGTGCTGCGCAGCGTGATCCTGCGGATGAGGTTCGGCCACATGGCGGCCGCGTCCGCGGCAAAAATCGTGTCGGCATCCGCCGGGACCAGATACCACCCGCCCGCGGCGATCTCCATCTGCAACTGGCGCGGCGCCCAGCCCGCGTAGCCGGCATACGCGCGCAGCGATTTCACTTTGACCTCGGCGGCCACGATATTTTTCAGGAGTTCCGGATCGCCGCTCAGGTAAACATTGTCGAGCACGCGCAGACCGTTCTCGATGCGCTCGTCGCTGCGCACCAGGAATATGATCTGGTTGCGCGCGACCGGACCGCCGGCGTAAATATGATCGAATTGTTCCGGCACCGCGCCGGCGTCGGGCCACGCCTCGGACAGCCGTAATTCCGTCGGGCGGTTCAGAATCACGCCGAGCGGGCCTCCGCCCATCACCGGCTGCGTGATCAACAATACGGTTTCGCGAAAATTCGGATCGACGAGCTCGGGCTTCGCGACGAGCAGCACGCCGTTTGCGAGCGGGTCTTCTTGCGCGTGCGAAACGTTCGCGGGCGATAGTGTCGCACCTACCAGCATTTGCAAAACGAAACACGCCGCGCGACTTGCAGCAAAACCAGAAAACACGTGGAACCGCCGGTAAACGCTGATGAACGCGGATAAACCCAAAACTACGACAGACAAAAAGAGGAAAGTTTTGATCGGCGTTTATCGGCGTTCATCAGCGTTCATCGGCGGCAAAACGCTTTACCGCTTTTAAGATCCGCAAGCGAGCGGATCGGTATTGGGCGCGGCAGCGGCGGCCGGCGCGCCGATCGATTCCAGTTTTACGCCGCGGCGCACCGCCGTGATCTCGGCCACGATGGAGACCGCGATTTCCGCAGGCGTCTTGCTGCCTATGCGCAAGCCGACCGGTCCGTGCAGCCGCGAGATTTCCTCCGCGGAAAGGTCGAAGTCAGCGAGCCGCTTGCGCCGTTTATCATTGTTGAGCCGCGAACCCAGCGCACCGACGTAAAACGCCGGCGACTTCAGCGCTTCGGTGAGCGCCGCGTCGTCGAGCTTGGGGTCGTGCGTCACCGCGACCACCGCAAGATGCGGGTCGGGATTCAATTGCAACACGACGTCGTCGGGATAGCCGCGCTCGAGCGTCGCACCGGGCACGTTCCATTCGTCGGCGTATTCGGCGCGCGGATCGCACACGGTGACCTGGTAGTCGAGCGCCTGCGCCATTTGCGCGAGAAAGCGCGAAGTCTGGCCGGCGCCTATGATCAACAGGCGCCAGCGCGGACCGTGAATGCTTTTCAACACCTTGCCGTCGAACTCGAGCATGTCCGACCAGTGGCCCGATTCCAGCCTTACGTCGCCGGAGTCCATGTCGAGAAACCGCGCGACGAGTTCGTGGCGCTCGATAGTCGCCAGCAATTCCTTCAACTTCGATTCGGCTTTCACCGGCTCGAGTACCAGTTGCAGCGTGCCGCCGCACGGCAAGCCGAAACGCGCGGCCTGGTCGGCAGTCACGCCGTAGGTCACGACTTCGGGCTTGCTGCCGGTGGACTGATGCGCTTTCACGCGCTCGATCAGGTCGTCCTCGACGCAGCCGCCGGACACCGAGCCGATCACGTGTCCATCGTCGCGGATGACGAGCATCGCACCGACGGGACGCGGCGCCGAGCCCCACGTCCGGATCACCGTTACGAGCGTCGCCTGGTGGCCTGCGTCGAGCCAGGCCACGGCGGTTT
>Ga0265314_10000246_pt1 | contig 79739 bp, 64 predicted proteins | sample 4126metaG_FD_203106 | JGI IMG/M metagenome (GOLD analysis project Ga0265314, IMG submission 203106) | Rhizosphere microbial communities from Carex aquatilis grown in University of Washington, Seatle, WA, United States - 4-1-26 metaG | ecosystem: Host-associated > Plants > Roots > Rhizosphere >...
GTCCCGCTCGCTGCTGAAAGCAGCGAGCGGGACGGCGGTCCGCGGGGAATGGAAAAAGTACAGCAGGGGCGAGCTATTTTAGCGGCCAACGCGAGACTCCATCGGGCAAGCCGATGGCATCTTTCTAGCAGTCGGCGTTGCGGAACAAAGCGGGTTTGACTGTAAGGAGCGAATCGATCCCATTCACTGCACGATACCGGGAAACTGGCTTGGGGTGTTTCTTGCGGAGCGAAAAGCTACGCGAGTCAGGCCGGGATGCCTATCGTACTTCGGCGGCACCAGAGCACCTCTTCCCAGTCGATGGGCGGGGCGCCGTGCTCCTCGGCGAGCCGCCGAAAGAATCCCTTCGCCTCGCGCCGTTCGACGATCTCGTCGCCGAACAGCGACGGGTGCCTACGCTCCTTGACCATCATGCAGCGAGTACGCTGGAAAATCTCGAAACCGATGCCGCGCAGCAATTCACAGATTTGGTCGGCAAACGGCACGCGCTCGCCGTCGCGCACGTAATCACGCACCACGATCGCGGCCACGCCGCCCGGCCGCAGCGCGGCCAGCGTTTGGCTGCACACCGCCGTCATCATGCGGCGGTACCGCTTGCCCGTGAAACGGCCAATTTGCCCTTCGGCCCAGCCGTAGCGGGGCGCCGCCCCAAGCGTGTTCGTGCCATGCGGGCGTTGGATGTGCCGCAGCTCAGGAAAACGTTCGAACTTCCGTTCCCAGTAGCCGGCGTTCTGCTGCAGTTGCACCGACTCGTAAGGCGGGCTGGTGATCACCGCGTCCCAGGCGGCACGCCCCTGTTGGATGAGAACCTCGTCCAGCCTGCGCGAGTCGCCCAGTACGATCACAGGCTGCGGAACACCCAACGTTTCCCACCGAACGCGGTTCATCCGGAAATTGTCGCAACCGATCGCGTGGTAGACCGGCTCGACCTCGACTCCCAGCCAGCGGATGCCGTGGTACGCCGCCATGATGCCGCCGAGTCCGACGCCGCCGAATGGGTCGCCGATCAGGTCACCAGGGCGCCAATGGCCCTGCTCAAGCCCGTGACGCACGATCCGCTCGATTTGCCCGTAGGCGAACTTCGCCGGGTGCGAGAGCGACGCGCTCACCACCTGGCCCGACCAGCCGCGCACGTCGAAGCAGCCGTGCCATTCACTCGCGGCCGGTTCGATAGGATTCATGTCTCTTCGCACCCCCCAGGACGATTGGAAATCGGCGCGCGTTTTTTTGCGTTTAGCAAGGTAATGTTAGCAACAAACCGATGAGCGAGGTCGGCGGGCATGCGTATTTCGCGGGAATTTTGAGCCAGCCGCCGCATGCTTAGCAACCAGATCGTGCTAAAGGCGACACGATTTGGACGATTTTGAACTGTTTTGAGGGCTTTTCGAGTGAAATTGAAAGGCTCGCGGAATCAAGGGCAACCAAGGCCGCTAGGCGCTAGGCCAAGCCAACAGCTCGCACCGTTAACCTCGCCGTTCGCTCCGGAGCGCGCCTCGGTCGCATCGACCGAGGCACCGAACCGCACTCGGGAAGCGATTTCTAGGAATCAAGGGAGCGGGCTGGCGCTGACATTGGGCCGCTCTTGCCCTGTACGCTTCTGCGCGGCATGCTGGCGGCATGAGTCGAACTGCCCCCATCGCCGAAACGTTGCTCGTGTCCATTTTGGCTTTGGCAGTACCAAGGGTTGATGCCGCCAATGATCCGCCGGCAAAGCCGAATCTGCTGGTGATCCTGGCCGACCAATGGCGCGCCGACGCGCTGGGCTACGCGGGCGATCCCAACGTCCAGACGCCGTACCTCGACCGGCTGGCGCGCGAGAGCGTGAACTTCACGCGGGCCGTCGCGAACTGCCCGGTGTGTTGCCCGACCCGCGCTTCGCTAATGACCGGCCAGCGGCCGTTGACGCATGGCGTCTTCTTGAACGATATCTCGCTGCCCGATAAGGCGGTGACAATCGCGGAAGTCCTGCAGGCCGCCGGATACGAGACGGGCTATATCGGCAAATGGCACCTCGACGGTCGGGGACGTTCGAATTTCACTCCGCCCGAACGCCGCCAGGGTTTTCACTATTGGAAGGCCCTGGAATGCACCCACGACTACAACCAATCGTTCTATTTTGCCGACGATCCCACGCGGCTCGTCTGGCAGGGCTACGATGCCATCGCCCAGACACGCGACGCCGAGGAATACGTTCGCGCTCAGGCGGCGTCAGGCCGGCGGTTTGCCCTGTTCCTGGCTTGGGGGGCGCCGCACAATCCCTATCACACGGCGCCCGATGAGTACCGGGCGCGTTACGAGCCCGACGACATTCGTCTGCGTCCCAACGTCCCCGAGAAGTTCGCGATCCCCGCACGGCGTGAGCTCGCCGGCTATTATGCCCATTGCACCGCATTGGACGACCTCGTGGGAGAATTGTGGGAGACGCTCAAGCGGGCTGGCATCGAGGAGAACACGATCATCGTTTTCACCTCGGACCACGGCGACATGCTCTACTCGCAGGGCGAGGTCCGCAAGCAGAAGCCCTGGGAAGAATCGATCCGGGTGCCGATGCTGGTCCACTGGCCCGCCGGACTGCGCCGCGCGGGGCGGCCTCTTGACGCGGCGTTCAATTCCGAAGACCTGCTGCCAACGCTCTTGGGCCTCATGGGCGTGGTGGTTCCCGAAACGGTTGAAGGACACGACCTGAGCGGCGCCATGCGAGGCCAAGAAACAAGCTTCGACGACGCCAGCCTGGTCACCTGTGTTTCGCCTTTTGGCGAATGGAGCCGCCAGCACGGTGGACGCGAATTCCGCGGCATCCGCACCAGCCGCTACCTCTATGTGCGCGATCTTTCGGGGCACGATCGTTCGAGGCACGATCTTTCCGCACCATGGCTGCTCTACGACATGGAGGCGGATCCCTACCAGATGCGCAACCTCTGCAACCAAGTCGAGCACGCGGCGGTACAGGCCAGGCTTGACGCGCAGCTCGAGCGCAAGCTTGCCGAGACGAACGACAAGTTCCTGCCCGGCCCGAAGTATATCGAGCAATTCGGCTACCAGGTCGATGCGACCGGAACGGTGCCCTATACGCCGTAATCTCGCCCATGCCTTCTCGACCATGAACGTGCGCAGCACGTGTGCCCACGAGCGGAGCGAAGAAAACGGACCTCCGCCATTCCCATGCCGGCGAGCGAGCCGCGTAGCGGCGACTTGCCCGTTTGCGTCATTTTTCCTCCGTCAGTGTATCCTCGGCCTCACGGCGCAAGGCGACGCCGATGGCGGCATAGTACCAGCCATCCGCTTCGGTGCTTAGGCGGGCCACGTCGTCCTGCTGCCGCTCCATCAGCTCGTCGGCCTTTGTTAATAACGCCGCCGCCTGGTCGCGATCGCCGGCACGTTGATGGGCCATGGCGGCAAATAAATGCAAGAAGTAATTCACGAACGGGTCTGAGATGGCGTCGTCGTTCAGCGCTCGGTCGATCGCCTCGATGGCGTCGTCGTTACGACCGGCGCGAAAGAGCAAATAGGCGCGCAATCGGAAGGCCGCAGCCTCAGTTCTCGCACTCATGCGATCCAGCAGTGGACCATAGTCGCTTACTGCGTCGGGGCCGAAAGCGGCCAGCGAGGTAAGCCCATCCTTGCCAGGCCACGCAGGTTCGGCCTGCAGCTCCTTCACGTAGCCCGCCAAGACGCCGCGGTATCCAGCCAGATCGCCTTGCGCGAGACACAAGGCGGCCAGGTAAGGTTGTTGGGCCTCTCGCTCCGCGTCGCTTTCGCAAGCTGCCACGACATGCTCCTCGGCCTCCGCCGCCTCGTGCCATTTGCCTAAGCTCGCCTGGGCGCCGAGGTGCAATTTCCACATGGCGGCGTCCATGCCGTTGGCCCGCTCAATCGCGCTCAGATGAAACAGGCAAGCCTCCCATAAACCAGCCTCATAACTCGATGCCGCTTGCTCGCGGTGCCAGACGGGAAGATGGCGGGCCTGGCGGTCGCGCCGCTGCTGGGGAGTGGTTGGCTCCGTGTCCCAGACACGTAATTCGCCGTAGGCTCCATTGCCCGTGATGGCGGCGGCAAGCTTGGTTCCATCCGGGCTGAATGTTATCGGGCCTCGCTCGCTGCGCTGGAAGCGAAGCGTCAGCAACTCACGGCTGGTGTTGAAATCCCAAAGTTTCACGGTGGCCGCCTCGTCAATGGACGCAAAGCGAGATCCGTCCGGGCTGATCGCCGCCGCATGGTTACTGTACATCTGGCCGGAAAACCAGTGGATGATCGTGCGATCGCCGTTCAAAGCGCGCTCGATAACCTGTCCTGAAACGCTGGCGGCCCTGATCCAGCCGCCGTCCGGCGAAAAGGCCAGGCCGCTGATGCGGCCGGCAACCGTCACTGCCGGTTCAATGCGCTGGCCTGTGCCCGTGTCGAAAAGATAGACCCTCCCGCCATCCGGTGCAGGTAATCCAACCGCCAGGTAGCGCCCGAGCGGATGAAAGACCAGGTGCAACCAGCGGGCCGTGTAATGGTTCAATTCCTTGTTGATGTCGTCGACGTGGATCGTATGCACCACGTGGGTGCTGGCACCATCGCGTATTTCAACCGTGCCGTCGCTTGCCATCGAGGCCAACCAACTGCCGTCGGGTGACCAGGCGACGGTGACTCCCAATTTCGCGTGATCGGTGAATACGGCGGGCTGCCGGGGTTGTTGAAGGTCAAACACTTGAAGCCGGTGCTCACTGCCGGCAGTGGCCAATCGCTTGCCATCCGGGCTGAAGGCGACATCCATCACCGATTCGTTGAGGAAGATCCAGCGATGGTTCCACCCGGCTCGATTCCACAGTCGCACGCCGCCGGCTTCCCCAGCCGCCAACCAATTCCCATCGGGGCTGAAGCGCAGCGCATATACGAGGTTTGCAGGCTGGAGACTGGCGCTCTCCTGTTCGCAGGTTGCGTCCCACACCAGAATGTTTCCGTTGGCGTCGGCCGTGGCGAGCCGCGATCCATCGGGGCTGAAGGCGACGGAGAAAACCAGGTTGACATGTCCGCGATACCGTCGCAGCTCGCGTCCGCTGGCGGCGTCCCACAACTTGACGCTTTGCGTGCCGCCCACAGAGGCGATGTAGCGTCCGTCGGGGCTGAAGGTGAGACCGAAAATGCCGCTAACATGTCCGTAGAGCGTGTGCAACTCCGTACCGGTCGCCTGATCCCACAGGCGGATCGACGAGTCGCCGAAGTGAGCGGTGACGAGCAGGCTGCCATCAGGGCTCCAGGCAACGAGGTTACCGTCCCGCGCCTGCTGAGGCCCCTGGAGCGTGAAAAGGAGCTTCTTGGCTTCCAGGTTCCAGACCTGAATGGGGGCCCCGTCTCGCGCCACGGCAACACGCCGTCCGTCTCCGGCCAGCGCCACCGAATAAGCCCGCTTTTCGATATCGACATCGGCAAGCTGTTCGCCGGTGGTGGTGTCCCAGAGCTTGAGCCGGCCATCCTCGCTTGCCGAAGCAAGACGATCGCCGACCGCGGACAGGTCCTGCGCGACCACCCTTTTCTTGTGGCCGTGCAGCGTGTGGATCGTGTGCCCGGAGCGATCGCAAAGTCGAACGGCGCCGTCCGGATCGGCCGTGGCGAATACATCGAGGGGGGCGTTAAAGCTCACGGCGGCATACGTACCGTTTTCACCCACGTTCGATTCATGATCCAGCCCAGTGAGCTCGTGCCTTCGTCCGCTCGCCAAATCGTGGAATTGGACTGTCCCGATGCCAATATCGCCGATGGCGAGCGTTTCTCCATCCGGGCTGAATTTCATCGAGTAGGCTTGGGGCGCAGAAGGTAGGCGTTCTTGATGTAATTCGTAAAGCTGCGTACCGAGCAGGCCGTTGATAAATCGCCATTCCCAATCGTCGTGGCTTGACGGTGGAAGCGACTCCAGCAGTTCCCGCGCCCGCCTCGCGTTGCCGTCGAGCCATTCCCGATGAGCCAATACGATCGATTGACTATGCACCGTGCTTCCCAACTCGCGGTTCATCCTCGCGAGGCGCGCGTACTGGAGCGGCGCACCGATCAGGATGATTACCGCGAGGAGCGCCGCCACGGCGCCGACGCCGGCCAGTTTCGGGTTCCGTTTGCACCAGCGCGCCAATCGTGCCGCGCGTCCCACGGGCCGAGCGCTGATCGGCCGCGCCTCCAGAAAGGCGCGCAGATCATCGGCCAACGCCGCCGCGCTGGCATAGCGCCTGGCGGGGTCCTTGTTCAGGCACTTCAGGCAGATGGTTTCCAGGTCCCGCGACAGACGAGGGTGCAGCAGAGAGGGTCGAACGGGTTCCTCGTAGATCACCTGCAACACGGTGTCCAAAGTCGTCGCGGCACGGAACGGCGGACGACCTGTCAGGAGTTCGTAGAGGATCGCCCCCAGCGCGTAGACGTCGGTGGCCGGGCCGACGCGGCCCTTGCCGCCACCCTGCTCGGGGGCCATGTAACTGGGCGTGCCCATGATGGCGCCGCTCTGGGTCTGCCCCATTTCGGAATCCAAGGCCTTGGCCAGGCCAAAGTCGGTGATCTTGAGTTGGTGAGTCGAGAGTGGTGAGTGTTGTGTGGCATCCGGCTCTTCACCGCTCACCGTTCCACCGTTGGCCACCAAAATGTTGGCGGGTTTCAGATCGCGATGAACGATGCCGCGCTCGTGCGCATAATGGACGGCGTGCGCCAGCACCTCCACGATCGAAGCCGCCTCACGCGGCGGCTGTGGAGTGCCATCGAGGGCCTGCGCGAGGCTGCCGCCTGAACAATACTCGAGCGAAAAAAAGGGGAGGCCTCGCTGCTCGCCGACTTCGTAGACCTGCACGATGTTTGGATGCTGGAAGCGGGCCACGGCTTCCCCCTCCAGCCGAAAGCGAGCCAACTCCTCTGGACCGGCATGGCCGCCTGAGCGAATCATCTTGAGGGCCACCACACGGTTCAAGCCCACCTGGCGCGCCTTAAACACCACCCCCATCCCGCCCTGGCCGAGCACACCCAGGATCTCATAGCCGGGCATGGCCGGTGCTTCCAAGCTGGCGGCGTTAGATGAGGCACCGGCGTCGGGCGGAAGCGTGGGACTTAAGGCGAAAGCCGGCTCACTTCCAGGAAGCAGGGTTGGAGCTTCAAGGGCGCTACTTCCAGTCGGCGGCGGCAGCGTGGGTGCATCTTGGGTGCGGACGGGGTCTGGGAGGCCCACGGCGGGGGAAGGCTCTTCGTCGGTCGAGTGGTTCACGTCGTATTTCAACAGATTTGTGGCGAGACGGCCGATGCGGGCCGCATCAGAAGGTCGTTTCGGTCACACGCTTTGGAACGACGGCTCGCGGCGGCCGCCGGCAAACCAGCGGGTTGCGACACTGCTACACCAACGACCACTATTCTACGGTAAAGTCTTTCCTGGTCCTGTAGTCAAAAACAATCGTGCCGCGAGGAAGATCCAGCCCCTCCCACGTGAAACACCGGTCGGGAACCGGCTCATTGACCGATTCCCATTCGAACGAAAGCATGCAGCTCGACCGGATCGAATTGCCCTTCACATCTCGAACTTCGATACGGAAGGTTTTGGGGACCCACACATCGCCGATCTGGACCCACGTCGTTTCGCTCGAGGTGCGTGGAGGACGATCTGGTGCGTCGCATTGCCGCATTCGGATTGGCGTGAACCCGTTCTTGCCGTCGATCGCTAAGGTGAACTCCGCTACGTTGCCCCAAATCCACTTCAACTGGTAAACACCGTCCTCACCGAGAACCGCCTCGTCAAGGGGTGTGTCCAACTGCGATTGCAAGCAGTCCTCGAACCGCTCGGAGAGACTCACATGAACCGCAAAACCCAAAGAGCGAACATCCAATAGCGGCTCCAATACGGTGGGGAGTCTTTCAGAAGGGGGCTCGATGGCGGCGCTCCCAGCCCCAATCTTCCACACCACCATGGAATCTTTCTTCAAAGCGCCCTTGAACCCCTGCCCACGAGACGGTCCGCTTACGGTTCTTTCCTCACGGTCGAAGCGATAAGTACCTGTGTCGTAGTCGAAACAACTGAAAATCTTGTCCTCACGCTTCGGCCCGCCTGGCGGACCTTCAGTCACACCGTGCGCTCGATAGCGACCCTGCCGAATCCGCTTCAAATTTCGCTGGAGGCCGTCCAAGGCGAACGATGCGAGTTTCGACGCTTCGTCGTTCACTCGCTCGGTGCGACGTTCGCCTGGACGCTGTGCCTGTTGGTCTTCGGTTCGAGCCCGCCTCGGAGTTACGGTGTAGTGGCCCGGTTCCTTGGCCCAGACTTTGTCCTTTTGGGCGTGCTCGGCGGCCAATTGAGCCAGCTTGGCAGCCTTAGTTTTGTTTTCATTTTCTTGAGCTTGCCGTTTGGCATCGTCCATCTCGTGCCAAAGTCGCTTCGTTTCGCGTCGTTGCAAGGCGATGCCGCCGAAAAATGCCGCGGATAATAATACAAGCACCATCAGGAATTTGAGGCTGAATTGAAGCCTGGGGCCTTTCGGCTGTTTCACTTCATTCATTTGGCGAGATTCCGCGCATCGTGAGCAACGACCGATCATTGACCGTCGGCTATCTAGCGTCAAGCCTGTCTTGCCGTGCGGCAACTGTAATGCCGACAGCAGGAAGCGTCGGAAGGTAACACTTGCGGTAAAGAATCCTGCGTCTCCACGAAGCCCAGCGCGGCGCTGGGGTGGTTCAACCTCGCCGCCACGCCACGCAATGATGCGCGAAGGTCTGCGCGTCCCAGCGCTCCGTCTTTCATTTCGCCGAGCCTACGAGCGTCGGGTTGGATGACGCAGGCCGATACCATGTCGCGAAAAACCGGCCGTGGCGTGGCGGCGACAGCGCCGCGACGCCGGCGCAGACCACTCCGCGAAGAAAACCGACTCCGAATCCCCAGCCCATTGCCTTCCGCGCTACCGAGAAGGTTCGGTATGATACCGCCTCTCGAGGAATCCGGAGCGTTCGATGGTGGCCGAGGCATTGCCAACACTGGTCTCAATCATATTCGGCTTCACCTACTTGGGCCTCGCAATCGGCAAGGTGCCGGGGTTGCGAATGGACCGTGCTGGGATCGCCCTGGTCGGAGCCGCCGCCATGCTCGCCTGCGGCGCTCTCGACTTTCCGCAAGCCGCCAAGGCCGTCGATTACCGCACACTGGTGCTCTTGTTCGGCATGATGATCGTCGTCAGCTACCTCAAGCTGGCTGGTTTTTTCGCCTTGGCGACCGAAGCGATCGCCGCCCGCTTCGCCGGACCGCGGACACTGTTGGCTGTGATCATCGGCCTGTCGGGCACGCTGTCGGCCTTCCTTGTTAACGACGTGGTGTGCGTCGCCATGACGCCGCTCGTGATGGCCCTCTGCCGACGGCTGGGTCGCCCGGCAATTCCTTACCTGGTTGGTTTGGCGACGGCCTCCAACGTTGGCTCAGTGGCCACGATCACAGGGAACCCGCAAAACATGATCATCGGCTCGCTTTCCGGAATCGCCTACTTGCGATTCTCAGCCCGGCTGGCGCCGGTCGCTCTGATCGGCCTGGTGCTCAACTTCCTGGTCGTGGCCTTCGTCTACCGCCGCTGGCTGTCGGCGGCGGTCGCCAACGAACGCCGCGAGGAGCCACCGTCGCGGCCACGCATTCATTGGCCGTTGCTTGTCAAAAGCGTGACGGTGACTCTGGCGACTGTGGCGATGTTCTTCGCCGGCCGGCCGATTGCCTTGGTGGCACTGACAGCGGCGGGCCTGTTGATACTCGGCCGCGTACGGCCCGACAAAATTCATTCGTCGGTCGATTGGCCGCTGTTGGTGATGTTCACGGGTTTGTTCGTCGTCGTACACGCCTTCGAGATCCACGTGGTGCGCACCTGGGGATTGGAACGCTGGCCGGCCCTCAACGATTCACCCGTGGTTCTGGTCAGCGGGCTATCGGTCATCTTATCGAACCTGGTGTCGAACGTGCCCGCGGTGCTGTTGTTCAAGCCCCTCTTCAGCGTCATCGCCGCCAAGGAGCAGGCCTGGCTGGCATTGGCCATGTCGAGCACACTGGCCGGCAACCTGACCGTGCTGGGCTCGGTCGCGAACTTGATCGTCGTCGAGAACGCCCGCCGCGCGGGAACGCACCTCGGCTTCTTCGAGTATCTCAAGGTCGGCATCCCGCTCACCCTGCTAACAACGCTGTTCGGCATCTTCTGGCTGGTGGCGACGAACTATTAGCTTCTCAAGCCCCACGGTACTTGCTTTCGCGCCCCATCGGCGCAAGAATGCCGGTCAAGGCGGCCCTGGCAATTAGGAACCCTCGACGCCCTGCTGCCGGCGCTTAACGACTTTGCCGCATCGCGGCCGCAACAGGACGATGTGACGCTGTTGAACATCGACTACCACGGAAAGGACTCCCGCGACGACCGAAAACTCGCCACGGCGGTTGACCATCCTCGGCGCGGCGAAGAGCGTTGAGAATGGCTATGGCACGTACGCCTCGCAAGCTGCGAACGAAAACGGATTTTCTCATCATCGGCGGTGGGATGGCGGGCATGTCGGCCCTGGCCGAGGCACGGCGCCTGGGCATCGATGCGATTTGTCTGGAGGCCCACAAAAAGCCTGGCGGGCGTGCGCGCACCGTGCGAAACCGGCGGATCGCGAATTACCCCATCGAGCTGGGTCCGGAGTTCGTTCACGGCTCGTTGATGAAACAATTGTGCGAGTCGCTCGGACTCACGCTCATCAAGCATCCTTCCGACGGCGCCGCGTTCGTCGATAAGCAGTTCCTTCCCCTCCTGCCGATCCTGCATGTATTCAAGAACATCCGTGAACAGGCAGCCGCTCATCTTGCCTCAGGGAAAGACGACCGTTCAGTCGAGGAATTCCTCGCATCGTTGAAGTTCGAGGACCGTGAGCTCCCGCCGGGAGTTACTTCGCACCTTCTACTGCAACTCATTCGCAATGATTATGCTTCGCGCGTATCGGACCTGGGTTTGACGGGCTTGCTCGCGCCCGATGTCGACGGCTACGAAAACAATTACCGCATTGCGGAGGGATATGCTGAAGTGCCCCGACGCTTGGCGGAGGGGGGCGATGTCCGCGTCAATCACGTCGCGTCGGCCATCCTCCGGCACTCCGATCGGGTCGATGTGATCACCAATCGAGGCGTCTTTAGCGGAAATGTCGCGGTGGTGTGTCTTCCGGTGGGCGTTTTGCAGGCGGGCGACGTGCTCTTCGATCCTCCTCTCGCCGATGCGAAGAGTACCGCGATCGATGCGATCAATGCGGGAACCGCGACCAAGCTCGTGCTTTGCTTTCGCCGCAACAATATGGGAACGACGTTCTGGCCGCCGACCATGCCGCTGTTGGCGACCTCACTCGCGACGCAACTCTGGTGGCCTACCGGCTGGGGATACGATGATCAACGGCACTTCCTGGCGTCGTGTCTCGTTGGCGGCGCCGCGGTGACGCGCTTTGCCGAGCGCGATCCCCGCCAGGTTGGCATTGCCCAGCTCGCCCACATGTTCGGCTGGGAACGAGTCGAAAGAAAGGCGCTGTTTCCGTACTATGTAAAGTCGTGGCACGACGATCCGCGAATCAAAGGGGGCTATTCATCCCTGCCCGTCGGCGTCGATCAGGTATCGTTGCTAAGAGCGCTTGAATCGCCCGAAGACGACTCCTTTCCGCAATTGTTTTTCGCAGGCGATTATGTGAGCAGGCACCCCGGGTCGGCACACAGCGCGTATCAGAGCGGCATTGACGCCATACGGCGCGCCGTCGCCCTGCGAAACACCCTGTGACGCGGGCGTCGAGTGTCGAGGATCAAGCCAAGAGCCAGCCCCCGCCTCGCTGTGTCAGCCGCAGGACGAGGGGGGGCCGAGCGTGGGCCGCTGCGCTCGTGGTTGAGCCGGGCCGGCGAGAGACCGTGAAGCCAGCCCCCCTGCCAGGGCAGGCCACCGGAGGGGAGAGCCTGCTGGCACGAATTTTCGGGATTCCAAAACCTGCTGCCAGGGTTTTTGCCCGTATTCTTCCCTATTTTGCCTTGCGGCCTAGGGTGGACAGAAACCCTGCCCCGATCTGCCCGGCCCCGACGCTAATAGGCATGGGCCAACAAGTGACGACGAACATTAGGATTCAAACCATGCTTACCCTTGCACTCCTGGCGGGCTATTCGTTCTCGATGTGGTTCATTGCCCGGATCGGCGACCACCTGGCCGAAGTCGCCACGCAGAGTGCCCGGTCGCTGGCCGACCATGTGGGCCAAAATCGTTCCCCCATTGGGAGCGGATCGTTCGTCCAATTGGCGTTGCCGGAGGGGTAATTCATGCGGCCGTCCTGAACTAGCGCGCGCATTTCGCCCCCGTCTACGTTTAACTGGGGTAGAGTGCCGCGGCAGTCGGCGGAAGGTGAATCATGGTTCTTCGCGGAAACGCACCCTGCATGCAACGCGTTTACCCGGCGGACTCTCCGCCCGAGCGAATCGAGCAGTCAACCTTGCAGACGGCGGCGGGCCTCCTCCGGCGCAGCCCATACCTGCCGTTGCGCGATATCCGTTGCGATCTCATGGATGGCATTTTGACCCTTCGTGGCCGAGTACCGACGTACTTTCTAAAGCAGTTGGCCCAAACGGTGACCATGACCGTGCCGGGCATCGATCATGTCGCGAATCGGATCGAAGTCGTAACGCTCTCGGCCAGGTCCATTCATTCGTGAACCTGGGCGTCAGGCCGGACGCCGTGCTTGCGGGGATTGCGGCGCGCAGCGGAGTGAAGGAATCCAATCTCCGATATCCCCCACGCCAGCCAGCGAGCCGCGTAGCGGCGATTTCCCATCCCGCGCCCCCCTTTGCCATCCCGAGCGGCGCTGACGGAGCCAAAGGGACGGGGATTGCATGGCGCGGCTTCTTCTTTGGTCATCTCGTTGCTGCGCAACGAGATGGCCACGATGTTGAACCGCCCCAGCGCGCCGCTCTGGGGTCGCGGAGACGCAGGAGTTTTTGCCGCACTTGAGTCAAGCGGGCGAGCGCGCGAAGATCGGGCGAATTTCCTTTTTCACCGCCTTCGAGGGGACTTGCGCTGTTAAACTGACGAGTCGCGGGGAGACCCTGCGTGCAATCTCGCCAAGCCACGTTCTTGGAATTGGGAAGACGATCTCCCATGCCATCAACTTCGTCCGACGATCTTGGCTCGGTTCTGCTGGAACAAAAGCCAAGACGCGCCATGATCGGCAACGGGATTTTTTTGTTCGTCGTGGCCCTGCCATTTCTGTTGGTTCCCGCGGCACCCTCAGCACCGATTGAAGTCAAAATCGGGCTATTCCTGTTCGGCGCAGGGCTGGCCACGTTCGCGCTGGTGATGCTATGGCGACACTGGATGCACGTGTTTCTTCACGAACATGGCATCCGCGAATACCGGCAGCGGCGCGGCCGTCGCTTGCGCTTTGACGATGTGGACGAGGTCATCTACAGTTCCCTGCGGCTGTTTTCGCACGGCTCGTACATCCACACCATCCAAAAGCTGGCGCTGAAGTCCGACCGCATGTCCGGCCCGCCGTTGGTTTGCACGCACGTCTTCAGGGAACAAGACGGTCGGGCAAACGGCGAAACGACGACTCCCCTCGTGAACGTTCGCGATGCCCTGAGTCTTCAACTGGCGGAACGCATGTCGCAACGGTTGACTCGCGGCGAGGCGGTCGAGTGGGTCCCTCGGCTGCGCCTTCGCACTCGATGCATGGAATTCGATGATCGGGGCCGCGTTGAATTGATCGAATGGCGGCGCGTCAGCAAGCTGGATATCGACCAGGGCATGTTCCGGCTGTGGCTCGACGCCGAACCAAAACCCTTCTTGACGGCGCCCACCCACATCGTCAACTTCTACCCCGCCTACTGCCTGGCCATGCGGCTTTTTCACGGGGTTCCCCAATGAACGCCGGCAAGACTCCAGCCGTGGCATTGCCAGACCCGCAATCGGAAACGGCGCTATCTGCCGCGACAATGCGCAAGGTGGCCCTGCGGCTGCTTCCATTTCTGCTGCTGTTGTACATCTGCAATCTCGTCGACCGCGGCAACGTGAGCTTCGCCAAGCTGAGCATGCAGTCCGACCTGAAGATGTCGGACACGGCCTACGGCGTCGGCACCGGCCTGTTCTACTTCGGCTACCTGCTGTTCGAAGTTCCCAGCAACCTGATCCTGCGCCGCACGGGGGCGCGCGTCTGGATCGCACGCATCATGATCAGTTGGGGGCTCGTCTCCGGCGCCACGATGCTGGTGAAAGGGCCCTGGAGCTTTTACACCGTTCGCGTCCTGCTGGGGGTCGCCGAGGCGGGCTTCTTTCCCGGCATCATTTTCTATTTGACCGCCTGGTTTCCCACGCGCCAGCGCACGCGAGCGGTGGCCGCCTTCATGGCCGCCAACGCCGTGGCCGGAATCATCACCAACCCGCTCTCCGGCACCATCATCGAGTACCTGGACCAGGTGGGTGGACTGCACGGCTGGCAATGGGTCTTTCTGCTGGAGAGCATTCCTTCGCTGGTTCTCGGCGCCTGTGTCCTCGTCTACCTCACCGACCGGCCCGACCAGGCACGCTGGCTCGCCGCCGACCAGCGCTCGTGGCTCGTCGAGCGGATGCGCCACGAGGACGAACAGCGGCAACAGCGGCACGGCACCGACATGCTCCGCGCCCTCGTCGACTGGCGGATCTGGTTCCTGATCCTCTTGTATTTCACGGTCGCGTTCAGCAGCAACGCCGGGGGATTGTACCTGCCGGAGCTCATCCGCAACCGTTTTCCGGATTGCGACAACGTCGAGATCGGTGTTCTCGCGGCGCTACCCAGCTTGTGCGGGCTCCTTGCGATGCTGGTCAATGGCGCCTGGTCGGACCGAACCGGGAAATATCGCTTGCACGTGGCGATCCCCGCACTGGCGGCGGGCGGGGGATGGCTGCTCGTGGCGATAACCGTTTCGCCGTCGTTGGGCCTATTGGGTTTATGCCTGGCGATGATGGGTATGGTGAGCATGTTGCCGCCATTCTGGTCGCTGCCGACCTCGTTTCTGAGCGGCGCGGCGGCGGCCGCTGGAATCGCGCTGATCAACTCGGTGGCCAATATCGGAGGCATTCTGGGGCCCAGCGCCCTGGGTCGGATTCGCGATGTGACGGGGAGTCATACCTGGGGAATGTTGACATTGGCGGGGATGTTGTTCCTCGGCGGAACCCTGGCCCTGTTCGCACCCCACGACCCCACCCTGAGCCCGATTTCGGGCCGTCACATGTAACTTGGTAACTAAGAACAAACTTCGAGTCGGACACTTGCAATTTCCTACAGTTCCTCCCATGCGGTCCAGGGCGACCATTCTGCTGGTGGCCGTCGGCTTGGTATCGGTATTGTCCGCCATGTTGGTTGCCGACGATCCCGACTCGCTCGCGCGCCAGCTCGTGGCCGAATACAGTAAACAAATCCAACCGTTGGAAATCGAGGCCGCCCGCCGCTTCTGGGACGCCAATCTGAGTGGCACGGCCGAAGACTACCGGCTCAAGGCAGAGGCTGAAAAACGGCTCGACGAGTCGCTGGCGAATTGCGAATGGTTCGCGCGACTGCAACGCTGCCAGGCCGCGAAATCACTCGACCCGCTCCTGTCCCGGCAGGTTAGGCTGCTGTACTTGCAATCGCGTCCCAAACAGCTCGACAAACGTCTGCTCGAGCAGCTTGTGATGCGCGCCAACGCCATCGAAATGCGCTTCAACACGTTCCGCGCCCGGATTGGCGACGAGCAACTCACCCGCAACGAAGTCCGTAAGTTGCTGCGGGATTCGACCGATTCCGACCACCGTCGGGCTGTGTGGGAGGCAAGCAAGAACGTCGGCGAGGTTGTCGCAGACGAGTTACTAGCCCTGGTGCGGTTGCGAAACGAATCGGCACGGAGGCTCGACTTCGAAAACTACCATACGATGCAACTGGTGCTCAGCGAACAAACCTCGGAACAGGTGCTGCGGCTCTTCGACCAGCTTGACGAGCTGACCCGCGAGCCGTTTTTGGTGGCCAAGCGTCAAATGGACGCGCGCCTGGCCAGGCAGTGCGACGTGGCCGTCGATGAGCTTCGCCCCTGGCACTACCACGACCCGTTCTTCCGCAATGTTCCGACGATCGACGCCGCTGGTCTCGGCGCGGTCCATTCCCCTGTCGATGTGGTGGAGCTGTGTCGCAGCTTCTATGCCGGCATCGGACTGCCGATCGACGACGTGCTCGTGCGGAGCGATCTTTTCGAGAAGCCCGGCAAGCACCCTTCGGCTTTCTGTACCGATATCGACCGCGCGGGCGACGTGCGCGTGATGGCCAACCTGGAGCGCAGCGAAGCTTCACTGAGTACAATGCTCCACGAACTGGGCCACGCGGTTTACAGCAGCAAGAACATGCCGGTCGAGCTACCGTACCAGTTGCGCTGCGAGTCGCATATTCTCACGACCGAAGGTGTGGCGATGTTCTTCGAGCAGTTTTCGACGAACGCCGCCTGGCTCAAGGCGATGGGCGCCGAAAGCGACGACGATCAAGCATTGCGCGCGGCGGCCTCGACGATGCGGCGGCACGACCTCCTGGTCTTTTCACGCTGGTGCCAGGTGATGCTGCGATTCGAGCGCGAATTGTACCGCGATCCCGATCAAGACTTAAACGGCCTATGGTGGGATTTGGTTGAGAAGTACCAAGGTCTGACGCGGCCCCCGGGACGCAACCGGCCCGACTACGCCAGCCAGCTCCACATCGTCACCGCCCCGGCGTATTTTCACAACTACATGCTCGGCGCGCTGTTTGCTTGCCAGTTGCAACACGCGATCGCTCGCGATGCGCTGGGTGGAATCGACCCTCGCACGGCCTGTTACGTCGGTCGACCCGAGGTGGGCGATTTCCTGCGCGCGAGGGTTTTCGCCCATGGCCGGCGGCTCGACTGGAACGAGCTGACGAAGTCTGCCACTGGTGAAGAGCTGAACGTACGTGCCTTCGCCGAAAATGTCACTGAGTAGATGTCCGAATGACGTTCAGCCGCTAGCAAGTCGCAGGGTGCAGAGCGTGGACGGGGCAAATCGGTAATCAATTCCGACACGAATGCCGGATCTTGAGCTGTGGAGCAGACCAGGCGACGAACATATTGCCGCCACGCCGCCCGCGACATTATACTGCCGGCGGCCGTGAAGGGGACATATTCAGTTCTGTACGCTTACTAACCCGCCGCGCGAGCAAGGCAAGCTGTTACCTGGTAATGAAGGGTCGATCCATGAAATCGTCTTTGGTCTTGCCTATGATCTTGGGCGCGTCAATGGCCGCGCCTTTGCTGGCCGGCGGAGGAACCACGATCGACGATGCGTTGTCGTTGTCGAAGCAAAGCGGACGGCCGGTGCTGGCGGTGGCAGGGTCGAAGACGTGAGGCGCCTGCGTGGCGTTGAAGGCGCGGCTGGCGACCGATGCCGCCCTGCAACCCCTCCTGGCACGGTTCGTGCCAGTCGAGATCGACTCAACCTCACCCGAATGGCAGACTTGGGCCAGCCGCTACCCTCACGAGGGAAATGCCATTCCGATTGTCTACGTGGTCCGCGCCGACGGCGTGTCGCTCTACGCCAAGAGCGGCGCTCCGCAGGGTGACGCGCTGCCGGAATTACTGAACGCATATCTTGCCGAGGCGGGCAAGCTCCTCAGTGAACGGGAGCTCAAGAAACTCTCGGATGCTTTTGCCAAGGCGACCAAAGCGCACGACGCCGGACAGATCGCCGAGGCGGTGGCCATCATCAGCCGCGCTGCGGGAAGCGGCTCGTTTGCCACCGTCGCGATCGAGGCCGATCAGTTTGCCCAGAAACTCGCCGATGATGCCCGCAAGCGGGTCGAATCGGCCGCCCGGCAACTCGACTCCGACGAGCATCCGCTCGAGGCGGCTGTGGAACTGGCCGCCATCCAACGCAGCTACAAGAAACTGCCCGACGTGCAGCGGGCGGCCAAAGAGGCCGCCTCGCGCCATGTGCTGGACCCGGCCAAGAAGGAGCTGTTCGCTCAGGCCGCGTTGATCGACAAGGCCCAGGCGTTAGTGGAGCAAAAACAGCCGGCGCGGGCCGTCACCACTTATCAACAAGTGATCGACAAGTATCCCGGCACGCCGGCCGCCGCGCTGGCCCAGTCGCGACTGGATGGATTGAAAACGGCAAGCGAGCCGGCGCGATCGGTAGGTCCTGGGGAAAAGTCGGCCTCGAAGAAGAGTGACGATGCGGCGAAGCGCGCCGCGTCGCTTTTGAAGACGGCCAAGGTGCTGGCGAAGAGCAAGCCGGACAAAGCCCGCCAGCTCGCCCAGCAAGTCGTCGAGCTGGTGCCTGAAACGCCCACCGCCGAAGAAGCCGCCGAGCTGCTCGACGAGCTCAAGTAGCGCCGCCTGCGACACGACGGTTTGGGGTAGCAAGCATGGGATGCTTCGATTTCAAAGGCACCATTACGCGGCGTCTGCGTTGCGGTTCTGTAGCCGGCGCAGCGCCCAGACTAAAGCCAAACCAATTAGAGCGCCCCCCGCGCACCAGGTCGAGCGTTCCAACAAGGGTGGTTGGCCTGATTTCTCGGGCCTGATTTCTCGTCATAGCATGCCACACCCACGGCACCCACCAAGGCTCCCCCTAACGCCAACACGATGACGACTCGGTTCGCGTTTCGGCTGGAGATGTTTTCGCAGTTGAACTCCGGAGTGGCGCACTCCGGGATCTTGTTCCCGCCCGGGCTTTCGTTCGTCGTCATCCAGCCTTTCCCTACGACGTTCTCCCATGAAACGGTCGTCCCGATCGCGATCCTCCTCTTTGCGTCCATGTCGGCGGTCCACGGGGCCAAAGTTGTTGCCTGTCTCGGGCTGGGGCGGCGAGTTGGCTCCGCCTCCCATCGGCTCTCGCAGCGCCGGGGAACGCTCTTTTTCTCCGCCGCCGGGATGCTCTCGTTCGTCCTCCCGCTCATGCTTTTCTTCCTTCATCTCACGATGCACCTCATGCCTTTCTTCCTTCATTTCATGGTGTGGCTCGTGCTTTTCGCCTTCATGCTTTTGGCCTCTCGCGGCGTTCGTGGCGGTAAACGAGGCCAGGATGAACAGGCTGACGATTTTGTGGCTCATGGAATGGCTCCTGAACAGGGGGGGCTTCTTGGATTTCATACCAGTCAGTCCCCGTGGGGGGCTTCACAATGGACGCGAAGTGTCTTGCCGTCAGCACTGAAGCCAACTCGATGCACCCAACCGAAATCCCCGCCTTCTCGGGTGAAACGGTTCGTTTCCACCAAGAGATGCTGCGTCTCGACTTGCCAGATGTAGACTTCGGCGTCGGTTTCGGCTTTCCCGATGCTTCCCCAACTGGCGGCGACCGCGATCATCGTTCCGTCGGCGTTGAATGCCCAGGCCGTGATGTGCTTGTTGCGTTCCCAGTAACCGTTGGCTTTGTCGAGTTCGAGCGGCCTGTCGATCTCCTGGCCGGACGCCACATCGTAAAGTTGGGCAGTCAGCCCATCGATCTTGACGCCGATCTTACCATCGGGAGTCGTCTTTGCGGGCTCAATCGATTCATCACCGCGTTGGAAGGTCACTTCTGGCTTAACGGGCAGTTCGCCGGCGGCTCCTTGGCCAAAGCGTCTTCGATGACCTTCGTGAAAACATCAACCGGTGCGTAGCCGACTTGCTCGGCCAGTCTTTCACCAACCGCCGACTGGAATATCGGGTGCGGAAAGCCCCGCTTGGCGTCCAGGGCGGCCAAAGCTTCGGGTTCGCTATCGCCGTCAACAATCACCAGCACAAACTTGTCGAGCAGCGACTTGACCGTCTCGTTGCAAAAGTTCTCCTGGGCGTGCTTCATGCACCAGCCGCACCAGGTGGTGGTGACGAAGAACATCAGCGGCTTGTGCTTGGCTTTGGCCTCGGCCAGACCCTGTTCGTAACCGATGATGAACGGCAGATGCTGGGTGTGCTCGGCCCACTTGAGGTCTTCAGCGACGGGCTCAGCCTTTCGAGCGCCGTGATCGGGCGGTCCGGCTTCCGATAGCCACGGTAATCGTATCTGCCGAACCACCGAGCCGAAACCGTTTCCGGTTCCGTCGTGGGGGAGGAGGGCAAGAGCGAGCGGCTTGTGAACTTGTTCTCCTCATTACCAGTCGGGGCACGCGTGCGTTCGACAACGATTTCGAATCCGCGCGTGTCGCAACGTCGGACATCGTGTCCCGATTTGCGCCAGTCGGGATGCGCGCTTGCAAGCGTGTTTTCGAAGTCATGCGTGCCATCGCTTGGCGGCGGTGACCCAATTCAGGCGATACCACGAGAATTGCGGAGCACCAACGATATTCGAAACAACCGACACTCGCCGGCCTCCAGACGGGTAATAACGTGGGCGGGCCCCATCGCCGTCGATCGCCAGCCTGGTGATCACGTCGCCCCATTATGGAGACAATGTATGACGTCGCACGCATGGATTCTTGGACTGACCTTCATCGTCCTGGCCGGTGGTGCAGACCGTGTTTTGGCGGACGAATCGCCGCTGGCGGAAAACTTCCTTCATAACGGGAACCTCGTCGATGGGGAAAAGATCCTCGCCGCTGAGCTGATCAAGAATCCCAAGGACGAGCAAGCACGTTTTGGGCTGGGGGCATTGCAGTTCATTCGAGCGGTCGAACACCTGGGGCAGTCCCTCTACCGTTATGGATTGCGCAGCGACCGCAACCAACTGATGAACATCCCCTTCCTGCGTCTGCCCATTCCAATCAACCCGGAACCAGAGGTCTTCACTTATCCTGCTGCCCGTAAGGTCCTTCACGACCTGCTTGTCGATCTCGCAAGTGCCGAGTCCACGTTGGCCGGCGTTAAGGACGGGCGCGTCAAGCTGGCTCTGCGACTTGGGCCAGTTGTTCTTGATTTTGTTGGCGACGGCAAGCCCGACGAGCACTTGATTGCGTTATTGAATCGGTATTTTGGCGGCGCAACGAACCTTCCCAAGGACAAGGACCTTCTGATCGTATTCGACCGTGGGGACGTCGCCTGGCTGCGCGGCTATTGCCACTTGCTGATGACGCTGGCGGAAATTGGGCTGGCCCATGACGGCTCCGAGTTGTTTGACTGCACGGCTCACATTTTCTTTTCGCGGCCAGAGACGCAACACAAGTTCCTCACCGACTCCAACGGGGGTCGAGGGTTTTATGATTTGGGGAACGGCGTGGACCTGATCGACCTGATTGCCTTCATTCACTTGATCCGAATGCCAATTCAGGAACCGGCCCGGATGAAGGCCGCCCTGAGCCATCTTGAACAGACGCTGGCGCTGAGCAAGGAATCGTGGGAGTTTATCCTGGTAGAGACCGACGACGATCATGAGTGGGTTCCGAACCCAAAACAAAAGGGCGTTCTTGGCATCCCGGTGCGCCAGGAAATGATTGATCGTTGGCTGGAATTCGTGCAGGAAATGGAAGCGATCCTGTCTGGAACTCGCTTGGTGCCGTTCTGGCGAGGCAATGAACCACGGGGCATCAACCTCCGCCGGGTTTTCCTGGAGCCCGGTCCGCTCGATCTGGTCCTTTGGGTTCAAGGGACTGCCGCGACTCCCTACCTGGAAGAAGGACCTTTGACCAAGCCTGCCGTCTGGGCACAGCTCCGGCAAGTATTTGGTGGGCAATTCATGGGCTTTGCGGTCTGGTTCAATTAGCCATATTGGTCCGCTTGCTCGGACCGGGTGGAGGGCTCCAGGTGCTTGGCGGGGCGTCGATCTGGCAAGAAAGTGGCCGACAGGGCGCATGCAACGAGATCGAGGACAAATGCCTGGTAAGTTCCACCTCGCCCGCGGCCTTGCTCGGGTGGTGTGTACTGGGTGACCCATCCCTTCCCGAAAAAAATACGTGTCACAATCCGCCAGCGGGCGAGTACGAGAAAATGAAGCATGTAGTGGATGTGGCGCATGCGAAACCTGATAAACCCGAATGAGTGAAAGGAGAACGTCATGAAACGCTTTGCAATGATCGCGACCTTGTTGGGCGTCCTTTGCGTGTCGGCAGCCTCACCGACCAAGGCGGGAGTTTTTGTCCGGCGAACCATTGCCCCGGTACGGACGGTCGTTCGAGTCGCCGCGCCCCCCTATTACCGTCCTGATGTCGGCCCGAGGGTCTACGCTCGTCCCGGCGCGTACTATTATGGCTACGGCGTTCCCTATTGGGGACCGAGTTGGGGCTACGGGCGCTTTGCGTCAGTGGGCGTCGGTGTGTACTAAGCAACTGATAGGGCGGGAGTGCAGCCGACTCGCCCGCGGTCCGGGCTCGGCTCGGGCTGCGCTTGCCGCTTGCTCAACGCGCCGACGGACTGGGCAAGATGGCTCGTGACGATTCGGTTCGTACGCCGGGCGATTATTGCCTCGTGACGTCGGGTTTGCCGCCGGGAAGCGATAGTTGCCGCCCGGCCGACACTCGGCGAGGCCCGACGCGCTGGAGTCGTGGCGATGCTCATTGCGCGATGACCTTACACTTCGGCAACGCTTCCTGGAGTTTCGCCAGTCCAGTGTGGACGCCACCGAACGCTGGCGATCAACGACAGAACCAGCGAACCTCATAGTTGCCATTGCTACGCACAGGCCGAAGCGTGTAGGGGTCGTATACGAGCTTGGCCAGGTGGCCGTCGGTGCGAAGCACCAGCCAGGCGTAGTCCCAGCACCGAGAGCCGTAACGAAGCGGAACGGAAGGCACGACGCGCACAAGTGGATGCGAGCCGGCGATGAACAGCTTGCGGCGCGTATAGTAGTAACATGAGCCGGTCTGGACAAATACCTCGTGATCGAGCGATTGCTCCGGTTCTGCTGCGAGATCGGCGCACAGCCCGCGAATACCGATTTTGACCTCCGCGCCCTGGGAGAAGGCGTCGGCCAATGCGTCGATGGAACCCGACACGACTTCGCCGTCGGCGGCGTGGTGCAGGGCCAAGCTCCAATCGTCGCGGACGAAGTACCGAATGACGTCAAAGTCGTAAATGAAGTTGCTGCTGGGTGCGTTGGTGGCCGCATCCCAATTGTCGAGCTCGTGGTACTTGGGTATGGCACGATGGTCGCCGGGCAGCGCAGGGCCAAACTCTCCAACCGCGGGCGGTCCGTCGAGGAAGGGGCGTGCGATGGCCTGCTCGCCGTTCTCGTTGTACAGGAATAACGAGAGCGAAGGTCGCGGGCCGAAACCGTGCGGCAGTTCAACGGGCTGGCGTAGCGTGAGAATGCCGGCGCACCACCGAGCCTCGATCAAGTAGGTCACCCGCATATCCATCGTTTCACGCACGAGCTCATCGTCCGAAGAGTACGTGTCGATGTGTTCGTTGTGGCGGAACTCCGAGTAGATCCGCAGATCAGCTCCTCGCGCGATGGCAGCGCGTAGTTGCTCGGCGCTGCCAGCATTGATTTGCCGGTTTACATCGAGTTCGAGTACAGGCTGCCAATTCATTGCGAGTGAGGACCTCCCCGTCCGTCGTCAAACGCTTCACGATACGATGACATTCTGAGCTTCTCGGCAGTCGCGTTTGGTTTGCCGCTCGGCTCGGGCCACGCTTGCCGCTTTCGCTATAGCGCCGCCCACGCATCGCCAAGGGACCCAGGCGGCGCAAGCGGATTCAGTGTTGCTGGCGCAGCTTGCCCGGTTTTCTGGCACTAGCAGATCTGGGCCGGCGGTAGTTTTCGCTGCCATTCCCTATGTAATGATGCACCATCGCGGATGCGAAGACGGCAATGGCGAAGCTGCCCCAAAACGGCCACCACAACGGAGAAGGATTGACAAAAACCCCGCACATCATCGCCACGATAGTGACGAGTCCGAACAAACCAAGGAGAGAAAAACTGAAGCGGAACATGACCGCTATTCTACCCGTGCTTTGCCAGCTCGCCAAGCAATTCCTCGACGGCCAAGCTCGGCTCGGGCTCCGCTTGCCGCATGCTCAACGTGCCGACTGGCTGGGCAAACACCTTGGTTCGGCGGCTCAATCCGATCCAGCGGCTCTTGGCCAACAGGTGCCGCCTCGACTTGGATGTCGAGGCGGTCGTTCGGGGGCGGCCGTTTCGGGGTGTCCAAATCAAGCGGTTCGAGATGGAGCAATTACCCCGCACTCAGCGGAGCATGTACCGGGGCGTTGCGGTAAGATGACCGACTTGCGGCGAGCGGCAAGCTGGCCTTTGGCAGCCGCCGCGATAGCGCGCCTCGCTCGGGGCGAGCGGGAGGCCGGGATGTACGCTACGTGACAACCGGTGTTAAAGTGCGGCCTCCATCACGGTTTGAACCGGGGATGCGCGAGGACGTCATCGGCCTACAGCGATGCGACCAGCATCATGCCGTCACCCATTCAAACCTGACGGATTCAGAACGCCGGAGACATTTGGATGAACAATTCCATGCTGCCGCAACGTCGGCCCCTTCAATTTGATCTCTGGACGTTGTTCTGGTGGACCACCGTCATCTCCCTTGTGGTCGGTTCGGTGGCTTGGTACGGTCGCTTCGCAGCCCATGTACAACGATGTGCGGGTCATTCGCTCAGCCCAGCCCGCTCGCGGCCAGGCTCGGCCCTGGCTACGCTCACGCTTGCTCTCGCGCCGACGGGCTGGGCAAACGGTGAGCTCCTGGTTTCTACGAGCCTGGTTGGTGACCAATTGTCGGGGACTCCTTTCCCGAGCTTGACGTGACCATCCGCATCGGCGTTTCGTTGACATGCAATTGGAAAACATCGGGGCGGCCATAGTGGCCCACGACGTCGAAGTCGTACTTGCCCCGGGTGATTTCCTGCATGTCCAAGTCGGCAATTTGGATGCACTCGCCCTCGAAGTTGGGGCCTACCAGGACCTGGCCAAGCGGGCCCACGATGCAGCTACCGCCCCGCATGAGCACGGTCTTCGGGTCGTTTCCCTGAAATGCGCCGTAGTCCGCGGGGCAGTTGGCTCGGGTCAGGTACTGGCAGGCGGAGAGCACGAAGCAGCGGCCTTCCAAAGCGACGTGCCGCATTGTCGGAAGCCATGTGTCGCGGTCGTCGGCAGTAGGAGCGCAGTAGAGTTGGATGCCCTTGGCGTACATCGCCGTGCGCAGAAGGGGCATGTAGTTTTCCCAGCAGATCACGGCTCCAAGCTTGCCGATCGCGGTGTCAACCACGGTCAGTGTGGACCCATCACCGAAGCCCCAGATTAGGCGTTCCATCGCGGTAGGCATTAGCTTGCGATGCTTGCCCAGGAGGCTACCGTCTGGCCCGAAGAACAAGGCTGTACAATACAGCGTGCCGCCGTCGCGCTCGATAACTCCCACCACCAAATGAATCCCGCCGCTTCGTGCTGCTTTGCCGATCCTGTCGGTTGCCGTTCCTGGAACTTCGATGGCACTGTTGAAGTAGCGGCGGAACTGTTCGCGGCCTTCAGACGAACGCATGCCGACCCTCGCCCCGAAGTCGAGACCCTTGGGGTAGGCTGACACAAACGCCTCGGGAAAGAGAACGAGGGTAGCACCTTGCCGGGCAGCGTCGGCGGCCAGGTCGCACAGTTTATCGAGCGTCCTTTCCAGGTCGAACACTACGGGGGCGGCTTGGACGACCGCAGCGCGGACTGGGTTCATGAAGTCCTCGGTATTCTTTGAGAAATCTCGTTCACTGGTGGACAGCATACCACGGCAAGCGCTGAATGTCGGCGAACTTATCGGAGCCGGTTCGGTGGGGGCTGCTCCTGAACGTGCCGTTCGTCGCGCAGCCAGGACTCGGCTCCGGGCCACCAAGTTATTTGGTTGGCCCTATTTCAGTCGCGCAATTGGCGAGCGCCCAGAGAATCTTGTATGTCGATCATGGTGATTCCTTGCGCTGTGCCGTTGGTTAGGAAATTGGCAAAGCCACGATGGCCGCCAACACAAACATGGTGACGAGACTGAACTGTGCCCATCGTCGCTTGGGCGTCAGCATCAAAAGCAGCTTGGCGAGGGGCTTGGCCATGCGCGTTAGCATGCCGCGCCGAAGAGCGGCGGGCAAGAGCCGCCTGCTTCTGTTCCCGCCCCAGCCCGCGGCCTGCCTCGGCTCAGGCTCCGCTTGCCGGTGGCTCTCCGCACCGACGGGCTGGGCAATGGCACCTCTGCTCGCCGAAAGAGCGAGGCGAGGACGGCAACGGCGCCTTGGCCAACAACCCTCGCTGGGCCCAATGCGTGCCAACTCGTACCGCCGGACATCAGCTCTGTTGCTCATCTCGGCTTGAGAGAGTCACGGTACGACGACTCGGTCTGGCGATACAGCACATGAGGAAGGTTCGCATGGACTATTTCCCGCTCGTACCGAAAACCGGCCTTCTCCATGACCCGTCGCGAGGCGTTGTTCGTTGTCATCGTGAAGGAGACGAGATCGGGCCGACGCAGCTCCAAAAACCCCACTCGAACGCTTTCCTGCGCCAGTTCCGTGGCAAGCCCCCGGCCCCAGAACTCCTGCATCAGACCGTAACCAACCTCGACCTCCGACCGATCATTCACCATCGCATGCCGCACGCCCCCACGCCCGACAAATTGCCCAGTCATTGTGTCTCGTGCCGTCCACCACCCGAACCCATGCTGCTCCCAATGCGCCAGCATGCAATCGAGGTACTCCACGGTTTGGAGCGCCGAACGGACGCCGCCGAGGGTCGCCATCACCTGCGGATCGCGGTACATACGCGTGAGGTCATCAAGATCACCCGCGCACATCCTGGAGAGGCGAAGTCGTGGGGTCAGAAGTTCGTTCAAGACATTCATTGCCTTAGCCCATCGGTCGTCTGGCCGTCATCAAGGGCCCACGGCGCAAGTAGATCCAAACCATCCGAACGTGCGTCTCGTGGGTCCATGCTTCTTTCGACAGCCTCACGATTCGAACGCCGCGATGAATGTGTCGCCGGTCATGGATTCACGTTCTTTGTCAGGCGCATGAAACGAAGTGTCCCAAGGGCGTCAGTGAATCCCCATCGCTGGTAGAACGGGACGAGCTCGGGGCGGCAGTAGAGCTCCAAGTGCTGCACGTTCTGCAAGTCCGGGTGACTGACGATCGCATCGAACAACACTTTGCCCAGCCCGCGGCCACGGTAATCCCTATCGACAATTACGTCCAGAACCAGAGCCTTGATCGTGCGGTCGGTCAGCACCCTGGCGAAGGCAATCAGACGGTGGCTGGCCGAATCGCAAAAGGCGACGATGATGTCCGAGTGTTCAAGCAACGAGCGCACCTGCGCCATGCTTCGATCCTTCGTCCACCATTCGGCCTGATAGAGGCGGTGCAAATCCTCCACCTGAGCACGCGTAAGTTGGGCGATTCGGTCAATTCCCGTCATTTGACCTCCGTAACTTGCTCGCGCTCGACCTTTCGAAAGCATTCCATCAAGGTACTCAAGCAACTCACGTTCCGCACGATCAGTGATCAGTTCATTGTCGGGCATGTCGTTTTGCAGGACACGTCGCTGGCAGATCGGGTTCGCGGCGTCAGCATGCTCACGAGCTTGGCAAGGGGCCTGACCATGCCCACCAGCATCCCGCGCCGGCGAGCGGCGGGCAAGGGCGCGACTTCTGGCTGGTCCGGCGAAACAGTCGGATACTTTACTTTGCTTCGAGCTCAATCAACGTGGCTTCGGTAGCCGTTTGCCTTCTGCCCGATGTCGTCGAAGTTCAGACGCGATCGCCGTCGCCCGGATCGACCGTCACCAGGCTTGGGGAAAGCGAGACGATGCAGAATAACCAACTCAGGAAAAGATGGGACATTTACAAACCCCCTACCTCCACGTCGGTCCACATACGGCATGATACTCATTCCTTCGTGGCGAACAAAGCCACGGTAAGGTACGGGCCGGAGACTCGTGACACCGCTGCGGCTAGCCAGCCCGGCCATGTGTGCGGGGCAAGCTGAGGCCCATCGCGTTTGCTGGGCTAGGCTCCAAATTCGCCACACGCGTCGGGTTGGAGACGCCACTTTCCATTGGTTCGGAGAAGGCGTATGATTCGCAGCCATGCGCCTCTCTCGCATGATCCATGCCGTCGATACGCACGTTTGCGGTGAGCCTGGCCGCGTGATCGTGGGCGGTGTGCGTGACGTGCCGGGTGGCACGATGTTCGAAAAAATGCTCTACCTCCGCGAGCACGGCGACGACCTGCGGAAGTGCATGCTCCGCGAGCCGCGCGGCTATCCAGCAGCCAACTGCAATTTGCTGCTCCCCCCGACACGCCCGGAGGCCGACGCCGGCTATGTGATCATGGAGCAGGTCGAGTACCCTGTGATGTCGGGCACAAATACGATCGCCGTCGCAACGGTGCTGATCGAGACGGGCATGGTCGCTGTCCGCGAGCCAGTCACCGAATTGACGCTCGAAGCGCCGGCCGGGCTGATCCGAGTGCGGGCCGAGGTCGCGCACGGCAAGGTCACCAGAGTCACGTTCGAGAACGTGCCCGCCTTCGCGGTGCATCTCGACGCGAATGTCGAGGTGCCCCAGCTCGGCACGCTGTGCGTCGATGTGGCCTTCGGCGGTATGTTCTACGTGATCGCCGACGCCAGGCAATTCGGCTTGAAGTTGACACCCGACGAGGGCCGCGATGTCGTGCGGATTGGCGAAATGATCAAAGCGGCCACTCACGAGCAACTGCGGACCGTTCACCCGGAAGATTCGCGGATCGCCGGGGTGACGATCGCTCAACTATCGGTCGAGGCCTCCCAGCGAGGCGGTGTCACGCGCAATGCCGTGGTGGTCTCGTCCGGGAAGCTCGACTGGAAATCGCCTTCATCGTGGACCGGCGTACTCGACCGATCGCCCTGCGGCACGGGCACCTGCGCCAAGATGGCCGTGCTTCACGCCAAAGGACGATTGGGGCTCGACGAGGATTTCGAACACGAAGGCATTTTGGGCACGCGCTTCACCGGCCGATTGCTACGCGAGACCACGGTTGGCCCCCTGGCTGCCGTAGTACCGACGATCAGCGGCCGGGCCTGGATCACCGGAGTCGCCCAGTACGTTGTTGACGCCGAAGACCCGTTCCCAAATGGCTTCACGGTCGGCGACATCTGGGGCATTCAGACCGATTGAGGATCGGCCCCGTTTCCTCCAACAACTTGCCCAGGCTGATCTGCGCCCAGCGCCGCTTCTGCGTCATCGGGACAACGAGCTTGGCGAGGGGCTTGGCCATTCCCCGCAGCATCTCGCGCCGGCGAGCGGCGGGTCCAGGTCGATCCGTGGCCCAATCCATATCCGGAGTGACCACAATACTGCCATGCGCCGCCCCCGCTTTCAGTTCCGGTTGCCACGACCTGCCACGGATCGCGCATCGGCGCCTACCGATTAGGCAGCCGGCCCGATGCGGCCATCAACGCACCTTTGGGACACCACCCCCAACGCTCGTGCTTGACTTCCAAGGGCCGATAGGCTTTCCTCATACGTGGAGCCTGATCCACACCAAGAGGTCACCATGCGATTCGCATTTCGAACGACACCATTTTTGTTTTCGCTGGTTTGCTTTGGCCCGCTTGCCTTTGGCGCCGATCGGCCCACGAGTGCGCTGGCGATCGTCAAAGGGGTCGAGTCGCAACCTTTCAAAGCGCAGGTGCGGCGCTTGGCGCAAGCGCTCGAACAGCTTGGAAACCCGTTGGCCAAGGATGAACGCGCGGCGCTCGATGACGCCTTGGACGACGTCGACCCCGTGGCCAGTGGCGAGAAAATTCAGAAACTGCTCGACGCGCACGCGCTGGTCGGCGTGAATGTCAATCCCGAGAGCCGCGTCAAAGTTGCTCCCGGGCCGGCGGCCAGGGAGCTCGTGCAAAACGGATGGCGCCCGTTCCTGGTGAAGGTCCACAATGAAGCCGGCGTGACGGCCGCCTTGCGCGTTTCCAGCCCGAACGCCGTGCCGGTGCAATCGCGTTCGTCGGGTAAACCCAAGGCGATCGCCACGATCAAGCCCGCCGAGGTCGAAGACCGCTGGCTCGAGCTGAGCCTGTTCAACCAGCAACCGTTCCAGGACACCCTCTCGGGCTTGGCGCTGGAGTACAGGGTCATCGAACTATACAGCCGCGACGCCGGCCATCGCGAGGCCAGGTTGCTTTTTGACGTGGGGCAAGGCACCCAGGATCTTGGCTTCCGCAACGAGATCAACGAGCTGTTCACCTGCGCACCCGCCGTGCGAGTCGAGCTTGAGGTGCACGACGACGATGGCGCGCCGACGACGGGCCAGTTCGTGTTTCGCGACGCGCGCGGCAGGGTATACCCTTCGCGCACGCGGCGGCTGGCCCCTGATCTCTTCTTTCACGACCAGGTCTACCGCGCCGACGGCGAATCGGTGTTGTTGCCCCCCGGCGTTTACCAGGTCACGTTTACCCGCGGACCCGAGTACCGGATCGAGCACCGCGAAATCACCGTGCCTGAGGCCAGCTCGTGCAAGGAGAGCTTTCGCCTGGCGCGCTGGATCAAGCTGGCCGATCATGGCTGGTATTCGGGCGACCACCATGTTCATAGCGCCGGCTGCGCCCATTACGAAGCGCCCACCGAGGGCGTGCGGCCCGACGACATGCTGCGGCACATCATCGGTGAAGACCTGAATGTCGGTTGCGTTCTCTCCTGGGGACCATGCTGGTACTTCCAGAAGCAGTTTTTCGAAGGCAAGGTCAGCTTGCTTTCGACGCCGCGGAATCTGATGCGCTACGACGTGGAAGTCTCAGGATTTCCCAGTTCTCACGCCGGCCACCTCTGCCTGTTGCGGCTCAAGGAAGACGATTACCCAGGGACCTCGCAAATCGAAGAATGGCCCAGTTGGGACCTGCCGGTGCTGAAATGGGGGCGGGAGCAAGGGGGCGTGGTCGGCTTTTCGCACAGCGGCTGGGGACTCAAAGTCGATTCGACCACTTTGCCTAACTTCGAAATGCCGAAGTTCGACGGGATCGGCGCCAACGAGTTCATCGTCGACGTGGTTCACGGTGTTTGCGATTTCATCTCGGCGGTCGATACGCCGATCGTCTGGGAGCTGAACATCTGGTACCACACGCTCAACTGCGGTTTTACCGCGAGGATCAGCGGCGAGACCGATTTCCCCTGCATCTACGGCGAACGGGTCGGGTTGGGCCGGGCCTATGTGAAACTGCCCACCTCGCCGACCGAGCCCTTGGATTACGACCAATGGGCCTACGGCATTCGCGATGGCCGCAGCTACTGCTGCGACGGCTTGAGCCACCTTTTCGATTTCAAGGTTGGCGGGCTGGGCGTTGGCGAGCTGGGCCCCGGCGGCGGAGACCTGGGGGGTGGGGCTGGCGGACGAGCCAGTGTGCTAGCGGCCAAGGCCGGCAAGCCACTGACGGTCGCGGTGCGTGCGGCGGCGCTCTTGGATGAGAAACCGCGCGACGACATTCGCCGGCGTTCGCTCGATCAACAACCCTATTGGCACATCGAGCGGGCGCGCGTTGGCGAAACTCGCAAAGTGCCCGTCGAGCTGATCGTCAACGGCCGCGTCGCGGCGAAAAAGGAAATCGCGGCGGATGGCCAGATACAAGACCTTACGTTCGACTTCACGCCCGAGCGTTCGAGCTGGGTCGCCATGCGGATCTTTCCCAGCTCGCACACGAACCCTGTATTCGTCGAGGTCGACGGCCAGCCGATCCGCGCAAGCAGGAAGAGTGCCCAGTGGTGCCTCGACGCGGTCGACGTATGTTGGCAGCACAAGGCGCCGGCCATCCGCGAAGGCGCCGAGCGCACGGCGGCCGAGCAGGCGTTCGACGTCGCCAGGGAGGCGTACCGTAAGGTTCTAGCGGAATCGGCGGACGATTAGCCTTTTATTCTTTCTCGTTCAAAATCGCCTCGCGGCCCTGGCGGAGGTAGCCGTTGAGAAGTCCTTGTCCCATACGCAGGGTGTCGGGATCGCGGTCCTGGAGTCGCGAAAGGGTATTGGTGACCAGCGGCTTGATCAATAGAGGATAGGCCTCCATCCCCTCGACGAGCGTGCCGCCAACATCGGCGGTGATCTGTTCTGCGGTAATCGCCACGAGCAGGTGGTCGACCTGACCTGCCACGGGGGCCTCGGAGCGATCCATCGTGAAATGGATCGCGACCGCCGCGCCTGCCTTGTCGCGCTCGACGCGCGGGCGGACGTCGAACAGCCGGTCACGTTCGAGCCGGGCCTTTGCCAATTCGGCCGTGAGCCGTTGTTTCGTCGGGCCATCGGCTTCGGCGCCCGTTTTTTTCGAAAGTTCGACGATCTCATCGTTCGTCGATGTCAATCGCAACGCCGTCAAGCCGATGATCAGATCGACGAGCTCGTCCATCGAGGAAACCTGGGGAGTCTTCAACAGCCGCTCGCGAACCTGGTCCCGTAGTTCATTGTCGGCCGCGGGGCGACCGCCGCGCGAACTCTCCGGGTCGGTCTTCTCCAGAAACTTCGCGATGGCGTGGTTCGCCAGCGGAACAACGTCGGTCGCGACCGTCAATTGACTTTCGAATCGCGCCTGGCTTGCTCCTTTCTCGCCACGTTGGATGCGCGCCCCAACGGCCAGCTCGAGCTGGCTGGGTTCCGGCGACCAGGCGGAGTGCTTGAGTCGTGCCGAGGCGACCAGCTTGACGGAATCCTTGGCGAAATTCGTTTCTTCCGGGTCGAAGCCGAGCTTGAACGATTCGATCGACTGCTCGTTTTCGAATAGCGGCTTGAGGAGCTCGACGATGCTGTCGTTGAGTTTGAGCACGTCGAGCGGTTTAGCCTGTTTGTCCGGATCGGCGGCGATGGCCCCCAGTAACCGGCCGCCGAGGTTTCGCAGCTTTTCCGCGCGATCGCCGTTTCGGGGCTGCTCTTCACGGCGAGGCTTCTCCGCGCGGGGCGGAGCGGCGCGGCGCGTGGGAGGCGCGATTTCTTCCTGGGCCAGCGCAGCCTGAAAAACGCCTGCCAACACCAGCAATAGCGCGGATCCAAAAGTCGTGGCTTTCATGTGCTCGTCTCCTAGGCGGGGGGCTTTCTTTTTACGGATGCTAGCTGCATCTGGGTTCGATCGGTCGCGGTCACTTTCCGCTGAGTCGGCGGGCGTCGTGCGGCCGAAAGGGGGGAATTCCTTGCACTTGCCTCTTGATTGCTACCATGATCCGTGCAGGTATGCCAGAGGTAATCTGGACAGAACAGGTGGCCAAAGTCAATAGATCAGTAGGGCGGGGCATCGACAACCAGGCGAATTCCCGCCGCGAGGCCGTCGTGGTCGATTTGCGCGGCCGCGACCAGGGCGTCGGCCAGTTGCAAAAGCGCCAGCAGTTCGCGTCCGCTATGCTCGGCGGCGCGGCGGTCGAGCCCCTTGACCGCCGCGAGAAAGTCGATTGCTTCAGCCGATGCGCCCAACAGCCGCCGTAATCCCGCCAGATCGATGTACACGAGCTGGCTCGGATGGTTCAACCGGGGACTTATATGCGCGTTGAATCGCGACGAGTGTGCGAGCGACTCACTCGTGGACAGCGTGGCGGCGCGGCGCACGGCGTCTGGCGATGTGCCGGCCAGCATGCGCCCATCGACGACCATAAACGAAGCTTCAAGCCCGGCGGGGAAGGGAGCCAACCCAACGACCGACGTCAATCGGCCTCCCTCCACCTCGTGCGACCGTACTTCAGCGCGAATCGAATGCGAGAGATCGGCGTTATGCAATTCGGACGCCACCACCAGGGCGCGATGCAACAGCGGCTCCAGCAGCTCGGCGAGTGCCGGTCGCCCGTCGTTGGGGTCGAGCGATCGGGTGCGAAGGCCGACGACGCAATCGCACGGGAATGCCGTGTGTGTCGGGCCGAATTGCGCACCATGCGCGGTGGGGTCGTTTGTGTTGAGATAGGCGCCGAAATCGGGCCCCACTCCGCCGGCCAACGTAAGCAAGGCAAACAAGCCGGGATCGGGTGGGCGCGCATGAGAGGAATGGGAAGCAGGCGACGTCGGGGCAGTTGGCGCCCTTGGCCGACGCATGCCGAACCTCCGCAGCAGCCGTGAGCCATCGACGCGGCCAGCAAGCGCGACGATGGCACCGGCCGGCGCGTGCTCGAGGAATTCGCTGGACCCCGCGGCGGCATCGGCGATCTCGCGCACGGACTCGGGCAAGGCGTGATGGTCCCAACGGATGAATGCCTCGAGCGACAAATTCAAAGAGAATTCGAGCCCAGCCACCAGGTACTCGGTGGCGCGCCAGGTTTCAACGACCACGGCTTGCGTCTTCGCCTCGTCGGAGGCGGGCTCCTTTTTTCCAAGGTCGGCCAACAGGGCGTTGTCCCAAGAACGCGGGTTGACGAAAAGCCGCACAGCCGCTTCGTCCGCCAATCGGCGACCGGCGGCCTGGTATGCGGGCAAGGCGCTAAGCGCGCCGCGATGGGCGTCGGAACCGGCGCGCCTTGCGACGACGTTGCGCACAAGTTGTTCGTTGGTGGCGATGATCCCGAGCCGTTCAGCCACCGCCAGGAAAAGCCGAGGCTGATCGCCGTGTGTCTCGACCTCATGGACATTCAAAGAGCGGCCGTTGATATTGAGCACGTGTTCGGCCTTCCATTGGCCGCGCTCGCGATGGGCCGCGACGAGTCGTTCGAGCACGGTTTGCAGTAGCTGGTCGTCGGCCGCTTCCGTCAAGAAAAGCGCCTCACCGTGGGGAGAGTCGCCATCGGGTGGCCAAACCGCAAACAAGACGTCGTTGCCCAAAAGCCTGGTCGCCATGTCCTCGGGCGAAGCGCCCAATCGTCGCAACGACTCCGCGGAGAGCAAAGACCAGAACTGACCGTTTTGCTTGGACCACTTCTCAAACGGCGGGTAGTGGGCGAGGCGGCGAAACATCGGACCGGCGACGCACTTTTCGATCTGGTGGGCCAGGTCGCGGACTTCCACCACCAGGCCGACGTCGTCCGAAACCAATCCGGCCAACGTCGCGGGCACATCGTCCGCTGAAGCAATCGTTACGACGCCGAATAGGAGTGGCGCGGCGAGCAACAGGCAGCGCCGGATTCGCGAGAATTCGGAATTCCGGCTCATGAACGTGGATCCTCATCCTTCGCCGAGAGCAAATCGATAAAAGTGCTCATGACCCCGGCCGTGGGGCGCGTGACGGGCGTCAAGCCATCGGTCAGGCCGTGGACCCACTCGGCGGGCGCCGTTGCCGGCGGATTGCGAGACTGGGTGCCGGCGGCGCCGCCAATTCCAAGTGATTCGACGGGCAAGAGTTGCATGGCGACACTCAAGCTGGCCGTGGTTTCGCGAGCCAGTGTGCGGTACGGACCGGCAATTTCTTTCTCCGGCCGAGGTTGCGAACCTGTGGCGGGTTTTACCGCCGCGGATGGGCGGGGTATCCGCGGCGCGGGCCCGGCGGAACGCTCGCCGCCGCCAAACCAGGTCCAGGGCCCGATGACAAGCAAAAGCACGGCGGCCGCCGCCGCAAGTACCATCAGTTGCCGCCGGTGAGGGAACCGTATGGTCGTCGCCGGCGCCAACGCCGCGAGCACGCGATCGCTCAGGTCGTTCGTACATGGAACCGTAAGAGAACGTTCGAGACCTTCCAAAATCGCTTGAAAGGAGGCCGCGAGCGCGCGGCACTTTTCGCACTGGCGAGCATGATCGGCCAGTCCGACGTCGGCCTCGGGTAACCGACGCTGATCGAGCACTTCGTTCAGTCGGATTTCAAACTCGTCGCAACGCATTGGGTAACTCCTCGACGACACCGCGCCGCAACATGTGATCGGCCAATTCGCGTCGCGCCCGATGGACCCACGTTTTTACCGTGCCCACGGGACATGCCAGCGTTTCGGCGATTTCGGCATAACTCATGTGCTGTTCGTGAAACAGCACGAAAGACTGCCTGTACTCCGGTCGCAACTCTCGCAGTGCCAGTTCGATCTCCTCAGCAAGGTTGCTCGCGGCCTGACCGTCAGGCGCCGGGTCGGCCACCTTGTCGAGCTCGTCGGTCGCGATGGCGCGGCGGCCTCGTTTCGACAACAAGCTGCGGCAGCGGTTCCCGGCGATCGCCAACAGCCAAGGCGTGAACTCGCGTCGCGTATCGAAATTTGCCAAACTTCGCAACGCACGCACGAACGACTCTTGGGCCATGTCCTCCGCATCCTGGCGATGGCCAAGCATGCGGTAGCAAAGTCCGAAGACCTGACCGCGAAACTGATCGACCAGGGCGGCCATGGCGGACTGATCCCCCGCCAAGCTCCGGCCGACCAACTCGCGGACATCGTCTGGCAACTGCTCACCCTCGGCCGCTCACGATCCGGCCACAAGAAGAAATACCCAATGAGGGCGGTCCCGAGTTTCAGGATCCCGCGATCTCGCGGAACATATTCTCCAGATCGCGCGGGGGGACGTCCTCAAGGCGCTTGCGGCGGCGGTCAAGCTCTTCGTTGAGCTTGATAACGGTTTCCTGCATCGATTTGTGGGTGTCTTCCGATCCTCCGAAGAGGACGAAGTTCTTCCCCCGGGTCAAACGCTTATGGCCATCGGCCGCGTCCAGCCCTAGTCCCAAGATGGCGGCTTGTTTTTTAGTTCGATGGGTAGCTTTCACGCAATGCCTCGTTTCCGGCCGGCCCAATGTGGTTCCACCCACAATCAGGGGGTCTTAATCGATTCGCGAGTAATCTGCCGCGCCAACTTAAAAGCGTTGGCTAGTGCCTGGGCGCGGGCTTCCATTTGCTCAACCGTCAGGCTGCGGTTGGATGTGTTCGACGATAAGCCGGCGATAGCCACCGTGAGCGGCAGGAGGTCGAGGAACTCACGGTAACGCCGCTTGAGCGCTTCGTCGTCGTTCGACATGTCCAGCGATGGCCTTAACGGCGTTTAAAGAACTTGTTGAGCACGTCGGCGGCGGCAGACCGGCTGTCGGCCGAATTGTCCTTGGCGGCCGTGGCCGGCAGCTTGCCCGGCGCTTTCTTTTCGAGCGGCTTCTTGGACGAAATCGCCGATGATTCCGCCTTGGCGTCTTCTTTTTCTCGGTCTTTTTCCAACCCCTTGGCGACGCCCATGACCTGGCTTTCGCCGACGTCGATCTCGCTGGTTTCGTTCACATTGACGACGCGGGTTTCCGCCACGCCGTCCCTCTGGTCCCTGTCGGTGAGCCATTGGCTCACGTCAACACGTTCTTCAGACGATTCCGCCGTTCGCGTGGCCGCTTCCTTGATACTCTCGACTTTCGGCCGCTTCTTCGAACTGGTCGTGGTGAGTAAACAAATCTCGAACTCCAGCGGGCCAATCGTCAGTTTGTCGCCGGATTTCAACTCGCGTTCCCCAAGAACGCGCTCGCCGTTGACGTGCGTACCGTTCTTGCTGCCAAAGTCGCGGACAGCCACGAAATTCTCTTCGATCAGCAGGGCACAGTGGTGCCGACTGATCAAGTCACTCCGCGGTCGCAATTGACAGTCTTCCGCGCGCCCAATGAAGAATTTCGGTCCCGGAACCATTAATTCCTGGCCGCGAACCTTGCCCGCCAACACCTTAAGTCTGACTTCCATTTTAGAACGTTGCTCCGCAGAGTGTTACGGAATGAATCAAATCAGTACGGTGTGGAAACCACTCTGCGACGAAGTACGTATATAAGACGAAAATCACACTGGGAAGAGGCTGTTACGAATATCTTGAACTGCCCGACGAACGTCTAACCTGGCGGCGCTGCTGAAGGACCCGGCAGTGCTGCTGACCCGGCAGTGCGAATGCACTCAACGCCTTTGCTCTGTTTTCCTATCCGCAGTCTCGCCTGTGCAGGCATCCAATGCAATCCCTAAGATGGGGTAGGAGTTCCCCGCCGCCCCCAGGATCCTGCCGCCATTCACGAGTTCAATCGCTACCACCGGCACGAACACAAGCATAACAATGGCAAACTGGCGAGTCAAAGAATAATTTTTCTTTACTTTTCGGGTGCCGGCGGAGTTACCGCCGTTCGTTCCACCCGGACAAGGCATATTGGTCCGCGGCGCAAGTCGCCGCCCGCACCGACTCTGGGCGGGTCATTTCCCCATGCTCGAATCGCATTTTCAAGGCCCGGGCGAGCGGTCCAAGGGCCAAATCGATCCATTCTTGAGCGTTTGGCCGGGTGCAAGCGAGGTCGGCGAGGCCGGGCAATTCGGGCGCGGCGGCCGAGGTGCCCAGTAGAACGCTACCGTGCTGCAAGACGGCCCCGCGGCGTCGGCGTTGGGCGCTACCGGCGACCTTGAAGCCGTCGACGAGCACGTCGCCCTCCGCGCGGCGCTCAAAGCACAGGAATGGTCCTGTGGCGTGCGGGTCGGACAGTGCCGCCTGGTACAGATGGGCCTCTGCCCCCAACGCCGCCAGTACCTCCACCCAGACGGCATGGATCGCTCGAAACCGCCGCTGGGCGGCCGCGGAACTTGCCGATTCGGTCGGCCCCGATAGCGAGTAAGTTAGCTCCTGGTCGTGAACGATGGCCCCGCCACCGCTTGCGCGCCGGACCATCGGTAGGCCGAGGCTGGAGATGTGCGTTTGGCGGTCGTGGTGTGTCTGGAAATAGCCCAACGACAGGGTTGGTTCACTCCAGGCATAGAAACGAAGCGTCCAACCGCCAGAGGCCGCATGCTCCAGCAAGGCCTCGTCGACCGCCATGTTCCACGGACCCGTCGCCGGCGGGTCGATTAGCAGGCGGCAAGTCGTCATTGGTTCCTGGTCATTTGCCACTTTCCTTCCACTTCATCATCGGCTGCCTTGTCGCCTGGACTTCGTCGGGGCGGCTGTTGAATGTGCTGTGGGGAGCGTCGTGCAGCAAGTCGGCCGGCTCCTCGGTGATGCGAAACAGCGCCTCGACAAACGCGTCGAGCGTTTCCTTGCTCTCGGTCTCGGTAGGCTCGATCATCAGCGCCTCCTTGACGATCGGCGGGAAATAGACCGTCGGCGCGTGGAAGCCGTAGTCGAGCAACCTCTTCGCGATGTCCATTGCGGAGACGTTCTTATCGGCCTTGAGCTGCGCCGCCGAGGCGACGAATTCATGCATGCATCGGTCGCCCTGGGGCACCGGAAAAATGTGCTTCACGCGGCTGAGCAGATAGTTGGCGTTGAGCACGGCGTTTTCGCTCACGCGTCGCAGGCCGTCGGGGCCGTGTGTGCGGATATAGCAGTACGCTCGCACCAGCACCCCCACGTTTCCAAAGAAGCTTCGCACCCGACCGATCGATTGCGGCCGGTCGTAGTCGAGCCGGAAGCGGCCGTCGCCGACGCGTTCAACTATGGGCACGGGAAGGTACGGGGCGAGATGGGCCCGCACGGCGATCGGCCCGGCGCCGGGTCCTCCTCCACCGTGGGGACCGCTGAAGGTCTTGTGTGGATTGAAGTGCATCAGATCGGCGCCAAAATCACCCGGCCGACTGACGCCCAGAATCGCGTTCATGTTCGCGCCATCGAGATAGATCAGCCCGCCGGCGGCGTGGACCAGCTCGGCGATCCGGCCGATTTGGCGGTCGAACATGCCCAATGTGTTGGGGTTGGTGATCATGAACACGGCGGTTCGCGCGTCGAGTTTGGCGCGTAGATCGTCGAGATCGACGAAGCCTTGCGGCGTGCTCTTGACGGTTACCGTTTCATAGCCGGCGACGGCGGCGCTGGCAGGGTTCGTGCCGTGGGCGCTGTCGGGCGAAAGGACCTTGGTCCGCTTCTGACCGAGGGCACGAAAGTGGGCCCGCGCCACCAAAAGCGCCGTCAGCTCGCCATGGGCGCCCGCCGCCGGTTGCAGAGAAACAGCGCTAAGACCGGCGATCTCGGCCAGCATGTCTTGCAGTTCGCAGAGCAACTCGAGCAGCCCTTGGAGCGTGTCTTCGCTCTGGTAAGGGTGCAAGTCGGCCAGTCCAGGCAGCGCCGCGAGCCGCTCGTTCCGCTTGGGATTGTACTTCATCGTGCAAGAGCCGAGCGGGTAGAAGTGCGTGTCGACCGACATGTTGAGTGTCGAGAGATTGGTAAAGTGCCGCACCACGTCGGGCTCGGCCAGCTCAGGCATGCGCGGCGGCTGTTCGGCCAAGGCATCGCGAGGCAACAACTCCTCGAGTGGCGATTGTGGCACGTCGCATTTGGGCAGTAGCGCCGCGCGCCGGCCGGGCTTCGACAACTCGAACAAAGGCAGGGTGGCTCGGGTGTTACGCATCGTCACGTCTTTGTAAAGGGAGTTGGTTTCGCGATCATTTCAAGCAGGTTGCCAGATCGTCGATCTCCTCCTTGGTTCGCTTCTCCGTGACGCAAACCAGGAAGCAATCGGCCAGTTCGGGATACCAGCGAGCCAACGGCACGCCCGCGAAATAACCCGCGCGGCCCGCTCCGGCCAGAAGTTCTTCGACCTGGCCATGTCGGTCGCGGATGACGAATTCCTTGAACGTTGGCCGGTCGAAGGCCGGCGACAGGCGTCCCGCCGCCGAAAGAGTGCGGGCGGCGTAGCGGGCCTTGTGCAAGCAAAGCTCGGCTACCTCCCGCATCCCACGCGGCCCCATGAGCGCCAGGTAGATCGTCGCACGCAGCGCGTACAGCCCCTGGTTGGTGCAAATGTTGCTCGTCGCCTTCTCGCGTCGAATGTGCTGTTCGCGGGTTTGCAGCGTCAGCACCCAGCAGCGCTTGCCGCGGCGATCGACGGTCTGCCCAGCAATCCGGCCGGGCATCCGCCGCACCAGCTCCTCGCGGCAGGCCATGATCCCCAGGTACGGCCCGCCAAAGGACATCGGACTGCCAAGCGATTGCCCTTCGGCCACGACGACGTCGGCACCGTAATCGCCCGGCCGCTTGAGCAGCCCCAGGCTGATCGGATCGACCGAAACGGCCAGGAGGGCCCCTGCGTCGTGCGTTACTCGGGCGATGGCCCCCATCTCCTCGATGCAGCCGAAAAAGTTGGGTTGCTGCACCAGCACGCAAGCCGTATCGGCATTGACCACCGCCGACAACTCGCTGGCCGCTAGCGTTCCCTTGGGTGTGCCGACGGTCACCAGCTCGATGCCGAGGTTGTCGAGGTGTGTAGCGAGAATCTGGCGGTACTCGGGGTGAACGCTGGCCGCCGTCACTACTCGGCCACGGCGGCCTGTGGCGCTCACGCACATGAATACGGCCTCAGCCGCGGCGCTTCCACCATCGTAAAGGCTGGCGTTGGCGACATCCATGCCGGTCAGGGTGGCGATCAGCGATTGGTACTCGAAGAAGACTTGCAGGTTCCCCTGGCTGGCCTCGGCCTGGTAAGGAGTGTACGAGGTGTAGAATTCGCCGCGCGAAGCCAAGGCGTCGACCGCGGCGGGAATGAAGTGGTCGTAACTTCCGCCGCCAAGGAAGCAGACTCGCTGTCCCGCCGTGATGTTCCGATGGGCCAGCTTGCCGAGATGGCTGGTCAGCTCGATTTCGGTCAGCGCGGCGGGCAGGTCGAGCGGTCGGCTCAGTCTCAGATCGGCCGGTACCATCTCGAATAATTTGTCGAGCGAATCGATGCCGATTGCCGCCAGCATCGCCTGCTGGTCTTCCGTCGTGTTGAGGATGTAGGGCATGCTTCTAGTGCTCTTCGGCGCATTGTTTCTCGTATGCCGCCTGATCGAGCAGCGATGCCAGCGACGTCTCGTCGGTGAGCTTGACCTTGATCATCCATCCCTCGCCATACGGATCGGCGTTCAGCGTTTCCAGCTTTTCTGAAAGCCCTTCATGGACCGCGATCACGTCGCCTTCGACCGGGCTGTAAAGGTCACTCACGGCCTTGACCGATTCGATCTCGCCGAACGGCTCACCGGCCTTGAGACGGCGGCCGACCTTAGGTAATTCGACGAAGGTCACGTCGGTGAGTGCCTCCAAAGCGAAGGCGGAAACGCCGATGGTTGCGACCTTCGCGCCGGCGTCGGTCTCGACTCGGACCCATTCATGGGTTTTGGCATAGTGCAGGTTCTTAGGCGTCACGGGCAACTCCCTTGGGAAGAACTTATGGCTTACGACGATAGAACGGCAGGGCCGCGATCCGCGCCGGCTCGGGCCGGCCGCGCACGTCGATCATCACGTCGGTGCCGGGTGCGGCAAACGCAGGCTCGACATATCCCATCGCGATCGGTTCGTCCAGCGTAGGCGAAAACGTGCCGCTGGTCACCCGGCCGATCGTCCGCCCATCGCTATTGGGCGCGGCGGCCAGGATCGCGTAACCTTCGCGCGGCGCCCGTTTACCGGCCGCCACCAGGCCCACTCGCCGCGGCTGCGACTTGTCATCCTTCAGCCTTGCGAGCGCGTCACGGCCCGTAAACGACCGTCCTTCGAGATCGACCGCGAACTCGAGTCCGGCCTGGTAGGGATTGATCGTCTCGGAAAGCTCATGCCCGTATAGCGGCATCGCGGCCTCAAGCCGTAGCGTATCGCGGCAACCCAGTCCGGCGGGCACGGCCCCTGCCGCGACAAGCGACTCCCAGATTCCCACGACAACCCGCGCGCCAACGATCAGCTCGCAGCCGTCCTCTCCCGTGTAGCCGGTGCGGCTGACGATGCCTCCGTGTCCCGCGATGGCGGCTTCGCGACCGGCGTAATACTTCATCGCGGCCAGCTCCACATCGACCAATGGTTGCGTGAGCTCCAAGGCCTTTGGTCCCTGGACGGCGATCATCGCCCAATCGTGCGTGACATCGGCCATGGTCACGTCGGGAGCTACCGCGAGGCGTGGGGTGATCCACTCGATAATCTTTGGGCGGTTGCTGGCATTGACGACCAACAGGTGGTACGGCTGCAAGGCCGCGTCGGCAAGGCGGTAGACAAGCACATCGTCGAGGATGCCGCCGGCGTCGTTCGTCACGAGCCCGTAGCGGATACGTCCGGGCCGCATATCGCTCACGCGACGCGTCACGAGACGATCGAGAAAAGCCGCGGCGCCGGCCCCGTCGAACCGCAGGCGGCCCATGTGCGAGATGTCGAACACGCCGGCGGCGGAGCGGGTGGCCTGGTGCTCGGCCACGATCGACGCGTATTGGACCGGCATCGACCAGCCTGCAAAGTCGACCATGCGCCCGCCGTGCGAGGCATGCCAGGAGGTGAGGGGAGTCTGGGCAAGTGTAGGGGTCATCTCGAACTTGGTACGACGTCTACGATCGAATTGCGAAATATCAGGTTCATTCCGGCCCCGCTGGCAATGGCAGAACCAGAGAAGACGCCATTGTACCGGACGATCGCGCGGTTGCCAGGGAGCTTCACGGGCGAGCCGGTTTCTTGAGCACCTCCCGTAACAGCTCCATCAACCGTGGCACGCAAACGTCGAGACTGTATTTCTCGCGAATCAACTCAACCCCCTTGGCCCCGAGTGCGTGGTAATCGCGCGGGCTATCGAGTACCTGGCAGGCCGCGTCGGCGAAACCGTCGATGTCGAAGAAATCGACCAGAAGGCCCGTCTGTCCGTGTTCGATCAGTTCGCGGACGGGTGGCGTGTCGGAGGCGAGGACTGTGGCGCCACACGCAAGGGCGTCGAATAGCGACCAGGAGAGGACGAAGGGCACCGTCAGGTAGACGTGTAAGTCGCTGATTGAAAGTAGCTGCGCCAATTGCGAGGGGGGCAGAAAATCGACGAAGGCAAACCGCGCGAGATCGTACTCATCCTGCGCTAATACCCACTTCTTAAACGAATCGCCGACGATCACCTTATGGTCGCCGCCGTAACAGATTTCGTCCTTCCCGGCGACGACGAACAGCACGTCGCTCCGCCGCTGGCAGATCCGCTTTGCCATCCGCATGAAGATATCGAATCCGCGGAGCGATTCGAGGCCCCGCGACGCGTAGGTCACAATCTTGACATCGTCGGGCACGCCGCGCCCGGCGACCTGCCGCGTCACATTGGGCCGGCGGCGCCAAAACTCGGTATCGACGCCATCGAAGATCACCCGCACCTTGTCGTGGAACATGCCCGGCAAACGGTCGCGCTGCCAGCGCGTGGGGCTGTAGCCCGCATGGCAGTTCTCCAAGTCGGCCAGCAGCATCGCGTTGCGGGTGTAGGTCCGCAGCAGGTCGATCTGGGGATTCGGAAAATCGGGCCGGAAATCCATATCGGATTGGTGTGCGCGGTAGAAGTACTCGAAGTAGTTGACGATCGGCGCGTCGTAGAGCTCGCGGAGGTAGATCGTCGAGCCGAAGCCCGAATGGCCGACGATCAGGTCGGGCTTGATATCGGGCCGCGCCTTCAGGGCCTCGAACACGGCGTGCGCATGCCAGACGGCGTTCTCGAAGGTGCGGCTGCAGTAATGCGTATTGTCGGTCGCGCCACCTTGAAGCTTGTATTGAACGCACTCGACCCCGTCCACGTCACGCGGCGCCATTTGCGAGACGAACGTCGCGCGGCACCCGTGCTGGCGGACCAGGTGCCGGGCAATGTGGCCAAACTGCGCGGGAAACGTCTTATGGACGAAGACGATGTGCATGTCTTTGGTCAGTAGTCAGTGGTCGTTTAGTCATTTGTCAGTGGCAACGAGGTTAGCATTTGGAACCTGAATTTTCATTGCCCACCACCTAATGCGTGTCCCCAAACTCCTAAAGCCTTTTCTCACCGCCTAGCCCTGTTTTCCCATTTTGCCTAGTTCGTGTCAGCGGAAACGTCCCCTCAAGCCGCAACGGCCAAACGACCGATACCAGAGCTACATAACGCCACGGCTGGTGCTGCGCGCGGGACCGGCAGCCCGCCTTGGATTCACTTGCCGGTGGCGTTATTCACGTCGAGGCTCGTGCGATGCGGTTGGTCTACGCATTGGTTGGTGGGATCACGCTGGCGCTAGCGTCAAGCGGCGCGCTGGCGTTTCCGAATCCGGAAGCACCCACGGACGCGAAGCTGCCAAAGCTGCAGTACCTCAATTCCGACACGATGTCCATCGGAATCGCCGCGGCGGTACCGGATCGTGGCGGCGCGCAACCGATCGAAGTGCAGTTGCACGTTTCGGACGATCAAGGCAAGCATTGGAATAAGGTCCAGGTGGTTGATCCAAAGGACAAGAAGTTCATTTTCAAGGCCCCGCACGACGGCGAATACTGGTTCATGTCGCGGACCAAGTACCCAGGCAACAAGCTCCTACCCAATGAGCCCCCCCGCCCCATGTCGCGAGCGATGATCGACACGGTGCCGCCGACCTTGGACCTGTTGGCCGAACGCGGTGAGGGGGACGAGGTGCATGTTCGCTGGAACGCGACCGACGCGAGCTTGGATCCCGCGAGCCTCAAGATCGAGTATCAGGCGGAAGGCGCCGACACGTCGTGGCGACCCGTCGCGCTCGACAGGCCGCCGAACGGGACAAAGGGAGATTATCGCGGCGAGATCGACCTCGTACCGCAGGGCACGACGGGCCAGATCACGCTTCGCGCCGTCGTTCTGGATCTGGCCAAAAACGCCATGACGACCGAGCGCCTCGTGCCGCCGCCGGGAACAACCACCGATCGTCGTGCTCAAAGGACCACAAAGGCCAAGGTCACAAAGTGGGAGCCCGTGCAAAGCGAGCGTTTCCCGGGTCAGGAACCCGAACACGAGAGACCGGCCGACGGCCCTCCTTCAGGCATGTCTGCCCAGTATCCCGGCGATACGCCCGAGGCCGAACCGATTGCTCCCGGAAAACCAGCAGGCGACCGACGTCATCCGCTCGTTTCGGCGCATGACGATCATGATGCGGAGGAGATCCCAGCACCCCGACACGACGGCCACCGCACCGTGGCGGGGCAGTTACGTCAGCCCACGGACCCGCCGTATTTTGAACACGGTTCCGCGGATGACGACGATCTGAATCAAGACTTCCAGGGCGAGTTGTTGCCCTCCGGGGTGCATCCGCACTTTGTCAACACGCGAGAATTCGAAATGATGTACGACGTCGAGGAAGTCGGTTCGTCGGGCGTCGCGCGGGTCGAATTGTGGGCCACGCGCGACGGCGGACGCAATTGGGAGAGCTTCGGCGAAGACGACGATTGTCAAAGCCCGATGCTGGTCGAGGTGGATGAAGAAGGGACGTATGGTTTCCGGGTCGTGATCGAGAACGGCGCCGGCCGCCGTGGATTGGCCCCTTCGCCGGGCGATCTGCCCGACGTATGGGTGGGCGTCGATCTCACGAAACCGCGCGCCCGGCTGATATCGGCCGAGCAAGGGGCTGGTGAGGAGGCCGGCGAACTTGTGATCACCTGGGAAGCCGACGACGAACGGCTGGGTGCCCGGCCCATCGCTCTGTCGTTCAGCGATTCGCCCGGCGGACCGTGGACCACGATCGCTTCGGGCTTGAAGAATACGGGCAGTTACGCCTGGCGACTCGACCGCCGCGTGGCTGACCAAATCTACCTGCGGCTCGAGGTCCGCGACGAGGCCGGCAACATCACGACGATCGAACCGCCCGACCCCCTCTCGATCAACCGCGCGCGTCCGCAGGGACGAATTCGCGACATCCGCGCGCGTGACGATTCGGCCCAGGGGCCGCGAAGGATCCACAACTTCATGCGGTGAGTTCAATGCCGCTTGAACGGTAAGGCACCGCGCGAACGAACCGATTGTTTCGATTGCGTTCCCAAATGCGACATCGGCGAATTGGGACCGGGCGCGGTCACAACTTCCCCTTCCCGCGAAAAATCCGGCAATTGGGAAGCCGCCTCTTAAGCTCGGTGACTCCCGCCTCGGTGACCTGAGTCTCATCGACATCGAGGGTAGTCAGTCTATCCAGGCCTTCGAGGTGCGAAAGATCGGCGTCGGACACGCGCGTCGCGTCCAGATTCAGCTTGCGGAGGGTTCGCAGGCGCTTCAAGTGCGCGAGGCCCGCACCCGATACGGATGTCCCGCGGAGACTCAACAATTCAAGTCCGGTTAGCGCAGCAAGATGAACCAGTTCGGCGTCGGTCACATTGGTTTTGCCGAGATCCAATAGTTCGAGCTTCCTGAGGTCGGCGAGGTGAACGAGCCCATTGCCGACCATGTGAGTCCCGCGGAGGTCCAGGTGTCGCAGGTCCTTGAGCATCGCCAAGTTCTTCAACCCAGTATCGGTCACCTTTGTCCGTGCAAGGAGTATTGTCTCAAGAGAAGTGAGATCCTTGAGGCCGACGAGGCCTTCGTCGGTGATGGTGCGTGGAAGCGATAGCACTTTGAGACTGCTCGTCCCCTCCAGATGGACCAGTCCGGCACCGGTTACCTGTGCATCGGCGAGAACGAACTGTTCAAGGCGAGTCAGATTGCGCAAGTGGACCAGCCCTGCGTCGGTAATGCTGGTTCCTTTGAGATAAAGCGATTTGAGGTCTTGTAACCCCGCAAGATGGCGCAGGCCTTCGTCGGATATCTTATTGCTGCTTAGATGCAACGTTTCGAGCCGGCGCAGCGGCTCGATGTGCCGCAACCCCGCGTCGCTCGCAGACGCTTTGACGTAGAGGTGCCTGAGTGACTTGAAAAGACCGGCTCGGGTCATCGCGACATCGGGCTTGCCTGGGAGGATCGTGATTTCTACAACCTCCGCAAAGAAGTTATCACCGACTAGCTTGCGCGCCCACACAGGCCCGGGGGGCTCATTGGTTGAGTTGAGCCTCACCCGTGGGTCCGTTGGCTCATAGTCGAATCTGACGCTGGCGTGCAACTCCCTAAGCGCCGAGACGGCCTCCCGTTCGAGTCGTTTGTGTTCTATTTTCAACGACAGCCAAAAGAACGGGACGGCCGCAATAACGACGATCACGAAGAGCGATCGAAGACTGAATTGGAACCAATGCCGCTGGAAATGGACGATGCCGATGAATTTGGCAATCCATTCAAACATGGTCATCGCTCTGATGCGCCTGCCGTCAGCCGGCGATGGGCAATCGTTTCGTCGCCGACTGCCATCTTGCCGGAAGAAGACTCGCTCTACGCGGGCACGAATGGGGCGTCGTTTCGTCGCTCACTGCCATTATGGTATGCGCGCATCCCATGGTTATACCTAAACTTGGCACGACGAGCACGGACGTGCGGCGTTCGGTCGTGGTGCCAAACGGGTAGTGGGGCATCAGGTGCGTTGCTGGGCCGATCTCCCACTACCCGGCGTTCGGCCGGGCGGCAGCGCGAGCAACGGCGATAACCAGACCTTAGCGCGGCGTTTGACCCTCGGCCTGGGTGCCGTCGCGAAACAGCCTCTGGGAAAGCAGGTACAAGTCGTTTTTCCATACCGGCCAGGCATGGCTGCCTGAATCGACGTGCCAGACGTGCGGCACCTTCTCTCGTTCCAAAGCGTCGTGAAGCGCTTGGCTTCCTTCGATCAGCCGGTCGGCATTGCCGCAAGACAGCCAGAGCAGGCGCAGTTGCTGGCGACTTGTGGCGTCGCCAATGCGTTCGGCTTGCGGACCGAAAAGCGCCGAGGAAAAGCCCCCGACCCAAGCGAAGGTGTCGAGGTGCGCCAGCCCGATCGAAATCGCCTGCCCTCCTCCCATCGACAAGCCGGCGATGGCACGGTGCTCGGCGTCAGGCTGCACCGCGTAATGCGATTCGATGAACGGCAGAATGTCATGCAAGAGATCGTTTTCAAAGGCGTTGTCACGGCCCAATCGACGATCGTTGCCGGGGCTTCGCACGGAGCCGTTGGGCATGACGACGATCATCGGCGCGAGCTTCCCTTCGGCGTACAGGTTGTCGAGGATGACATTGGCCGATCCTCTCCGTTGCCAGCCCGTCTCGTTGTCGCCGGCGCCGTGCAACAGGTACAGCACGGGATATTTGCGGTCAGGCGCATAACCCGGCGGCGTGTAGATGACCATTTTTCGTTTGCCGCCGACCGACTTCGAGTCGTATTCGACCGTCTCGATTTGCCCCCGGGCAATGTCCTTTCCCTCGACGTCAAACCCCGCCGGCGCGTCGCCGCCCGAGGCCGGCAACGAAGGAGTGATCGTCAAGCCGCCGCTCGGCGCCGGGAATTTGAACTCCGCCCCCTTCAGTTCCGTCAATTTGTTTTGCTGGTCGGCAGTCAAGACGAGCAGCATGTCGGCATCGGCCTTCCTACGCCGCTCTTGCATTTGTGAAAAAAGCTCGCGCCGCTCGTCGTCCGACATATCCTGGAAATTCCGCGCGCCGGCGCCGGAATTGCGCGATTCTTCTTGAATCGCACGGAGCTTGTCTCTCTGTTCCGCCGAGAGGCCCAGTTGGTCGGCGACCTCGGTACGGGCCAGGGCCGTGACCCCTTCGCGCTGCAAGCGCAGTTGGTTGAATCGGGTAAACTGCGCCTGATCCAGAATGGTCGCGATCTTCTCGACGACCTTGCGGCGGGCTTCTTGAATCTTCTCGCCGGCTTCGGCAAACCGCTTGGCGCGCTCTTCCTCCGGAAGGTTCTGGAGTTCTTGGAAGTTGCCGAACAAAGCCCGCGTCTGTTCTTGTTGCGCCGCTAGGAGCTCATCGATCTGTTTGCCTTGTTCCTCCGTGGCGGCAAGCTCTTTGCGAACCTCCGGCATCGCCAGCAATGTGGCCGGGGATGCGTCGGCGCCACGCATTCCTCCAAAGCCACCACGACCAAAACCACCGGGGCCGCGCCGGGCTGGCGGTTGAGCGGAGACCGCGGAAGCAATCAGTAGAATTAGAAGCCCACCGACCAACGTCCGTTGCGGCACCATAAGATCGCCTTTCGAGTAGTGTTAGCTGCCCGGGAACAATCTAGTGCGGCGGCCATCAGCGAACGTTACATCTGGGCGGGCGGGGTTCGACAAAGGCGGAATGACCGCTCGACGCGTTTGCTCGTCGAGCCTGCTTCATCCGTTGTAATACGCCACGCAACAGACGATCACCACGGCCACTACGAACAGCGAAGAAAAGCCGCAGACTCTGACCACCAGCCGATCGCGACGTGCCAGGTTTTCCCAGTGCGGCGTGTTGAGTTCGGCCATGCCTTTGATTCTTTCTTCCACTGTTCACCTTCCCTTGGTTTGAGCCGTTAAACCGGGAAACGCAAGGTTTGCCGTCCTTCGAGGTTACTTCGACGATCGACGGCGGAAGCAAGTCGAGCTTCAGCATCTTTCCGTTCCGGTGCCGCATTGTACGGCTTTTGAACGCCAGGGATATGGCAGTGGCCGTTGTATTGGGGAGTTTCTTGGCACCGAAGGATGAACCGGCTACGCCCTGTTCTCCCCCAGGAATTCCACGAGCAACCGGTTCACGCGCTCGGGCTCCTCGTGGTGCACCCAGTGCGTGGCCTCTTCAATGAGCTCCAGTCGGCCATCAGCGCAGAGGTCGACACTCGGTTGGGCGGCTTCGCGGCCGATAAACTTGTCGCGCGCACCCCAGATCATGAGCGCTGGAGTCGCAATCTTCTCCGCTCCCATTTCGCCCAGGCCTCTCCAGAAGTTGGCACGGTACCAGTTGACCATCGCCGTAAAAGCTCCGGGCTGCGACCAGGCATTGCGGTACTGCTCAATATCGGCGTCGCTGAACGTGCCGGGCCGGCTCGATTCGAGCAAGCCTTCGACCATCGTTTGCCAATGGTTCCGACGCGCAACCCATTCCGGGAGCGAAGGGAATTGGAAGGCAAACATGTACCAACTGCGCAGCAGTTGTCGAGGGCTTCGACGCACCAGCGCCATGAATACCCGCGGATGGGGCACGTTGATAACCGCTATCCGATCGAGGCGATCTGGATAGAGCGAGCCAAGGCGCCAGGCGACCGCCCCGCCCCAATCGTGCCCGATGACCGCCGCTTTCCTCCGGTCGGCGGCGTCGATCAGCCCTACGACGTCTTCGGCCAGCGCGTCGAGCCGGTAGGCGTCGCGACCGCGCGGCTTGTCGCTGGTATTGTAGCCTCGCTGGTCCGGCGCCCAGACGCGGTAGCCCGCCTCAACCAACGGGCCAATCTGGCGTCTCCAGCAGTACCAGAACTCCGGAAAGCCGTGCAGCAAAATCACGAGCGGCCTTTGCTCCGGTCCCGCGGCGACGACGTGCAACCGGACGCCGTTGGTCGAAATCGTCAGGTGATCGAGGTTGGGGAGCACGACGAGTTTGTTGACCTATGGGACTTTTTGGCAAGGCAGGGGAAGTAGCCCCTTCACCGTTGTAACACCCCGCGCCAGTTCCTACACTGAGTCTCTACCCAGCCCCAACTGTCGAGGTAAACGATGAAAACACGGTACTTACCGCTCGTCGTCCTGGCCTTTGGTTTCTTCTTCTCTCTCGTCGCCGGCGCCGCCGACTGGCCGCAATGGCGCGGGCCCCTACGCGACGGCGTGTCGCGCGAGACGGGCTTGTTGCACCAGTGGCCGGAGGGTGGTCCCAAGCTGCTTTGGCAAGTCAAGGATATCGGCCTTGGTTACTCAACCCCCGCGGTGGTCGGTGGCCGGCTCTATCTGCTGGGTAATGAGGGAATGGATGACGAATTCGTCGAGGCGCTCGATGTCAACGACGGAAAGCGGGCGTGGTCGACGCGCCTTGGCAAGGTCGGCCCGAACCAGGGGCCGCCGTACCCCGGTGCCCGCTCGACCCCCACGGTCGATGGCCAACGGCTCTACGCATTGGGCTCCGATGGCGACCTGGCCTGCCTCGAAACGGCGACGGGCACTTTGGTTTGGCAAAAGAACCTGCGCAGCGACTTCGGCGGCACACCCGGCACTTGGGCCTACTCCGAGTCGCCGCTCGTTGATGGCGACGTCCTGGTCTGCACGCCCGGCGGTGCCGAGGCCACGCTGGTGGCGCTCGACAAACAAACGGGCGAGGTCATTTGGAAATCGGCCATGGCCGACGCCGACCAGGCGGCGTACGCCTCGGTGATCGTCGTTGAGGCCGCGGGGGTCAAGCAGTACGTGCAATTCCTGCAAAAGGGCGTGGTCGGCGTCGACGCCAAGACCGGCACGTTCCTCTGGCGGTACGACGCGACGGCCAAGGGAAGCCCGGCCAATATTCCCACGCCTGTAGCGCACGAGGGGCAGGTCTACAGCGGCACCGGCCGTGGCGGCGGCGGGCTGGTCAAGCTACGTGCCGACAACGGCCAGTTCACTGCCGAGCAGGTCTATTTCGACAAGGGCCTCCCGACTGCCATCGGCGGCGCGGTGCTGCTCGATGGCTTCCTTTACGGCACGAATGGCCAGGCCCTGATTTGTGCCGAGTTCGCCAGCGGCAAGGTCCAGTGGCAGGATCGTTGCATCGGCACGGGCGCGGTCTGCTACGCCGACGGCTGCTTGTACATTCACGGCGAAAACGGCGACGTGGCGTTGGTCGCGGCCAAGCCCGACGCTTACCAAGAGTTGGGACGTTTCACGCCGCCCGACCAGCCTGACCGTGGCCGGTCGAAGGCCTGGGCTTACCCCGTCGTCTCCGGCGGCCGGCTCTTCGTGCGCGACCTGGGTACGCTCTGGTGTTACGAAGTGGGCGAGACGGCGAACCCGTAGCGATAGGCTTGGGCATGCTCGCCATGTCATTCATCGAGCTCTCGTCGCAGCCGGCCCAAGGCACGAACCCATAGCTTCTGCGCGCTGTCGAGACTGCGTCCCATGCGCTCGCCGACGTCGGTGAGCGAGAGCCCTTCGAAGTGGTGTAAAACGACCACCTCCCGGTAGTCTGCCGGCAGCCGCGATAGCGCGTTGGCCAGCAAGACGCCTTGTTCTCGCTGGCTGGCGCCTTTGCTGGGCGTGGACTGCATGCCATCGAGGGCGCGTTCCACCGCCCGGGACGATTCGTCCAACGACAGGTCGAGCGGCTGCTCACGGCGGACGTCGCGCCCTTGATTGCGCAAGTAACGCCGCACGAGATGGGCGACGCGGTGGCCTAGAATCGTCCGCAGCCAGGCCGTGAATTCTCCTTCGCTTTCGCCGCGAAAACTGCTGAAACCGCAATGGGCCTCCAAAAATGTTTCCTGCACGATATCGGACGGGTCGACCTTCGAATTCAGGCGCCGCCCCAGTTCGACGCGGGCAAGCAATTCCAGATAGTTGCGGTAATGTTCGAAGAGATCGCCGCGGGCGACCTCCGATCCGACCTTTGCCGTCGCCAGCAGCAAGGAAATATCAGAAGGCATTTTCTTTTTGGCGCCACGGTCTGGCATGGATTCTGGTGAAGAAAGCGATCAAATCGGTCGTATTCTAGAGGCCATTGTAATCCCTTTTGCCCCATTCCGCTTGCCTGGAACCCGCCCAACAGCGGCCCCACGGCTCGGCCGCCCAACATCGATTCTGCACTCTTGGCAAGGAGTCGAAAAGAATTTCCACGGGGGCGAGGCGTTTTTTTCGCCGAACGGGCACTATTGTATGGGGACGGAGAATTTGGCAAAAACGGCACCGAGCGGCGCAGTCGCTCGCGACGACAACGGGCCAGTGGTCGCGGGCGCCATTCAGCGCTTTCAAACCCTCGGAGCCGTGCGGCGAAGCGGCACATCGTCGGGCATCAACTTCTCCTTTCCTGCCGGTCGGAATGCGCTTTTCTGCGCCCTATTTCACACCACGGAAACGAGGAGACACTCTCATGGCCCGCCGTGCAACACCTTCAAGAAAAGACCGCGTCCAGCGCCGCCTGCGGTGCGAAGCCCTCGAAGTGCGATCGCTGCTCTCGGTAACGACCGCGGCCAATCCTCCGTCGATGCCGGCCAGCGGGGGAGTCGCCCCGCAAAGCGTCGAGCCGATCGGCGGGGTCGGCAATAACCTCGCCAACCCGACCTTGGGGGCCGCGAACACCGACTTTCCTCGGATCACCGCCGCCAACTTTGCCGACGGGGTCCAGGCCCCAAATGGACAAAACCTGCCCTCGGCGCGTGTCATCTCCAACCTGATCGCAAATCAGGATTTGAACGGCGTCGAGCAGGACGAGAACAACAACCGCTCGATGTCCGACTGGGTCTACGCCTGGGGCCAGTTCATCGACCACGATATCGACCTTACCGAGGGGGGCACCACGGCAATGAACATTCCCATTCCCGCGGGCGATCCGACCTTCGATCCGAACGGCCAAGGCAACCTCTCGATCGCCTTCGACCGCAGCCAGACCGCGCCGGGCACCGGTACGAGCAAGTCGAATCCCGCACAGTTCGTGAACCAGGACACGTCGTTCATCGACGGCTCGATGATCTACGGCAGCGATACCGCGACCGCGAACGCGCTGCGCACCTTCAGCGGCGGCCAGCTCAAGACCTCGGCCGGCAATCTGCTGCCCTACAACACGATGGGCCTTGGCATGGCGGACGCCATCGGCGTGCCGGAAAACACGCTTTTCGCGGCGGGTGACGTGCGCGCCAACGAAAACGTCGAACTGACCAATATCACGACCCTGTTCGTGCGCGAGCACAATACTCAGGCGCAGCTGCTCGCAAAGCAACATCCGTCCTGGACCGATCAACAGCTCTACGACGGCGCTCGCCAGATCGTGATCGGCGAAATCCAGTCGATTACCTACAACGAGTGGTTGCCGGCCCTGATGGGAGCCAACTCGCTGACACAGTATCAAGGTTACAATCCCAAGGTCAACCCGTCGGTGGACGTCGAATTTGCCAGCGCCGCTTTCCGGCTGCATACCCTGCTCGATGACGACGTGCAATTCCTCGACAACAACGGCAACCCATTGAGCGGCTTCTCCGATTTGCCCTTGGCCGACGACTTTTTTCAACCTGCCATTGTGGCGCAGCCGGGCGAAGTCGCGGGTAACCTGAAATATCTCGCGACTGACAACACCCAGGAGGTCGACGAGAAAACGGTGGATGGGCTGCGCAACGCGCTGTTTCCCGATGCCCCCGTCATCAACAACGTCGAAGTGGGCGCCAGCGACTTGATCGCCGACGACATCCAGCGCGGCCGCGATGAAGGCGACCCGTCGTACAACCAGATGCGCGTGGCCATGGGCGAGCAGCCCGTGACCTCGTTCGCGCAGATCACTTCGAACGTGCAACTCCAGCAGCAACTCAAGCAACTCTACGGCAATGTAAACAACGTCGAATTGTTCGTCGGCTTGATGGCCGAAAACCATTTGCCGGGCTCGTCGTTGGGGCCCACCGAGCAGGCGATTCTCGCCCGGCAGTTCGAAGCCCTCCGCGACGGCGACCGTTTCTTCTACGCGAATGCCGACCCTTCCAGCCTGGTCAAGCAGCTCAACGGAACGACGCTCGCGCAGATTATCGAGCGGAATACCACGATCACGAATCTGCAGTCCGACGTGTTCTATTTCTTTAGCAACATCCAAGGCACCGTGAGCGCGGCGCCGGGCGGGCCGCATGGTCCGCAGGGACCGCGTGCGGGCAATCAGCCCGAGCCATTGGCCGGCCTGACCGTCGAGTTGATCCAGAACGGCCAGGTCGTCGACACGACGACGACGAACTCCAGGGGCGGCTACCAATTCCAGGATGTCGGCGCCGGAGAGTTCACGGTCAGCGTCATTCCGCCCTCCACGGGCGGCCTCAGCGGGATATCGCCGATAAGCATGAATGTCGACATCACCAAGGGGCAAGCCGGCCCATCGGATGCGGCCATCGCTGATTTCCTCCTCAAACCTGGTTTGCCGGCTGCCACGAATCCGATGACACCGTCCCAAGGCGGCGCCGCGGGCGCCCCTGCCACGGGAAGCGCCTCGACCGCCCCCGTCGCGGGCATGCCGTGCGGCCCGGGGAATACCGGATCGCAACCGACCACGGTCGATCAGTTGTTCGCGGGCCAAAGCGGCAGCGACGAATTCTGGAGATTCTGACGCGTGAGCCGGCTTATGGCTTGATAACAGTTCGGGCCGGCGAAACAATGGCCAGATTGGGAAATTGCGACCGCCCACCACCGCGCGAGGTGCAGAGTTGAATGACCGAAAATCAAAGCCCGCGCGACTCAAGAACGTGCATCCGACGGAGGATCGTGACGCCGATTCGCGCCTCGTCGCCGCGGTGCAGCAGTTTTTGTCGGCTCGCGAAGCCGGGGAGGCGATGGATCGCGACGATTTCGCCGCCCAGTTTCCCGAGTTCACCGCGGAATTGAAGGAGTGCCTCGAGGGCCTCGAACTGGTCCATCAGGTGACACCCGAGCTATGCCGTTCCCCCGGCGACGACGTCTCCGCCGCGTCGGCGGCGTCGCGATTGCTGGGCGATTACCGCCTGTTGCGGGAGATCGGGCGCGGCGGCATGGGGGTGGTTTACGAGGCGGTCCAGATTTCGCTCAATCGCCGCGTGGCTGTCAAGGTGCTGCCATTCGCCGCGGCGATCGACCGCAAGCACTTGCAAAGGTTTCGCAACGAGGCCCAGGCCGCCGCTCAACTGCATCACACGAATATCGTGCCAGTGTATGCCGTCGGCGAAGATCGCGGCACCCACTTCTACGCGATGCAGTTGATCGATGGCGAGCCCCTCTCGCACGCGATCGCCCAAATGCGGCAAATGGCTTCGGGGCGAAACGACCAGAGCGGCGCGTCTTCCCGCACTCTCGTTCCCGCGGCCGATCGGCCCACCGAGGCGCTCCATGGCGATACCGGCAGGACGACCAGCATGGCGGCGGCGGAAACACCTACCGCAACGTCGATCACGCGGTCGTTTACGCCCGAAAGGCCGCGGCGCGAGTTTTTCCGCAACGCCGCCGAGCTCATGCGACAGGCGGCGTCGGCTCTTGATCATGCGCATCAGTTCGGCGTGGTCCACCGCGACATCAAGCCGGCCAACCTGCTCATCGACGCGCAGGGGACTCTGTGGGTCACCGATTTCGGTCTGGCGCACATTCAGGCCGACGCGACGTTGACCCGCACTGGCGATGTGCTGGGCACTCTGGGCTACATGAGCCCCGAGCAGGCGTCGGGCAATCGACTGGTGCTCGATCATCGCACCGACATTTATTCGCTCGGCGTCACGTTTTACGAAATGCTGGCGCTGAAGCCACTTTTCCCGGAGGGCGATCGGCACTCGTTGTTGCGGCGAATCATCGAGGAGGAGCCGCGGCCGCTACGCCGCGTCGATCCGGAAATTCCCGTTGAATTGGAAATCGTCGTCGGTAAGGCGATCGCCAAGGATCCGAACCACCGCTATGCGACGGCGAAACAACTCGCCGACGATCTGCAGCGGTGGATCAACGACGAACCAATCCTGGCGCGGCCTCCGACGCGCGGCGAGCGGATGCGCAAATGGTCTCGCCGTCACCGCTCGCTCGTACGGACGGCCGGTGGGTTCTTGTTTCTTTCGTTTCTCGGCCTGCTGGGCGCCACGATCCTCATCGCCCGAGAGCACGCCAAGACGAAGGCCGCCTATGAAGCTGAAATGCAACAGCGCATGGCGGCCGACAACAGCTTCCGGCAGGCTCGGCAGGCCGTCGATACCTTTACGCGACTCGGCGAAGAGGAACTGGGCGACGACCCAGGACAACGGGCACTGCGCCGCAAGATTCTCGACACCGCGCTTGAGTATTACCGCAGCTTTCTCGATCAGCGGCATGACGACCCGGGCGTGCAGGCCGAACTGACCGCCAGTTCGGCCCACGTCGAGCAATTGATCGATGAACTGGCCGTGCTCGAAGGTTATGGGCCGCTGATGTTGTTGTCGGACAAGCGCGTCGCGGACGAGCTTGGCCTGACGGCGGCGCAGCGTGAGGAGATCGAGGTGCACCTGTCGCAGATTTCCAGGGAACGCCACGACGCCGCGGCCGGCCGACGGGACGAGAAACCAACCTCGAAGCGGCAGCAGCTTGCCGACATCCTTCGTTCCCACCAACAGGCCATCGCGGCCCTGTTGAGCGTGTCGCAAATGTCGCGCTTGAAGCAGGTCGCCTGGCAGCGGCAAGGTCCGTTTGTTTTCGAGAATGCCGAGATCGCGGCGGCCTTGCAATTGACGGCCGCGCAGCGCGCGCGGATCGCCGAGATCATCGACGAGGAAGCCCCGGGGCGTATCGGCGGGCCTGGTCCGCGGCGCGGGCCACCCGACGACTTTGGCGCTTCCCGACCACCTCCCGAGCGGCGCCGGCCGCCAAGGCGCGATGATGAACCGCGCGGGCTTGGTCCGCCCGGTCGTCCTCCTGAGCGGCGCGGCCCGCAAGATCGCGACGGTCATTGGGACGAATTCGACCCACCCCCCCCTCCACATGGATTCGATGGTGGAGATGAGCGGCGTGGTGATTTTGAAACACGCCGACCTCCCAGGCAGCGGCCCGGCCATGGACCGGGGGAGCGACCCGGCGGCGGCCCTCGCGGCGACCACTTCCTGCGCGATGATCCGCGGCGCACGGTGGAACGAATCGTTGCCACGCTCTCAGACGAACAACGGCAAACCTGGCTGAAACTCGTGGGCGAGCCGTTAGACGCCGACCCGCACGATCGGCCCGAAGAATGGCCGCCCCAGGAATGAAATCGGTCGCGCCACGAGTGACATCGCGGCACCTGACACGGAATTGACGAGCCGCACGTGGCAATTGGCTCGGCGGCGGTTGAACCTATCGTACGTGAAAATCGTCGACATCGAACTTCAGGTCAGCCGATGCCTCTCCACGAATATCATTTCTCGGAGCGATGGCTCGTTCCAGCGAATGCCTGCGAAGTATGGGACGTTTTGGCCGATGCAAAGTTGCTGCCGGACTGGTGGCGCGGCGTGTACCTTGAGTGCGTCGCGCTTGGCGACGTTCGCGAGCCGCGCGTTGGCGATCGGTTTCGGGCTTTAGCCCGTGGGGCATTACCGTACCGGTTGCGGTTCACTCTCGAAACGGCGGCCTTGGAACGTCCGCGACTCGTGATGGTGAAAGTATCGGGCGACTTGAACGGCACATGGCAGGCCACACTCTGCCAGAAGCCCGACGGGACTCGCGTGGAGCTTGAACAACATGTCCTCGCCGACAAACCGTTGTTACGGTTTTTCTCTCCGCTACTCAAACCGTTGTTTGCCTGGAACCACCGTTGGACGACACCGCGGGGCCAGGCCGGGTTGACCGCCTTCTTGGCCGAGCGAGGCAAGCTGCAAACGTGCAGGTCGGCCGAAACCGGCTCTTAACAGCCCTCCTAAGCCTTGAGCCAGCGGTCGAACCATGCGAAAGCTTCCGCCTGCATCAGCAGGTCAAGCCGATGGCCGCCCGAATAAAACGAGCATTGGTAAGCCTCCGCGGCCCCGGCTTTTTCGTAGACTTCCGACAAGATGCGGTCGGCCCGCTGCATCTCCGGCAGACTGAAGAGCGCATCTTCCTTGCAATTCAGCACCAGCGTCGGTCGCGGGGCGTGCAGGCCGAGAATCTCCGGATAATCGAGATCGAGCGGCAAGAGCGGGATGTAGATCATCCAGGTGTGCGTGTGGCACTTGTTCAACAAGTAATCGCGCCAGGTGGTCATCATGCCGGCGCAACAGGCGGCGCGAATACGGTCGTCGAGCCCCGCCAGGTAGACGGTCCGCAGGCCGCCGCCGGAAAGCCCCGCGCAACCGACGCGCTCGACATCGACATCGGGCCGGGAGCAGAGATAATCGAGAGCCCGCTGATCTTCCGTGGTAAAAACGCCCGGCCAGGTCGTGCCGGCGCAAAACAGGCTCTTTGCCATCAGATGTTCGTGTTGCCCGGCGAACTTGTTGTACGCGGCGATTTCCTCTTCCGACTCGGGGTTGAGCTCGACCAGGTCCCCTTTGGCTCGATCAGCCAGATCGGCCGCGCGAACCCGGCGGCTGGCGAAGGTGAAGGCGTCGTGGACCAGCACGGCGTAGCCGCGCTTGGCCAGCTCGTTGGCCCAGGCCACGCCGCCATAATAGGTTTCCTGGTGATGCCGCATCACAGGGTGGACATCATCGCTGATTCGGGAGATTTTGCGCGTTCCAAAGGCCTTGTTACCGCCGTGGTCGTGAAGGGCCAGCACCGCGGGCAGCCGTCCCTTGGCGCCCGAGGGCTTGAAAAACACGGCCTCCGTCGGCGGACCGTAGGGCAGCTGCCAACTGAGGTGCTCGACGTTCAGGCCGTCGTAATCGAACGTGTGTTGCACCGTCGCGCGAGGCAAGCCGCCCGCGTCGGGCTGCGAGAGGAAGTCCAACATTCGCCCGCGCGCCTGCTTGCGCCAGGCGTCGATATCAGTGAACTCAGCGTGGCGAAAAGACAACCTGGCCGGCCCTTCGCCGGCCAGCGACGCCGCCCAAGGTCCGTAGGCGCCGATCATGTTCGGCGCGACGTCGGGTGTAAACGCGCACATCGCAAAGTCTCAAGGCGACCGCCAGGAAGCGAAAGCGCGCCCAGCAAGATCAAGCCCCATTATGCACGTTATCTCGGGCTAAAGCCAGTTCACCCGGTTTACGACACCAGGTTCCAGACGATATAGCCCACAATGATGGCGAAGCCCGCCACCGGGTACAAATCCGACAACCAGGTCGAAGCGGCACGCTCCAGCCGGTGATTCAGGTGTTTGTCTCGGGCTTGAGAACCGGTGGCCGGTTTGAACGGGGCGGTGATACAGTTTCCCAAAGCCGGCCTTGTCAAAGCTGAATTCATTCCGAGCATGATCCATTCTCCGTTGTTCGTTACCCTGGTTGCCCATGCCATTTAGCGGCCGGACCGGTCGAATGGGGGCACGAAATTCACGGATTCCAGCGGGGTTCGCGACCGTGAAGGTGCCGGACCAGGAAGTCCATCCGGCGACGCGAGCCATACGGGGTTTCCGCGGCGCCGTGTCCCGCCCCGGCAACGACGACCAGGTCGAAGTCTCGATCGGCTTTCTGCAAGGCGCGAACGACTTGCATGGTCGAGGAAGGATCGACGTTCCGGTCCAGCTCCCCGACGATGAGCAGCAGTTTGCCTTCCAGCTTGTGCGCGTGGGCGACGTTCGACGACGATTCGTAATGCGGCCCAACGGGATAGCCCATCCACAATTCGTTCCACCAGATCTTGTCCATCCGGTTGTCGTGGCAGCCGCAATCGGCAACGGACACCTTGTAAAAGTCGTGGTGGTCAATCAGCGCGCGCAGAGCGTTCTGGCCTCCGGCACTGCCGCCGTAGATGCCCACCCGCGACAGGTCCATCCACGGACGCGTCATTGCCGCGGCCTTGATCCAAGCGATCCGGTCGGCAAACCCGGCATCCGCCAGATTTCGCCAGCAAACGTCGTGAAACGCTTTGCTGCGCCAATTGGTTCCCATGCCGTCGATCTGCACCACGACAAAGCCCAACTCGGCCAGGGCGTGTTGACCGGCCAGCGTGCCGAACGACTTTGGAACATGGGCACCGTGCGGTCCCGCGTAGATCTGCTCGACCACCGGATAACTCCTGGCCGGATCGAAGTTCGAAGGGCGGACCAGGTTGCCGAAGATTTCGGTCTTTCCATCGCGTCCGGGCGCGCTAAACCGCTCGGGGACGGTCCAACCGGTTGCGAATAGCGGCAGGGCGTCGGCCCGTTCGATCTCGCAAACCAGCGCGCCGTCGTCGGCGCGTCGCAATTCGACAACCGGCGGTTGATCAACTCGCGACCACCGATCGAGAAAGTAGCGGTGGTCGGGCGAGAAGGTGGCTTCGTGCGTGCCGTCGGCCTCGGTCAAGACGGCGAATTCGTCGCCGTCGAAATCGACGCGGCAGAGGTGCAAGTAATATGGGTCCTGGTCCGGCCGCACGCCTCCGGCGTAAAACCAAATCCGCCGCCGCCCGGGATCGACATATTCGACCGTCCGCACGACCCAAGGACCGCGAGTGATTTGATTCTTCAAGCCTCCGCCGCGCGCGTCGTAGAGGTATAAATGGTTCCAGCCGTCTCGCTCCGACATCCAAAGGATCTCGCCGGTTTCGTCGAGCGGCCGGTAATAGAGCTTGGAGTTGTAGTCGATAAATGTCGGCGACGTTTCATCGATGATCGCGGAGGCCGATCGCAGGAGGCTGTCGACCGCGATCACACGCAGCTTCTGGTGGCCTCGCTCGTTGTATAGAAACGTGAATCGCCGCGAATCACCCTCCCACCGCAGCTCGCTAATGCTCCACGGATTTGCAAACAGATTCTCTTCGAAGGCCACGGCCTGTTTCGTAGCCATATCAAAGAGCCTGGGCCTGGGGCGGGCGATCGCATCTCCCGGTTTCAAGTAGTCGAAGGTATGCAGCTTGGGCTGCAACTGATCGTCGGGCGACGACTCGACGAGGTACACCGGATGCTCCTGGGCCGCACGCACCTGTAAGGTCAGCAACTTGCGGGAATCGGGCGACCACAGTACCGGCCCTTGGTACGAATCGTGAGCGCCGCCGTCGCTTGTCAATGCGATCTCACCCGGCTCACCCTGTGCGGGCTTGAGGTCGCGCAAATAAACGTTGTGGTCGCGCAATTCAACCGACCAACGGCCGTCGGGCGAAACGTTTTGATGTACAGCGGTTAGCGCCGGCTCAACCGTCGGCGCCGGTTTGGCATCGGCCGGGATGATCGCCCGACGCGCGTCGAAGTCTGCGACAAAGACGGCCAGAATACCATCGTCGGAATCGATGACCTCCCAGACGTGGCCCGAAAACGTATGCTGCTGGCGCTCTTCACCCGGCTTGACAACTCCGTACGGCCGCCGCCCACCTTCAAAGTCGCGCCAGAGTAAGCGCACGTCGTGGTCGGTCTGGTTCACGAAGACGATCGTGGTCTCCTCGTCGCTGGTTCGGCTGCGGCCTGGGGCATGGTCCTTGGTAAACAGCGTCGACTCATTCGCGGTATCCACGCTGATCTCTTCAAGTTCGTACGACTGCAAATTGCAGCGGAATCGACGGCCGCCGAGCGCAAAGGCAATTTCCTGGGCTCGTCCGTCGAATTCGAGGCGATCCAACGGCAGGGCATCGGCGGCGACCTCCTGCTTCAAACGATACGACAATGCCGCCGCCAGGCGATGATGGTCGAATGCCGGAGATCGCAAGGCCGCTTCGCAGTCGACGAACACGAACTCATGGCGATTTCGGGCCGTCGACACGCGATACCAAAAGCAGGCGCGATCGGCCAGCCAATGCGGTTGCACGCGATCGCGAAAGACCGTGTGCTCAAGCTTGCCTCGCAGTTGGGCAGCGCGTTCGTAGTCGTCGCGCGAGCCTTGGGCCAGGGCTGAATTTGTCGTCCCGCCGCTGATCGCCAGCAAGACAACTACCAAGGCTGATCGCCACGTCATTGTCGCCTCCAAGGACTCTCGAGGGCCGTATTGCCCCGCCGAGGCACCGCCGACACTCCGGCAATCGCGGTGATCGGCCGCTACGCGCGTTCGCTGTGTAATAGATTGTCCCAATTCCGCACGCCCGCCGTCTCGTCGATCGTCACGAACCCATCGCGTCCCCGACCGAGTGTATTGCAGGCCAAAAGGTTGCCGTTTCCGTCGCCAGCCCAGCGCACGGCTGCCAGGGTCTGCCTTTCCGCGCGAGTTTCCAGAACGCTCGTGCCGGTGATACTTACCAGGCTGGAATCCGCGACATAGACCCCATACGGCCGGCCGTCGAGAATCTGGCAGCCATTGATATTGATTCGCTTGCAGCGCACGATCTCCAAAAGCCCCTCACGCACGAGCGCTGGTGCGTCGACGACGGTATGCCGGCCCGCCTGGCAATCATGCAGCACCGAGCCTGTCAAAGAGCAATCGGTGGTCTCGGCCAACCGCACGCCCGTGCAAAGTTCGCGCTCGCCATAATCGGGGTTGTGATCGAAGCTATTGGGACCGATCACGATGTTGCGCGAACCGCTGAGTTCCAGGTTACGTCGGTGACCGCTGTAGATCACGTTACCCGTCACGACCACGCCGCGACAGGCGACGAGGTGGACGTTGATCTCCTGGCTGCCGATGAGGTTGTCGGAGATGGTGAACATGCCCGCCTTGTGGTTCCTGCCGGGGCCTTGCCCCACGAATCGGACGTTGGCGCCGCCGGGGCTATACTTGGCCTGGATCGTGTTGCCAACGATCGTTCCTTCGCGGACGGTAGCCCCCTCGGCGCTGCAGTCAATCAATACGTCCGCCGACTCGGTGGCGCCGGTATCGAAGTTGTACTCGATGTCGTTGCCGGTAATCTGCAAATTGCGGATCTCGCATCCGACGATCTTGATGCCACCGCGCAGGCAATAACTGATGTGGGAGCCCGTGATGATCGCCTGGTGGAGGTTGACGCCATCGAAGAACACGCCAACGCCCCGGTTGTGGTAGATATGGCAATGTGAAATCAGTAAATTGCGGGCGCGCTTTCGGGCGATGATGCCGTGCTCCAGCTCGCGTAGCAACACTCCCTCGAAGGTGGCTTGCATCGCGCCTTCAACGCAAAAGCCGCTGGCACTTGGATGACGTCCCTCGATTTCGACGTTCATGACGGTCGGCAACCGCTGTCGTTGCCAAACCTGAGGTGCAAAATCCTCAGGGTCGGCCGTTTTGTCGTGCGTGCCGATCAAATGGAACGCGGGCCCCGGGCCGGCCATGATCAGCTTGGCGGTACCGCTTGAGCCTTCGAGCGCGAATCGCCCCGTCTTCGCCAAATCAACAGTGATCGTTTGCGTTAGCAGGTAATCACCTGGCGGAAAATGAAGCAGGCCGTCCCCTCTTTCCAGGGCGTGCAACACCGCTTCGGTATCGTCGGTACGGCCGTCGCCGCGAGCGCCGAATTCACGTACGTTGCTCATCGTTGTCGATTCCTACCTTGCTGATTCGGCCGGTAGCCGTTGATCGTTGATGCGTCTAACCCGCCACGATCGTTTCTGGGGCGGCGACCGGCCATCCTGCCCGATTTGTTGACCCTGGTGGAGATGTCGGGCGCGATGTGGGCCGTGGTGCCAGGTTGAGCTGATCAGGCGACTTACGCCAGGATCTCGCGAATCGGCTTGCCCCCGTGCGCCACCGGCACCGGTCGGCCATTGTCGTAAATCGGCATCTGGGGATCGATGCCCAGGCATTGGTAAATGGTGGCGCAGATGTCGCTGGTGCTGACCGGCCTCGACTTCACATAAGCGGCGTGCGCGTCGGACTCGCCGCAAACCGTGCCGCCGCGGATGCCCGCCCCGGCAAACAGCACGCTGTAACAGTACGACCAATGGTCGCGTCCGGCATTCGCGTTCACCTGGGGTGTGCGGCCCATGTCGCTCATCAACACCACCAGGGTCTCGTCGAGCAAGTGGTTGATTTCCAGGTCTTGCAACAAGGCGCTATAGGTTGCATCCAAGGCCGGCAGGGCGCCGCGCAACCAGCCAAAGTTGTTGGCGTGCGTGTCCCACGAGTTGTCCGCCGGATATTCCCAAGTCACGTTCACGAAACGGACCCCGGCCTCCACCAACCGCCGGGCGACGAGAGAACTGGATCCGAACAGCGTGCGACCGTAACGGTCGAGCAGTCCGGAGTCGACTCCGGCGAGGTCGAATGCCGACTTGAGCTTCGACGAAGTCAACAGGCTGATCGCACGTTGCTGGGTGCGATGCAGGTCGCCCAGCGAACCGTCGGTCTCCAGACTTCGCTGTTGACGGTTGAATTGTTCCAACAGCCCCTCGCGCGCCTGGAAGCTGTCTAAGGTGATACCGTCAGCCAGGCGGCTGTTCCCCGCGAGAAACGGCACGCCGCCCAGGACCTTGGTTTTGTCGAGCTCGCGGACCACGGTCTTGTCGAATTCGGAGAAGAGCGGGTCGTAGCGCTTGCCCAGAAAGCCGGCGTACGGACCAGGATAGCGGACCACACCTGTCGCCCCGTTGCCCGCACCCGCGAAGTTCGGCAGGTACACGTAGGCCGGCAGGTCGTCGCGCTCGTCGCGCAGGTACTCGCACACCGAGCCCATGCTGGGCGGATAGGTGTCTTTGGTGCTCGTGATGTCGGCCAGCGCCATCTCGAGGCCGGTGTAGCTGGGTAGGGGATTGTGGCAGCCCGCCTTGTGATTGACGGTCCGGACGAGCGCCGCTTTGTGCATCCACCGCGACATGAGCGGCAAGTGCTCGCAGAGATCAATGCCTTGCACGTTGCTCGCAATGGGTTTGAACTCGCCGCGGATCTTCTCGGGCGCCTCCGGTTTAAGATCGAACATGTCCTGCGTGGCCGCGCCGCCGAGCAAGTACAGCAGGATCACGCTCTTGGCTTTGGCCGGTGAAGCGCCGGCAGGGCGGTTCTCCTCGGCGGCGAGCAAGCTGGGCAGGTTGAATGATCCACCCAGGAGCGAAAGGGCGCCGACCTTGAGCGTTTCGCGGCGGGTTGAACCTTCACGACGCCGTGGGTGGCCGAGCATGGTGATCATCGCGGATGCTCCTGGGTTCTGGCTGCTGGTTGTGTGGTAAGTTCCGGCTTCCGCCCGGTCAGTATCGCATGAAGAACTCGTCGGCGTTCAAGAGCGCCCAAAGCACGCTTTCCCAGGCCGCCCGCTTGTCGGCGGCCTTTTCCACCAGGTCCAACGCCGCCGCGGCCTCGCGCGCCAACGGTGGACGAGACAAGGTCGCCAGGAAAAGTTCGTCCAGGATTTGGGGCGCCGGCAATTGCCGCAAGGGATCTCCGGCGGCGGGCTGCGCTAGCAGTTTGCCCAATCGGTTGCCGGGCGCACGAATCTTGTCGTGGATCAACTGACCGTTCTTCAGCTCCAGCATGCGGGCCAGGCTGACGTCCCCTTCTCGCTCGCACTGGCAAGCCACTTCGCGGGCAGGTTGGCCAAAAGCCTTCAGGAAAGGGTGCCGCTCCCAGGATGCGTAGGCGCCGCCCGTATAAACGACTTGCGTGTCGGGAAGTTGCACGGCCCGCGTCCCGGCCGGATAGTTTTGAAACACCTCCGGCACTCCGGTCGCGGCGCAGATGGCGTCGAGCAGCACTTCCGCCGGAAGCCGCTTCCGTTCAACGAGGGCATGCGAAAAGTACTTATTGTCGTCACGGTTGGTTTCGTTCCCGTGGGAGCTGAGCTGATACGTCCGTGAATTCGCGATCGTGCGGATCAGATGTTTCATGTCGAAGCGGTGGTCGACAAAATCTTCAGCCAGGGCTTTCAGCAGGGCGTCGTTGGCCGGCGGGTTCGAGTCGCGGAAATCGTCGGGCGGATCGACGATCCCTTTGCCGAGCAACATGAACCACAGGCGGTTGACCGTCGCCGAGGCAAAAAACGGATTGCCGGCCGAGGTGATCTGTTCGGCCAGCACGTCGCGCCGGTCGTCGCCGGGGGCGATGGCGGGCGCGGGCATGCCCATGATTTTGGGCGCGATCCGCTGGCCCGTGCGAGGATGAGTGAACTCGCGGGCGCGGTCCGGATAGACGACCACCGCGTCCTCGCGAAGTTGCCAGCTTCTCCCGGTCGGCGCGCGGCCCGGATGATGAGTGTCGGCCTTCCCCCTGACCTGCGAAAACCAGGCGGTCAAACGATAGTAGTCGTCTTGCGTCCAGCGCTCGAACGGATGGTTGTGGCACTTGGCGCACTGCATGCGAATTCCGAAGAAAAGCTGAGCGGTGGTCTCGGCCATCTCTTGCGGATCACGCACGGATGGCGGCGCGCCGCTGTCGTAGGCGCCGCGGAAAAAGTTCGCCGCCGGGTTTGCGAACGTGCTGCCGCTGGCCGTCAGCAGCTCGCGAACGACCTGGTTCCAGGGAGTATTGTCCTCGATGTGGCTTCGCAGCCAACGGTGGTAGACATGGCTGCCTTTGACTTGCAGGTGCAAGCGGTTGCACCGAAGCACGTCGAGCCAGTGGTGGGCCATGAGATCGGCGAACTCGGGCCGCTGCAAAAGCCTGTCGATCATCACCGCCCGCTTATCGACGGAACCGTCGGCCAGAAACGCCTGCACTTCCTGGGGAGTTGGCAGGATGCCGCACAAGTCGAGGAAGACTCGCCGCAAAAACTCCTGGTCGTTGCACAATTCCGAGGGGAGAATGTTCAGCGTCTTCAGTTTCTCGAAGACGTGCCGGTCGACGTAGTTGTTTATCGGTGGGTCCGGCCAGCGGAAGTCATCGCGCGGCTCCAAGCAGGTCAACCGCACGCAACGGATCACATCCAGATAGCGGCACAGGATGGCCGCCTCGCCCGCGCGATGCAGCTCCACCAAACCGTCGCCGCCCACGTGTGCCAGACTTTCGTCACTGCTGCCGAACACGGTCAGCCGGGTGACGTCGCGAACGCCGCCGTCGGAATAGTGGGCCAACACGGCCAGTTGCTGCCGTCGGGCGGGAGCCCGCAACACACGCGACCCGGGCACGATCTCGAGATCGTTCAACACCGGCAGTTCGGTGGAATCATCCGGCATTCCTTGTTCGAGCCAGGCCAGCATCGTGCGGGCCGCAACACTGTCGGCATCGAATCGCTTGCCACCCTGGTGAGGCACGCGCCCCAGCCCTTTCTGGTAGATCAGACTTGCCTGGGCGTCGAGCCGGTCGGTGCGCCGGCCCTGCGCGCCGTGGGTCAATTCCACGTAATCGACTGCCGGGTCGTAACCTCGCAAGCTAAGCTTGAAACCGCCGCGACCGCTGGGGATACCGTGGCAGGCCCCCTGGTTGCATCCAGCCACACTCAACGCGGCGATCAGGTCGTGGCGGAAGCTGATCGGCAGCGGCGTGCCGAAATTCTCGACGACGACCGGCACGCGTGCCGCATACGATCCGGCCTGCGCCACCAGATGGGTACTGCCATCTTTCCGCGGCTGAACGAAGCCCCCCCCGGCGACGGTCACTACGTCAGGAATTTCGGCGCTCCAGGTGCAGTATGGGGTCAGGTCGCGCTGGCTGCCGTCGGCGTAGCGGCCGGTGACGATCACCTGCTGCATGGCCCGCGGACCCGACAACCGAATCGTTTCAGGTTGCACCACCAGGGCGACCGGTTCGCCAATGCAGATGGTTGGCGCCTCTTGCTCGGCTTCCGTCGCAGCCACAGGCCGGGCCGGCGCCATGATCAAAACCAGGCAAACCAGTTTCCAGCAGCCAACGCGACGGATCGTGAGCATCGAACTCTCCAGATGCGACATCCTCTCCGGCAGGTGCCCCATGCTACGGATCTTAACGGTTGCGGGCATCCACTGGCAACCAAATTCACCTCGATCGCCAGCCAAACGCAGAGGTCCTACCTGCGCCTCGGGGCGGCCGACCAGCCGGAAATAGCCCACCAGTTTCGCAGCGCCTGCTGGGCCTCGGGCGGGATGTTACGTGAGAAAGCCAACGAAATGCGCTGTTTGCGGACGAGGCCTCGCACCGACCCGCGCTCGATGCCGTGCTCCTGACAAAGATTCCGCAGGTGTTCGACGAAGGCTGGCGTTACCACGCCTTTTGCCACTTGCGGCTGGGCGCCGATGATACGGACGACAAACAGGCAACGCGGTTGGCCAACCGCCCAAGCCGCCCAGATCCTTCGCGCAGTGGGGGGTGTTTCAATCCCACCAGAGAAATAGTCGCTCTTGGCCTGTGTCAACATCTCTGAACCGTTATTTATTTTTTTGAGGTCGCTCGAACATGGGCATCGACGTTCCCTTGCGTGGCGGCGGAATGCGTGGGAGGTTATGAAGGTCGCAGGTCGTTCGCTGCAAACCAAACCCGATTACCCAACTCGACCCACGGCCGATCGGTCCCTGGCGGGAGCTTTATCCAGTGGAGTGGGCGATTGTCACTTTTCGACGGAGAAGCGCCTTTCGATGCGGGTCGTGTTTCCTTGCCTGTCGCGGACCGACACACTAAGTCGAGAAGCAGTGTTTTGCTCGGCGGGCTCTCCGAGAACCAATTCCCACACACCCGCCGCGGTCGAACGGAATTTTTCCGCCAGGTTTTCTCCAGACGGTATGCCGGCGATGGCTACATCGGCCGCCACGTAGAAGCTCGCCATGTCAAGGCCCGTGTCGGCGTCGTGCATACCGATTCGGATGCGATCCAGCGACTGGTTCTTGCCGGGCCGTGGGATCGCGAGTGTCAACGTTGGCCGCTGGTCGTCGAGCATCCAACCCAGGCCGCGCGCGTCAAGGGCGGAGGGATCATGGTCGATCGCTGCACGATCCAAGTCGATCGGACAGCCCATGTCGATCCAACGAGCGATCGTGCGGCGGTCTTCATCCGAAAGCGGTGCGGCGTTTTCGGCTGCGACGGCCTCCTGCGGCGGCATTTGGTCGCCGACGAAGTCGATATCCAGAGCGGCACGATACTTTTCCACGTCACAAGGTTTGCCTTGGTGTGCAAGATCCCCGGCGCCGGGTTTGGATTCGGAAGGATGGTCATCGTTGGAAAAACCATCCAGCCGTCGGCCAAAGATCTTCCAGGTTAGCAAGCTCCGCCGCGACTGGAGCTTGCGGACATACCGTGAGGCCTGTGGATAGCCCCACGAGTCGTATCCCACCGGTTTATGACCAAACCGGCCGTGATCATCCAGCGCCAGTCGGTAGTAAGTTCCCGGAAACGTGCCGTAATGCTCGTATTGGATCGGCGTTTCGTCGTCCAACACGAGGTTACCCGGGGGGTCGCGACTCTGCTTCGTGTGGCAAGCAACGCAACTGCGATCCAAAATCGGGCGAATGTCGCGGTGGTATTCCACCGTCACCACAGCCCCGTGGTGATAACGCAGCCCGGTTGCACCTTCGGCGTCCCAGCGGCGATGCGACATGTCGCCCGCCTTGCTGGTGATCAAGGGCCGTCGCTGGGTGAGGTCGAATACCTCGTAGTCTTCACGAGCGGCGAAAGTCGCTGCGAATGAAGTGGGCGGCTGGCTATGGGCATGGCAGCCGCCGCAGTCGTGCCGAACTTCGCCGGGCCGCAGTTGATGCCACGTTTGCGCCATGTTCAGCATCAGGCCGTCGCAATCGAGGGTTTGGAATGTAAACGGCACATCCGCGGGAATCTTCGCCAGAAAACTGGTGTCTGGATTGCCGTCGGGATCGAGCGGCTGTCGATCGAAGGTGATTGGCAAAGAGGAGCCGGCGTGGTGGTGCTGGCTTCCAGCCGGCCCGCCGACGAATTTGCGCACGGGAATCTCGCCCAGGATTCGCAAGCGTTCCATGGCATGGCTATGGAACAGCCGCCCCGCCCGTGCGCCGCGGTGCCGGTCGGTGGTCGGCTGCATGGCCAGAATGCGGATGGCATGGATCTCGGAGTTCTCGTACAGCCCAACATCGGCTCCCTGGTTGTGCCAATTGAGCGGCATGCCATTGCCGTGGCTTGTGAAAGCGTCGAGTCCGCGCCACGGGTCGTTTCCGCCCGCGTACTCGGCCGTGACTTTCCCCTCGGGTACGACGCCATTGGGATAACTCTCGCGCTTGTACAGGCTCGACGTCCCGACCAGGCCAAACGGTGTGCCCGGGGGCAGGTGCGGCGACTGCGAGCCGTCGTTCGCCAGCGGCGGCAGCATCCTCGGCTCATCGATGCCATAGACGCGCCGGTACGGTACAACCGCCCTCGGCCAGCTTTCGTTGTAATTCGAATCGTTCTTGATCAGGCGCATCTGGCCCGGCTCTTCGAGCACTTTGCCACCCTTGATCAGGTAGATGCCTCCGTCGAGTTGCGGCAGAAAGGTGTACTGGTGGTTGACTGGGCCGGGCGACCAGATGGTCAGCAGATGATTGTCGGGCGCGGCCGAGGGGTGGGTGAACTTGCCGACTTTCGGCGAGTTCTTGTCGCCCAGGACGGCACTATCGGCCGGCCCTTCCTGATTCAAGGCAAAGGGTGTGAATGAAGTCGCCCCCGTCGGCACGAAAGGCATCTGGTACCACCTCCCCTTGCCATTATCGAACCGCCCGAACCGAAGGGGTGCGTTTCGCGGGTCGCGCATCCACGCCGGACCAAACGCCGCGTACCCTTCCGGCGGCGCCGGCGGCAAACGCAGGTAGGCGCCGAATCCACTGTTGTTCTGGTTGTAGTATTCCTCGATGATCAGCGAACGGTCGGAAAGCTGAGTCTGAAAGTGAAATCCGTTTGATGCTCCGCCCGGATCGAACGCGCTTATGAGGGGCGCCCAGTTGGTGCCGTCAGGGTGAATCGTCCAAATGCCCCACGAGATTTCGCTGCGGATGCCTTGCGATTCCAGGGTGCTGAACATGATCCGCCCATCGGCCATCGCGACCGGGTGCAGCGCGCCGGCGACGTTCAAGTGACCGATCTTTTCGATATTGTTCGGAAACGAATCGCACGGATCAACGTCCTGGTCGTTGTCGTCCATCACGAACAATTGCAAGGTGATCGCCGGGTATCCCTTTGACGGGCGAAAGCCGTCGCGGTTGCTGGTGAACACCAGCCTGCCTCCGGGCAGTGGATGAGGCCCCATGTTGTAGACGCCGTAATCGAAGTGCGTTTTTCCTTCCATGTTCGCGCGGAAGTTCGCCGACCAGTCCGCCGCCCCGGTATTCGGAGTGAAAATCTGGTTCGTCAACCGGACGACGCGCCGAGTGCCGACGTGGATCTTGAAAATGTCGGCGCCTTGTGGGGGCGGCGACCACTGTGAGTTGTTTTCGAGATTGTAGATGTGAACGAAGTAGACCCACTCGCCATCGAACGACACCACGGGGTCGGTGATCGAGCCGAGCCCTCCCTCGACGAGCAGTTCTTCGCGACCATCGGGGTGCAGAAGCATCAGGTCGGCACCAGGTTCCATCGTGACGGGCTGGGAGAAATCGGTGTAGAACCGCTTGTGCACCATGTCACCCGCCCGCCCAGCCCGCACATAGACGATGTCGTAGTCGTAGCGCACCGAGTCATCGGTTGAGATATGTGGCGGATTCACATCGAGCGCCTTGGAGAAAAGTGGCTCGTCGTCGGCCGCCGCGCCCGCCGCGAGCAACTCAAGTTGTGCCAATACCACGAGCATGAGCCATGTCTGACTCTTGTGAAGCCCGAGGCAGTGCGCGAGCGTGCTTTTCAATTCGTTCCAGCGTCGCATGCCATTCTCCTTCAGGCGCGCAAACGAATTCCGCCACAGGTTGCCGATATTCCAATGCGCTATTCTGCGGAACGCAGCCCACCACAAGATGTGCCGTTCTGTTGAGTTCGAAGATATACCTGGCCGCACGCAATCATCAAGAAGCTTACGGCCGTTACCTTGACAACCGCCTGAGGAAGTCGGAGAACTACCTTCGCCACCCGCGCGATGACCCGCGCCGCCCTCAATGGTGGGATAACCGGAAAGCGCGACACGTCTGACACCGGCGGCGCAGTTCTATTCACCGGAATTTGACCTGCCGGATGATCGGATTCAGGCTATCAATAGGAGGGCACTTTTTCGGAGATTGCGGCCTCGGGTCGACGCAAATCGAATTCAACTCCATGTCAAACGGCCAATGCTCTTCAACGTCGCAGCATCGCCCGACCACGGGTGGTGACCCGCCGGCCGTTCTCGCCGCTCCGTCGTTGGATGGGTTTGAAGAGCGACCGCCTCCGGGCAACGGCGAAAGGCGCGCGCTGCACGCGATGTTCGAGGCCTGGAGCCGGGCGCGGCCTGACGATTTAGCCATCATCTGCGACGGCGAGCAAATCACGTACGGGCAACTGCAACGCCGTGCCGCACATTGCGCTCGACAACTGCTGACCTTCGGTGTGCGCAGGGATGGCCTCGTGGGGCTTTGCGCCGATCGATCGATCGACATGATCGTTGGGATGTTCGCGGTCCTCAAGGCCGGCGGAGCGTTCGTCCCTCTCGATCCGACCTTCCCGGCCGAACGACTCGCGTTCATGGTCGACGACGCGCAAATGTCGATCGTGCTCGTTCAGAAACAAGTGGCCGACCAACTGCCGCTGCGCGGACACCAGGTGGTTTATCTCGATGGAGAGGAAGTTTTACCTGCGGCCGCTGGCGCCGTCGACTCGCACGATTCGCCTTTCGAGTGGCCCGACGTCGATCCGGATCAACTGGCGTATGTCATGTACACGTCGGGTTCGACGGGACGGCCCAAGGGCGTGATGATCACCCATCGCAGCGCTGTGAACACCATCGTCGACGTTAATCACCGATTCGGAGTTAGGGCCGGAGATCGGACGTTAGCCTTGTCGTCGCCGTGTTTCGACCTGTCGGTGTTTGACGTCTTTGGTTTGTTGGCGGTCGGCGGGACCGTGGTGATTCCCAATTCGAAGCAACTCCGCGACCCGGCGCATTGGGTCGACTTGCTCGAGCGGCACCAGATCAGCGTTTGGAATTCGGTGCCGGCGTTCATGGAAATGCTGGTTACGTACGTTGCCGGCGGACCGATCCCGCCCCGGTTCGATTCGCTGCGCCTGGTAATGCTCAGCGGCGACTGGATTCCGGTATCGCTTCCCGATCGCGTTCGGCAATTGGCGCCGAGAGCCCAGGTGATCAGTTTGGGCGGTGCCACCGAGGGAGCGATCTGGTCGATTTACTATCGGATCGAGTCGGTCGATCCGTCCTGGAAAAGCATTCCCTACGGGGTGCCGCTCGGCAACCAGGAAATGTGGGTACTGGACGATAAGTTGCAACATTGCGCTCCGGGGGTCGTGGGACAACTCTATATCGGCGGTGTTGGGGTCGCCTCCGGCTATTGGAATCGACCCGAGTTGAACGCCGAAGCTTTTCTACCCGACCCGTTTTCGGTTCGGCCTGGCGCCCGAATTTACAGGACCGGAGACTTAGGCCGCTATTTGCCCGACGGCAATATCGAGTTCCTGGGCCGCGTCGATCAGCAGGTCAAGATCCACGGTTTTCGCATCGAGCTGGGTGAGATCGAGTCGGCCTTGGCCCGACATCCTGATGTCGCACAGGCGGTGGTGGTGACGCGCGAGCTCAAAACGGGCGGGAGAAGCCTGGTCGCTTTCCTGGTGCCGCGGCCAGGCACGGCACCCGATGACGCGGAGTTGACGACCTTCTTGCGGCGGAGCCTGCCGGATTACATGCTGCCGACGCGGCTCGTGCGCATGGAGCGAATGCCGCTCAACACCAATGGCAAAATCGATCGAGACGCGCTCCCAACGGAGGTTGCGGCTCCCTCCAGTAACTTCATGCTGCCCGACGGCGACATCGAGGTCCTGCTCGCAGCGATCTGGGAAGAGGCGTTCGATTTGCGCCCGCTCGGCGTTTGCGACAACTTCTTCGATCTGGGCGGCGACTCGCTCTTGGCCGCCGGAGTATTGGCCCGGATTAACGACAAGTTCGGTTATCGTCTGACCGTCGACATGCTTTTTGCGCACCCCACGATCGGACAATTGGCCGAAGTGCTGCGCGGCGGTCAAGAGCAATACTGCGTGTCGCATTTCGTGGTGCTGCAATCGGGCACGGCTCCAGCCCCCTTAGTCTGCGTGCCGGGCATCGTTGGCGCCTTATGGGATTTTCACAAGCTGGCTCGTTATCTTGGCCCGGAAATGACCATTTGGGGAATGCAGCAAGTCGCCGAGGCCGATCTTGCCGGGCCTGCGAATTCAGCGTCGATTCGCGAGTTGGCCGATCGGTATCTGGTCGAGTTGCGCCGTCGGCAAGCGCATGGGCCGTTCTACCTGCTCGGCTATTCCTTCGGTGGACCTGTGGTCTATGAAATGGCGCAGCAATTGCGCAGGGATGGCGAAGTCGTGGCATTTCTGGGGTTGATCGATGCTCCCGTCGGCGGTCTCTCGTACGCGTACCGGAAGTTGCAATTGGCCCTCACAGGTTTCTCGCGCGCCCGGGTCCGAATCAGACGGCTGGTTGAATTCGCGAAAGATGGTCGACGATCGGCCCAAGACGCAGGCGACGGTCCCGAGCGGGCGGCCGCCGTCGAGCGCAAGCGGCTTCGAGCGCTCGATGCGTTTGTGCCTGGCCCATACCCTGGTCGTGTCACGGTTTTTAAGGCAAGTATCCCACTGCCGTGGCGAAAGCGTCTATTCGATCGGGTGACTTTGGATTGGCTGAAGCTGGCCCAGGATGGCGGCACCGTGCATATGGTTCCCGGCGATCATTTTACATTGTTCGACGATGGCAATATCGAAGTGCTTGCCGACCAGATCAGGCTTTCTCTCGCCAGCACTCCGTCGTAGAACGGAATTCATTCCGTTTCCCGCCTTCAAACGGCCCCCCAGCCACCTTGAATGTCGCATTCTCGGTCGCCTCCGGATCGAGCGCCACCTGAACGACCTATTTGACGCGGTCGCGTAGAAATCAGAAATACTTTGCCTGTATTTCATCGTCACCATCGTCACGCATCGTCAAAGGGCCCCCTGCGGCCGACGTTCCTCCGACCATTTGCATTTCGCAATTTCCATTTTCCATTTTGCAATGGCGGCATCCGGTTTCACGGGCAACCGGCTGCGACATTTCGCGCGCCAGTTGAGCCCCTTGCCACGCGAGTTGAGCCCCTTGCCCGCCCGTTGAGCCCCTTGCCACGCGAGTTGAGCCCCTTGCGCGCTCGTTGAGCGCCTTGAAGCCGCTTGGAACCTGCCCCCCTCTTCCCCGACGCCTCGCTTTCTGTGAGCTGTTTTTTGTATTCTATGGTGATTTCCGCGGCTTTTCTCGCGGCGGCGTTCCGCCCACGGCCGCTCAAGATCGCGCTGCGGAGCTAGTGTCGGAGCGGCTGGTGTCGGAGCGGCGATCGGCGACATCTGGGTGGATACACAGTGGGGCAATCGCAACAACGCAGGCGGTCCGCTGTTCCGAGCGGCCAGGACCGCCGAGATGATCTCCTCTTTAGCGTAACTTGGGATTTCTTCGAGCCTGTAGGTCAGTTGGTAGAGCAACGGACTTTTAAGAGAAATCGAGTAGTGTACAGCGAGTATCGTTGAACCCGCAAAAGACGTTGATTTCTAGGGATTTTCTTCAGATTCGGTTGTCTGCCAGCTTAGTGTACATTATGACGAATTATCACGCCTTCAGGTGTCAAGACACCCGGTACACTCGCCGCAAAAGTCGTGATTAGTTTTCCAGGATCAACGCTTGTTGTGGCAGTGCCCGTGATCGACGACGCGGCCATTAGACGCACGATGCCGCTAGACGTGTTCCAGGTCGATCCCGTCGCTGATCTCGCGTTAGGCTCGATCCTGGCGAGCCAGGTTGACGCCGGCCCGCTGCTGCCTCTACGCGCCGGCGGGGCATCGGCCGCCGAAGGGTTGCCGCTGGGTAAACGATCGTTGCCGTTTGGCCGACACTCCACGAAGCCCGGCGCACGGGAATCGTGGTAATATTCAAAACTGAGTTGTCGACTTGTAGACCCTACAATTCGGCAACGCCTGCCGGAGTTGCCCCAGCCCAGCGCCCGTGACTTGAGTGCCTTCGAGAACAAGGCATTGCAGCCCTGTCAGCCCTTGCAGGTGGGCCAGACCAGCGTCCGTGACTTGAGTGTCGGCGAGATTGAGCCATCGCAGCGTCGTCAGCCCCTGTAGGTGCGCAAGCCCACTGTCCGTGACTTGGGTGTTAGGAAGATTAAGACCTTCCAGCCTGGCCAGCCCGTGCAGGTCGGCCAGCCCGGTGTCCGTCACTTGAGTGCCTGCAAGATCAAGAACCTCCAGCCCCGTCAACCCTTGCAGGTGCGCCAGCCCGTCGTCACCGACTTGAGTGCCAATCAGAACAAGCATTCTCAGCACCGTCAGCCCTTCCAAGTGTGCCAGCCCAGCGCCGGTGACTTGAGTGTTGTTGAAATAAAGCCATTCTAGTCCCGTCAGCCCTTGCAGGTGGGCCAGCCCAGAGTCCGTCACTTGGGTGCCATCCAGAGTAAGCATTTGCAGACCTGTCAACCCGTGCAGGTGCGCTAGCCCAGCGTCCGTGACTTGAGTGCGTTTGAGATGAAGTGCTTGCAGATCAGCCAGCCCTTGTAGACGCGCCAGTCCGTCGTCCGTGACTTGAGTGCCATCCAGACAAAGCACTCGCAGTGCCGTCATCCCTTCCAGGTGTGCCAGCCCGGAGTCCCTGACTTGAGTGTCGGAGAGATTGAGGAATCGCAGCGTCGTCAGCCCTTGAAGGTGCGCCAGCCCAGCGTCCGTGACTTGAGTGCCATTGAGATTAAGTGATTCGAGATCAGCCAGCCCTTGCAGGTGCGCCAGCCCAGCGTCCGTGACTTGAGTGCCATTGAGATTAAGTGATTCGAGATCAGCCAGCCCTTGCAGGTGCGCCAGTCCGTCGTCACCGACTTGAGTGTCACGAAGATCAATGTTTTCCAGCCCCTTCAGCCCTTGCAGGTGGGCCAGCCCGGCGCCCGTGACTTGGGTGCCGTTGAGAAAAAGCGATTGCAACCATGTCAGTCCTTGAAGGTGCGACAGCCCAGCATCCGTGACTTGAGAATCGCCGAGATGAACCCGTCGCACCTCATCAAAGTAGTCCCACGGCAGCCAGCGTCGCAGGAATGGTTTGCGGGACGCCTTGCTTCTCTGCTCTCTGGGCACAAACCAATTAACGTCCACGTAATCGACCGATCCGCCGAGAACTTTGATGGCGGCCACGGCCCTTCGCTGCCTCTCGGCCGGCACGACGACCAGGCTCAATACCACGCACAACACCGTCACGACCACCAACATCGTCAGCAACGAGAATTGCGCCCAGCGCCGCTTGGGCGTCGGCGTTGAAAGCAGCTTGGCAAGGGGCGTGGCCATGCCATCAGCATCCCGCGCCGGCGGGCGGCGGGCAAGGGCCGGCGTTTTGCTGGCCCGTCGAGCCCGGCGAGTGGTAGAATGGTGCCCATGGTGCGCCGTGAAAAGGCGTGTGTTTTCAGTGGGTGCAACTCCCACCCGGCAACTATCGCTCCAGCCGGTAGCAATCGGAGCGGCGGTGGAGGTAACGAAGCCGTCGAAGCCTTCGAAGGAACGGGTCGCCTTGGGCTTTACGGACTTCTTGGGTGTTCGTCGCCGTGCGGACGGAGGTCGACTAGGAATGCCGAATCTCAATGACGCAGTGCCAACATTGCTCGATGGAACTGAGCGCTGATACCGCTCTGCTTCTCTGGGACGGCCGGAGTTACTGTGAGCGATGCGTGAGCGATGCCTGGCCCGGAGCGATTGAATTTGCTCGAACACATGTGGCCTTGGAGGATCGACTGGGCGTCGAAAGTGTTCGACAGGGGTGGCGATTCGTTCGGAACGCGGTCGTAAGCTCCTTCCTTGGTTCAGCGGCTTTTGTTCCAATTTTGCCTATCGCAGAAGTAATTCTCGGCATTGGCATTGCAGACGTGCTCGCTGTCACTCTCGGGACCCTTTTTGGAACCGGATTTTGGGTTAGCATCGCCGCGACTAAGAAGTGGGCTTTCCCGCGAATAGTCCATATCGAGGATGGGTTGGTGTCTGTATCGAGTCCTTCTGGTCGTCAAGTCTGTGCCCTTGCAGATTGCACTTGGTTCCGTGGCCGTGTGCGCCACGACCGAAATGGATTTCGCCTAACGGACGGGCCTGCCATCATCATCCAACGACCCGGCAGACTTCGCGAGGCATGTGCACGAGATCCAGAATCATGCGCGATCTGGGCCGGTTTTCTTTCGCTCGCGGGCGTATCGCGCACGAAGGACCGAACTGGAAGAGTGGATTTATTCTAGTTAAAGCGCAGGTGGCACGCGCGCGATCGTCACCAACACAGACTCACGCGACGTCGGCGAAACAAGCGACCGATGAACGACATCGCGGCGGGCAGGTCCTGGCTGGTCCGGCGAAGCGGGCGGGTGGTAGAATGGCGGCATGTCACGGACGTGCTTTCGGTTCCGGACCTGGCTGTGGCGTGCGGATGCCTGGGGTACGCACAGCCGTTCTTCTGTTTTTAACACCTTCGACAGGTACGATTCGCGGGAAGGCAAAGGCAATCGCGATAGTGGAATACGACAAATGGTCAAATTGGGTTTCGTGGCGGCGAGGGTGCCCTCAATGCGGCGCGACGAACCTCCCGTTCTGGAAACTCTATCTTGGGCACCCGTGGACGCGCCCGCGATGTCCTTCATGCGGCGTTCGGATCAAAGCGGCCTTGGGGCTTTGGGGAAGGGTGTAACCGGCGATCCGCGTGTTTGTTTGGGTGTCGGGGATAATCTGGGTAAACAAAAAGCGGCCTTTCTGCCATGATGGGTTTGTAACTTTCCCCGTTTCGATGGCATGGAGGCCGCACAATGAGCTTGAACGAATTGAAAGCCGCTGACAAGGTCGTTTCCAAGATTCTTTCGTGTTCGCAAGAGTTGGTCGAGGGGGCGAAGCGAGCGGCCCAGCAGGGTGACTCGCTCGATTCGCTGGAGCGCAATACCTGGAGCACAGTCCGGGAAATTGGGTTCGCGGCGCTGGAGTTGTTTATCCACCTGCAAGGCC